>Ga0255182_1001073_pt1 | contig 15393 bp, 13 predicted proteins | sample Atl_UVDOM_RepA_8_FD_188420 | JGI IMG/M metagenome (GOLD analysis project Ga0255182, IMG submission 188420) | Freshwater microbial communities from Altamaha River, Georgia, United States - Atl_UVDOM_RepA_8d | ecosystem: Environmental > Aquatic > Freshwater > River | place: USA: Georgia...
ATGCAAGTCTCTTTAATTGCCTGAATATTTCTCTCAACTTTTTTATGTCAATGTCATCTATATTTTTCAGACTAATTTTTCTATCATATTTTTCTTCCATTTTTTCCTCTATCTTCTTTCCAGATTCTCCTTCAGCAGTATCCATAGGTAAATCTATCTCTGTGTATATTTTTTCAAGTTCAAATTTATCAGGTTCATTCGTATAATCGCCTACTATAGTACCTTCTTCTGAGATTTCTATATCTTTTATTTTAAAGACATTTTTTGAACTTGGTGCTGGTATAGAGTACTTGCTCGGTATATATAGTAAAATATTATCTCCAGTGTTTACACTATATATTTCTATATATATACAATCTCCAGACTGAGTATATATGTTTTTTATAAGAATACTATGTTCATTCAGAACTTTTTCTAATTTTGCTAAAGAGAATGTCATTTGTGCGTAAAGAAGATGGCTTAAAACTAGAATTTTGAATAAAAAATGCAATCACATATGACTGAAAATTTGGGTGATTCCCTATCAGAATTACCGGTTCATCAAAGAGCACCTACACAGGAAGAAGTACAAATAATAAACACTCTGTTTAAACAAGAGAAAAATACAATTATTGTTTTATTGAGAGAGTTTAAAGACTCTATAATGGTAGGAGTATTATTTGGTATATTTTCTTCTGAACAAGTTGATAAGTTATTAAGAAAAGTCTCTCCAAGACTAGATAATTCACCTATTCTATTACTACTCTCTAAATGTTTACTGATTGGTATAGTATTTTGGCTGCTAAAACATTATATGCTCGCAAAAGTCAAAAACTGAGGATTTTTAGTTCTTACATAAAATACTATGAGAAAACATATAATACTGAAAAGTATCGTTGCGACTAGTAACTTTTTCTTATTTATTCTTTTCTTGTCATCTTTCTGAAACATTATAAACTTTGGCTTATATATTATAAGAAATAAAAAAATAATCATAGGAACAAACAAAAGTTTAACATACGATGGGAACTTTCTGTTAAAAATAACAAAAGGACCACTTGTTTTTGTAGAAGTATTCTGAGTGTCGTGTTTTTGTTCTGAATGAAATGTGGGAGCTGATACTGTAGATATTACATTTGTATTCGTCGGGTCTATCAGTTTCTTTACTCTATTTTCGAGTTTATAAAATGTATCTGATAAAGTATTGGTAGGACTGGTCATTATAGTCTATTTTTATAAAGTTAAAGATAAATTTTTATGGATGAGATATTATGTATAAAATACATAAAATTAAATAACTTCATATATATCAGTAGGCAACTGAGTAACTTGCTGTGTTTCCTTTACGACTGGTTTAATTTGCTTATTTACAGATAATTCTCCTCTTAATGGCATTTCAATCAAACTTGGTATAAGATTTCTGTCTGAGACATTACTGAGTAAGAAATATAACTTTGTAACAGCTGCATGAACAGTCATATCTCCACCATTAGAAACTTGTGTATAATTTGTGATAAAATTATGTACATTAATACTTTGACTAATAAAAACTAGAATAATTCCTTTCTTAGTAAGAATATCTATAGCTGCAGCTATATCTTTTCTTTTAGTAGTACTTCCGTCTCCATACAGTTCTATAACACCAGCATCTGAATTTTCCAAATAATTAATCAAATTTTCCCCTGTAAGTTCTGCAGACATTTTTACTACAGTCACTTTTATTTTACCCTTGATATAAATGGGCGAAAAAGGTGTTGATGATGGTACTAAACCTAAATTATTATTATCTGATAAAGGTTCAAAAGACCCTGAGATATATGAGTTGTCAGAAAACTGTAGTGTTCTATTTGCTCGAAGAAGACCATATTTTCTATCAAATATCATTACTTCTGGTATTCTTGTCACAAATGCTATATTAGACGCTGCTTCTATATTTTTGTGAGTAGTGAGAATGACTGGTTTTTGTAACCCTTCAAGTATAAATGACAGAGCTGAGCCAAGATAACAAATAGTATTAGGTTCAGCTAATATTAGAAAGGAATCATAACTATTATAATTTGTAGTAATATCTCTTGCTAATTTATTCCAAGCTTTAGGAATGTCTCCATTGACTGTCATAAATGTCTGATATCCTACCTTGTTTTTTATGACAGGTAATTCTGCCTCGATAGATAGAGGTTGTCTAGTGTAGTAAACAGACAATATAACACCTATTAATGCGATAAATATCAAAATAGCTATTAATACTTTTTCTTTATCTGAAAGTTTTTGTTTCATTTATTATATATATAATAAATTTTATCAAGGTGTATTTTTGACTATCTTATTCATATAGAGTGATATTACTCAAACCAAATAGTTTAATTTTTTCTAGAATTATTTTATGATGTTTTGTCCTAAGATTATACTGATTCAAGACAAAATTTGTATTTTTTCCAAAAGCTGCATTTAACATTTGGTCTATAGGTTTTGACAGTGAATCAAGATAGTAATAATAATCTAGCTCTATCACATTAGCATGTCTCTTCATATATTCATACTCTTCTACCTTTTTTGACTGTTTTGCATTGTGATTTTTTGGGTCTGTTACTACATATTCAAGTCTTGTACCTTTATCTACTCTTTCTCCTCTGCTACGCATTTTTTCAGCCAATTGCACTTGAGGAGGTAGCTGACTTCTATAATAATCTATCTCATCTGTCAGATTATTTTTTATTAATAGCTTTTCCTGCTCTTCTACAGAAGAAGGAAATGGTTTTACACTATATACCCCTATTTTTACTCGTTCTTGACCTTTTTCATTCTTGAAATATTCAGGTTCAAAATCACCTATATCTCCCACAGCTTTTGTAACAACAAAGTCTGATAGAGGTCTTTGTCTCTGAAACATACCGTTTATTTCTGTTATTAAATAGTATAAAACCTCTTCCTCTGTGTTTCCTGCAAAAATCATCTTCATAACACCTTCATATACATCTCTAACAAATTTACTATTGTCTCTTCTTGCTAAAAGTACCCCTTTATTTCCTATCTTAGTAGAGATTTCTCCATATTTGTTAGATTCTCTGTACATGTATCTCTTTTTTGTGAGAATAAAAAAGAACTCGTAAATTGCCTCTTCAAATTCAAGCTGAATAGGCTTTTTGAATAATTTTGTTACTTCTTTAGCGACATACTCTGCATAAGTCCATGTTTCCTGTATAGTCTTAATATTTGGAAATTTGACATAGTTTGAGTCTGTATCTCCATATACTAGAACACCTCCATATTTTTCTGGTATTACTTTTGAGACAATTTCTATATTTTTTCTACCAATAAAAGTAGTACACATAGCTCCAGCCATAAAAGGTGCGGCGCCTTTTCTTACACCCATAGCTCCATACATACTATTTGCTGAAACTTTGTATGCTAACTGTCTTTTATCAAGAACACTTAATATACTTTTTATATTTTCTATTTCCGCAGGGTCTTTTTCTGTCTCAAGCCTCTTTTTGTAAGATTTCATATCTACTTTTCTGGTATGTTCTCTTGCATCCAAAAGATTTTGAATAACTGTAGGTATTACACCTAGAGGTTCCTTGAGAAATCTAAATTTCCTCTTTGCACACATTATTTTCTTACCAATAATTGACTTTTTCAGTTCAGACCTCTCTGTTTTGTACGGTTTAATAGATTCTAATTCTTGATTTATTTTTTCTGTTATTTCTAGTCTTTCTGCGGTATAAGTTTTACCTTTTCTAGAATCTCTCAATAATCTTAGCTTTTTTATTTCTAACTCTGTTTTCTCTATAATTTTTGATAATTCTGTGACACGAATAACTTTTGAATCATGACAACAACATACATGGTCTTCCCATTCCATGACATTACACATATCATCTGGTATATTTGTTACATCATCAGGAACCCATGTAGAATAATCGATATTTTCAGATATAATTGTAGTTGGATATAGAGATTTAAAATCGAATGGAACAACTCTCTGATGTTGCCCAACTATAGGGTCAAAAACATGTGCACCCATATATCTATCTGTTTCAGCGACTTCATATACATCATGTTCTACGACTATATTGTTATTTGTGCAATATTTATATATTTGTGAGAAAACCTTGTTTTGTTGTCCTTGTGTATACAAGGCAAATATAGGAACCATACATGTTTTAGCCATTTCAGTCAAACCAACCCATGTTTGTAGATATTCCATTAATTTTAGAACAAGAACACTGTCTTGTATACAATATTTACCCACAACACCCATAGCTTTTCTTGCCATGCTATCATATTTACCCTCTGAATTTTTAGTTATTCCTAGTCTATAACATTTAAAAATTCCTTTTGCTGATAATGGGTCTTTTGTTTCACCAAGAAAATGAGTAGATATAGTTTTTAGTTTATAGTTACTGAGTTTAAAATCTCTCTGAACAAGAGGTAATAAATCTATATAAACTCTTCCTTCAGCATCGATATACTTAAATTCCTGTGTTTTAAAGGCGCTTGAAGACCATTTTATTATTTTCTCTGATCCTGCTGTATACATATGGAATCCAATCTTATTAAACTCTGTAACTAAGTTTAGCTTGGCACGACCTATCAAATATTCCATATCAAAGCCTAGTATATTAAATCCGGCCAAAATGTTTGGATTTTCCATTTTTATCAAGTCAATAAACTCTTGCAAGAGAGATGCTTCTGTTTTACAGAGTATCAATTTAACATCTGTACCTACATTACTTTGTTCGGGGTCACCTAGTGAAATAAGTATTTTTTTATAACTTTCTGCTTTGTCTCCTACTCTGCTTAAAATACAGGATATTTGAAATACCTTATCACCCGGATTATTTACAGAAGGCATGGCTGAGGGATTTGTAGAATTAACCTCAATATCAAATGACATTACTAGAGGTTTTGGTAATGTAACATTTTCACTGTTATCTTTCAAACTTTTCCATCTTACTACATACTCATGTTTAGCATAAGTCTCTTTATTATCACCTAATTGAGGTTTTCCTTGAAAATGAATCCATCCTGTGGTAGAAATTTTAGAACAACAGAGTAATTGTAGAATAGGGTCTGCTTTGTACTCATGCATTCTAATATTATCAATCTTTCCTATACTAGGAATAGAAATTCCAAATTTAAGTTTATACCTCAACTTATCTCTGTCTATCTTATTTGAAAATGAACAGAAAAGATATGGAAATAATTTTCTGTTGCCATCTTCATCATAATATGCGCCATAAAGTTTATATTTTTTCATAAAAACCTTTTTTAGAGGTTTTTTATCACCCATTATAGTATCTATCTGATTAGAGAATAGCTGAGCTTTATTTTCTGTCCATCCATATTGTATAGGAAGTTCAATATAACAATAAGGCGTGAAATCATTTACTTTAGCACAAACAGTCTCATTGTCACTGTTTAATCCATATATTCTTATGGCAGTTATATCTTCATTAGTTTCATCATAATGCCATGTATACGGGAAAAATTCGATATCTTCCATCTTTAATTTGAATTCTTTATTCTATATAAACTCATTTTATATAGGTTATTAGTTGGATAAAAAAGTTGTCATGTATACCTATACATGAAATGATTTTTGAGTACCAAAATTGGCTGAAATTAGACAGGGCAAAAGTATGAATATTTTAATTTATTCCGAAAGATTTATCGAGTCTATAATTTTAGAAGAAATATCATCATTATCAGAGAAAATATCACCGTCAGAAACACATTCTTGTGGTTTTAGATTTTCTACTATATTTAAATAGTTGGACTTAATAAGTTCTGTAAAAGTATAGTAATCTTCTCTCATAAATTCTCTGCAAGGTCCTGTCATTACTGTACTTCCTGAATAAAATACAAAAAATGTATTAAAACGCTTCTTTTTCATCTTTTCTTGCATAGATTTTTTGGGTAATTTCTTGATATACTCACTATAAGTACTTTTTTCTGTTGTCCATTCACCTGTAGGTTGATACTTTATAACAAGAGTTTCGAGAGAAAGTATGTCTCTTTGTAAAGGAATTTTTACAGTTATACCAGTATATGTACAGTTTACATCAAGATGACAACGTGCTGCACTAAAATTCTTCTTTTCATACATCATCTTTTCTCTGTCGACTTTAAATCCTAGTTCAAAGTCGACATTTCTCATTGCTGGAACTATTATAGCTTCAGGAAGTTCACCTTGAGGAATCTCATATATATCAGGAACATCTTTAATAATCTCCCATATTCTCTCAATACACATTACAGTATGTCTATATGTTTTACAGCCTGTAAGCTGAAAAGTTCCATTACAGTAAATTTTAAAGTTTATTCGTTTATCAAAAATAATGTCCATAGCCATAGAATTTCTCATACACGAGTCACCATTTTTCAGATTAATTCCTCTTATTTTATCCTTAAATTTAACAGAGATAAAAGATCCTGACTTAATAGAAGAATTTGGGTCTTTCTCATCACATTTTGGCTTTCTTCCTCTTTTCTTCTTAATGACAGTGTAAGGAGTTATAGGGATAATATCGAATAATTTTAATAAATTAATCTTAAAGTTAGGTAGAGCTGTATAAGTCTTAGTAGATACTTCAAGAGAGTCAAACTCTGGAAATATTAATTCTTTCTGAGCCATTTTTCTAAAAGATAGAATTTTATTGCAATAACTCATTTTATTATGTATAATTTATACATAACTTTGCATATCTGGTCATTGTGATAAATCTTAACAAAACTTCTTCTTTAAAGAATTTCTGTGAGCATTTTCAACAGAATTTGTAGTACCCTGTCCATCTCTAGATGGTCTTGTCTTATTTAAGAATTTCTTATCCTTTGAATATTTTGCATTGAGAAGAAGACTTGGTGTCTTTGTCTTGTTTTCAGTTTGTTCATTTGGCGATGCTTGTCTTCTCAGCATTTTAAACAGTGAATTTGCAGATTGTTTATTCATTATTTCTATTACCTTCTGAACTGACACTCTGTTACTCTTTCTGTCTTCCTTGTGCCATTCATGTAAAGTTTTTAGAATAGTAAATTCTTCGTCAGGAATTCTCACAAATGGTGCTGGTTCTTCAGTTTGAAATGGCTTAATATATCTCGTTTTATAACTTTCCATGATAGTTTTTGCTAAATCATATAGATTGTTTTCAATCTCGTCAAATTCAGAAGCCATTTCTGGATATAGTTGATATATCAAGTTATTTTGTTTAGCTGATAATCTTACTTGTAAATATCTCATTTTAAGAATGGGTTCATTTCCTCTAACAGCAAAAAACTCTCTATATTCTGGAGTGAATATCTTCACAACATCACCATCCATAGTATTTGTAAAGACAATAACACCCTGATATTCTTTGTAAGAAAGAGTGTTTACAAACTCTAAAAGTTCATCAATTGATGTAAAATCATGCTTTCTTGGCTTTGGAATACCAATATCAACAGACATTGTGATATATTGCCCATTAACTATAGTTCCTACATGATAAAGTGTATACCTTTCTGGTGCATTACATACTATGCGATTATCTTTATTATTTCTCACAAGAAACATGTATTGATTATTCCTGTCAAGAGTCGAATAAAACTTGTGTAAAGTATCTTTACCATTCAAGGAACCGACTTTCTTTTTCAGAAATACATTGTTTTCAATCTCTGCCTCCAGAGACTTAACAAACATATCACCAAAAGATTCTGAACTAGACCATTTACTAGCAAAAGCATCCAACTTTTTATGGGTTACTACCCACCATCTATTAGAATAGTAAAAGACACGAATCATTGCTCCTTCATGTGCGTCATATATGCTACAATCTTTCAGAGAATTATTCAAAAATGACTTAATCATATCAGGCTGATCACTCGTAAACTCATCACAGTGAGGATATCCTCTAGATACAATTATATTACCATCAAAAATTATACCTCTTGTTCTTTTTAGAATTAAACTATTATCACTATTGACAGAACAAAACATTTCTAAGCCATCTTGTGTGTCTGTTAGCTTTATATTTTTATTTTCATCAATTTTTTCACGGGATATCGTGAAATTATCAGGTGTGCAAACGACACCAGTATCTTTAATCTGAGTTTCAGTATTCATTATTTCTTATAATAAGCGAGTCTATAAGACAATAAATTCATTTTAAATACCTGCTTAAAACGAGACTAAATATTCTGTATTTATGTATATATACATAATTAGCCTATTCAGAAACATCAATTAGATATTTTCTTCTCTTGTTTTGCTGAAAAGATTCCCTTGCACATCTTCCACATGTTTGTGAGGATGGATTACAAAAGTTATTACAAAAACAACATTGTCCATATTCCGTGAAATCTTCAACTATAACTTCTTCTTCTTTCGAGTCCATATTTGTCATATATAAATATTGTAATTGCAAAAATCAAAATAAATACGATTGACAAATATACCCAAATATTCATAAATTTATCTGTTTTTAGCTTATGTGCTGAATAAATCATATTTGTTTTGTCTTTTCTGATATTTTCAATATCATGTATTTCTGAACAAAGGAATACATTTTCTCCAAACTCTGATATATTATTGGTATCTAAGCCGTATATATGCTCTTTTTTTAAAGAAGAAGACCATGGTATACTTTTTCCGTTTATACAAGTAAATTTTTTATGTGGTCTGTCAAAAACGTATATGGGCGATAAAGAATGCTCTTTCCAAGTATCATCAGGAACTATGTCAGAAAGTGTAACATATATTTGACTATGTTTTTCATATATATACAGAGGAATTGTATTTGGTACTTGAGAATTATAGGCTATAAAATAGACATGGTCGTCATTTAGATTAAAAGGATTATACAATCTCAAAAATTCCGTAGTATTATAAGGATGACCTTGTTTTCTGCGAAAACAATATAGTTTCATACCTAATGGAATAGGCCAAAACATTGGATTTACTACATAAACTGTGAAAGATAGTTCATAATTATGATATTTTTCTGTACAAAAGAGTTCACCTTCTGATGTTATGGCTGGATTTCTCACACTACTGAGCTTAGAATCATGCGTTTTATAGACACAGAGAGGAATAATATAAGATTTAGAAATAATTGTATCTTTACTTGCCATTTTATATTAATAACAATAAATGAAAGAAAAGAATGTTATTCTATCAGCTGAACTTATTGCAAAAATAGAAGAAAGACCTACAGAAACTATACTTAAGGGTCAAACTGATTTTGCTACTAAACAATATACAGAACTTGAAGTATTATTACCAGAAAGAAAAATTGTAGATATAGATTTTCTGGATGGAAGAGAGATATGGAAAGGTATGATAACAGGACCTTTAGAACAAGGAAATTGTGGTAGTTGTTGGGCGTATGCGTCTGTTTCAGCACTTTCTGACAGATTTAATATACAGTCATTAGGTAAAATGCATGTTGAATTAGCACCAAACAGAATGTTAATGTGTAACTGGCTCGCTGGTAATAGTTTTTTACCAGACCCTGAAGACACGACTGTATTAACAGAGATATTAAATACAGAAAAATTACTAAATTCATCCTGTTACGGAAATACTCTTGTTGATGCATACAAATATCTTTATTTGATAGGTACGACGACTATTACATGTATGAACAGTGGATTACAAGGTATAGATAAGAGAATAAAGAGTATAAAAAAATTTACTAATATATCACAAGTACCATTATGTGCAGAAATTTCAGGACCTTCATTTGATATGTGCTCTAATTACAGTAGAAATACAGAAACAGGTAACGAACAAGGAACACCAGCAAGATTTTACAGAGTATTCAGATTTTATGGAGTTTTGAATAAAGAACTTTATATCAGAGATAATATAGCAAAATGGGGACCTGTAGCTACTGGTATGGTATTATACCCAGATTTTTATAGATTTAATGCAAAAAAAGATATCTATAGATGGAATGGTGAAGGCCCTGCTGTTGGAGGGCATGCCGTTGTAATAGTTGGATGGGGTATAGACAAAGACATAGGTGATTACTGGATAATTAAAAATAGCTGGGGAACAAAATGGGGTGATAATGGCTATTTTAAAATAGTAAGAGGTAAAAATGAGTGTGAAATAGAAGATAATGTCGTTTCTGCTATTCCGGATTTCTTTTATCCATCTGACTTTGACAAACTAGCCTCTAAAAAAGCTATAGTTACTAATAAAGACCTAGAAAAAGAGAGACAATTATTAACTATACGTCTCAAAGATTCTTTTGCTGGAGGAATAGACCCAGAAACAGGATATACTAGAAGAATACCAATTTATTTTCCATGGATAGATATTACACCTCCTATTAACTGGAGGAAATTACCTAATTGGAAAACTTATATGGCTTATATAGATTCTAATGTAAAATTAAACCCAAAATTACTAGAAAAAGAAGAAAATCAATCTTTTACTATTTATATAGTGGCTATAACAATTTTGTCTATACTAATTCTTGTTATTTTGAGAACAAGGCATGTTTAGTAGTAATCTCTGGTATATCAAGAATATCCATCGTATGGTTTGACAAAATAACTATTTAATATGTATATTTATACATATTTATTGAGAATAAATCTATGATAGTCTATTTATTCAAACGGACGGTTTTTGGACAGATAAATTCTGATGTTTCGGATAGATAAATTCATCAGGAGACAATAAGTCTACCCATGCGATGTGATTTGGCGTCGAGACTATCCAGTATGGTTTAATAGGGTCAGATAAAGGGGTAATATTCGTTTTGGATAACTCAGCGTTGTTATTTATTTGAGATAAAGGCTCAATAGGTGAGACATTGTTGAAAGCCTTGATTCTATTGAGATAGCTAGACTTTGTTTCTTTGTGATGCAGTCTTTCACATAGTTTACTCTTCTTATTCACGTATACTCCGTTTTCTGTGTATGAGACATGAACACAGTCGAAACCGTATCTACATTCGTTAGGTGTTATTTGAGCTTCTGAATGAGCAAAAGAACATTTGTTTCCATGTTTACATGGTGTGTCCATAATAATTGAGTCACAGAATTTCGTAAACTTCTTCTTTACAAACACTGGTTCATATTTTTCAGGTTTTCTGTCACTGGAAGATACTTTACTGAAATTGACGCCATTCTTTATTGATACAATGACTTCAATTTCAGATTCTGTATCTGATTCCGTGTCAGAATCTTGTATTTGGCTGGCGAACAAGTCGGTCAGAGAGATTTTTATTCTAGAAGGTGTAGACATAGGCATTATACTTGGAGTTGAGGGAAAGATAAACATAGGAGTAGGCATAAATTGGTTGAAAAAAGAGCAGTTAACAATAGAAGTCATAATAGACGAAGAAAGACGGAAGTGATTTTTCATAATTCAAAATACAAAATTCATTTTTCCCGAAATGTTGGTCAAATCCTTTGTTTAAATTCTTGCTTACTTAGTAGTGTCTATTTTAGTTTCTCTTGAATACAAGAACTTCCTGAGAACGAACTTCTTTATATGTATTTTTATACATATAGTGGCTAATTTTAGTTTTGTTGTATACATACAGACTATTTGTATACAATATTTATATCTTCCTGAGAAAGACCGTGTAATGGATGAGACTTATCCGTACTTATATCCTCATCATACCAGAGAATACGTCTGGGATGACATGATTTAGCTATCAATTCCTCTTTTATCAGAGACATCATTCGGTGTGTCTCTCTTTTTCTGTAAAAGACTGATTGAAAGTATTCATCATAATTAAATTTGTTTAGAGAAATATTGTAACAGACTGATTGAAAGTATTCATCATAATTTTTATCGTTTAGAGAAATAAACTTCCAATTCCATGGCATATCTGGATTATTTTTTATAGATATTATAGATATGTTTGGATTTCGTGATATATTTTCCCAATCCCAATCTTCGTCAGGATTTGCTTGTATAATCTCCCATGTTATGTTTGGATTTAGTGATATATACCACCAATCCCAGTCTTTATCACGATTCGCCTGTATAATCTCCCATGTTATGTTTGGATTTAGCGAAATACTTGACCAATCCCAGACTTCATCAGGATTTGCTTGTATAATCTCCCATGTTATGTTTGGATGATGAGAAATAGAATACCAATCCCAGTCTTTATCACGATTTGCCTGTATGAATTCCCATGTTATGTTTGGATTTGATGAAAGAAAGAACCATCTCCATGGTTTATCAAGGTTGTCCTGTATAATCTTTGGTGTTATATTTTTATTTTGTGAAAGCCAATTCCAATTCCATGGTTTATCAAGGTTGTCCTGTATAATCTTTGGTGTTATATTTTTATTTTGTGAAAGCCAATTCCAATTCCATGGTTTATCAGAGTAAAATTGTATAATGTCCCATGTAATGCTTAGATTTTCTGATAAGCAGTTCCAAAACCATGGCTTTTGAGGAATACCTCTTTCCTTTTCTATATCAGGAATTTGTAATAGCTTTTGTATATTTTTCAATGTTATACTAGGATTTAATAGAATATATTCTATACACCATGGTTTATCAGGATTTGCCTCTATAATATCGCATGATATGTTTGGATGGCATGAAAGGCTTGCCCAGTCCCATGGAATATGACTATTCTCTTGAACAAATTGAAGAGTTATGTTTGGATTTGATGAAAATGCTTTTAAATCCCATGGTTTATCAGGGTTATTCTTTACGATATCAGGTGTTATGTTTGGATTTTGTGTAACATATTCCCAACATAATCTTTTAGAGAGTTTAGTGCGTTTTATAAGTTTAAAATAAGGATTGATAGACGAAGACATATTAGACAAAGAAAGACGGAAGTGATTTTCTATAATTCAAAAAATCAAAATTCATTTTCCCAATAAATAAATTGAATTTTATGAAGGGTACTAACATTTAACAAATAATGACTCGGACAAACCCTTTCTTTAAATTTATACAGAAGAATCATGATAAACCATGGGACTGGAATTCTCTCTTAAAAAATCCCAATATAACATGGGATGATATACAAACAATTCCTGTTAAAAGAGGTCATTGGGAATATATCTCACAAAATCCCAATATAACATGGGAGATTATACAAGCAAACCCTGATAAACCATGGTATTGGGGCACTGTGTCAAAAAATATTAATCTAACATGGGAGATTATAAAATCAAATCCTGATAAAAAGTGGGACTGGTGTTGGCAACTTATCTCAAATAATCCAAATATAACATGGGAGATTATACAAGCAAACCCTGATGAAGAGTGGTGTTGGATAATGGAAAATCCAAACATAACATGGGATATTCTACAAGCTAATCCTGATAATAGTCTCTTGCGTTCTTGTTGGAAATATATCTCACAAAATCCCAGTATAACATGGGAGATTATACAAGCAAATCCTGATAAAGACTGGAATTGGCGTGATATAGCAGCACATCCAAATATAACATTCAAGATTATAGAAGCTAATCCTGATAAAAAATGGTGGTGGTGGTATGTCTCACAAAATCCAAATATAACATGGGAGATTATACAGGCGAATCGTGATAAAGACTGGAATTGGGGCTTTATATCACAACATCCAAATATAACATGGGATATTGTACAAGCGAATCCTAATGAAAGATGGATTTGGGAATATATGTCACTAAATCCAAATATAACATGGGGTATTATAGAGGCAAATCCTAATAAAAGATGGAAATGGGAGAATATTTCAAAAAACAAATTTAATCATCATGAGTTTTTTCAGTCTAGAATATACAGAGAAAGAGAGACACATAAGATGTTGTCTCTGATTAAGGAAGAGCTAATAAGTAAAGCATGTCATCCTAGACGTATTCTCTGGTATGATGACTCTATTACAGATTCTACACATCCTTTTTATAGATTTACTCAAGAAGATATTGATAAATTGTTCATATGAGTTGGTCGTCAAAATATGTATTATTATACATATTATATAGAAAACACTAATTTATGAAAACATCTTTTTTAGCTTGGCCAAGAAAGATGTATTTAAAGGTGCTTTTTTCTGTTCAAAATTACAACATGGTTCTTTATATTCATCAAAATGTGGATGTGATAGACCTTGACTAGTTATTAGTTTATAAAAAATTATTCCATCCATATTAAATTGTTCTCCAGTAGCTGTGTCTGTAATCTCATGTACACATGGATAAGACCTCATACACATACTTGAGACAGAATATTTACCTATACAGTAATCAGGTGGACAAAATCTAGCATATTTAGTACAAGTTACTTCTTGCTCGTTAGTGTTAGACATTTATTAGATGATTTCTATAATTATCAAAAAATCAAAATCATTTTATTAGTTCGAAATTTCACCTGTATAAAATGAGCCAATTTTGGTACTCAAAAATCATTTCATGTACCTACCCATGACAACTTATTTAATACTTTTACCGTCTAATTTGAGCAAATTTTTGGTACTCAAATTTCTGAATGAGACTGATACATTTTTTGTTAGCTTAGAGCTATATTTTTCCATTAAAAATGGATAATATTGTAAAATTTACAGAAAAGACATCTTCTAAGCTGAAACAATTGGAACAACTAAAAAATACAGGTGACCTTTCTAAAAGATTAGAGAAAACAAGAATGTGTGTATCAGTTTCTCTTGGAGTTCCATGTAAATTCCTAGAGAAATGTAAGTTTGCTCATAGTATTGAAGATTTAAACGTGGCACAGTGTATCTTTGATAAAGATTGTTCATATGTAGAATTTACTGAAGATGGAATCTGGAAGAATGTTAATACTCATAAAATTTGTGGATTTATTCATCCTAAGGAAACTATGTGTAATTATATAGACAGAGTAAAAATAATACAAAAAAAGTCTGATAACACTAGTATACTTAAAAAGTCTTATTCTAAGCAGGATGCAGTACAAACTGTTAATATTTCTCTAGAATTATGTAAAATTCTCTATACAGAACTTTTTAGAACAGATATGAAAAATCCAAGATTTTATATAATTACAGATATGATTAACTATGTTTCAGGAGAATGTCAAAATAGTCCTTTTTCAAAACTTACTACAGACCAAAAGTATGAATTAGAGACATATATACAGACAAATAAGATGAAGTTTTTTACAAAACCAGCCATGGACTTGACACATGAGAATATAACAGATTTTGTTACTATAGAAGGTTCTACCATAGAAGAAAAATGTGAAAAGGCTGTAAAAGCCATAAAAGAAGGAAATAATTATTTATATATACAAAAATAGAGGAAATTATCAGGCTTTATTTTTTATTAAAGTTGTCATGTATACCTATACATGAAATGATTTTTGAGTACCAAAATTGGCTCAAATTATACAGGTGAAAAGTATGGCTTTTGGTTTTAAAATGAAATATTCTAACATGATATTATTACTGACAAATGACGCATAAAAATCTCTTCTTTAAA
>Ga0255182_1001074_pt1 | contig 15392 bp, 15 predicted proteins | sample Atl_UVDOM_RepA_8_FD_188420 | JGI IMG/M metagenome (GOLD analysis project Ga0255182, IMG submission 188420) | Freshwater microbial communities from Altamaha River, Georgia, United States - Atl_UVDOM_RepA_8d | ecosystem: Environmental > Aquatic > Freshwater > River | place: USA: Georgia...
TGGGTGGTAACAAGGGGCTGATTCTACCGTTTGAAACACGACAATTCGGTTTCAGGCAGAAGGGATCGAATTGAGACGCCCCAGACAGGTCTCAATTCATGAACATGCCACCGTTGACGTGCAGTTCCGTCCCGGTGATGTAGGCGGCGCCCGGCGACGCCAGGAAGGCGACGGCTTCGGCGATGTCCTGCGGCTGCCCCAGGCGGCCCAGCGGAATCTGGGCCTTCAGGGCGTTGTGCTGCTCGTCGGACAGGGCCTTGGTCATGTCGGTGTCGATGAAGCCCGGTGCCACGCAATTGACCGTGATGTTGCGGCTGCCGAGTTCGCGCGCCAGCGCCCGGGTCATGCCGGCCACGCCGGCCTTGGCCGCGGCGTAATTGGCCTGCCCCGGGTTGCCGCTGGCCCCCACGACGGACGTGATGTTGACGATGCGACCATGACGCTGCTTCATCATCGGGCGCATGACGGCACGGCACAGGCGGAAGACCGCCTTGAGGTTGGTGTCGATCACCGCATCCCAGTCGTCGTCCTTCATGCGCATGGCCAGGGTGTCGCGCGTGATGCCGGCGTTATTGACCAGCACGTGCAGGGCACCGTGTTCCTTGACAATGGTGTCGATGGCGGCGTCGACCCCGGCGGCGTCGGTGACGTTGAGCGCGATGCCCTTGCAACCGGCATGGCCCGACAGGGCCTCGGTGATGCCTTGGGCACCTGCTTCGGTGGTGGCCGTGCCGATGACCACGAAGCCGCGCTCGGCCAGCAGGCGGGCGATGGCCTGACCGATGCCACGACTGGCCCCTGTGACCAGGGCCACCTGACGTTGGATGTTCGTGTCGCTCATGCCAGCACCCCCTTGACGTCCTGCAGAGACGCCGGGTCGAACAAGGACGCAGCGATCAGGTCGCCATCGATGCGCTTGACCATGCCGGCCAGCACCTTGCCCGGTCCGCATTCGATGACGTGGGTGATGCCGCGGGCCTTCAGGGCCAGGATGGTCTCGACCCAGCGCACCGGGCCGAAGGCCTGACGGTAGAGGGCGTCGCGCAACGCGTCGGCGTCGGTGGGCGCGGCCACATCGATGTTGTTGAGCACCGGGATGACCGGCGTGGCAAACGCCGTGGCCGCGAGCCGGACCTTGAGGCGCTCGGCCGCCGGCTTCATCAGGCTCGAGTGGAACGGCGCGGACACCGGCAGGGGCAGCGCACGCTTGGCGCCGGCGGCCTTGAGCAGCTCACAGGCCTTCTCGACCGCGGCCTTGGTGCCGGCGATCACGGTCTGCTTGGGGTCGTTGAAGTTGACGGCTTCGACCGCCTCGCCCACCGCAGCGGCCGCTTCGGCGCAACCGGCCTTCACGGCCTCGGCCTCCATGCCGAGGATCGCGGCCATGCCGCCGGTCCCGACGGGCACGGCATCCTGCATGGCCTGGGCGCGCAAACGCACCAGGGGCAGCGCATCACCCAGCGTCAGGGCGCCGGCGGCCACCAGCGCCGCGTACTCGCCCAGCGAGTGGCCCGCCACGACCGCCGGTTGCTGGCCGGATTCAGCCAGCCAGGCACGCCAGCAGGCCACACCGGCCGTCAGCATCACCGGCTGGGTGTTGGTGGTCAGGTCCAGGGCCTCCTTGGGGCCCTGAGCGATCAGGGCGGCCACGTCCTCGCCCAGGGCGTCGGACGCTTCGGCCAGCGTCGCACGCACGGCAGGATGGTCGCCCCAGGCGTCGAGCATGCCGACAGACTGGGAGCCTTGACCAGGGAAAACGAATGCAAATGAAGTCATGTCTTGCTTGCGGGTTCGTGATGTGGCGCGCATCTTAATGGCCCGGCGGCGACATCACCGTGAGGACGGGTCTGCGTCGGGGTGCACGCGGACGGAGGGAATCAGTAGTCGATGAGCACACCGCCCCAGGTGAAGCCCCCGCCCATGCCCTCCAGGAGCAGGCTGTGGCCGCGCTGGATCCGGCCTTCGCGCACGCCGACATCCAGGGCCAGGGGGATCGATGCGGCCGAGGTGTTGCCATGGCGGTCGACCGTGACCAGCACCCGATCCATGGGCAGCTTGAGCTTGCGCGCGGCCGTCTGCATGATGCGGATGTTGGCCTGGTGCAGGATGAGCCAGTCGACCGACGAAACGTCGCGCCCGGCCTTGGCCATGACCTCGGCCGTGGTGTCGTCCAGGGCCGCCACAGCGAGCTTGAACACGGTCTGCCCCTCCATGCGCAGGAAGGGGTCGCCCAGCACCTGTCCCGCGGCCAGCGTGCCTGGCGTGCACAGGATGTCGGCGTGGCGACCGTCGGCATGCAGCGCCGACGCGACGATGCCCGGGTGCTCGGACGCCTCCAGCACCACCGCACCCGCGCCGTCGCCGAACAGCACGCAGGTGCTGCGGTCCTTGAAGTCCAGGATGCGCGAAAAAACCTCGGCGCCGATCACGAGGGCCTTGCGGGCGGCCCCGGTGCGGATCAGGGCATCGGCCAGGGTCAGCCCGTAGATGAAGCCCGAGCAGACGGCCTGCACGTCGAAGGCCGCGCCGCCAGCCACGCCCAGTGCGCGCTGGATCAGGCAGGCGGTGGACGGGAACACCATGTCCGGCGTGGACGTGGCGCAGACGATGAGGTCGATGTCGGCGGGCACGCAGCCGGCCGCAGCGATCGCGCGGCGGGCCGCTTCGGCGCCCAGCATGCTGGCCGTCACGCCCGGGTCGGCGAAATGCCGCTGGCGGATGCCCGTGCGCTCGACGATCCAGTCGTCGGACGTCTCGATGCCGTCCTGGGCCAACTGTTCGACCAGTGCCTGATTGCTCAGGCAGCGGGGTGGCAGGTAACTGCCGGTTCCGGCGATGCGGGCAAACAGGCGGCTGGCGCCTGCAGGCTCCCTCCCGCCGTGAACCAGGGAGGATGGGGTCATGGAGTCGAGGTCAGGCCACACGCCCCACAGGGGTGTGCGGGGCAACCGTGGCGACATCACCTTGTGAGTTGTCGACGGGCGCGACGCCTTCGGCGGGCAGGCTGCTCACGGCCGCAGCAATGCGGTCCTGCACCCGGTCCAGCAGACGGTGTCGGGCCGCATCATAGGCCCTTTTGAGCGCGTGCTCGAAGGCAAAGGCGTCGGCCGACCCATGGCTCTTGAACACCAGGCCACGCAGGCCCAGCAGCGCCGCGCCGTTGTAGCGGCGGTGATCCATGCGCTTTTTGAAATGCGACAGCACCGGCAGCGCGATCAGGGCCACCATCTTGGTGAACACATTGCGCGTGAATTCCTGCTTGATCACGCCCGCGAACAAGGTGGCCAGGCCCTCGGCGGTCTTGAGGGCCACGTTGCCGACAAAGCCGTCGCACACGACCAGGTCGGTCGTGCCCTTGAAAATGTCGTTGCCCTCGACGTTGCCGTGGAACTGGATGACGCCGGCCGCATGGGCCTTGCGCAGCAGCTCACCGGCCTGCTTGATGACCTCGTTGCCCTTGATGACCTCTTCGCCGATGTTGAGCAGACCCACGCTTGGGTTCTCGCGCCCTTCAACGGCCGCGACCAGGGCCGAGCCCATCACCGCAAACTGCAGCAGGTGCTCGGCCGAGCAGTCCACGTTCGCACCCAGATCGAGCACGGTGGTGTAGGCGTCCTTCTGGTTGGGCATCACGGTGGCGATGGCCGGCCGGTCGATGCCCTCGATGGTCTTGAGCACATAGCGGGCCACAGCCATCAGGGCGCCGGTGTTGCCAGCCGACACGCACGCATGCGCCGCCGAGGCGCCGCCCTCACCCGGCTTGACCTGGGTGATGGCCACGCGCATGGACGAGTCCTTCTTGCGGCGCAACGCCACCTCGACCGGGTCGTCCATGGTGACGACCTCGCTGGCGGGCACCAGCGTGACGCGGGCCCAGCCCCGGGCCGGCGCGATCGCCTCGGGCAGACCCACCAACACCAGCTCGGCCTCGGGGTGGCTGTCCAGAAAGGCCTTGCAGGCGGGCAGCGTCACCGAGGGGCCATGGTCGCCCCCCATGCAATCGACCGCGATGCGAACGCGCCCCGGCAGATCCGACAGGGGCGACCGAACGCCCGGCGAAACGACCGCGGGCGCAGAGGTGTGGGGAGAACTCATGGATCAGGCATCCCGTTGCAGGGTGATCGGCGCGCCACGGCAGTGTGCGCCGAAAGAGGAGCCCTGAACAGACAAGGGGCCGGAAGTCCGATCAGATCGGCACAACCAGCCCGGATTGCATGCAGACTGGCGAACCAGCCTCATACGTCAGTGTGCAGTGGAGGGTGCAGAGCACCCGGAGCCACGATCAGGCGTCAGCCTTGGTCTTGAGGACCTTGCGACCGCGGTAGAAGCCGGTCGGGCTGATGTGGTGGCGCAGGTGAACTTCGCCGGTGGTGGGCTCGATGGCGGTGCCCGGATTCACCAGGGCATTGTGCGAGCGGTGCATGCCACGCTTCGAGGGCGACTTCTTGTTCTGTTGAACGGCCATGTTGGACTCCAGGTCTGGCGAGCTCCGAAGCTGTGCTTCACTCCGGGTGGCCCGCTGAAAGATGCAAAAGGGTCTGTGGCTTTTGCCGCCCGCTCGGAAAAGCAAGTTCCTAGCGAATTGGGCAAGCCGTGGAAACCGCAGATTCTAGCACGGGATTGGAGATATTCTCAAGCCACCCCTGCCGATAACCCGCGACTCAGTTGTCGCCGGGTTTTTTCTTGAGTTGCGCGAGCACCGCAAACGGGTTGCGTCGAGCGCCCTCGCCGGGTTCGGCCGCCTCGGCCGTGTCGGGGTCTCCGGCGGCGGCCGCGTCCTCGGCTGCGACTTCCGGGTCGGCCACCGACATGCGGGGCTCGATCGGGCAGTGAACATGCCGCGGCACCAGGGGCGCTTCCATGATCAGCTCGTCCTCGATCAGCTCCAGGAGGTCGAAGCTGCGACTGAGCACCAGCACGTCCTCATCGAGCTCGGCGTCCAGTTGCACCGCTTCGGCCTCGTGGGCCACGAACCGGATATCGCGCTCGAAGGACACCGACTCGACCACCGGGTGCAGGCACCGCTGACAGGTCCACGGCAGGTCGGCATGGGCCGACAGGGTGAGCCACAACTGGGGCGGGCCCACACGCTGGGCCACGCTGCGGCCCGACGCATGCCAGCGCACCGGCGGCTGGGCCGCCAGGTCGGCTTCGGGGGCGAGGCCTTCGGCCAGGCGAGACAGTTCGGCCACGGGTGTGTCGCCGGCCAGCTCGGCCCCGGCTTCGATGAAAGCCCCGACGTCCAGCTTGCGGGGCGAAAAATGACGCACTTTCATGCGCGAAGTGTAGGGCCACAATATCGGCCATGTCTTTGCCCCCCATTGCCGCCTTTCCCCGACTGGTGCTGGGCTCCACGTCGCCCTACCGGCGCGAGTTGCTCCAGCGCCTGGGTCTGCCCTTCGATGTCTGCCATCCCCAGGTAGACGAGTCCCCGCAGCCCGACGAGGCGCCCCGCGCGCTGGCCGTGCGGCTGGCCCTGGAAAAGGCCCGGGCCGTGGCCCGCACCCAGCCTGACGACGTCGTGGTGATCGGGTCCGACCAAGTGGCCGATCTGGACGGCCAGCCGTTGGGCAAGCCCGGCGACCACGCGACGGCCGTGCGCCAGCTGCAGGCCCAGCGGGGCCGGGTGGTGCATTTCCACACCGCGGTGGCCGTGGTGCGGCCGGCCCGCGACTTCGAGGTCGAGGTGCTGAGCACGGTGTCGGTCCACATGCGGGCCGTGTCCGATGACGACATCGACACCTACCTGCGCCTGGAGCGCCCCTATGACTGCGCCGGCAGCGCCAAGTGCGAAGGGCTGGGCATCGCTCTGCTCGACCGCATCACTTCGGACGACCCCACGGCCCTGATCGGCCTGCCCCTCATCGCGGTGAGCCGGCTGTTGCGCGAAGCAGGGCTCGACCCGCTGCGCTGGCTGGCCACCTCTGCTGCATCCCGCCCATGAACCCCCTCTCATCCCCTCGATCGGCACCTCTCGGCCGGCTGTTTCTCGTCCCCAACACCTTGGACCTGGGCGCCGTACCCGAGGGACAGGCCCAGCCTTCGCTGCACGACACCTTGCCGTTGCACGCCATCCAGACCGCCGCCGGGCTGCACCACTGGGTCACGGAAAACGCCAAGACCACCCGCGCGTTCCTCAAGCGGGTCGACGCCGTCGCGCCACTGGCCGCCCCCCTGCAGCAGATCGACATCCAGCCCCTGCCCCGCCCCCCCAAAGGCGATGCCCGGCAGGGCAGCGGCGTCTCCGATGCAGCTTGGAGCGCCTTGCTGGCGCCGGCCCTGGCAGGGCACGACCTGGGCCTGATGTCGGAAGCCGGGCTGCCCGGGGTGGCCGACCCCGGCGCGGGCCTGGTGCTGGCCGCCCACAAGGCCGGCCTCACGGTGTTGCCCCTGTCGGGCCCCAGCGCCCTGGTGCTGGCCGTGGCCGGCAGCGGACTCAACGGCCAGAGCTTTGCCTTCCAGGGCTACCTGCCGACCGACGCCACCGGCCGCCAGCAACGCATCCGCGAGCTCGAAGGCCTGTCACGCAAACATCGGCAGACCCAGTTGGTGATCGAGACACCCTACCGCAACGAGGCCCTTTTTCAGGCCTTGCTGCAGGGGCTTCAGCCAGAGACCTGGTTGTGTGTGGCCTGCGGCCTGACGCTGCAGGAGGGCTGGTGTCGCACCCTGAGCGTGGCGCAATGGCGTCGCCAGCCCCCCCGTTGGCCCGAGAACCTGCCCGCCGTCTTCGCCTGGCTGGCATCATGAGCATGGACTTGTCGCCACAATGGCGACTGTTGCCGTCTGAGACCCATCGCCGTGAACCCACTTGAAGACAACCTGCCGGGCTCCCACCCGGGCCCCCTGGCCGATCGCCTGGGCTACGCCGGTCTGGCGCCCTTTGTCGGGGGCGTGCTGCTGATCTGGCTGCTGGCGGGCAAGGAAGACACCGCGCCGCTGGTGTTCGTGATCGACGCGCTGGCCAAGTACGCGGCCCTCATCATTTCCTTCCTGGGGGGCATGACCTGGGGGCTGGTCATGCGGGCCGACCCGGCCCAGGCCGACAGCCCACTGGCCCGTCGCACCCTGTGGATGGGCATCGCCTACAGCCTGGCCGCCTGGGTGGCCGCCTGCATGCCGGCTCACGCGGGTCTGGTGGTGCACGGCGCCTTGCTGATCGCTTGCTATGTGAGCGACCGCAAGGCCTACCCGGCCCTCGGTGTGGCCCCCTGGCTCACCTTGAGATTCCGCCTCACCAGCGTGGCCAGCCTGTGCTGCTTCCTGGCTGCAGCCCAGACCTGACCCACCCGACGCCAACGATGATCGACTACCGCATCGACGTGGGCCAGCCCCACACACACCGCTTCCCGGTCAGTCTGACCGTGCGCCCCGCCGGGGACGCGCTCGAGGTGTCCCTGCCCGTGTGGATACCCGGCAGCTACCTGATCCGCGAGTTCCAGAGGCACCTTCTGGGCCTGCAGGCTGAACAGGGTGGCGAGCCCTGCATCATCGAGCAGCTGGACAAGGCCCGCTGGCGGATCGCCTGCCGCCCGGGCAAAGCCCTGACCGTGCGCTATGAGGTGTATGCCCATGACACGTCGGTGCGCGCGGCGTTCCTTGACACACGCCGGGGCTTCTTCAACGGCACCAGCGTGTTCCTCAGGGTCGAGGGCCACACCGAATCGCCCCACCGCGCGCAGATCGTCGGTCTGCCCAAAGGCTGGTCGGTGGGCACGGCCCTGCCCTCGGTCAAGGTCGACAGCCGCGGCCAGGGCTGGTACCAGGCACAGGACTACGATGCCCTGGTGGACCACCCGGTCGAACTCGGCCCGTTCTGGCGCGGCACCTTCACCGCCCGCGGCGTGGCCCACGAGCTGATCGTGAGCGGCGCGGCCGAATGGGCGGACCTGGACCGGCTCATGGCCGACACCCGCCGCATCTGCGAAGCGCAGATCACGTTCTGGCACGGCCGGCGCAAGCCACCCTTCCAGCGCTATGTGTTCCTGCTCAATGTCGTCGAAGACGGCTACGGCGGCCTGGAGCACCGCGACAGCACCGCGCTGATCTGCGCCCGCAAGGACCTGCCACGACGAGGGGTGGCCGCGGCGTCGGACGCCTACCAGACCCTGCTGGGCCTGGTCAGCCACGAGTACTTCCACACCTGGAACGTCAAGCGGCTCAAGCCCACCGCCTTTGCCCCCTACGACTACACCCGCGAAAACCACACCGACATGCTCTGGTTCTTCGAGGGGTTCACGTCGTACTACGACGACCTGCTCCTGCTGCGCTGTGGCCTGCTGGACCTGCCCGCCTACCTCAAGCTGCTGGCCAAACCGGTCAACCAGGTGCTGGCCACGCCAGGCCGGCAGGTTCAGAGCGTGGCCCAGGCCAGTTTCGACGCCTGGACGCGCTACTACCGGCCCGACGAAAACACCGCCAACGCCACCGTCAGCTACTACACGAAGGGCTCATTGGTGGCGCTGGCGCTGGACCTGTCGCTGCGCCTGTGCCCAGCTCTTGATGACGGCCGCGCCCCCAGCCTGGACGGGGTGATGAAACGCCTCTGGGCCCTCGGACGCCCGATCAACGAAAGCGATGTGGCGACGGCCCTGCAGGCCGAAGCCGGGTGCGGCCCGCGCCATGCTGCCGACTGGGGCACGCTGCTGGCGGACTGGGTTCATGGCACGCAAGACCTGCCGCTCAAGGAGCTGCTGGACCTGCATGGCGTGCACTGGACCGACAAGGCCGGCTCGCTGACGCAGCAGCTGGGCGTGCGGCTGCAGGAGGCACCGGGCGGACTGAAGGTGCAGGCCGTCATGCACGGCAGCCCGGCCGAACAGGCCGGCCTGAGCGCGGGCGACGAGCTGCTCGCGATCGGCGACTGGCGCCTGCGCAAGCCCGATGACCTGGTGCAGTTTTTCGACCGCAAGGCACCACAGCCCCTGCTGCTGTGTCGTGACCAGCAGCTGATGCGCGTGAGCCTGCCGCCGCCGCCAGAGGGCCCGACCCCCTGGTGCCACACGGTGACCCTGGGCCAGCCGCCAGCCGACAGCACCGGGGCTGGTGACGCGCACCTGCGGCGCCGGCAGGCCTGGCTCGGCCACTGACCCCCGTGGCACGCGCCGTTCGCTCCCGCACACTGGCCTTGACCGGGGTGATCGCCCTGGTCGTGCTGGCGCACGCCTGGATCACCTGGGGGGTGTCCAAGCACCTCAGCGACATGCGCGGTGACGACACCCTGACCATCAAGCGCATGGAGGCCGAACTGGTGGCCGACATGGAACTGAGCGAGCCGCCGGTGGTGGTGGCGCCCCCGGCCGCCGAACCGCCCCCTGCGGCGGCTGCGGTGGCGGCTGAGCCCGCAGCGTCAGCCGCATCGGCACCGGAGCCTGAGCCCGCCGCGTCGGCCGCCTCCAGCCCTGAACCGGCCGTGGCGACCGCCGAGCCGGCACCGAGTGCCCCAGTGGCCGCCGAGGGCCCCGCCTCCGAGCCGACCACGCTGGCCCAAGCCGCCGAGCCGCCCGCCAGCGCCCCCAGTGCACCGGCCTTCGAATGGCCCAAGGCCACGCGCGTGACGTTCAAGATGGAGGGCTATCTGCGGGGCCCGATCTACGGCAGCGCCAAGGTCGAGTGGGTGCGCGAGGACCTGCGCTACCAGGTCCATGTCGACGCCATCGCGGGGCCCAGCTTCGCGCCGATCGCGTCACAGCGCTGGACCAGCGAGGGCACCATCACGCCCGAAGGGCTGCAACCCGCCCGCTTCGAATCGGTCAACAAGCTGCTGATCAAGTCGGCAGCCCCCAAGATCGTCACCTTCGAGGACAACGAGGTCGTGCTGCCCGGCGGGGATCGCGTGGCGCGCCTGCCCGGCGTGCAGGACCCGGCCAGTCACTACATCCAGATGGCCTACATGTTCATGCTGCATCCAGGCAGCCTGCAGGTGGGTCGCACGCTGGAAATGCCACTGGCGTGGACCAAGCGGCAGGAAATCGTCACCTACGACATCGACGGCACCGAGATCCTGACGACCCCGCTGGGTCAGCTGGAGACCTACCGGCTCAAGCCGCGAAAGTTCAAGAACTCCAAAGGGGACGAGGTGCTGGCCGAGATCTGGATCGCACCGACCCTGCAGTACCTGCCGATCCGCATGCTCATCCGCATCGGGGCGGACACCTACTTCGACATGCACATGGACCGCGCGCCGCAGCAGGCACCGGCCGATGCGGCCGCCGCCGCATCCGGCGCGTCGAGCCCCGAGAAATGATCAGGGCCGGGCAGCGGCCGCCTTCGCCAGGCGCTTCTCGATCACGTCCTGCGGGGCCGCCGACGCCAGACGGGTGCCGTCTTCAAAGAACATCGCCGGCGTGCCATTGACCCGCAGGCGTTGGGCCAGGGCCATGTTGCGCTGCAGCGGCGTGCCCCCGCACATGCCCATCAAGCGGAACGGCGATTCATCGTTGAGCATCCAGTCGCGCCAGGCCTGGGTGCGGTCCTTCATGCACCAGATGGTGTCGGCCTTCTTTTTGGAGTCCTCACCCAGAATGCCGATCATGAAGGTGTAGACGGTGATGTCCTTCATGTTGTTGAAGGTGCGCTCCAGGCGCTTGCAGTAGCCGCAATTGGGGTCGGAAAAGACCACCAGGCGGCGCTTGCCCGTGCCCGTCTTCCAGACCACCGCGTCCTTGAGCGGCAGGGTGGCGAAGTCGATCTTGTTGATCTCGTCGACCCGCTCTTCGGTCAGGTTGCGCTGGGTGCGCGTCTCGATCATCTGTCCGTCGATCAGGTACTCGCCATTGGGGTCGGTGTACAGGATGTGACCGGCCACGCGCACTTCCAGCAGCCCGGGGATGGGCGTGGTGCGCACGCCTTCCAGCGCCGACAGGCCCTGCAGCCGGCTGCCCAGCTTCTGCTTGAGCGCCGCCACCTGAGCCGGGGGCAGCTCAGTGCCGACCGGCTGCGCCGAGGCCCCGAGCGGGGCTGCGACCAGGCTCGCCAGCAGGCTGGCGGCGGCTGTCAGGCGCAAGGTTGCGCGGCGACCGGACTCGAGGGTGTACGACAGGTTCACGAAAGTTGTCCTTTTCAAGCATCCAGCGCCTGACCCACCAGCCAGCGCTTGATCGGCGACAGCCGGTCCAGCCAGCCCATGCCCAGGTTGCGGGCCTGTCGCGCCCAGGGGTGACCCTGGGCAAACAGGTGCAGAAGATGGTCGGTCAGACCCTGCATCGATTCGGTCGGCCACCAGCGCATGCGCGCGTACCGACGCAGCAGGCGTTCGTCGCCGGGACGGCGCCAGGGTTCGCGTTCGCGCCCGTCGCGCAGCACCGTCACCAGGGCGTCGACATCGGCCAGCCCCAGGTTGAGGCCCTGGCCGGCCAACGGGTGCACCTGATGGGCCGCGTCGCCCAACAAGGCCCAGCCCGGGCCCACCCAGGCGTCTGCTCGGGCCACGGCCAGCGGCCACGAGGCGCGCTCTGAACTCAGCTTCAGGGTACCGACCGCCGCAGCCGCGAGCGGGTCGCAGGCCTGCAGGGCCTGCATCAGTTCGGCCTCGAAGGCCTCGGGGGCGAGTGCCAGCAGATCGCGCGCACGGGCGACGGGCTGTGACCACACCAGCCCGTACGACGCGCCGGGGGCAGGGTCGTTGAAAGGCAGCAGAGCCAGGATGTCTGGCGAGCGGAACCACTGACGGGCCACACCGGCGTGCGGCCGCGAGGCCGTCAGTCGGGCCGCCACGCCCCAGTGACCGTATTCCTGACGCGAAAACGAGACACCCAGACCCTCGCGCGTGCCCGAGAACTTGCCTTCACACACGGCCAGCAGGTCGGCATCGGCCAGGCCCACGTCCGTGTCGATGGGCGGCACCCGCGTCACGCGCGGGGCATAGCGCAGGGCCTCGCCCAGCAGCCGTTCCAGCGCACCGGCGTCGACGATCCAGGTGAGTTCGGTGACGCACTGCTCCCAGGCTGAGAACGTGAGGTCGCCACCCTGATCGCCCCGGATGCGCATCTCGTGCACCGGCGTGGCAAAGGCCTGCAGCTGGGGCCACACCTTGAGGCGGTCAAGCAAGGCCACGGCTCGCGCGTTCAACGCGTAGGTACGGATGTCATGCGGGCGGGCATCCAGCGCGCCCGGTTCACAGGCCCAGGCCACACGCCAGCCGTCGGCCGACAAGGCCAGCGCGAGAGCCCGGGCCACGGCGCCACTGCCACTGACACACACATCGAAGGGTTTGGACATGTGGCTGATTCTAGACGCGGGGGCCGACCACCCCCTCATGCAGGGGACATCAGGGCAGAGCCCGACAGACGCCGACCGATATTCCACCTACATTGCGCGGAAAGTGTGAAATTTTTGGGATCTCCGAGCAATGTGATCCCGAAAGTTCGCGACAACACCCATTGACGGACGGCCCACCCCGGCACACACCTTGAACACATCGACTTCAGCCGACCCGCAGGATTCAGGCGGCCCCGTCGTGGCGCTGCTCGAGCGCAAGACTTCGCTGATCACGCTGGGGATCGGCACGGTGGCGACCCTGCTCGTCCACATCGTTGAGACGCTCACAGGCACCATCGCGGAGCACGACCGGCTGGGCCAGCCCCTGCTGGCGCTGGCCCTGCTGGCGCTGTTCCTGAGGTTGCGCTTCAAGCCCGAGACCCTGCTGAGCACGCAGCGACTGGCCGTGCTGACGCTGCAGGTGTACTTCATCATCGGCGTGATCCACCTGAGCGTGTTCAACCTGGACCACGTCGGCCCCTTCTGGATGGCCACCACCTACATGTGGACCACCCTGATCACGCTGCTGCTGCATGTGACCTGGCCGCAACGCCAGGCGTTGATTGCTGCCGTGGTGTTGCTGATCATCGTCAGCATCCCGCCCGTGCTGCGCATCAACGACCTGCCGTTGCCGCTGTGGGAGAGCGATTACCTGCCTTTGCTGATCAACGGCATCCTGGTGCACGTGGCCGTGCTGATGAGCCTGCTGGGCGTGTCGCGGCTGCGACACGGCATCATGCGCATCCTGTCGTCCGACGGGCCGGTGGGCCCCGCCGAAGCGCGCAATGCACTCGAGCAGTGGATGAGCTACAAGACGATGGCGCTGGCCGAAGCGCGCGACGCCGCCGAAGCTGCGTCGCGCGCCAAGAGCCAGTTCCTGGCGGTGATGAGCCATGAGCTGCGCACCCCGCTGCACGCGATGCTGGTGTCGGCCGACCTGTTGTCCGAGCGCCCGGGCGGCCCCCTGCCGCCGCGGGACGAACAACTCGTCCAGACGATCCGCAGCAGCGGCAAGCACCTGCTGGCACTCATCGACCAGGTGCTGGATCTCTCCCGCATCGAAGCCGGCAAGGTCAATCTGCACTTGGACGTGCTGGACCTGGGCGACGTGTGCCGCCGTGGCCTCGAGGCTGTGGCCCCCGTGACCCAGCGCAAGGGGCTGCGACTGGCCCTGGACCTGCCCGCCGACATGCCGCCGATGCGGCGTGGCGATGCGCTGCGGACCACCCAGGTGCTGATCAACCTGTTGGCCAACGCGTCCAAGTTCACCGAACGTGGCGGCATTGTGCTCAAGGTGCGTCCGGGGCCGCATGACGATGTCGTGTTCCAGGTGATCGACACGGGGCCCGGGCTGAGCGACGAGGCCCGCATGCGGGTGTTCGAGGCCTTCTACCAGGCCGACCACGAGAGCACCCGGCGTCATGGCGGCGTCGGGCTCGGGCTGACGATCACCCGCGAGCTGGTCGACTTGATGAAGGGGCGTATGAACCTGGACAGCGAACTGGGCATCGGCACGACCGTGACCGTGGAGTTGCCCCTGCCGGTGGTGAACGTGGCGCCCCGCCACAGCGAGCCGGCCGCCCCGCTGACGGCCCAGGCGCTCGATGGCCTGACCGTGCTGGTGGTGGAGGACGACCCCACCAACAGCCTGCTGGCCTGCGAGGTGCTGCGACAGGCGGGCGCCCAGCCGCTGGCGGTCGAAAGCGGGGAAGCCGCCCTGCTGTTGCTGCGTGAGCGGGATGTCGATCTGGTGCTCATGGACTTCCGCATGCCGGGCATGGACGGCATGGAGGCCACGCGCCAGATCCGTGCCGGCGTGGCCGGCGAGCGCGCCCGCGACCTGCCCGTGCTGGGGCTGACCGCCAACGCCTACCTGGAAGACCGCGCCCAGTGCCTGGAAGCCGGCATGAGCGACGTGCTGACCAAGCCCATCGAGAGCCGCGCGCTGGTGCAGGCCGTGCACCGGTGGCGGCGGCCGGCGCTGACCTCGTAGAATGGCGGGTTACCTTACCTGACGCGACCAGACAGGATCGACCATGAGCCTCAAATGCGGCATCGTGGGCTTGCCCAATGTGGGCAAGTCCACCCTGTTCAATGCCCTGACCAAGGCCGGCATCGCCGCCGAGAACTACCCCTTCTGCACCATCGAGCCCAATGTGGGCGTGGTGGAAGTGCCGGACCCGCGCCTGCAGGCGCTGGCCGAGATCGTCAAGCCCGAGCGCGTGCTGCCGGCCATTGTCGAATTCGTGGACATCGCCGGCCTCGTGGCCGGTGCGTCCAAGGGTGAGGGCCTGGGCAACCAGTTCCTCTCGCACATCCGCGAAACCGACGCCATCGTCAACGTGGTGCGCTGCTTCGAAGACGACAACGTGATCCACGTGGCCGGCAAGGTCGACCCGATCGCCGACATCGAGGTCATCCAGACCGAATTGTGCCTGGCCGACCTGGGCACCGTCGAAAAAAGCCTGCAGCGCTACACCAAGGCCGCCCGGTCGGGCAACGACAAGGAAGCCGCGGCCCTGGTGAAGGTGCTCGAAAAGTGCCAGGCCGCGCTGGACCAGGCCCGCCCGGTGCGCTCCATCGACTTCAGCAAGGAAGAGCTGGTGCTGCTCAAGCCGCTGTGCCTGATCACGGCCAAGCCGGCCATGTTCGTGGGCAACGTGTCGGAAACCGGATTCGAGAACAACCCCTTCCTGGACCGCCTGCGCGACTATGCAGCGGCGCAGAAGGGTGAAGTGGTCGCCATCTGTGCCAAGACCGAGGCTGAACTGGCCGAAATGGACGACGAGGACCGCGCCTTGTTCCTGGCCGAGATGGGGCAGGACGAGCCAGGCCTGAACCGGCTGATCCGCGCCGGCTTCAAGTTGCTGGGTCTGCAGACCTATTTCACGGCCGGCGTCAAGGAGGTTCGTGCCTGGACGGTGCCCATCGGCGCAACCGCACCACAGGCCGCCGGGGTGATCCACACCGACTTCGAGCGGGGCTTCATCCGCGCCCAGACGATCGGCTACGACGACTACATCGCCTTCAAGGGCGAACAAGGCGCGAAGGATGCTGGCAAGATGCGCGCCGAAGGCAAGGATTACATCGTCAAGGATGGCGACGTGATGAACTTCCTGTTCAACGTCTAAATC
>Ga0255182_1001075_pt1 | contig 15380 bp, 17 predicted proteins | sample Atl_UVDOM_RepA_8_FD_188420 | JGI IMG/M metagenome (GOLD analysis project Ga0255182, IMG submission 188420) | Freshwater microbial communities from Altamaha River, Georgia, United States - Atl_UVDOM_RepA_8d | ecosystem: Environmental > Aquatic > Freshwater > River | place: USA: Georgia...
GCCGGGCGGGTTCGCCTACCTGTCCGAGCCGATTTTCGCTGGCGAATTCAACGAGATCCTGCGCCTCTTCCACGACGAGCAGGCGGTGCGGCAGGCCGCCTTCGACGCGATCGCGGCGGCGGTGGCCGGCGGTCTTTTGGAATCGGTCGAGCAGGTGTTCTTCAAGGTGCCCAGGCTGTTCCCCGATTTCGCCGCCTTCGAGCGCCAGGTGATCGGCGTCACGCATACGCGCCACGAACTGAGTCCTGCGCTGCTTGACGAGGTCAGGCGGCGCTTCATGGCACATGCGGGGCCGGCGGGCGCGCGCTTCGTGCAGCCGATGCGGGTGAACCTGCTGCGCAGGCCCGTGGTCGCTTGAGGCGCGCCGGGACCTGGGCGCCGGCCTGCTGGCTTGCGCTGCTGCTGTGGGCCTGCGCCGCGAGCGCGGGCGAGGAGTGGATCTCGGGGCGCGTGGTTGCGGTGACGGACGGTGATACTGCCGTGGTCGAGACTGGAAACAGGCGCAGCCTCCGGGTTCGCTTCTACGGCGTCGACGCCCCCGAACACGAGACCCGCGACTGGCCTGCCCAGCCGTACAGTGCCGCTGCCCACCGCTTCATGCGCGGGCTCATCGGTGACCGGCAGGTCGCGGTGCGCCTGACCGGTGCGCGCACCTACGGCCGTGAAGTGGGTGAAGTGTTCGTCGACGGACGCTCAGCCAGCCGCGAATTGCTGCGCGCGGGGCTCGGTTGGTGGAACCGCAAATATGCGGCGCAGGATTCCGATCTCGCGCGCTTGCACGAAGCTGCACGCGCCGCGCGTGCGGGGCTGTGGCGCGACGCCCGGCCGGTGCCGCCGTGGGTGCACCGCGCGCGGCATCGCGCCAGTCGCTGAAGGACTGTCAAGCAAGGAGACCGAAATGCGTGGAACGACGCTGACGACGCTCGTCGTGCTGCTGCTCGCGGCAGCCGGTTGCTCGGAAGAGCAGCAGAACAGGCTGGCCCGACTGGGCGTGACCTGGCTGGAAGGGGATTACCGCGTGACCTATGCCGACGGCGAGCACGCCAGGAGTTGGGACGTGCTGGACGGCAAGGTGACCAGCGACCCGGATCGCGGTTACTACTATTTCTGGGCGACCGTCGACGGCGAGAAGCTGTACGTGCAGACGCCCATCGCCCGCACCTATATCGAGGAACTGCCCTGAGGAACGGCGAGGGGCCGGTGCGGCCCCTCGCGTGTCGCGCTTACTTTGCCTGGATGGACTGCAGGTAGACGACGGTCTCGACGAGCCTGCCACGCAGCTCGGTCTCGCCGCCAATCCCCTTGTCTTTCAGCTCCTGACCCCACATCGGCATGTCGGTGGTGCCGTGTGCGGTCAGCATGCTGCGACCGTCGATGGACTCGTAGACCTTGCCGAACGGGAATTCGCCGTTGTTGTTCTTGGCGAGCATCGTCAGGTCGGCCGGTTTGGTCGTCATCAGGTTCGCAAAGGGACCATCGCCCTTGCCGCCGCTGCCGTGGCACACGGCGCAGTACTGGTCGAACCGCGCCTTGCCGGCACTGACGACAGCATCGTCAGCCGCCTGAACCGACAGTGTCGCCAACGCGGAGAGTGCCGCGACGCCAATCCCTGCCGTTCTGACCCATTTGGAGTTTTTCACCCTGGACCTCCTTACTTCCATTCACTCATCGTCATCTGCACTCGCCGTGGTTGCGGCGCCGCATTGCTGATTCCTTGCAAGTCCTACACAGGCTCGCTGGCCTTCTGCCCCGCATGGTAAGTGGTATAGACCACGATTGGCACGTCGAGGGAGCCGAGGTGCTGTTCGACCAGCGGCTTGACCTCTTCCCATGCGAGCCCGCCGACGCCCGTTGCGAGGCGCGGCAGCGCGATGCTGGTGAACCTTTCGGCGAGCGCGAGCTTGTGCAGTTCACGCAACGCATGGCCCACGTTGTGGGTGGTGGCCTTGCCTGGTTTGGAGCCGTGCTCGTAGGCGGCATCCTGGGTGAAGAGATTGACGATGCGCTTGCCCGATGCGCCCATCCAGGACCAGATCTCGCCCGCCTTCGGGTGCTGGGTCTGGCAGTAGTGACGGAAATCCTTGTACAGGGCCGGCCACTGTTCACGCAGCTGCAGGGCGAGCCCCTGGTGGAAGGAATCGTTCGGCGCGACGCCGTGCGCGATCACCTGGGCATTGGTAAGAAGAATGTCACCGGAAACTTCGTGGAGCATGCTGCGGAATCCTTGGCTCGGTTGAACTGAAATTCGTCAGTGCAAGGTAACAAAGCGGGATTGCGAGTTATTGCGCCGGCTCAAGTCCGGGGCTGTTGCGGGTGCGGGGGGCGGTGCTCCGCCAAGCGCACGCGACCTTCACCCGCCCGCTGCGCGGTCGGCCTCTCCCTGAGCGGGAAAGGCGAAAGTCTCGCAGGGTTCGGCGTGACGCAGGACGCGCAGGAGCCGACGCTGACATCGATCCGGCGCGCGAGGCGTGCCGTGAAACAGGCTCCAGCGGGCGGTTTTCCACCTCTCCCGCTCCGGGAGAGGTCGCCGCCGAAGGCGGCGGGTGAGGGTCATTTCAGATTGGCGCCGCGCCGGCTGTCGCGATCCTCGTCCCCGACCCTAGGGCAGGACCTTGTCGATGCGGATTTCCACCTTGCGCGCGCCGTCGACCGGCACGGGACCCGCGCGTCCCTCGAGATCGCCGCTCGCGGCCATGGCCTGGCCGGACTGGCTGATGCGCGCGATGACCTCGACCTCGCGGGCCGAGCTGAGCCTGGCCGCCGGCGACATCGCCATGCTGTCGTCGAGCCGGACCTCGAGCGGAAAGCCGGTCGGTGGCAGGCGCTGCACGGCGAGCGGCATCGGCATGCCGGCAGGGTTCCTGGCCAGCACGAACAGCATCGCATCCTTGCCGATGCGCGAGGCGAGGGCGGGGTCCAGGGCGACCGTGACCTCGAGGCTCGGTCCGTCGACCGCGGCGGGCGGCACGCTCGGCGCGGCTTCGTCCGCCGCAGGGGCCGGGGCAGCCACGGCATCCGCGGGCTTGCCGTCGAGCGCGGCCAGCTGCTGGTCGAGTTCGTCGGTCGGCTGGTGCGCCTCGACGCTCGCAGCCCGCGCCCGCAGCAGGTACTCGCGGGCCTTCGGCAGGTCGTTCGCTTCCTGCGCCGCGAGCCCCGCGAGCCACAGGGCCGTGATGTGCCCGGGCTCCGCGGCGAGCGCGCGCTCGACCAGTTCCAGCGGCCGACCGGCCATGCGGCCGCCGTTCATCATCGCCAGCGCATCCGCGTACTGCACCAGCACGTCGGCGCGATCGCCCGTGATCTTCAGCACCGCGGCGTACTGGTCGACGGCCTGTCCGTACTGCTCGGTGGCCATCATGACGCGCGCCATCCACATGCGCGCCTCCGGGTCCTCGGGGTTCTGGTCGATGCGCTGCTGCAGCTGCTCGACCATCTGCGCCATCGACATGCGCTCGTGCGGCGCCGCCGCCGGCGCCGGGTTCAGCATCTCCGGCGCGCCGACCACGAAATACAGCGGCAGGGCGATTGCCGGCAGCAGCGCGCACAGGGTGACGAAAGCGACGCGCCGGCCGCGGTTGGACAGCGGTGCCGGCGCCGCGGCCGGCAGTTCGTGCAGGGCGCTGCGCGCGATCTCCTCCGCGACGGCGTCCGCCTGGGCGGCCGCCAGCGTGCCGTGATCGAGATCCCGCGCCATTTCCTGCGCGCGCCGGGCGTAGATCGCCTGCGCGGACTCGTCGGGGGTGGCGCGCAGCCGGCGCGCGCTGGCGGCGACGTAGAGGATGGTGCCGGCAAGCAGCACCGTCGTGATGATCCAGAAAGTCATGATTCCTCGTTGCGGGAGCGCTTCAGCGCGGCGATCGCAGCGGCCTCGTCGGGATCAGGCGCCGCCGCCGGCGCCCGGGCGCGGCCCATCCGCCACCAGACGACGCCGGCGCCCAGCAGCAGCAGCAGCGGCCCGAACCACAGCAAGGACGTGGTGCCGGAGACGGGCGGGCGGTAGAGCACGAAATCCCCGTAACGCTCGACGAGGAAGCCGACAATTTCCTCGTCCGTCCTGCCCTCGTTCAGCATGCGGTAGACCTCGTCGCGCAGATCCTGCGCGAGATCGGCGTGCGAGTCGGCGAGCGACTGGTTCTGGCACACGAGGCAGCGCAGTTCCGCGGCCAGCTTGTGGTAGCGCTGCTCGGTCGCGGCGTCCGCGAACTCGAACGGCGTGTCGGCGGCCTGCACCCGGCCCAGCGCGAGCGCCAGCAGCAGCGCGGGGAAGGCGCGCTTCATGGCCTGGGCTGCGCGAGGCGCGCGAGCAGGGGCTTGATTTCCTGTTGCCAGACTTCGGGGGTCAGCGGCCCGACCTGCTTGTAGCGGATGACGCCGGCGGCGTCGATCACGAAGGTTTCCGGCACGCCGTAGACCCCTAGATCGAGGCCCAGCTTGCCTTCCGGGTCGAAGATCGAATCGCGGTAGGGGTCGCCGTGGGCCTTGAGCCAGGCGGCGGCGTCCTCACGGGTGTCCTTGTAGTTCAGGCCGATGATTTCCACCTGCTCGCGCCGCGCGAGCTCGACCAGCAGCGGATGCTCGATCCGGCAGGCGCTGCACCACGAGGCCCAGACGTTCAGCAGCAGGGGCCGGCCCAGCAGGTCCTGCCGCGCGACCTGCGCGGCCGGGTCGGCAAGCCGCGTCAGCGTGAACTCGGGCGCCGGCTTGTCGATCAGCGGCGAGGGCACGTAGCGCGGGTCGAGCTTCAGGCCGACCGCGAGCACCACGACCAGCACGATGAAGATGGCAAGCGGAACGATGAAACGCATGGCGCTCAGGCTTCCTGCGTCGCCACGCCCGCGGCGGGCTCCGTGGCCTTGATGCGATAGCGGCGATCGGTGGCCGCGATGAGGCCGCCCGCGGCCATCAGCACCGCGCCGAGCCAGATCCAGCGGATGTACGCCTTGTAGTGGAGGCGCACGCTCCACGCCCTGCCCTCGAGCGGCTCGCCGAGTGAGACGTACAGATCGCGGGTGAAGCCGGCGTCGATGCCGGCCTCGGTCATCGGCATGCCGCGCACCTTGTAGAAGCGCTTCTGCGGGCGCAGCTCTGCGACCGTCCGGCCGTTGCGGGTGACGAGGAACAGCGCCTCGTCGGCCTGGAAGTTGGGGCCGGTGAACTCGTTCAGCGACTCGAAGCGGAATTCGTAGCCGCCGAGCTCCACGCTGTCACCCGGCGCCATGCGCTCGTGGCGATCGACGCTGAGCGCGCCGGTCAGGCACACGCCGGCCACCGTCATCGCGAAACCCAGGTGCGCGAGGACCTGGCCGACGAAGCCGCGTGGCTGCGCGAGCAGGGTCGCGAGCGGCGACGCGCGGCCCGCGCAGCGCTGCCACACGCCGACCAGCGTCGAGAGCGCGACCCACAGCGCGAGCGCGAGGCCGATGGCGGCCGTGATGCGCGTGGGACCGTCCAGCACGAACACCGCGCAGACACCGAGCAGCAGCGCGGCGCCCGCCGCGTAGCGCAGCTGGCCCCACAGGCGGCGCAGGCTGTCCTCGCGCCAGCGCGCGAACTGGCCCCAGCCGAGCGCGAGCGCGAGCGGCAGCATCAGGAGCCCGAAGACGAGGTTGAAGTAGGGCGGGCCGACCGAGATCTTGCCCAGCCCCAGCGCGTCCAGCACCAGCGGGTAAATCGTGCCGAGCAGGATGGTCGCGGTCGACACGGCGAGCAGCAGCGAATTGGCGAGCAGGAAGGTCTCGCGCGACACCGGCTCGTAGCTGCCGCCGGCCAGCACCTTGGGGCCGCGCCAGGCGTACAGCGTGAGGGAACCGCCGACGGCGACGCCGAGGATGCCGAGCACGAACACGCCGCGCGCCGGGTCCGTCGCGAAGGCGTGCACCGAGGTCAGCACGCCGGAGCGGACGAGGAAGGTGCCGAGCAGGCTCAGCGAGAAGGCGCCGATCGCGAGCAGCACCGTCCAGCTCTTGAAGGTGCCGCGCTTGTCGGTGACCGCCAGCGAATGGATGAGGGCGGTGCCGAGCAACCAGGGCATGAAGGACGCGTTCTCGACCGGGTCCCAGAACCACCAGCCGCCCCAGCCCAGCTCGTAGTAGGCCCACCAGCTGCCGAGCGCGATGCCGAGCGTCAGGAACAGCCAGGCGGTCAGGGCCCAGGGCCGTGCCCAGCGTGCCCAGCCCGGCGTCAGCCGCCCGCTGACGAGTGCCGCGATCGCGAACGCGAAGGGCACGGCGAAGCCGACGTAGCCCATGTAGAGCATCGGCGGGTGGATGATGAGGCCCGGGTCCTGCAGCAGCGGATTGAGGTCCGCGCCGTCCGGCGGCGCCGGCAGCTCGCGCGCGAACGGGTTCGACGTGAACAGCATGAAGAGCAGGAAGGCGATGCTGACGAGGCCCATCACCGCGGTCACGATGCCGGCGATGTCGCCAGGCAACTCGCGGTCGCGCAGCGTCACGGCGAGCGTCCAGCCGGCGAGTATCAGCGCCCACAGCAGCAGCGAGCCCTCGTGCGCGCCCCAGGTGGCCGAGACGCGGTACGGCCAGGGCAGCGCGGAGTTCGAGTTCTGCGCGACGTAGACCAGCGAGAAATCGTTGACGAGGAAGGCGTGCACCAGGACCGCGAAGGCCGCCAGCAGGCACGCGAACTGGGCGCGTGCCGCCGGACGTGCCATCGCGAGCCACGCGGCATCGCGCCGCCACAGGCCGATGGTGGGGAAGGCCACCTGCACCACCGCGAGGGCGAGCGCGAGCACGCACAGGAACAGGCCGATTTCCGGAATCATTGCGCGGGCCTCGTCAGCGTGGCGTCGGGGCCGGGGTGGCCCAGCGCCTCGGCGACCTCGGGTGGCATGTAGTTCTCGTCGTGCTTCGCCAGCACCTCGCGCGCAGCGAACACGCCGTCGGGACCGAGCTTGCCGTTGGCGACGATGCCCTGACCTTCACGGAAAAGGTCGGGCAGGATGCCGGCGTAGCGCACCGTGACCTGCTGTTTCATGTCGGTCAGGGTGAACTCCACGTCGAGCTGGTCCGGGGCCCGCTTGACGCTGCCGACGACGACCAGCCCGCCGATGCGGAAATCGCGCGCCGCCGGCGCCTTGCCGGCCACTACGTCGCTCGGGCTGTAGAAGTACATCAGGTTCTGGTTGAAGGCGTTGAGGATCAGCGCCGTGGCCAGCCCCATGCCGACCACCAGCAGGCCTATCGTCAGCATGCGCTTGCGTCGCGGCGTCATGTCGCGTCCTTCCGGTTGCGGGCGCGCGCGGCGAGCGTGCGCAGCACCTGCTTCTCGCGGCGCAACGCCTGCACGACGTTCCAGGCGAGCACGACGGCCGCCAGCGCATACGAAGACCAGACGTATGCGGCATAGCCGCCCATCGCCAGGAATTCTTGCAGGGATTTCATCGGGATTCGGCTCCGAGCGTCAGTTCGCGCACCCAGGTCGTGTGCTGTTCGAACTCGAGTATCTCGCATCGGGTGCGCACGAGCAGCACCGCGGCGAACAGGGTTTTGAAGGCAAGCGTCATCGCGAGCAGCGGGATCAGCATCGAGGTCGCGATCGACGGCGTGTCGAATTTCGTCACCGTCGGACCCTGGTGCAGCGTGCTCCACCATTCGACCGAGTAATGGATGATCGGGATGTTGACCACGCCGACGATCGCGAGCACCGCGCCGGCCCGGGCCGCCGCGCGGCGGTCCTCGATGGCCGACTGCAGCGCGAGGTAGCCGAGATAGAGGAACAGCAGGATCAGTTCCGAGGTCAGGCGCGCGTCCCACACCCACCAGGTGCCCCACATCGGCTTGCCCCACAGCGACCCGGTGGCCAGCGCGAGGAAGGTGAAGGACGCGCCCAGCGGCGCGCAGGCGCGGGCGATGATGTCGCCCATCTTCACCTTCCAGATGAGGCCCACGGCACCCGCACTGGCCATCACCATGTAGACGAACATCGACAGCCAGGCGCTCGGCACGTGGATGTAGATGATCCGGAAGCTGTCGCCCTGCTGGTAGTCGGCGGGGGCCAGCACCAGCCCGCCGACGAGACCCACCACGAACAGCACCGCGCTCAGACCGAAGAGCCAGGGGCTCAGCCGTCGCGCGAAAGCGTGGAAGTACGGTGGGGAGGCGTATTTGTGGAAGCGGTCGAACATGCGGCTCGCGTGTGTCTAAAACGTTGCGGACGGGCGCCCGGATCAGCCCAGCCGCGCACGCAGCGCGGCCGCGGTCGCCCACGGCGTCAGGGTCAGTGCGAGGACGGACAGGCCGGACAACAGGAACATCTCGGCTTCGACCGGCAGGCCCAGCGCCGCGTTCCGTGCCGCGGAGGTCCCGAAAATGAGCACCGGAATGTACATGGGAAGGGTGATCAGTGCCAGCAGGAGGGTCCCGCCGCGCAGGCCCACGGTCAGCGCGCTCGCGAGCGCGCCGATCAGCGACAGCACCGGGCTGCCGAGCAGCAGCCCCAGCAGCAGCGCGCGCAGCGTCACGGCATCGAGCCCGAACAGCGCGCACAGCAGGCCGCCGAGCACCAGCAGCGGGGCGGCGCTGGTCAGCCAGTGGGCGCCGGCCTTCATGAGCGCGAGCAGCGCGAGCGGCTGCGGCGACAGCGCCAGCAGCTCGAGGCTGCCGTCGGCGTGGTCGGCCGCGAACACCTCGGGCAGCGTCAGGCTCATCGACAGCAGCACGGCGACCCAGCAGATCGACGGCAGCAGCACGCGCAACGTCTGTTCGGACGGCCCGATCGCGAGCGGGAACAGGTAGACCGTGATCGCGAAGAACACCAGCGGCTGCAGGATCTCGCTGCGCCGGCGCCAGGCGCGCGTGAGATCCCGCGCGAACACCGCGCGCGCGGCGCCCAGGGCGGAACCGCCGGCCGCAGCGGCGCTCATGGCGTGGTCCCGCCGCCGAACTCGAAGCGGCGCAGGTGCTGCGGCGGCACGTCGAGCGGTTGGTGGGTGGAGACGACGGCGACGCCACCGCGCCGCGCATGCCCGACGAGCAGGCGCTCGACGAGGGCGCGGCCCGCCGCGTCCAGCGCCGTCAGCGGCTCGTCCATGATCCACAGCGGGCACTCGAGGGCGACGAAGCGCGCGAGCGCGAGCCGCTGGCGCTGGCCCGCGGACAGGCGGCGCGCCGCCGCGTCGGCGAGGCCGGCGAGGCCCACGGCCTCGATGGCCTCGGCCACGCCCGGCCCGGGGCGGCCCGCGCCCAGCGCCAGCATGTAGGCAAGGTTCTCGGTGACCGACAGGAAGCCGGTCACGCCGGGCAGGTGGCCCAGATAGCACAGGTCTTCACGCAGGGCCTCGCTGCCGACGCGAATCTCCTGGTCGCGCCACAGCAGCCTGCCGCCCGCCGCCGGGGCGAGGCCGGCCAGGATCTTCAGCAGGCTGGTCTTGCCGGCGCCGTTGGCGCCGACGATCTGCCAGATTTCCCCGGGGCCGGCGCGCAGCGACAGGCCGTCGAAGATGAGTTCGTCGCCGCGCATGCACGCGAGCTCCTGCGCGACCAGCGCCGGCTCGTTGGCATCCGGAGGGCTCACTGGAGGTGACGGCGCTGCTGTTTCCGTGAAAGTCGTGGTCGGCGCGGCGGCTGGCGCCCGCCGCGCAGGCTGCGGGTTGGGCTCAGCCCCGGCCGCCCAAACCGCCGAAACCGCCACCGGGCAGTCCGCCCGGCATGCCGGACGGCCCCTTGCCGGGGACGACGATGCGCGAGGCCTCTTCGCGCGCCATCTCCTTGGCGCGTTCGTTGAGGCGCTCGATGGCTTCGCGCACGCCCTGCGGGAAGGCGTCGAGCGCTTCCTTCAGCGTTTCGACTTCGAGCGGGAACTGCACCGGAATCGGGCCCATCTGTGTCATCAGCGTGGTGTCGCCGATGAACAGGCGCTTGCGGGCCGGGTCCTCGACGCCGTCGATCGTCACCGGGATCAGCACCCGGACGGAGGCCGCGCGCAGGTCGGTGTACGATTCCTCGCGATAGAGATTGTCGACGTCTACGTTCATCGACTCTGCGGGCTGGGACGGGCGGGTGGCCATGCGGCGGCTCCTGGAAGTTGCTTGCGCGCAATACTAAGGACTGGGGCGGGGAGTGTCACGGCATGATGCTTACCTCTCCCGACTCGGCAACAGGGTTCGTAGTGTCATTCCGAGCAAGTGGGCGACGCTCTTCGCCTCTCCCGCCCCGGGAGAGGCCGCGCACCGCGCGGGTGAGGGTGGTTTCATAATGGCGCTGCGCCAGCCGACACGACCCTCACCCGCCGCCTTCGGCGTCGACCTCTCCCGGTGCGGGAGAGGTGAAGAGGGCGCGGGTGAGGGTCGCCTCGGAATGGCGATGCGCCGACGGGCACGCCTGTCACCCGCCCTCGTCGGCGTCGACCTCTCCCAGAGCAGGCACGTTCGGCGCGTCACCGCGCGCCCGCCTTCAAGCTTTTTCGTCGCCGGCCGCAAACGGCTGACAGCCTTGCGCTTTGTAACAGCGAGGCAAGGGACCCGCGTGTAGAATGCCGCCTCAAATAGGGATAGTGACGGGGTAGTGATGCGAATTCTGGTTACCGGCGCGGCCGGCTTCATTGGTGCGCGACTGAGCGAACGCCTGCTGGCGCGCGGCGACGAAGTGATCGGGATCGACAATCTCAACGACTACTACGACCCCACCCTGAAGGAGGCGCGCCTCGCTCGCCTGACTCCCCACCCGGCATTCGAATTCCACCGTCTCGACATCGCCGAACGCGCGGCGATGCTGCGGGCCTTTGCCGACATCAAGCCCCAGCGAGTGGTCAATCTCGCGGCCCAGGCCGGCGTACGCTACTCGCTGGAGAACCCGCACGCCTACGTCGACGCGAACGTCGTCGGCTTCGTCAACGTGCTGGAAGGCTGTCGCGCGGTCGGCGTCGAACATCTCGTCTACGCCTCCACCAGTTCGGTGTACGGCGCGAACACCCGCATGCCGTTCTCGGTGCACGACAACGTCGACCACCCCCTGTCGCTGTACGCAGCGACCAAGAAAGCCAACGAGTTGATGGCGCACACCTACAGCGCGCTGTTCGGGCTGCCGACGACGGGCCTGCGCTTCTTCACGGTCTACGGGCCGTGGGGGCGGCCGGACATGTCGCTTTTCATGTTCACGAAGAAGATGCTCGCCGGCGAGCCGATCGACGTCTTCAACTACGGCAACCACCGACGCGACTTCACCTATGTCGACGACATCGTCGAAGGGGTGATGCGCACGCTCGATCACGTCGCGACGCCGAACCCGGACTGGCGCAGCGACGCGCCGGACCCGGCCACCGCCGCCGCGCCCTACCGCCTCTACAACATCGGCGCCAACGCGCCCGTGCCCCTGATGGATTTCATCGGCGCGCTCGAGGAGTGCCTCGGCGTGGAGGCCAAGAAGAATTTCCTGCCGCTGCAGGCCGGCGACGTGCCGGACACCTATGCGGACGTCTCCGCGCTGGTCGCGGACGTCGGCTACCAGCCGGCCACGCCGATCAAGGTCGGCATCGCGAATTTCGTCTCCTGGTATAAAGAGTATTACGGCATCAAATGAGCACACACGCGCGCAAAATCTCGGTGGTCGGTCTCGGCTACGTCGGTTTGCCGGTGGCAGTCGCCTTCGGCAAGCAGGACAGCTGCATCGGCTTCGACATCAATGAGCATCGGATCGCGGAACTGAAGTCGGGCCATGACAGCACGCTGGAGGTCGAGCCGGCGGATTTGAAGGCGGCGAACATCACGTTCACCGCCGACCCGGCCGTGCTCGCCCAGGCGGATTTCCACATCGTCGCCGTGCCCACGCCTATCGACCACGCGAAGCGGCCCGACATGACGCCGGTGCTGAAGGCCTCGCAGACCGTCGGCAAGGTGCTCAAGCGCGGCGACATCGTCGTCTACGAATCGACGGTCTACCCCGGCGCGACCGAGGAGGACTGCGTGCCGGTGCTGGAAAAGCACTCGGGCCTCAAGTGCGGCGTCGATTTCCACGTCGGCTACTCGCCGGAGCGCATCAACCCCGGCGACAAGGAACACACCTTCACGAAGATCACGAAGGTGGTGTCGGGCCAGACGCCAGAGGTGCTCGACATCGTAGCCAGGGTCTACGAGAGCGTGGTCACCGCCGGCGTGCACCGCGCAGCGACGATCAAGGTCGCGGAGTCCGCCAAGGTCATCGAGAACACGCAGCGCGACCTCAACATCGCGCTGATGAACGAGCTGGCGCTGATCTTCCAGCGCCTCGGCATCGACACCCGCGACGTGCTTGCCGCGGCCGGCACGAAGTGGAACTTCCTGAAGTTCGACCCGGGCCTCGTCGGCGGGCACTGCATCGGCGTCGACCCCTACTACCTGACGCACCGCGCGCAGGTCGCGGGCTACATCCCGGAAGTCATCCTTGCCGGCCGCAGCATCAACGACAACATGGGCCGCTACGTCGCCCAGCAGCTCGTCAAGCTGATGATCCGGCACGGCAGCCCGGTCAAGGGCGCGGTCATCACGGTGCTCGGCTTCACGTTCAAGGAAGACGTGCCCGATCTCCGCAATACGCGCGTCATCGACATCATCGACGAACTCCGCGACTACGGCGCAGACGTGCAGATCCACGATCCCTGCGCGCACGCCGAGGAGGCGCAGGAGGAATACGGCATCACGCTGACGCCCACGGAGGCCCTGCGGCCGGCGCAGGCCGTCGTGCTGGCGGTGCCGCACCGGCAGTACCTGGCCGAGGGCTGGTCGCTGGTCACGCGCTGCCTGGAAAAGGGCGGCGTGGTCGTCGACGTGAAGGCGAAACTCGATCGCGCGACCTGCCCGGACGGCGTGTCGCTATGGAGGCTTTGACGCCATGCGCGTAGTGATGATAGGCACCGGTTACGTCGGCCTCGTGTCGGGTACCTGCTTCGCCGAGTTCGGCGCCGACGTCTGCTGCGTGGACGTCGACGAGCGCAAGGTCGAGCGGCTCAAGAACGGTGAAATCCCGATCTACGAGCCGGGGCTCGACGACCTCGTCGCGAAGAACGTGCGCGAGGGGCGGCTGGCCTTCACGACCCGCCTCGGCGACGTCGCCGGCGAGGCGGATCTCATCTTCATCGCGGTCGGCACGCCGAGCCGGCGCGGCGACGGCTTCGCCGACCTTTCCTTCGTCTACGAGGCGGCGCGCCAGCTCGCGCCGCACCTGCGCGGCTACACTGTCATCGTCGACAAGTCGACCGTGCCGGTCGGCACCGCGCGCAACGTCTCGCGCATCATTCGCGAGACCAACCCGGACGCGGATTTCGATGTCGCGTCGAACCCGGAATTCCTGCGCGAGGGCGCGGCGATCTCGGACTTCATGCGCCCGGATCGCGTCGTCATCGGTGTCGAGAGCCCGCGCGCGGAGAAGCTGCTGCGGGAACTCTACCGCCCGCTGAACCTGATCGAGGCGCCGATTCTCGTCACCGGCCTCGAGAGCGCGGAACTCATCAAGTACGCGGCGAACGCTTTCCTCGCGACGAAGATCAGCTTCATCAACGAGATCTCGATGCTCTGCGAGTCCGTCGGCGCCGACGTCCACGCCGTCGCCAAGGGCATGGGCATGGACAAGCGCATCGGCGGCAAATTCCTGCACGCGGGCCCCGGCTACGGCGGTTCCTGCTTCCCGAAGGACACCCAGGCGCTGGTGCGCATCGCGCAGGAGCATGGGGTGTCGAGCCGCATCGTGGAGTCCGTCATCGAGGTCAACGCCGCGCAGAAGGCGCGCATGATCAAGAAAATCCGCGAGGCGCTGGGCGGCAGCGAGGCCGGCAAGCGCATCGGCGTGCTGGGCCTGACCTTCAAGCCCGAGACCGACGACATGCGCGATGCACCCGCGCTGTCGATCCTGCCGCCGCTGATGGAGAAGGGCGCGAAGATCCGCGCCCACGACCCGCAGGGCGTGCACGAGGCGAAGACCATGCTGCCGGCCGACGTCGAGTACTGCGAGGACATCTACAGCGTGTTCGACGACGTCGACGCCGTGGTGCTGCTGACCGAGTGGAACGTCTACCGCGGCCTCGACCTCGCCCGCGCCGGTAAGGCGATGCGTGAGCGGGTGTTCATCGACCTACGCAACGTCTACGAGCGCGAGTCGATGGCGAGCCACGGGTTCCGGTATTACTGCGTCGGGCGCTGATTGCTCCTGGCGTGCGCACAATAATCTTCGCCTCTCCCGCTCCGGGAGAGGCCGGCCGCGCAGCGGACGGGTGAGGGTCGCGTCCGTTTGGCGCAGCGCCGACGCAGGCCACCCTCACCCGCCGCCTTCGGCGTCGACCTCTCCCAGAGCGGGAGAGGTGAATAGAATGCGACCGCTCGTTGCAGCCCTTGCACGGCAAGCGATACGCAGTGCGTGCGTCAGCCCGCACCATCAAAGATCTTCGCCTCTCCCGCCCCGGGAGAGGCCGCGCGCAGCGCGGGTGAGGGTCGTTTCCGAGTGGCGCAGCGCCGACTCAGGCCACCCTCACCCGCCGCCTTCGGCGTCGACCTCTCCCGGAGCGGGAGAGGCAAATACCAACAGGGTACAAATCCCCACCGCTTCTTCTGCATAATCCGCCCCTGACCAGCGCGGGCCGCCCGACCTTGCTCTTCTCCTCCCAGCTTTTCATCCTGCTGTTCCTGCCGCTTGCGCTCGCGCTGTATCACGCGCTCGCAGGTGACCAACGCGCCCGGCTGTGGGCGCTGACGCTCGCATCCTTCGCGTTCTATGGCTGGTGGGACCTGCGTTTCCTGCCGCTGCTGGTCGCCGCGATCACCCTGAACTGGGGGCTGGGGCACACATACATGCGTCTGGGGCGGCCGCGCTGGCTGATTGTCGCCGGCGTCGCGTTCCACCTGGCGCTGCTCGGCTTCTTCAAGTACGCGAACTTCTTCGCCGACGCCGTGGCGGCCGTCACCGGCGCCGAGCACCAGCGCTGGAGCATCGTGCTGCCGCTCGCGATCAGCTTCTTCACCTTCCAGCAGATCTCCTACCTCGTGGACCTCCGGCGCGGCCAGGCGCCGACCTACAGCTGGCTCGAATACACCGCCTACATCGTCTTCTTTCCACACCTGATCGCGGGCCCGATCGTCCGCCACAACGAACTCATCGGCCAGTTCGCCGCGCACCCGCACCGCGACGGCAGCCTCGAGATGGCCGCGCGCGGGCTGCTGCTGTTCGTGCTGGGCCTGGTGAAAAAGGTGTTCTTCGCCGACGAACTTGCCGGGGTCGCGAACCCGGTCTTCGACGGCGCGCTCGCCGGCGCGGTGCCGGCGACGGCCGATGCCTGGCTCGGCGCGCTGGGCTACACGCTGCAGCTGTACTTCGACTTCTCGGCCTATTCGGACATGGCAATCGGCCTCGGCGCGATGTTCGGCCTGCGGCTGCCCATCAACTTCGACCAGCCCTACCGCGCGA
>Ga0255182_1001076_pt1 | contig 15379 bp, 15 predicted proteins | sample Atl_UVDOM_RepA_8_FD_188420 | JGI IMG/M metagenome (GOLD analysis project Ga0255182, IMG submission 188420) | Freshwater microbial communities from Altamaha River, Georgia, United States - Atl_UVDOM_RepA_8d | ecosystem: Environmental > Aquatic > Freshwater > River | place: USA: Georgia...
AGGCTTTTGTCCGAGCTTTGTGACAGTCGAGGGCGGCACGTTTCGCAAGTCCGGGCCTGCCAAAACGCGCATCGAGCGACCTGCCGTGGCCTTGCCCGAACCCAACTTGCCCAGCCTGAGCACCCCTTGGGCGACGGTGGTGGCGGGTGTGGGCGGCACGGGCGTGATCACCATTGGTCAGTTGATGGGCATGGCTGCGCATTTGGAGGGCAAGGGCATCGTCACGCAAGACGCCGCGGGTCTGGCGCAAAAGGGCGGTCCCACTTGGAGCCACGTACTCATTGCCGATCACCCGCGAGCCATCCACACCACGCGCGTGGGCACGGCGGGGGCGGACCTGATTTTGGGGTGCGACCCCGTCATCACGGCCGGCCGTGAGACGGTTGCGCGCATGCGGCAAGACCGCACCCACATTGCATTGAACGCGCACAGTACCCCCACCGCCGCCTTCGTCAAGCAGCCCGATTGGCAAAACCCGGCCGAGGCCTGCGTGCAATCCTTGCAAGCGCAGGTGGCGCCCGCGCATCTGGCGAGTTTTGACGCCAATCGCGTGGCCACGGAGGTGTTGGGCGACAGCATCTTCGTCAATCCCATGGTGCTCGGCTTTGCCTGGCAAAAGGGCTGGGTCCCGCTCAGCCGCGAGGCCCTGCACCGCGCCATCGAACTCAACGAAGTGGCGGTGGCGCAAAACCTCGAAGCGTTCGAGTGGGGCCGACTGTGCGCGCACGATTGGCCGCGGGTGGAGGCTTTGCTCGCCCCCGCCCAAGTGGTGCAATTGCACCGCCCCAAGCGCCTGGAAGACCGCGTGGCCGAGCGCGTGCGCTACCTCACGGATTACCAAAACGCGGCCTACGCCGAGCAATACCAAGCGGTGGTGGCGCGCGTGCAGGCGGCCGAGGCCGCCCTGGGCCAAACCCGTTTGACGGAAGCGGTGGCGCTCAACCTCTTCAAGCTCATGGCCTACAAGGACGAGTACGAAGTCGCGCGGCTCTACACCCAGACCGATTTCTTGTCCAAGGTGAAGGCGCAGTTCGAGGGCGATGTGCAAGTGCACTTTCACCTCGCGCCGCCCTTGCTGGCGCGCAAAAATGCGCGCGGCGAACTCGTCAAGCAACGCTTTGGCGCCTGGACCTCCGTGGCCTTTGGGCTCTTGTCCGCCTTGCGCGGCCTGCGGGGAACGGCTTTGGACGTCTTCGGTTACACCGAGGAGCGTCGCACCGAGCGCTCGCTCATCGAGGAGTACCGCACCCAGGTGGAGGCGTTGTGCCAGCACTTGCGCGCGGACAACCACGCCCTCGCACTGGAGATCGCGCGCTTGCCCCAAGGCATTCGGGGGTTTGGCCATGTGAAGGCCCGTCACCTGGCCGCCGTGCGCGCGCAGTGGGCTGACTTGCGCGCGCGTTGGGACGCGGCGCGCTAAGTCGGGCTGCTAAGCCCCGTCGTTAAGCGCTGCGTTTAGACCGAAGGGCGGGCTCGCGCCCATCGAAGTACTGCCGCAGGGCATTGGTGAACCCCTGGCGGGGGTGTTGGCGCCGCTCAAGCAAGCCGACGTGGCGTTGCACGGACACGCGGGCGAGGGGGATGACTTGCAACTGGCGGTCGCGCCCCCAGTCGATGTTGCGCAGTTGGGGCACGATGGAAACCCCAAAGCCTTGGCGCACCAGGGCCAAAATGGCTTCGACCGAGTTGAGCTCAAGCTCGTCACGCACTTGCGCCCCACATTGGTCAAGCGCCCTCTCGACCAACGCGCCCGTCCAAGTGTGCCGATCAAAGCGCAGAAACGGACATTTGCGCAACATCTCCAGCGGCTGACGCGGCAGGGCAAAGTGCGGCTTGCGTGGCACCACCAAGACCATGGGCTCGACATAGAGCGGACTCCAGCGCAAATCCGGTGGGGTGCGCGTGGGCGGCTGGGTGACCACGGCGGCATCGAGTTCACCGCGCTCGACTTGGCCAAAGAACGTGGCCGAGAGCCCGGCAAACAAGCGCACTTCAAGCCCCGGGTGCTCGCGCTTGAGCGCCCACAAGGCATCGGCAAACTCGCCCATGAGCGCCGAGACGAGGGCACCCACTTGCACCGTGCCGCGCAAGTCATGCGGGTTGTCGCCGCTCGCGAGTGCGGATTCCCAGCGCGCGACCAAGTCTTGCGCGGCGGTCACAAAGGCCTGGCCGTGGTGATTCAGCGCCATGGAGCGGGGGCCGCGATCAAAGAGCGTGCGCCCGAGCTCCTCTTCGAGCGCGCGCATTTGCAAGCCCACCGCGGCAGGGGTAAGGCCCACTTGCTGTCCCGCCGCGGCAAAGCTGCCGGTGCGCGAGACCGTGAGAAAAAGGGCCAGGGTGCGAAGGTGTGGCATGGTTTGAGGTATAGAAAATTTTAACCTCAGCAACAAAAAAACTAGCTTTTCTTTTTGTCGGGGTCAGGCGATACTGCGCCCCGAAGAAAGGTTTGCCGCATGCAGGAACAGCGCTTGAAAGTCTCGGTTTGGCGGGGTGATGCCCAGTCGGGCCAATTCCAAACCTACGAGGTGCCGCGTCGCGCCAGCCAGACCGTGCTCGATGTGGTCACCCACATTCAGCGCCACCTGGCCCCCGATCTGGGCTTTCGCTTTGCCTGCCGCGTGGGCATGTGTGGCTCCTGCGCCATGACCGTCAATGGGGTGGCGCGCTGGACTTGCCGCACCCATGTGCAAAAGGTGGTCGGGCCACAGGGAGAGCTCGAAATCGCGCCGCTGGCGAATTTGCCGCGCATTCGCGATCTTGTCACCGACATGCGCGAGTTCTTTGACAAATGGGCACGCCCCGAGGGCCGCTTTGTGGGCCAAACCGACCGCCACGAGCCCTTTGCCGTGGTCAAGCCCGATACTGCGCCACGCCAACAGGCCGATGCGGGCATTGAATGCATTGGCTGCGGCGTTTGCTACGCCTCCTGCGATGTGGTCTCGCAACGCCCCGACTATCTGGGCCCGGCCGCGCTCAATCGGGCCTGGACCTTGGTGAACGATGAGCGCGACACCCGCCGCCAAGCGCGTCTGGGTGCCGTGGCGGGGGATGCCGGCTGCCACGCCTGCCACACGCAAGGCAGTTGCACCCTGCGCTGCCCCAAGCAATTGGCCCCCACAGCCTCTATTGCTGGCCTGAAGCGACTCGTGGCGCGCGCCGCCATGAAGGGGGAGCTATGAGCGATACCCCACAGGCGCAAGCGCGGCGCTGGTATGCCCAGCGCATCAGCGCCATGGTATTGGCCCTGCTGGTGCTGGGCCACCTGGCACTGATGATCTACGCCGTGCAAGGGGGCCTCAGCGGTGCGGAGATTCTGGCCCGCACCCAAGGCAATGTGTGGTTTGGCTTGTATTACGCGCTCTTTGTGCTCGCCTGCGCGGTGCATGTGCCGCCGGGTTTGGCCAATATTGCCGTGGAGTGGGCGGGCTGGTCGCCCGCACGAGCCCTTTGGGTGGCGCGCCTCTTTGGTGTCTTCATCCTGGTGTGGGGTGGCCGCGCGGTGTATGCCGTGGTCATGGGGGGCGCATGAAACAGCGCATCGATGGACGCAACCGCCGCCATGCCGCTTATTGGGCGTTCTGGGTGCACCGTGTCTCCGGCTTGGCGCTGGCACTTTTTTTGCCCCTGCATTTCACCTTTCTGGGGCAAGCCTTGCAAGGTGCGGCAGGCCTGGATGGGGCGCTTGCCTTCACGCAACACCCCCTGGTCAAGGTGGCCGAGTGGGGCTTGGTGAGTTTGCTCGCGCTGCATTTGGCGGGCGGGGTGCGCTTGTTGTTGCTGGAGTTTTCCGCCTGGCGGGGTTTGCGCGGGGCGTGGGTCGCGGGTGCATTTGGTTTTGCCACGGCAACGGGCTTGGCCTTTGCTTTGTCCCTGCTTGGGTAACGCTTTGGCAATGGGGTTAAATTCCAAAAACAGTTTCAAACGGAGGAGAAACCATGACCTTAAAACTCAATCGTCGTCATTACTTGGCCTTGTCCATGGCCAGTGCGGTTCCGGCCTTGCACGCCCAGAGCTGGCCCGCCAAGCCGGTGCGCTTGGTGGTTCCGTTTGCCCCCGGCGGCAGCACCGATGTGGTCGCGCGCATGTTGGGTCAGAAACTCAATGAACTCTGGGGTCAGGCCGTGGTGGTGGAGAACCGCGCGGGCGCCGGTGGCAACTTGGGCGCCGACGCCGTGGCCAAGGCCGCGCCCGATGGCTATACCCTGCTTTTCGCTTCGGGCAGCATCACCATCAACCCGAGCATTTACGCCACCATGCCCTTTGACACGGTGCGCGACCTCACGCCCATCTCGAATGTGGCGAGCGGCCCGATGCTGGTGGTCGTGCAGGACAAGGCCCCGTGGCGCACCCTCAAGGACTTGATTCAAGACGCCAAGGCCAACCCGGGCAAGATCAACTTTGGCTCGGCCGGTATTGGCAGCCAGATCCACCTCGCGGCGGAGAACTTGGCGGACGCGGCCGGTATCGAAATCACGCACGTGCCCTACAAGGGCGAATCTTTGTCGTACAACGACCTCATCAGCGGCCAAATTCAAATGATGGTGGGCAATATTGCGGCAGCGTCCGCCCTGCTCGGCGCGGGCCGCTTGCGCGCGCTGGCGGTCACGGGTGCGACCCGCTCACCTTTGCTGCCCGAGGTGCCTACCGTGGCAGAGAGTGGTGTGCCGCGCTTTGAAAACACGGGCTGGTTTGGCTTGCTCGGACCGGCGGGCCTGCCCCGCCCCATCGTGGACAAGATCTACCAAGACACCGTGCGCGCCATGGGCGACACCCAAATCAAGGGTCGCTTGTATGTGGCGGGCATGCGCCCCGTGCTGAGCAAGCCCGAAGAGCTCACCGCCCAGATGGACGCGGAGCTCAAGCGTTGGGCCCAAGTTGTGAAGAACCGTAAGATCAAGGCCAGCTGATGCAAGTGACCCCGCAAGCCGTCGAAGAGGCGGCCAAAGCCCTCTATATCCGCGCCCTCAAGGTGCTTCCCACGGACATTCATGAGGGCTTTGCACGCCTGGCGCGCCAAGAGACGCAGCCCACCGCGCAGCGTTTGATCGACACCATGATCACCAACATCGCGGTGGCCGAGCAAACCGACAACTTGCTGTGCCAGGACACCGGGGTCCCCATTTATCACCTGCGCATTGGTCGCGACGTGCAGATCGACGGCTTTGCCGCGAAAGAGGCGATTCGCCGCGGCTGCGCGCGCGCCACCCGTGAGTACCCGTTTCGCAGTTCGGTGGTGCACCCCCTCACCCGACGCAACGAGCAGACGAGTTGTGGCATCGAGGTGCCCGTCATCCATGTGGATTTTGTCGAGGCCCAAGGCGTGCTTGAGCTGGAGATGGTGCCCAAGGGCAGCGGCTCGGAGAACAACAGCTTTCTCAAGATGGCGATTCCAGCCGAGGGGATCGACGCCATCAAAACCTTTGTCGTGGATTGCGTGCTCGCCGCTGGCGGCAAGACCTGCCCGCCCACCATCGTGGGCGTGGGGCTCGGGGGCACCTCAGACCTCGCCGTGGCCCTGGCCAAGCGCGCCGCCACGCGGGCCTTGGGCAGCGTTTGCACGGACCCTGAAGGCGCGGCGCTGGAAGCGCAGCTCTCGCAGGCCGTCAACCAATTGGGTGTCGGCCCGCAAGGCTTGGGCGGCGATAGCACGGCGTTTGCCGTGCACATCGAGCTCGCGGCCACGCACATCACCATGAACCCCATTGCCGTGAACATGCAGTGCCACTCGGCGCGCCGCGCGCGCGCCGTCTTCACCGAGGAAGGGGTGCAGTATGGCTTCTAAGCACCATGTGCTCGACATGCCGGTGAGCGAGGCGCAGGCGCGGGAGCTGCGCGTCAACGACACCGTTACCTTGCGCCAGACTTTGTTTGGTATTCGCGATGCCACCCAGATCCACATGTTTGACCGGGGGCGCACCACGGCGTTCGATTTACGCGGCCACGCCGTCATTCACACCGCGCCCAATGTGCGCAAAGTGCCGGTTTCGACCGAGCACCCCGCCGGGTACGCACCCGTGTGCATTGGGACCACCACCTCCGACCGCATGGAGCGCTTCACGCGCCCGCTCATGACGCAGTACGGGGTCCGCTTCATCGTGGGCAAAGGGGGATTGCGCGACGATTCGCAGCGCGCCTTTGCCGATCTCGGGGGTGCCTATCTGGCCATCGTGGGGGGCACGGCGGCGCTGGAGACCACCTGGATTGAACAAATCGAGGCTGTGGATCTGGATGATCTCCACCCGGAATCGCTCTGGCGTTTCAAGATTCGGGATTTCGGCCCCTTGCTCGTGGCCATGGACAGCCATGGCGGGAGTCTTTATCGGGAAGTCCAGGCGGCCTCGGCCGCCAAGCGCGCCCAAGTGCTGGCGAGTCTGGGAGTCAAGGCATGAGTTCACCAAGCATGCGTCGGGTGCAGACCGACATCCTCATTCTGGGTTCTGGCGGTGCGGGCTTGTTTGCGGCATTGCACGCGCATCAGGCGGCGCCGGAGCTGCGCGTCACGGTGGCCGTCAAGGGGCTGCTCGGCAAATGCGGTTGCACGCGCATGGTGCAAGGTGGCTACAACGTGGCCTTGGCCCCCGAAGATTCCGTTGAGCGCCACTTCATGGACACCATCGAGGGCAGCAAATGGCTGGCCGATCAAGACCTGGCTTGGTTGTTGTGCAAGACCGCGTTGGAGCGCATTCACGAATTGGAGAATGAGCTCGGGTGCTTCTTTGACCGCAACCCCGACGGCACGGTGCACCAAAAAGCCTTCGCGGGCCAAACTTTCGACCGCACGGTCCACAAGGGCGATTTGACGGGCATTGAAATCATCAACCGCCTGGCTGAACAGGTTTGGGCGCGTGGCATCGATCGCTTAGAGGAACACCGCGCGGTTGAGTTGATTCGTAGCGCCGACGGGCAATCGCTCGCCGGGGTGCTGATGGTGGACATGCGCGATGGCGAGTTTGTCTTTGTGCAGGCACGTGCGGTGCTCTTGGCCACCGGGGGCGGCCCCACCATGTACCGCTACCACACGCCCTCGGGCGACAAGAGTTGCGACGGCATGGCCATGGCCTTGCGCGCGGGCTTGCCTTTGCGCGACATGGAGATGGTGCAATTCCACCCCACCGGCTTGCTCGCTGGCGCCGACACCCGCATGACGGGCACGGTGTTGGAGGAAGGCTTGCGCGGGGCGGGGGGCTACCTCGTCAATGGCCTGGGCGAGCGCTTCATGCAAAAAGCCGACCCGCGTGCCGAGCGGGCCACGCGCGACATCGTCTCGCGCGAAATCTTTCGCGAGATGCGCGCCGGACGCACGACGCCTCACGGCGGGGTGTGGATTCAAATGGCACACCTCGGGCCAGAGAGAGTGCGCAAGCAGTTCAAAGGCATGGTCGAGCGCTGCGCGGATTGCGGCTTTGATCTTGCCGGTGGCCAAGTCGAGGTGGTGCCCACCGCGCATTACATGATGGGGGGCGTGGTGTTTGGCCCCGACTGCCGCACCGAGCTGCCGGGTTTGTTCGCGGCGGGCGAAGACACTGGCGGCGTGCACGGCGCCAACCGCCTAGGGGGCAATGGCGTGGCCAACTCCACGGTGTTTGGCGGCATTGCCGGCGACCAAATGGCGCAGTGGGTGCGCGCCCAAGGGCGTTGGAACACCCCCGATGAAACCGCGCTCACGCGCAGCATGGCTGAACACCTCTTGCCTCTTGGCAAACCCTGGCGCAGCCTCGAGCCCTTGCGCGAGGCGCTGTTTGACTGCATGTGGCAGGACGTGGGCATTTTGCGCGACGCGGCGGGTCTGCGTCGTGCGCTGGCACAGTTGGACACGCTTGATGCGCAGTTGCAAGACTGCGGCGTGGGCGAGGCGGCCCGCGCTTTCCACTTGGCCTGGCACGACTGGATGAACCTGCGCAATTTGATTGCCGTGAGCCGGGTGATCGCGACTTCGGCGTTGGCGCGCGAGAACTCGCGCGGGGCGCATTTCCGTGAGGACTTCCCCGAGACCGGGGCCATGGACGACTCTTACTACTGCGTGGTCCGCGCCGATGCCCACGGGGCCTTGCACCTGCAACGCGAGCCCGTGCGTTTTACCCGGGTCGAGCCCGGACACAGCTTGCTTGAGGCGGCCACGCCCGCTTAACGGATGGAGACCTGGATCCTGCTGGGCGGCGTGGGCTTTTTGGCCGGCGCCGTTTCGGGGGCGACGGGTTTTGGTTTTGCCCTGGTCGCCACGGCCTTGTGGGGTCAGTATTTCGAGCCCCAACGGGTGACCTTGCTGGCGCTGGTCTACATGCTGGCGCTCAACATCGCCTATTTACCGCTGTTTTGGCGGCAAATTCCTTGGCGGCGCATGTTGCCTTATGGGCTCGGCTGTTTGCCTGGCGTCCCTCTCGGGGCTTGGGCCTTGGGGGTGCTGCCCGTGCAAGAAGCCCGCTTGGCCATTGGCGCGGTGCTCATGGCCTATGGAGGCTATATGCTGTGGCGCCGGGGCACGGTGCAGATACTGGCGTGGCCCCCGGGGCGTGCCTGGCGGGCTGATTTGGCGGTGGGTTTTGCCGCCGGCGTGCTGGGTGGTCTGGCCAGCCTCTCGGGCTTTTTGCCCACCCTCTGGTGCGCCTTGCGCAGCGACGACAAAATGGCCAACCGGGCGCTGGTGCAGGGCTTTATCCTGCTCTCGGGCCTCTGGGCGTTGGTGTGCGTGGGGCAGGTGGTTCAGCCCGACGAGGCCACGGCTTGGCAAATCCTCTTTGGCCTGCCCTTTGTGGCCGCAGGGGGCGCTTTGGGCCTGTACGTCTTTGCCCGTTTGAACCATGCCCAGTTCATGCGCTTGGTGCTGGCCTTGCTGGTGGTTTGTGGAGCCCTGATGGTGGTACGGGCATGGCCGGTCGTGGCGGGGGCCTGAGCCGCGCGGCATACAATCGCCCTTTTTGCCCATGGCCCCCCGCATGCCGGCTGGCCAGCGTCTTGCTAAAGGAGTTCTCCGTGCTGATTTCCCCCGCATTTGCCCAAACCGCGCCAGCCGCTGGGGGCGACGTGATGTCGTCCCTGGGTAGCATGCTGCCTTTGCTGTTGATGTTCGTGGTGCTGTACTTCGTCATGATCCGGCCCCAGATGAAACGCCAGAAAGAGCACAAGGCCATGATCGACGCCTTGGCCAAAGGTGACGAAGTGGCCACGGCCGGCGGTTTGCTGGGCAAAGTGGCCAACCTCGACGACGGCCAGATTGGCCTAGAGATCGCCTCGGGCGTGGTGGTGCAGTTGCAGCGCCATGCCGTTGTTCAGGTCCTGCCCAAGGGCTCGATCAAGTAACCCCTTTCAATGCAGGCGGGCGCGGGCCTTGGGGCCGACCCGTCCCCCCGCGCCATGAACCGTTATCCCCTCTGGAAATATGCGATCCTGGTGGTCGCCTTGCTGCTGGGCAGCCTCTATACCCTGCCCAATTTCTTTGGCGAGGCGCCGGCCGTGCAAATCTCTCCGGCCAAGGCCGCGATGCGCCTGGACGCGGCCACACAGGCGCGGGTAGAGCAAGCCCTCGCGGGCGCCGGTTTAAAGCCGAGCGCCATCACCCTTGAGCCCAACTCGCTCAAGGTGCGCTTTGAAGACACCGATACCCAACTCAAGGCCAAAGACACCCTCTCCCAAGCCTTGATCAGTGATCCGAGCGACCCGAGTTTTGTCATCGCCTTGAACCTCATCAGCCGCTCGCCTGCTTGGCTGAGCGCGTTGAACGCCGCCCCCATGTACTTGGGCCTGGATTTGCGCGGGGGGGTGCACTTCATGTTGCAGGTGGACATGCCCGCGGCGCAGACCAAGCGTGTCGAGGCTTTGGCGGGGGATATCCGCTCGGCGCTGCGTGAGAAAAACATACGCCACGCGGGCATCGCCCGTCAGGGTGACCGCATCGACATTCGCTTTCGCGACGAGGCCGTGCTCGGCGCTGCCGAAAACCTGCTCAAAGACCAATTTGCCGACCTCTTGCCCGTGCGCGGCAAAGACGGGGCCGACCTGCTCTTGAGCGCCACACTCCAGCCGGTGGCGGCCAAACGCGTGCAAGAGCAGGCGCTCAAACAAAACATCACCACGCTGCACAACCGAATTAACGAACTTGGTGTGGCCGAGCCCGTGATTCAGCAGCAAGGGGCTGACCGCATCGTGGTTCAGCTCCCCGGTGTGCAAGATACCGCCAAGGCCAAAGACATTCTGGGCCGCACCGCCACGCTGGAAATTCGCCTCGTGGAAGACAGTGCCGAAGCGCGCGCGGCCGAACTCAGCAACGCCCCCGTCCCGTTTGGCACCGAGCGTTATTTGGAGCGCAATGGCCAGGCCGTGGTGGTGAAAAAGCAAGTCATCCTCACCGGTGAGAACCTCACCGATGCCCAGCCGGGGTTTGACAACCAGACCCAGGAAGCCGCCGTGCACCTCACGCTCGACGCCAAAGGCGCGCGCATCTTCAAGGATGTCACGCGCGAGAACGTGGGTAAACGCATGGCCATCTTGCTCTTTGAAAAAGGCAAGGGCGAGGTGGTCACCGCACCGGTGATCCGCAGCGAGATTGGTGGCGGTCGGGTGCAAATTTCCGGGCGCATGAGCACCGTGGAGGCCAACGATGTCGCGCTGCTTTTGCGCGCGGGCTCGCTCGCTGCGCCCATGGAAATCATTGAAGAGCGCACCATTGGCCCGAGTCTGGGTGCGGAAAACATTGCCAAGGGCTTTGACAGCGTGACCTGGGGCTTTGTCGCGGTGGCCGCGTTCATGTGCTTCTACTACATGCTCTTCGGGGTGTTCTCGAGCATCGCCTTGGGCGTCAACCTGTTGTTGTTGGTGGCCATGCTCTCCATGCTCCAAGCCACGCTCACCCTGCCTGGCATGGCGGCCATGGCGCTGGTGCTGGGCATGGCGATTGACGCCAACGTGCTGATCAATGAGCGCGTGCGCGAGGAGTTGCGCAACGGTGCCGCGCCGCAGTCGGCCATTCACGCCGGTTATGACCGCGCCTGGGCCACCATTTTGGACTCCAACGTCACCACCCTGATTGCCGGCCTGGCCCTGCTCGCGTTTGGCTCCGGCCCCGTGCGGGGCTTTGCGGTGGTGCACTGCTTGGGCATTTTGACCAGCATGTTCTCGGCCGTGTTCTTCTCGCGCGGCTTGGTCAACCTTTGGTACGGGCGTCAGAAGAAACTCAAGGGCGTCTCCATCGGTACGGTTTGGCGACCCGAGGGCACGGGCGCGGGCCAAAAATCGGCTTGAACGCAGGAGCAACGACATGGAATTTTTCAAAATCCGCCGCGATATCCCGTTCATGCGCCACGCCTTGGTGTTCAACGTGGTTTCGCTGCTCACCTTCGTCGCCGCCGTGTTCTTCCTCTTTAGCCGTGGCTTGCACCTCTCCGTCGAGTTCACGGGTGGCACGCTCATGGAGGTGAGCTACAACCACCCCGCCGACGTCAACCTCGTGCGCAACCAGATTGCGGGCCTGGGCTTTACCGATGTGCAGGTGCAAAACTTTGGCAGCACGCGCGACGTGCTCATTCGCATGCCCGTGGTCAAGGGTCAGACTTCGGCCCAGCAAAGCGAGCAAGTGCTCAAGGCGCTCAAAGCAGCGGACCCCACCGCAGAGCTGCGCCGCACCGAGTTTGTCGGCCCGCAAGTGGGCGACGAGCTTGCGATCGATGGCCTCAAGGCGCTCGCCTTCGTGGTCATTGGCATCATGCTTTATTTGGCGATTCGCTTTGAGTGGAAGTTTGCGGTGGCTGCCATCATCGCCAACTTGCATGACGTGATCATCATCCTGGGCTTCTTTGCATTCTTTCAGTGGGAGTTCTCGCTGCCGGTGCTCGCGGCGGTGCTCGCCGTGCTGGGGTATTCGGTGAACGAATCGGTGGTGATTTTTGACCGGATTCGGGAGAACTTCCGGCGTTTTCGCAAGATGGACACGACCGAGATCATCGACAACGCCATCACCTCGACCATCAGCCGCACCATCATCACCCACGGCTCGACGCAGTTGATGGTCCTCTCCATGTTGATCTTTGGTGGCGCCACGCTGCACTACTTCGCGCTGGCCCTCACGATCGGCATTTTGTTTGGTATTTACTCGTCGGTATTTGTGGCTGCGGCCATTGCCATGTGGCTGGGCATTCGCCGCGAGGATCTCATCAAGGCCCCCGTCAAACCCGAAGGCTCGCCAGACGACCCCAACTCCGGCGCGGTGGTCTAAGCCGGTGCCTGCCGTGCAGGTCGGGTAACCAGAGGTCAAACCGATCGAGGGGAGGCCCGCGCGCTCAGTGCGCGGTGCGATCGTCGTCGTCGCAGAGCTCGTCGAGCACCAGGGCGTCGGGCTCCAGGCCAAAGCTCCAGTGCACCATCAAGACGATGAGCTTGAATTCATCCAAGCGCATGCTGTCGCCCGCTGCGTGGGGAATGGCCATGGCGCGGTCGAGCACGATCTCGCGCAGGTGGGGGGAGATCACGCGGGCCGATTCCAAAAAACCCAGAAAACCGAGACATTCGGCCCCCAAGTGGTCTTGTTCGGCCACCGAGTAAACGCGCAGGCTTTGGCTCGAAGCGTGCCACGCCACCGAGGAGGTTTGGCGCAAGTCAATGAGTTCGGTGTGGTGCGAGGCCATGTGCAGGCCGTCGAGCCAATGCAGGGCTTGGGCGATTTCTTCGGCGTCAAAGCCGGCCGCCACGAGTTTGCGTTCGAGGAGCCCGGACTCTGGGCAGGCATCGCCGCGCCAGTAGTTTTCGTACACGTAGACCAAAACATCAAACATTGAGCCGCAATATACAACGGATTTGCCTTGCCAGCCCCCACGATTGCCCCTAAGGCCATGCCTGTGCCGCGAACGCGACACGGCCGGCCCCCTAGGGCAAGGCCTGATAACGGTTGCCCTGCTCGCGCCGTACCCGTCCGGCCATCTCTAGGCGCAGGAGGTGGGCGAGCAGGGGGTCGGGGTCCCAGCCCGTGCGTTGCACGAGTTGGTCGAGCGAACTGCTCTCGTGGCCCAATGCCGTGAGCAAGGCGGCTTCCTCCGCCGAGGCGGGGGCGCTGGGCGGGCGTTCTTGGAGGGGCAGGCCGCACTGGCCAAGGGCTTCGAGCACATCGTGCGTGCGCTCGATGAGGGCTGCGCCTTGGCGAATGAGGCTGTGGCAGCCACGCGCTTGGGGTGCGTGGATGGAGCCCGGAATGGCCATGACTTCCCGCCCCAACTCCAGCGCCTGATGCGCCGTGATGAGCGAACCTGAGAGCGGCGCCGCCTCGATCACCAGTGTGCCTTGCGCCAAGGCGGCAATCAGCCGATTGCGCAGCGGGAAATGGTGTGAGCGGGGCGGCTCGCCCAAACTGAACTCGCTGAGCAACAGCCCATGTGCGCTGATGCCTTCGGCCAGGCCGCGGTGTTGGCGCGGGTAGACCTGATCGAGGCCATGCCCGAGCACCGCCAGCGTGGGCCAACTGCTCACCCCAGGACGTTGCAAGGCGCCTTTGAGCGCGCCCCGATGCGCAGCGCCATCCACCCCCAGCGCCAGCCCGGAGACGACGCACAGCCCGGCAAGGCAAAGCTCCTCGCCAAACTGCTCGGCGTTGTAGAGCCCTTGGGGTGACGGGTTGCGGCTCCCCACCACGGCCACCGCAGGGCCTTGAGGCCAGTGCAGCTGCCCTTGCACGTAAACCATCAGTGGCGCGTCGTCCAAGTCGAGGAGCCCTGGCGGGTAATGCGGGCAAGCCTGGCTCCAGATGGCGCGCTCCGTTGGCGCCTCGCTCAGCCAGGTCTCGGTGCACTCGCACAGAGCGGGCCAATGCGGTGGGGGGGTGAGCAAGGCGTCCACCATGGAGGGCGGCAAGCATTCGCCCAGACGCAACGAGGACTGCGCAAAGAGCGCCTGCACCCCGCCAAAGCGGTTGAGCAGTTGGCGGGCGGTGGCGCGGGAGAGGCCCGCCACCTGACTCAGGCGCAGCCAGTCTTGCCAATCGGTGCATTGCATCATGGTCAGATCTCCAGAAAAAAAGGGGGGGGGGAAGTTCCCAAATTCTGGTGCGCAGCAGGGGCGCTGTGGGCAAGTGACACTTACCGATTTAATTCGGGCGACAATAGGGGCATGGCAAAGCTTGAGATCCTGCGTTACCCCAACCCCCGCCTGCACACCGTGGCCAAACCGGTGGCGCAAGTGGATGCACGCATTCGCGCCCTCATCGACGACATGCTCGAAACCATGTACGACGCCAACGGCATTGGCCTTGCTGCCACCCAGGTGGACGTGCACGAACGCGTGGTGGTCATTGATGTCTCCGAAGAGCGCAACGAACCCCTGGTACTCATCAACCCCGAAATCGTCTGGGCCAGCCCCAGCCGCGTCAAGGGCGAGGAGGGTTGCCTCTCCGTACCCGGCATTTACGACGGTGTGGAGCGGGCTGAATCGGTGCGCGTGCGCGCCCAGGACCGTGAAGGAGCGGCGCGCGAAATCGCCGCCGAGGGCTTGCTCGCCGTTTGCATTCAACACGAGATGGACCACCTGATGGGCAAGGTGTTCGTGGAGTACCTCTCGCCCCTGAAACGCACCCGCATCAAAACCAAGCTGCTCAAAGCCGAGCGCGAGTTGGCGCGGTAAGCCCATGCGGGTGGTCTTCGCCGGCACGCCGGAATTTGCCGCGGTGGCCTTGCGCCAGTTGCTCGATGCTGGACATACCGTTCCCCTGGTGCTCACCCAGCCAGACCGCCCGGCGGGACGCGGGCTCAAGCTCCAGCCCTCGCCCGTCAAGCAAGTCGCGTTGGCGCACGGGATCCCGGTTTTGCAACCCCGTAGCCTGCGGTTGGAAGGCAAGTACCCCGAGGAAGCCGCTGCGGCCCAAGCCGCGCTCATGGCCTGTGCCCCCCAAGTGATGGTGGTGGCCGCTTATGGGTTGATCCTGCCGCGCTGGACGCTCGTCTTGCCGCCTTTGGGGTGCCTCAACATCCATGCCTCCTTGTTGCCCCGCTGGCGTGGCGCGGCCCCCATTCACCGCGCCATCGAAGCGGGAGACCGCGAGACGGGCATCACCCTCATGCAGATGGACGAGGGACTCGACACAGGCCCCATGCTGCGCAAGGCGACCTTGGCCATTGCGCCGGAGGACACCACGGCCAGCTTGCACGACCGGCTGGCCGATTTGGGCGGGCGCTTGCTCTGCAAGGTTCTGGATGAGGCGGCCGCTGGCCCGCTCTCGCCGCAACCCCAACCCGAAGCGGGCGTGACGTATGCCCACAAAATCGAAAAGGCCGAGGGGCAACTCGACTGGCGCGCGCCCGCCGCATTGCTCGCGCGCCGGGTGCGCGCGTTCACGCCTGCGCCGGGCGCGTTTTTTCGCTTGGGCGCAGAGACCATCAAGTGTGGCGACGCCTACGCCGAAGCCTCG
>Ga0255182_1001077_pt1 | contig 15369 bp, 11 predicted proteins | sample Atl_UVDOM_RepA_8_FD_188420 | JGI IMG/M metagenome (GOLD analysis project Ga0255182, IMG submission 188420) | Freshwater microbial communities from Altamaha River, Georgia, United States - Atl_UVDOM_RepA_8d | ecosystem: Environmental > Aquatic > Freshwater > River | place: USA: Georgia...
TGCGGATGTGCGCGTCGAGCACGTCGGCGATGTCACGCCGCGCGCGGTAGCGGTTGCCTTCCTGGTCGAGGTCGAGGCCGAGGCGGTCGCCCAGCGCCTTCATCGCGTCCTTGAGGCCGGTTGCGGCGAGCAGTCCGCTCCACATCTTGGGGCTGATCGCCATCACCATGACGCGCTCGCCATCGCTGGTCACGAAATCGCGGCCAAAGGCGCCGTACAGGTAGTTGCCCCCGCGCGTGCGCGCGTTGCCGTTGATCTTGCGGTCACCGACATAGCCGAGGTGGCCGACGGCCGCGAGCGCGACGTCGGCCAGCGACATGTCGATCTTCTGCCCCTGGCCGGTCTGGTCGCGGAAGCGGAGGGCGGTCAGCAGGCTGGTCGCCGCGAGCAGCGCGGCGGTGATGTCCCAGGCGGGCAGCACGTGATTGACCGGGCGGTCGTCGTCCTCGGGGCCGGTGAGGTTGGGGAAGCCGACCTTCGCATTGACCGTGTAGTCGACCGCCGTGCCGCCGTGGCGGTCGCCGACGATTGCGAGCTGGATGACGTCCGCGCGGTGCTTGCAGAGGTTCTCGTAGGCGAGCCAGCCCTTGGCCGGGAGGTTCGTCGACATGATGCCGCCGTTCGCGCCCGGCAGGGCCACGAGGCGGGTGATGATCTCGCGGCCTTCCTCCTTGCGCAGGTCTATCGCGAGGGAGCGCTTGCCCTTGTTCAGGTCGGCCCAGTAGATGCTGTCGTTGTGCGCGGTGACCGGCCAGCGACGGTAGTCGATGCCGCCGCCGATCTGGTCGAAGCGGATCACGTCCGCGCCCAGCTGCGCCAGCGTCATGCCGCACATCGGCGCGGCGATGAAGGCGGATGCCTCGACGATTCGCAAGCCCTGAAGCAGGTTCTGCATTTTTTACTCCTCTGCGATCCGCAGGCCGACGCGGCCGTGACTCAGCACGGTGACGCTGCGCTCGACTGATTCGGCGTCAAAACTGATTGCATGCGGCTCGCGCCACAGGCGCACCCGCAGCGTCTCGCCCGGGAAGAAGGGCGCTGAGAAGCGCGCCTGCACCCCCACGATCGGCGCGGCCACGTAATCGAGGCAGTGCGCGAGCACCTCGCGCAGGGCGAGGCCCAGCGTGCAGCGGCCGTGCAGCAGCGGGCGGTCGAAGCCGGCGACGCGGGCGGTCGACGGCGAGGCGTGCACGGGATTGGAATCCCCGCAGAGGCGATAGAGCAGGGCCTGGCGCGGCAGCGTGACGCGCGTGCCGACGTGGTCGGCAGCACGGTCGGGCGTCGCGGGCAGTGCGGCCGGCGCCGTGCCGGCGCTGCCGCATCCCCCGTCGCCGCGGGCCAGCACGCAGGACCGCAGCGTCGCGAGGTGCAGCCCGTCGTTCTCGCTGTAGAGTTCCTTGCGGGTGTGGATGAAGACACCCTTGTCCGGGCCGCGATCGACGAGCGCATCGAGGTGCACCTCGTCGCGGACGATGCCCGCGGGCGGCAACGGACGGTGCAGCTCGAGACGTTCCTCCGCGTGCAGCATGCGCGGGTAATCGAGTTCGCGGCCCGGGACTGGCATCCAGATGCCCTGCCAGCCGAGCACCAGCGGCAGCGTCGGCAGGGTCTCCAGCCGTTCCTCGTAGACGTAGCGCAACTGGCGCTCGTCCAGCGGTTCGTCGCCGAAGCCCAGCGACAACGCATACAGGATGGCGTCGACGCTGCTGTACGCGATTTCTCCGGTCGCGATCCGGGAGCCGACCTGGGGCAGCACGCTCAGGCCGCCGCGATGTCGGCGAGGCCGTTGCCGAGCACGGTGACGCCGCGCTCGACGCAGACCGCGTCGAAGAAGGCCTGCGAGCCCTCGCGCCAGATGCGGGTGCGCAGGGTCTCGCCAGGAAGGAATGGCGCCGTGAATCGCACGCGCATCGAGCGCAGGCGCGTCGCGTCGTAGTCGCAACAGGCGCGGATCAGCGCATGGTGAGCGACCGCCATCGTGCAGCGGCCGTGGAGTATCGGCCGCTCGAAGCCGGCTTGCCGCGCGACGGCCGGATCGGCGTGCAGCGGGTTGAGGTCGCCACACAGGCGGTAGAGCAGCGCCTGCTGCGGCAGCGTCGGCAGGTCGCAGACGAAGTCGGGTTCGCGCCTGGGCAGTACCACGGGAGTCGAGCGCGGCGCGTCCGGTCCACCAAAGCCGCCGTCACCGCGGGCGACCGTCGTGGAGTTCACGGTTGCGAGCAGGGCGCCGTCGGCCCTGTTCCGCACTTCCTTCGTCGAATGGATGAACGCCCCCTTGTCCGCGCCGCGGTCCACGATCGCGGTGATCACGGTCCTGCCCGTCACCGCGCCGGCAACCGGCAGCGCCTGGTGGATCTCGAAATGCTCCTCGGCGTGCAGCACTTTCGGCCAGTCCACCTGGTAGGCCGGATCCTTGAGCCAGAAGCCGGGGTAGCCCAGGACCAGGCTCATGCAGGGCAGCGCGACCAGGCCGTCCTCGTAGACGTAGCGCAGCTGCCGGGTGTCGAGCGGATCTGCGCCGAAGCCGGTGGCGAGGGCATAGAGGATGGTGTCCTCGACCCGGTAGCTGCTGGTGCGCTCGTCGACGGTGCGCCCGACGAGTTCGCGGTAATCGATCACGGCTGATTCCTCACAGGGCGTGGACGGTGGCGAGCTTCTCGCGGGCGACGACCTTGAGCGCCAGCGTTTCCTCCGCGCCCTCGAAGATGGACAGCACGCGGGCGTCGACGAAGTAGCGGCTCACCGCCGTCTCTTCCGAGTAACCCATGCCGCCGTGGATCTGCAGCGCCTCGCGCGTCAGGTATTCGGCCGCGCGGCAGGCATAGAGCTTGACGAGGCTCGCCTCCATCTGGCCCTGGCCCTCGTCCATCAGGCCCGCGACGTGATAGGTCATCTCCTGGCAGGCACGGAGGCTCGCCCCGAGCAGGCCCAGCTTCGCGAGCGTCAGCTGGTAGTCCGCGAGCGCCTTGCCGAAGACCTTGCGTTCCTTCGCGTAGCGCGCGGCGGCGTCGAAGGCCGCACGCATCAGCCCGCAGGCACGCGCCGCGGTCTGCAGGCGGCCGCCGGCGAAGCCGGCCATCGTCAGGTAGAAGCCTTTGCCTTCGGCATTCGGGCCGCCGACCATGTTTTCCGCCGGCACGAACACGTTGTCGAAGAACAGCGTGTAGGAGTGCATGCCTCGGTAGCCGAGGGTCGGGATCGCCTTGCCCGACAGCACGCCGCCGCCATCCTGGCGGAATTCGAATTCGTGCTCGTCCGTCGACGGCTTTTCCAGCAGGAACAGCGACAGGCCGCGATGGCCGGCGCCGGCCTCCGCGTTGGTGCGCGCGAGCACGAGCACGAGTTCGGCCTTGCCGGCGAAGGTGCACCAGGTCTTGGCGCCGTTGAGCAGCCAGCCGCCGTCGGTGCGGGTGGCCTTCAGGCGCACCGCGGCGACGTCGGAACCGCAGTCGGGCTCGGTCACGGCGATGGCGCACAGCGGCTTGCCGACGGCGATCCCGGGCAGCCAGCGCGCCTGCTGCTCGGCATTACCGCCGGCCATCAGCGCGCGGGCCATGATCTCGGGGCGGGTCAGCGGGCTGCCGGCCGCGGCCAGCGAGCCGCGCGACAGTTCCTCGGTGACGACGCACATGGACACGTTATCGTGGCCGGATTCCGGCGCGGTGCCGCCGAAGCGTTCCGGGATCGACAGCGCGAAGCATCCCATGTCGGCGATCTCGCGCAGGATCTCGTCCGGGATGGTCAGGTCCTCGCGGTGGATGCGCTCGGCGAGCGGGGCGACGACCTCCTCGGCGACCCGCGCGAAGCTCGCGGCGATGATCTGCTTGTCCTCGGGCAGCAGCGACCGCCCGCAGTTGCCGGCGTCGAGAATCTGGCGGCCGGCGCTCGCGAGGGTTTCCGGTGCGAGCCACGCCCGCGCGAAGTCGAGCAACTCGGGCGCCTCGAACATCGCGCAGTAACGCGCGCTGTCGATGCCGATGGCGTGGCGCACCTTGTCGATGCGGTTGCGGACCTTGACCGTCGCGTCGGCGGCGAAGGCGAGCGCCATCGTCATTTCCAGGTCGGCGTCGCCGCCGCAGGCCTGCGCGTATTCCAGCATCGAGCGCATCGCGTGCAGCTCGGCGCTGGCGAAGACCAGTTCGTAGCTCACGACCTGCGCGTCATCCAGCCCGTTGGCGAGTTCACCCTGGCGCTCGATGGTGCCGCGCAGGCGGCCCCAGGCTTCGGTGCAGAAGGCGTCGAGCCGGCCGTGCAGCGCCAGGCCGCCGGCTATCGCGTCACGCTTGTCTTCGGTAGTCATCGACGTGCTCCAGTCGCGGGTTCAGACGGGGTCCCACGACCATACGTCGGGCGAGCGGGAAAGGTCCATGAAGCTGGACTTCAGGGCCGGGATGGCGTGCTCGGCGATCGACTCCGCCGTCCAGCCTTCGCCACGATGCACGGAGCGCACGGGCCGCGGCTGGTTCAGCAGGAAGATCTCGTTGTTGCGCACGCCGAAAATCTGCGCGTTGACCTCCAGGGCGGCATCGGACAGCAGGTACACCGCCATCGGCGCGATCTTGTCCGGCGTCATCTGCTGCAGGCGGCGCACGCGTGCGATCTCGGCTTCGTTGCGCGCGGGAATGGTGTTGGTCATGCGCGTCCACGCGAAGGGCGCGATGCAGTTCGAGCGCACGTTGAAGCGCCCCATGTCCAGCGCGATGCTCTTCGAGAGCGCGCAGATGCCGAGCTTGGCCGCAGAGTAGTTGGCCTGGCCGAAGTTGCCGACGAGGCCGGACGCCGAGGTCATGTGCACGTAGCTCCCGCCTTCGCGTTCGCGGAAGTGGTCGGCCGCGGCGCGGCTGACGTAGAAACAGCCATTCAGATGGACATTGACGACGATGTCCCATTCGTCCGCGGTCATCTTGTGGAAGATGCGGTCGCGGAGGATGCCGGCATTGTTGACCACGCCGTCGAGGCCCCCGAAGCTGTCGATGGCCTGCTTCACCATGGCTTCCGCGTCGCTCATCTTCGCGACGCTGCCGTGGTTCGCGACAGCCTTGCCGCCGAGTTGGCGGATTTCCTCGACGACCTGCTCCGCGGGCGAGCCTTCGCTGGCCGCGCCGTCGGCGCTCACGCCGAGGTCGTTGACGACGACGCTGGCGCCGGCGGCGGCGCAGTGCAGAGCGAAGTCACGGCCTATGCCGCGGCCGGCGCCGGTGATCAGAATGACCTTGTCTTTGAGCATGCGCATCGGATGGCCCCTGGATTCGTGACGTTGCAACAGGCAAGCCGGACGGAGCCGGCCGGAACGGCGGTGCGCGGTGGGGCAGGCCCGTCGACTCCTGCAATGGGGAGCGACGCCGGGCAGCGACCTCTCCACACGTCGCGACTTACCGGTAGAATGCGCGCGGAGGCGTGGCGCCTCAGCAGCCTGTCGATGGTACTTCACAAGGCCGGGAACTGGGAATATCGCGGTGCCGCATCACACGCCCTGTCCGTGTTCCCCAACCCATTGCTGGAGGGCTGCGCCCGCATGGTCCAACGCGCCGACATGGCACTGCACGTGCTGCCTGGCATTCCCCTGATCGAGTCGGGAGACGACCTGCCCGGGATTCTCGTCGCGGCGCTCGGACGCCTCGCGGTCGGGCTCGATGACGGCGACGTGCTCGTGCTCGCACAGAAAATCGTCTCGAAGGCGGAGGGCCGCCTCGTGCGCCTGGCGGACGTCACGCCGGGCCCGGAGGCCGTGGCGCTGGGCCGCGAAACCGACAAGGATCCGCGCCTGGTGCAACTGATCCTCGACGAGTCGACCGAAGTCATGCGCAAGCGCCCCGGCATGCTGCTCGTGCGCCACCGGCTCGGCAACGTCGGGGCGCACGCCGGTATCGACCAGTCCAACGTCGACCACGCCGACGGTGAAGCGGCGCTGCTGCTCCCGGTCGACCCGGATGCCTCCGCGCAGCGCCTGCACGAGGCCCTGTTGGCCGCGACCGGACGGCGCATCGCGGTAATCATCGCCGACAGCATGAACCGTGCGTGGCGTCTCGGCACCATCGGCGGCGCGATCGGTTGCGCCGGCCTGCTGGTCCTCGACGACCTGCGCGGCAGCACGGACATGTACGGGCGCGAACTGAAGGTCACCGTGATCAATCGCGCCGATTCGCTGGCCGCCGCCGCGTGCCTGCTGATGGGGGAGAGCGTCGAGCGCACGCCGGCGGTGCTGATCAAGGGCCTGCCGTGGCGGCCTGCGGCGCAGAACGCGCGGGACATCATCCGGCCGCTGGCCGAAGACATGTTCCGGTGAGCGCTCACGAGAAGTTCCTGGCCCTGACCGGGGGCGTCGGCGGCGCCAAGCTCGCAGTCGGCCTCAAGGCGCTGCTCGGACCCTCGGAGCTGGCCTTCCTCGTCAACACCGGGGACGATTTCGAGCACCTGGGCCTGCATGTCTCGCCCGATCTCGACACGCTCATGTATGCGCTGTCGGGCCTCTCGAACGCCGACACCGGCTGGGGTCGCCACGGCGAGACCTGGCATTTCATCGAGGCGCTGCGCGAACTGGGTGGCGAATCCTGGTTCAACCTGGGCGATCGCGATCTCGCGGTGCACGTGCTGCGCTCCGCCCGCCTGCGGCGCGGCGACAGCCTGTCGCAAATCACGCGTGACCTGAATGCCGCGCTCGGCACGCTGCACCCGATCTTCCCGATGAGCGACGATCCGGTGCCGACGATCGTGCACACCACCGACGGCCCGCTCGCATTCCAGCATTACTTCGTGCGTGACCGCTGCGCGCCCGCGGTCACCGGCTTCGAATTCCGCGGCGCGGCCGCGGCCCGCCCTCCGGCGGAGGTGCTCGAACTGCTCGCGGACCCCGATCTGACCGGCATTCTCCTGTGCCCGTCGAACCCTTTCGTCAGCATCGACCCGATACTCGCCGTGCCCGGTATCCGCGACGCCCTGCGCGCGAGCGCGGCACCCGTGGTTGCCGTATCGCCGATTGTCGCAGGTCTCGCCATCAAGGGACCTACCGCCAAGATGATGGCCGAACTCGCCGTGCCGTCGACCGCCGCAGGCGTCGCCGCGCACTACGGTGAACTGCTCGACGGCTTCGTGATCGATGCCGCGGACGACGCGCTGCTCGCCGACTTCCGGAGCAGCGGAATGGCCGCTATCGCGGCTCCAACGGTCATGCTAACGTTGGATGACAAGGTCCGGCTCGCGACGATCGTCTGCGAATTCGCGCGTGAACTGCGAGCGGGCCCGCGCCACGGCGCGACATCGCAAGAACACCGCTGACTCATGTAGCAGACGGGGAGGCCTGACGACCGTGTGGGTGGTAGTCCCGGTAAAGCCGTTCACGCTGGCGAAGCGTCGTCTGGCAAGCATCCTGACCGAGGCGGAACGCGCGATGCTCGCCCGGGCGATGCTCGGCGACCTCCTGTCCCTGCTGACACGCTGCAACCGCGTCAGTGGCGTGCTGTGTGTCACCCGCGAGGCGCAGGTCCGCGAACTTGCGACTGCGTGCGGCGCCGAGGTATTACCCGAGGCTCAGCCGGGTCTTTCGAATTCCGTCGCGCAGGCCGCGCGCCACCTCGCGATGCAAGGCCACGGGGCGCTGCTCGTGCTGCCGACCGACGTTCCGCTCGCGACCAGCGCGGAAGTCGACATGGTGATCGCCAAGCACGGCTGGGCGCCGGCGGTGACCATCGTCTCCGACGAAGACGGCTACGGCACCAACGCGCTGGCGGTGTCGCCGCCCGCCCTGATGCCGTTCCGCTTCGGTCGCCAGAGCTTCGTCGCGCATCGCGATGCGGCGCTGGCCCTGGGCGCCCGCGTCCAGGTCATCCGTGCGCCGGGCCTCGCGCTCGACGTCGACACCCCCGATGATATCCGCCGCCTGCTGACCTGCGACCGCGCGACCGCGACCAGCGCGCTGTTGTGCGAACGCGACGTCGCGTCGCGCCTGCAGCCGCGACCGATCGTCAGCGTCGGCGGTCAATGGAATCTCTGATCCCGCCCGTACCAACCCGAGGGCATTCACGCGCATGAACGAAGCAATCCTGGCCCGCGCCCGCGCCGGGCAGCGTCCCACCGATGCCGAGGCCCGCACGCTTGCGGGCATGAGTGAGCTGCCGGCGCTGCTCGCGGCCGCCAACGACATCCGGGACAGCGGTTTCGGCAACACCGTGACCTTCTCGAAAAAGGTCTTCATCCCGTTGACGCAACTCTGTCGCGACGTGTGTCACTACTGCACCTTCGCCAAGGCACCCAAGCGGCTCGGGCAGCCGTACCTGTCGCTCGAACAGGTGCTGGACGTCGCGCGCCAGGGTGCCCGCCTCGGCTGCAAGGAGGCGCTGTTCACGCTCGGTGAGCGACCGGAGTTGCGCTACAAGACGGCGCGCGACGCACTCGCGAAGATGGGCTACGCGTCCACCCTCGAATACCTGCGCGCCTGCGCAGAGGCGGTGTTCCGCGAGACGGGCCTGCTGCCGCACCTGAACCCGGGCACGATGAGCGCGGACGAGATCGCGATGCTGCGCGAGGTGTCGGCGAGCATGGGCATCATGCTGGAGTCCGGTGCAGATCGTCTCTGCGCCAAGGGCATGCCGCACCACGGCTCGCCCGACAAGGCGCCGGCGGTGCGCCTCGAGACCTTGCGCCAGGCAGGCCTTGCGCGAGTGCCGTTCACCACCGGCATCCTGATCGGCATCGGCGAGACCCGCCTCGAGCGTGTCGAGTCGCTGCTCGCGATCCGCGACCTCCACGACGCACACGGGCACATCCAGGAGATCATCGTCCAGAACTTCCGCGCCAAGCCCGACACGAAAATGGCCGAGGCGCCGGAGCCCGACCTCGACGAGATGCTGTGGACGCTCGCCGTCACGCGCATCCTCTTCGGCGCCGGCATGTCGGTGCAGGCACCGCCGAACCTGAGTCCCGGTGTGCTCCAGCAACTCGTCATGGCCGGTATCAACGACTGGGGTGGCGTGTCACCGCTGACACCTGATTTCGTCAACCCCGAGGCGCCGTGGCCGCACCTGGACGAACTTGCGCGCGCGACTGCCGACGCGGGCAAGTTCCTGACGGAGCGACTGACGCTCTATCCGCAGTATGCGCTGGACGGTGCGCGGTGGCTGGCGGAGGCCTTCCGCACGCCGGTGCTGCAGGCGATCGACGCGGGCGGCCTGCCGCGCACGGATGACTGGTCGCCGGGCGAGGCCGTGCCGCCGGCCCGCGCGGACCTCGCGCTCATCACCCGCCCGGTGACCCGCGTCAGTCGCGAGGTCGAGCGCATCTGCGCGCGTGCGGCCCGGGGCGAGGCGCTCGCGGAAGAGGAAATCGTGCGCCTGTTCCAGGCGCGCGGTGAGGATTTCGCGCATGTCTGCCAGACGGCCGATGCGGTGCGTCGGGCTGTCAACGGTGGCGAAGTGACCTACGTGGTCAATCGCAACATCAACTACACGAACGTCTGCTACTTCAAGTGCCAGTTCTGCGCATTTTCGAAGGGCAAGCTGTCGGAAAACCTGCGTGGCAAGCCCTACGACCTGGACATCGAAGAGATCCAGCGCAGGGTTCGCGAAGCCTGGGCGCGCGGCGCGACCGAGGTCTGCATGCAGGGTGGCATTCATCCGCAGTACACCGGCCAGACCTATCTCGACATCCTCGCCGCGGTGAAGCAGGCGGTGCCCGCGATGCACGTGCACGCGTTCTCGCCGCTGGAGGTCTGGCAGGGCGCGGCGACGCTGGACCTGCCGCTGCGGGCATTCCTCGAGCGACTGCGCGACGCGGGCCTCGGCACCTTGCCCGGGACCGCGGCGGAAGTGCTCGACGACGAGGTGCGGCAGATCCTGTGCCCGGACAAGATCAACACCGCGCAGTGGTTCGAGGTGATGGAAACGGCGCACGCCGTGGGTTTCCGGACCACCGCGACGATCATGTACGGGCACGTGGACCGCTACGAGCACTGGGCGCGGCACCTGCTGCGGATCCGCGCATTGCAGTCGCGCACCGGGGGCTTCACCGAGTTCGTGCCGCTGCCCTTCGTGCACATGGAGGCCCCGCTGTACCTCAAGGGTCGCGCCCGCCGCGGACCGACCTTCCGGGAAGCCGTGCTGATGCACGCAGTCGCGCGCCTCGCGCTGAATCCCGTGATCAGGAACATCCAGGCCTCGTGGGTGAAGATGGGTCACGAAGGCGTCGCCGCCTGCCTCCAGGCGGGCGTCAACGATCTCGGCGGCACGTTGATGAACGAGAGCATCACGCGCGCCGCGGGGACCGTGCACGGGCAGGAGACGGGCCCGCGCGAGATGGTCGAAATGATCGTCGCGGCCGGGCGTACGCCGCGCCAGCGCACGACCGCCTACGGCGAAGTGCCGGCCGAGCGCATCGAAGCCGGGCTGAACGCGCCGGACCTGACCGAGATCGTCAATACCCCGGCCCGCCGCTACGAGCGCAGCGAAAAGCGCGAACTCCTGCGTTCGCGCGCCGGTGCCTGAGCAGTTCCTTCCAGAAAGCGTTGTCATGCCCAAACAGCAAATCCTGTCCGGTTTCAAGGTGCTCGACTTCACCCACGTGCTCGCGGGGCCCAGCGCCACGCGCCTGATGGCTGAGATGGGGGCCGACGTCATCAAGGTCGAGTTTCCTCCGCTGGGCGACATCTCGCGTTTCCTGCCGACGATCGTCAACGGGCGCAGCGCCTACTACGTGCAGCAGAATCGCGGCAAGAAAAGCATCTGCGTGAATCTCAAGACCGACGAGGGCAGGGCGCTGATCCACGACCTCATCAAGCAGGTCGACGTGGTGATCGAGAATTTCGCGCCAGGTGTCGCCGCCCGCCTCGGGATCGGCTGGGACACGGTGCACGCGCTGAATCCCCGCGTCGTGATGTGCTCGATTTCGGCCTTCGGCCAGCAGGGGCCGCTGTCGACCCTGCCAGGGTTCGACTACATCGCGCAGGCCTATGCCGGCGTGACCGGCATGATCGGCGAGCCGGATGGCGCGCCCAGCCTGCCGATGCTGGGCCTCGGTGACGTCAACACCGGCGTCCACGCCGCGGCGGCCATCGGCTTCGCGTTGCTGCACCGGGAGCGGGGCGGCGACGGGCAGCATCTCGACATCTCCTTGCTGGATGCCTATTTCCACTGTCACGAAATCAACGTTTCCTACTACAGCATGACGGGCAAGGTGCCCAACCGCGCCGGTCACCATCACTTCGCCGTATGCCCGCTGGGGCTGTTCAAGCTCGGCGAGAGCTATGTCTGCATCATCACGCTGGACAACCAGTGGCCCAGTCTCTGCAACGCTATGGGCCGACCTGAACTGGCGAAGGACGAGCGCTACAACGCGAATGCCAAACGCGTCGAGCGTGCGGACGAAGTCATCGCGCTGGTGCAGGCGTGGGTCGACACGCAGCCCTCGGTGCAGGCCGTACTCGACCTGCTCGCGGAGCACCACGTGCCCTGCGCACCGGTGATGTCGATCGCCGACGTCTGCAGCACGCCGCACATGCTCGAGCGTGGCACCGTGCGCGAGATCGAAGACCCGAAACTGGGGCAGGTGAAGATGCCGGGCATGCCGCTGCGCTTCTCCGGCTTCCCCGCCAATATCCCGCTCGAAGCCGCGCATCTCGGCCAGCACAACGCCGAGGTGCTGTCGACGATGCTCGGCCTGTCGCAGGATCGCATCGAGGCGCTCGCCGCCGCCGGTGTGCTGCACGCCAATCCGGCGACCTGAACCGGCCACGGCAGGTGGCCCGGGAGACTGCCCGACTGCCACGCGGGCACCGCTCCGCGGCGTGAGTCTGCCGGGCCTCGAGGGACGCGGCCAACACGAGTCATTGCAGCGTGACCGCAGCTGACATGACATCCTGACGCCACTCCGGCTGCTGCCACCCAGCCGTCCCGCGCTCGGCACGAAGCGCGCGCCGTTCAGCTCCCGGAACTGCTGGTGTTTGCCGAGTCCGCGCGCAGTTGCAGTCGATTCGACGCGCGTCGCTCTCGACTGACGACCGACGCCAGCCCGGACTATCGCCACCGCGCCTTCGCGAGCGGAGCGAAGCCCACTCGCGCCTTTCCATCGCAGCCGCAGTGCTGGTCATCACCGCATGACGCCGTGCACGCAGCGCGCGGGTTGTGCAGTGCAGAAGCGCGAGTTGGGCCGGTGCAATCTCACGTACATCCGCAGTCTGCGCATGCGCCTGCCGCACGGCGCTGGTCGCCTGCTGCTCCGGATGCCGCGGTCTCGACCTGATTTTCTTCGCGCAGCGCGGGAGGAGCGGCATCGCGTGCACGCGGCGCATCCCTCATATGAATGAAGCTTTGCGCATCAGCAGCTTGCATCACGCGCACGAACGGAAACCTGCTTGAGTTTTGATGTCCACGCACTTAGCCTCCGGGCTACAACAAGATTTCAAGAGGGGTCCGCCATGCAGCTCGGTTATTTCATGATGCCTCTGCATCACATCGATCGTGATTACCACCAGACGCTCGAAGAGGACATGGAAGCCATCATCCTCGCCGACGAACTCGGCTTCAGCGAAGCCTGGGTCGGCGAGCACTATTCGTCGAAGGTCGAGCAGATCACTTCGCCACTGATCTTCCACGCGAACCTGATCGCCCGCACGAAGCAGATCAAGCTCGCGACGGGCGTCATGTGCCTGCCGCAGTATCACCCGGCGGTGAGCGCCGGCCAGGCCGCGATGTTCGATCACCTCGCGAACGGCCGTTTCATCATGGGTGTCGGGCCCGGCGGCCTGCTGTCGGACTTCGAGCTGTTCGGCACGATGGACAAGGACCGCAACGAGATGATGATGGAGGCGGTCGACCAGATTCTCGAACTGTGGGGCACCGAGCCGCCGTACCACATCAAGGGCAAGCACTGGACGATCGACATGAAGGAGTGGACGCACCACGACATCATGCTCGGCTACGTGCCGAAGCCGCTGCAGCAACCGCATCCGCCGCTCGCCGTGTCGGCGATGAGCCCCCACTCTTCGTCGCTGAAGTACGCGGGCTCGCGCGGCTATATCCCGATGTCCGCCAACTTCATCGCGACCTGGTCGCTCAAGACCCACTGGCCGACCTACGCCGCCGCCGCGGAAGCTGCGGGCCACCAGCCGGACCCGGAGAAGTGGCATGTCGCACGCAGCATCTACGTCGACGACACCGACGAGGCGGCGGCAGCCTTCGTGCGCAAGCAGGACAGCGCTTTCGACTACTACTACAAGTACCTGTTCGCGATCTTCGATCGTTCGAACTACAAGGGGCCGTTCCTCGTCAACCCGAACGACGACCCGGCGAAGCTGGAGCCCGAGGCCTTGCGCGACGCGTGCGTCATACACGGCAGCCCGGAAACCGTTGCGCGCAAGATTCTCGAACTGCGCGAGGAAGTCGGCCACTTCGGCACCTTGCTGTACGCGGCGCATGACTGGCAGGACCCGGTGCGCATGAAGCGCTCGATGCGTCTGATGGCGCAGGAGGTGATGCCGCGCATCAACGGCGCCTTGCGCGAGAAGGCGGCCTGAGCAAGGGGCGCCTCACAGGAATAAATAAAGAGGGGAGCTTGATGACTTCAGGAATTGACGCCGTTCGGCGCACGATGGGTATCGCCGCGACGCTGCTGGCCTTGAATGCCGTCGCAGCCGACGTGACCCGTGACGACATCGAGGCCTGGTTGCAAGCCGCGCCCACTGCATTGCCGGCGCCCGGCAGCGTGATCGATGCGGCCCAGCTCGAAGCGGTGCGCTCGATGATCGCGCCGGGTTACTTCGACCACGTCAACCATCCTGAAGTCCGGCTCAGCATCGAGGCCACCGCGGACTACCAGCCACATCCGGTCTACCAGGCGGCCACCGACGCGCACGGCGGCAAGGCGCAACTGGCGGCCGCCGGTGGCGTCGAGGGGTATGTCAGCGGACGCCCGTTCGATCCGGAGCGCTTCGACGACGTCACGCCCGAGGAGGCCGGCATGATGGTCGCGTGGAATCACGTCTATCGCTGGCAGTACTACGGCTACAAGGTCGACGGCCTGGACATGCTCTACGTCATGCCGGCCGAAGGCTCGCGGCCTGGCGTCGAAGGACTCGAGGGCGGTGGCAAGCTCGATCGCTCCCTGCTGCAGGTCTATCACCGCGTCTACCTGAACCATCTCGCGATGCTGCCGGATTCCGGCTACAGGGCGGACGCGGCCGGCAGCGAGAACCGCTACTTCAAGGACTTCATCTCCTTCGTCGAGCCCTTCGACGTCGCGGGCACCACCTTCGTCGTCGAGCGTGCGCTCGACGCCAACGAGGAGGACCAGGTCAATTCCTACCTGCCCAGCCAGCGTCGCGTACGTCGCCTCTCCGCCAAGGAGCGTGCCGACAACTTCATGGGCTCGAATTTCACGCTCGACGATTTCGAAGCGTTCTCAGGCCGGGTCATGGACTACCAGTGGATCTACCGCGGCCAGAAGCAGGTGCTCGCGGTGACGGACTCGCAGGAAGAGCACCTGCGCTTCGGCGGGTCGCTCAGCGACGTGCCCATCGATCGCTGGCAGGTGCGTCCCAGCTTCGTCGTCGAACTGAAGCCGCGCTGGGACGGGCATCCGATGAGCGCGAAGTACCTGCTGATCGATCAGCAGACGTACACGCCCACGATGGCGCTGATCGTCGATCGCGACAATCGCCTGTGGCGCGTGGTCATGCCGTTCTACAAGCGACAGCAGCCGGACAACAGCACGCCGGAGCGGTCCATGGAGACCTCGCCCGGCATCTGGCGCGGCAGTATCGCGGCGGATTTCAAGGCTGGCACGGCGACGATTGCGCGCTGCAGGACCTTCACTGAATTCCCGACGATGACGAAGAAGGCCATCGAGCGGACGTTTTCGCTGTCTCGCCTGACCGAAGGCCGTTGAGGAGGGTATAGCCGTGCGCGGACTGACCAGGACGATCTGGGTGTGCGGCCTCTGCCTCTTGTTCTGCGCGAGCGGGCAGGCGACGACGCGGGAGGAGGTCATCGCCTGGATCGAACGCCCGGCGGCGGCTGCGCCGCCCGCTCCGGGCACGACGCTGACTGAGGCCGACATGGCCACCATCGCGGCCTCTCTCCCGCCAGGTTACGCCGAGGAATTCAACTTTCCCGGGCTGAAGATGGAAATCCAGGCGACGTCGGCCTACGCCCCGCACGCGTCCTACCAGGAAGCGAGTGCGAAGTTTGCCGGGCAGGCGCAGCTTGCCGCGGATGGCGCGCTGACGAACTACACCGCAGGCAAGCCGTTTTCGGAGGCGCAGATCGCGGCAGCGACGCCGGCGCAGGCCGGCCTCATGGTGGCCTGGAATCGCATCCAGCGCTGGCAGTACTACGGATGGTTCGCCGACGAGATTTCGCAGTACTACCTCGTCGGGGGAGGTGG
>Ga0255182_1001078_pt1 | contig 15344 bp, 12 predicted proteins | sample Atl_UVDOM_RepA_8_FD_188420 | JGI IMG/M metagenome (GOLD analysis project Ga0255182, IMG submission 188420) | Freshwater microbial communities from Altamaha River, Georgia, United States - Atl_UVDOM_RepA_8d | ecosystem: Environmental > Aquatic > Freshwater > River | place: USA: Georgia...
GACTGCCACCAAACTCCTGTTGACCCACGCTGACGCAGCCGATGCCGGCGCGCTGGCCGGCAAGGTGATCCTGATCACGGGCGCTTCGCGCGGGCTGGGCCGGGCGATCGCGCTGGCCGCCGCTGCCGCCGGCGCCACCACCCTCCTCCTGGCCCGCGACATGCGTGCGCTGGAAAAGCTGGCGGACGAAATCGAGGCGGCCAACGGGCCGGCGCCCAGCCTGGTGCCCATGAACCTGGAAGCCGCTACGGTGGAGCACTACGAGGAGGTCGCCAGGCTGATCGCAGAGCGCTGGGGCCGGCTCGACGGCCTGGTGCTGAACGCGGGCTCGCTGGGCGAGCTGTCGCCGCTGCGCAATTACGATCCGATGGTCTGGGCACGCGTATTCCAGGTCAATGTCCACGCCAATTTCCTGCTGCTGCAGGCTTGCCTGCCCCTGCTGGAAATGGCGCCTGCCGCGTCGGTCGTCTTCACCTCGTCATCGGTCGGTCGCGAGGGACGTGCCTACTGGGGTGCTTACGCGGCCTCCAAGTTCGCGCTCGAAGGCATCATGCAGACACTGGCCGACGAGGTCTCGGGCAGCACCCGCATCCGCGTCAACAGCGTGAACCCGGGACGTTGCCGCACCCGCATGCGCGCCCAGGCCTACCCTGCCGAAAATCCTGACACCCTGCCCGACCCGGCCACGCTCGCGCCGGCTTTCGTCTACCTGCTGAGTGATGCCGCGGAAGCCTGCAACGGCCAGCAGTACGATCTCCAGTAGCGGGCTTCCGCCCGCCGGCAAGGGTCTGCCGCCCCGGCACTCCTTTGCCGCCCCCGGGGGCATCGTGCTTTCGCGTGCATGCCAGGAATCCGTCACGGCGTCGCGCCGTCTGCTGCCCGGGACTAGGGGCGCGCCGGCAGTCTGGCGCCAGGCCGGCCCCAACTGACAGGCCGGGCGGCGTCTTGCAGGGACTATTTCGACCAGACAAGGAGTTAGGAAACAGTGGCACGAAAGTCGCTTAATTCCGGCCGGGGTCACCAGGAGACGGTCATGAGCGTTCATGCCGAAGCGGCGAGAGAGCATACAAAGGCGGCGCAGATGCGCGCGGTTGCAGCGTTGGAACCGGGGCTGCGCTCGAGTCCGAAACTGCCGGACGCCGCCGTGCTGCGCATCGCAAATGCGCTGCAGGCGAGCCTGAATGTGCGCGAAGTCATCCACGCCTTCACGCTCGAAGCGCGCCGCATCGTGCGCGGCGTTTCATTGCGCTACCGCAACGACGCCGAGAACATCTCGCTGCTGGAGGGTCGCGCGCAGTTGCACCGCTGCGCCTACGATCTGAACCTGCTCGGCAGGTCGCTGGGGGAAGTGGCTTTCATGCGGGCGCGCCCGATGAGCGAGGACGAGCAGAGCCTCATCGAAGTGATGCTCTGCGCGCTGGTTTACCCCCTGCGCAACGCGCTGATGTATGAAAGGGCGCTGAAGACCGCGCTGATCGACCCGCTGACGGGGGTCCACAATCGCTGCAGCATGGACCAGCACATCGAGCACCAGGTCCTCGTCTCTCGGCGGCATCACACCGCGCTGTCGATGCTGATGATCGACATAGACTTCTTCAAGAACATCAACGACACCTACGGCCACGTCGTCGGTGACGCCGTGTTGACCGCCGTCGCGAGACTCATCGCAGGCTGCACTCGTAACTGCGACGTCGTCTTCCGTTATGGGGGCGAAGAGTTCGTGGTGCTGATGGGCAATACGAAAATCGAGGGCGCGCGGCTGCTGGGTCAGCGCGTCTGCAATGCCGTTGCCGCGCACGCGCTCGAGATCGGCGAGCACCGCATTCCCGTGTCGGTCAGCGTGGGCGTGGCTGAACTCGGTGAGGGCGAAGGCGCCATCGACCTTCTTCACCGGGCCGACAAGCAGCTCTACCGCGCGAAGCTGCGCGGCCGCAATCAGGTCGTGATGGCGGAGGGCTGAACGGCCGCAGGCTGCGACGGGCTCAGCGCGTCGGCCGCGGCGTCCGGTGCCGCCAGGATTTCCATCAGCCGGCCTTCATCGACAATCGGGATGCCGAGCTCTTCCGCTTTGCGGGCTTTGGAGCCGGCGTCCGCGCCTGCGACCACGAGCGTGGTTTTCTTCGAGACGCTGCCCGCCACCTTCGCCCCGAGCTCCATCAGGCGCGCGCCGGCCTCTTCCCGGGTCATGCCGGCCAGCGCGCCGGTCAGCACGACGGTCCAGCCGGTGAGCGGCAATACGGTGGCTCGCGCGGGTTCGCTTTCAGGCCAGTGCATCCCGGCTTCGCGCAGCCGCTGCACGAGCGACCGGTGTTCCGGTGACACGAAATAGCCGGCGACGTGTCCGGCCACGACCGGACCCACGTCCGGGACCTCTTCGAGCTCCGCCGCGCTGGCGTTCATCAGCCGTTCGAGGGACCCGAAATGGGCGGCCAGCTGGCGGGCAGTGGCCTCACCGACGTCGCGAATGCCCAGCGCGTGCAGCAACCGGGGCAGTGTCGTCGACTTGCTGCGCTCGATGGCGGCGCAGAGGTTCTCGGCGGATTTCTCGCCCATCCGCTCCAGGGTCTGCAGATCGGCGGCGCGCAGCGCGTACACGTCGGCCGGATCGTTCACGAGGCCGGCGCGCACGAGCTGCTCGACGAGCTTGTCGCCCAGCCCCTCGATGTCCAGGGCCCGCCGCGACGCGAAATGTATGAGGCGCTGGATACGCTGTGCGATCAGCTGGTCCGGCACCTCGCTCGGCATGTCGAAGGGCGACGTGTCCGCCGGGCGCTTCTCCAGGACCACGCGCACGACCTCGGGAATCACGTCGCCCGCCCGTCGGACGATCACCGTGTCTCCGACGCGCACGTCCTTGCGGGCGAGCTCGTCGGCATTGTGCAGTGTTGCGTTCGTCACCGTGACGCCGCCCACGTGGACCGGTTGCAGCCGCGCGACCGGGGTCAAGGCGCCCGTGCGGCCCACCTGCACGTCGATCGCAAGCACGCGCGTCTCGCGCTCCTCCGGTTTGAACTTGAAAGCGACCGCCCAGCGCGGTGCCTTCGCGACCTGTCCGAGCATCTCCTGCCAGTCGGTGCGATCGACCTTGAAGACGACCCCGTCGATGTCATAGGCCAGCGTCGAGCGGCGCATTTCCATAGCGCGGTAGTAGGCAAGCGCCTCCTCGAGGTTGCGCACCCGCCGGGACTCGGGCGAGACGCGGCAGCCCAGGCTGCGCAGCCAGTCGAGAATCTCGAGCTGGGTGCCCGGCAGGCTTGTCCCGTCGAGCCCGCCGATGCCATAGCAGTAGATGTTGAGCGGGCGCGAGCGCGTGATGCGGGGATCGAGCTGGCGCAGGCTGCCCGCTGCCGCGTTGCGCGGATTCACGAAAGGCTTGTCGCCGCGCGCCTGCTGCGCCTCGTTGAGCTTGCGCAGGCCTGCGTGCGTCATGTAAATCTCGCCCCGCACCTCGAGCAGCGCCGGAGGCCGGGGCGAGGTCAGGCGCAAGGGCACGGCGCCGATGGTGCGCACGTTCTCCGTGACGTCCTCGCCGACTTCCCCGTCGCCGCGCGTGGCCGCCGACTCGAGCAGCCCGTTGCGATAGGTCAGGTTGATTGCGAGACCGTCGAGCTTGGTTTCGGCGACGTAGGCGACCTCCTCCTGCTGCAGGCGCTCACGCACCCGCCGATCGAAGTCCACGAAATCCTCTTCGCTGAAGGCATTGCCCAGCGACAGCATCGGCCGCGTGTGTCTCAGCGTCGCGAATGCGGCCAGCGGCGCGCCACCGACCCGCTGGGTCGGCGAGTCCGGCGTGACCAGATCCGGGAACTGTGTCTCGAGCGCGAGCAGCTCGCGCATCAGCGCGTCGTATGCCGCGTCCGAGATTTCCGGGTCGTCCAGCGCGTAGTAACGATGATCGTGATAGGCGATCTGGTGACGCAGCTCCGTGGCGCGTCGCCGTGCCTCAGCTTCGTTCATCGCTGTACCGTGCCGCGATCACACGCATGTTCTCGATGGTCGCGCTGTCGAGGGGTTTCTTGGGCTCGCTCAGCAGGTCCGCGTCGAGCGCCTCGGCGAGGCGCTGCGCGGTGTTCAGGAAGAGTTCGAAGGCGACCGGTCCGTCCAGTGCGGTGGGGAACTGGATGAACATCGCCAGCCCCGCGGTCTCGAAATCCTCGATGCGGTCGAGATCGAACTGTCCCGGCTCGAACATGTTCGCCAGGCTGAACAAGGGCTGCTCGGCGCGAAGCTCGCCGGCGCCGTAGTGATGGTAGATGTTCATGTCGCCAAAGCGCATGCCGACCGCATTGAGCGCTTTGATCAGCACCGGCCCCAGGAAGGCAGGGCTGCGCGCCGGTCGCAAGTAGAGTGCGACAACCTCCGGCATCAGTGGCGCCGGCGGCGGAAGATCCGGCTGCCGCGTCTCCACGGTCGGCCTGCGTTCCCGCCGGGTGGGACGTTCGGCGCGCGGCGCCGGCGGCGGCTCGTCGTCGAAGCCGAGATCGAGCTGGTTGGTTCGGCGGCGCCGGGTCGATCGTCCGACGGGTGCCTCCGGCACGATGGGCTCCGCCGTCGGCGTCGGTGGTTCAGGGTCCGGCTCGCGCGTGATCGCCGGCAATTCCTCGACCTGCGCCCGGTCGCGCTCCCGTGGCTTGACCACGATGATTTCGTAGTCGTCCTCCGGCGGCGGGCGCGGCTCGTCGAGCAGCGGATCGCCGGAGAATTCGTCGAACTCGGGCTCGTCCCGCTGGCGTGGCACGGGCGGCGTACGCAGTCCGCGCATGCGGCGACCGTAGCTGAGGTTGCGCTCGCGCCGCCGCCGCCATGTCGCCCACAGGTAAATGCCACCCAGGATCGCGAGGCCTATCAGCAGCAGCGCGATACGCAGGGTCCAGGAGGTGCTTTCCATCGGCTTTCGTCAATCCAGCTCTTGTGCCGGCCAGGGCGCCGCCAGGATCGGGTTCAGGCCGTCGCCGCCAGTTGGACGGCCTCGTCCATGTTCACCGCGACGAGGCGCGACACGCCGGGTTCGTGCATCGTAACGCCGACGAGCTGCTCCGCAATCTCCATCGTGATCTTGTTGTGGGTCACGAACAGGAACTGCACGCGTTCCGACATCTGCTGCAGCATCTGGGTCAGGCGCACGACGTTCGCGTCGTCGAGCGGTGCGTCGACCTCGTCCAGCAGACAGAACGGCGCCGGGTTCAGCTCGAACAAGGCGAACACGAAGGCCAGCGCGGAGAGCGCCTTTTCGCCACCGGACAGGAGGTGAATGGTGCTGTTGCGTTTGCCCGGGGGGCGCGCCATCACGGTGACGCCGGTTTCGAGCAGGTCCTCGCCGGTCAGCTCGAGATAGGCGTGGCCGCCACCTATCAGCAGCGGGAACAGTCGCTGCAGGCCCGCGTTCACCTGGTCGAAGGTTTCCTTGAAACGGGTGCGCGTTTCCTTGTCGATCTTGCGCATCGCGTCGTCGAGCGTAGCCAGCGCCTGGGTCAGGTCGTTGAACTGGCTGTCGAGGTAGGTCTTGCGCTCGCTGAGTTGCGCGAACTCGTCGATGGCTGCGAGGTTGATGGGCCCCAGGCGGGTGATCCGGGCGCCGATCGCGGTCAGCTTCTCGCGCCACACCGCTTCGTCGGCGTCCGCCGCCAGCTCGGCGAGTATGCCCTCCAGCCCGTGGCCGCCCTGCTGCAGGCGCTCTTCCTGTTCCTGGGCGCGAACCTGCAGGGCGCGATCGTCGAGCCGCGCCTGCTCGAGTGCGCGCTGGCGTTCGGCGCAGGCCTTCTCCGCGCGTCCGCGCGTGTCTTCCTGCTCGCGGCTCTGCTGCTCGAACTGGTCGAGGCTCTGGCGCGCCTCCTTCAGCGCCTGCTCGCTGGCGATGCGCGAGGCCAGCGCGGCATCCAGCGCGGTGCGCAGTTCCGCTTGCGGCGCGAGGGCCGCCGCCGCGCCGCTCTCGAGCTCCACGCAGCGCGCGCCCAGTTCCTCGCCGAGGCGCCGATTGCGGCCGATGGCCAACAGCAGCGAGGAGTGGGTCGATTTCAGGCTCTCCAGCTTCAGCGCGAACTCGTGACGCTCGTCGCGGGCCCGCCGCCAGGCGACGCGCGCGTCCTCGAGTTTCTGCTGCACCTCGCGTCGGGCGACGTTCAGGGCCTCACGCCGCGCCTCGAGCTCGCGCAGGCGTTCGCGCAGCGCATGGACCTTCTCTTGCAGCGTGGACAGGGTGGAGGCGTCGGTCGCCGCGCGGCGGGAGAGCTCGTCGATCTGCTGGCCGATGTTCGTGGCGCGCTGGCGGACCTGCGCGAGTTCGCTCTCCTGTCGCGACGCCCTGCTCTTGAGCTCGGCGGTTTCAGCGACACGCGTGTTGATGGTCGTCGAGAGTTCGGCCAGCCTGCGCTCGATGCCCTGTGCGGCCTCCTGCGCGGCGCGCTGCTGTTCCTCGAGCTGGGCGATCTTCGCCGCCGCGGCGTCGACGGCGCCGCGCAGCTGCTCGAGCTGCCGCTCGCGCGCGAGCACGCTGTCCTCGGGCCGCTTGCGGCCCGGGACCTGCACCCAGTTGGGGCCGAGCCAGAAACCATCGGCCGTCACGATCGACTCGTGCGCCGCGAGGTGCTGACGTGCAGCCTGCGCGCTCGCGAGGTCTGGCGCGATAAACACGCCAGCCAGCAGGCCGTCCAGCGCAACCTTGCTTTCGATCTTGTCGAGCAGGCGCGGCAGCGAACCGCCGGACGGCGCGGCGCTCACGCGCGTGTCCGCGCTGATGGCGACGATGCTGGCGGTCGGCGCGGTCCCGGCCTCCGTCTCGAGCAGGCGCAGGTCGGCACCGGGTCCGCAAAGGGCAGCGACGCGTCCGGCCAGCGCGGTCTCGGCCGCGCGTTCCCAGCCGGCTTCGATCGAGATGGTTTCCGCCAGCGCCTGGTGGCTCGCGAGGCCGTTCCTGTTCAGCCAATCCTTCAGCGCCGCCTGGTCGCGGCCGAGTGCCGCTTCCTGCAGGGCTTTGAGCGACGCGTACTTGCCACGTGACTCCTGCCACTCGGCCCGCGCCGCGTTGAGCTCCTTGCCGGCGGCCTGGATGCGGGCGCGCGCCTCGTCGAGCGTCGCGCGGGTGGCGGTCTGTTCGGCGCGCAGCGCGGCCAGCTCGGTCTCGCGCGTCTGGAAGACGCCGAGGTGTTCCTGCAACCGGCTCTCTATCGACGAGGGATCGAGCTTTGCGCGCTCGGCCTCGAGCGCCGTCAGGCGGGCCTCGGCGTCCGCCTGGCCACGGTTCAGCATCTCGACGCGGGCCTGGTCGGCGTGCTCCGCGCGCGATGTTTCCGTGAACTCGTTGTTGAAGGTGTCCCACGCCTGTTGCCATTCCTCCGCTGCCTGCTCGGCGCGCTTCAGCGCTTCGGCATGGACTTCCTCGGTGCCCGTGCGGTCGTCCATCTGCGGCGCGAGCGCGGCGATCTCCGCCTCGATGGCGACCTGGCGCGCGGTGTCCGCCTCCAGCACCTTGACGGCTTCGTCCCGGCTGTGGCGGGCACGGCCGAGTTCCTGGGTCAGGGACTGATGGCGTTCCTGGTGACTGGCGAGGCTCTGCTCCAGGCGGGAGATCTCGGCGCTGCGGGCATAGAACTCGCTTTGCCGCTCGTTGAACTGGCCGGTAAGGCGAGCCTGTTCCTCGCGGAGGGCCATCTGCGCGGACTCGATGCGGCGCAGTTCGCCCAAGGCCGCCTCGAGCTCGTTCTCGCGCGTGGCGATGAGCTGCCGCTGCACCTGGCGCGCGGCGTCGATTTCGCGCCAGCGGATGGCCATCGCCTCCGCCTCGAGCTTGCGTTCTTCCTGCTTGAGCTCCTGGTACTTCTCCGCCGCCTTGGCCTGCCGCTGCAGACGCTCGAGCTGCTTGTGGAGTTCGCCACGGATGTCGTTCACCCGCTCGAGATTCTCGTTCGTGTGCCGCATGCGCGTTTCGGTCTCGCGGCGGCGATCCTTGTAGCGCGAGATGCCGGCGGCTTCCTCGAGGAAATTCCGCAGCTCTTCGGGCTTGGCCTCGATCACGCGCGAGATCATGCCCTGCTCGATGATCGAGTAGCCGCCTCGGGCACCGAGTCCCGTGCCGAGGAAGACGTCCAGGATGTCCTTGCGCCGGCAGCGCGTGCCGTTCAGGTAGTAGTTCGAGGACCCGTCGCGGCCGACGGTGCGCTTGAGGGAGATCTCGGCGAAGCTCGCGTACTGGCCCCCGATGGCGCCATCGGAGTTGTCGAAGACCAGCTCGACCGAGGCCTGGCCGACCGGTTTACGCGCGTTGGACCCGCTGAAGATGACGTCCGCCATCGAATCGCCGCGCAGCTGCTTGGCCGAGGACTCGCCCATGACCCATTGCAGCGCGTCGATGATGTTGGACTTGCCGCAGCCGTTGGGGCCGACGATTCCGGTCAGGTTGCCGGGCAGGTGCAGGGTGGTCGGGTCGACAAACGACTTGAAGCCCGCGAGCTTGATTCTGGCGATTCGCATGGCGGCGAAGCATACCTGACGCGCCATGGGGGCACAAATTTCGAGGCGGTCTTTTCAAAAATATAAGCGAATGTTTTTAAAAGGCTTTAGGGCCGGCGCCGGCGCGCTGGCCGTGGGTGGGGAAGCCTCGCCTTCAGGTGCCCGTGTCCGCGTAGGCGACCGCCGCCTCGACATGCTCGACCGGCACGCGTTTCACGTTGCACAGGAGTTCATACGGAATCAGGCCGGCGCTGGCCGCAACTTCGGCCACCGGTATTCGCGCACCCCACAACTCGACGTGACTGCCCGGCCCCGCGCCGGGCAGCGCGGTCAGGTCCACTGCCATCATGTCCATCGACACCCGCCCGAGCACGCGCGTGCGCTGTCCGTCCACCGCGACCGGGGTGCCGGTGGGTGCGCGCCCGGGGTAACCGTCGCCGTAACCCATCGCGACGAGGCCGACGCGCAACGGGCGGTCGGCGACGAAGCTGCCCCCGTACCCGAGCGCCTCGCCAGCGGCGAGTTGCCGCTCCGCGAACACTTCGCTGCTCAGTTCCATGACCGGCCGCAGGTCATGCAGGGCGGCGCCCGTCGGGTCGACGCCATACAGCAGGATGCCCGGCCGCGCCCAGTCGCGGCTGGCCTGCGGCCACGCGAGCACACCCGCGGAGTTGGACAGGCTGCGCGGGCCGGCGAGGCCGTCTGTCGCGGCGTCGAAGAGGGCTACCTGCTCCAGCGTCGTGTCGAGCGTGGTCTCGTCAGCGCGCGCGAAGTGGCTCATCAAGGTGATCGCAGCGACGCGCCCAGTGGCGCGCAGCCGCTCGTGGAACACCCGCGCCTGCGCGGCGGGCACCCCGGCGCGACGCATGCCGGTATCGATCTTGAGCCACACCTGCAGTCGCGAGCAGTTGATGGAGGCGCGCTCGATCATTCGCACCTGCTCCTCCTGGTGGACCACCATCCAGATCCCGAGCTGGCTCGCGCGTTCGAGTTCGGCCGCCGAGAACGCGCCTTCCAGCACGAGGATCGGGATGCGAATACCGGCCTCGCGCAGCGAAAGCGCCTCGCCCAGGAAGGCCACGGCGAAGGCATCCGCCACCGGTTCGAGGGCGTGCGCGCACTCGACCGCACCGTGTCCGTAGGCGTTGGCCTTGAGCACCGCTGCTGCGCGGCCGCCGTGAAGCTCGCGCGCCAGCAGGTAATTGTGGCGGAGCGCGTCGAGGTCGATGCGCGCGCGTGCGGGACGGCTCATGCGGACGCTCCCGCCGGCTGCCCGGCCGGCTCACGCGAAACGCCCGGTCGCGCATAGCGCGCGAGTGACAGTCCGTTCGTGTCGATGGCCGGCTTGCGGCCCGTGATCTGGTCTGCGAGCAGCTGCCCCGACCCGCAGGCCATGGTCCAGCCCAGGGTGCCGTGGCCGGTGTTGAGGTAGAGATTGCCGTAGCGCGTGCCGCCGATGATCGGCGTGCCGTCCGGCGTCATCGGCCGCAGGCCGGTCCAGAACTCGGCCGCCGGCAGATCGCCCCCGGGGAACAGCTCCGACACGACCATCTCCAGCGTCGCGCGACGACGTGGATCGAGGCGCAGGTCGAAGCCCCCCAGCTCGGCCATGCCGCCGACGCGGATGCGTCGGTCGAAGCGCGTCAGCGCGACCTTGTAGGTTTCGTCCAGCACGGTGGAAACAGGAGCGAGCGCGGGCTCGCGCAGCGGAATCGTCAGCGAGTAGCCCTTGACCGGATAGACCGGCAACTCGAGGCCGAGGGGCTGGAGCAAGGCGCGCGAATAGCTGCCGAACGCCAGCACGTAGCGGTCCGCGCGCAGGGTCTCGCGCGCAGGGCCGTCAAGTTCGATGCCGCTGATGGCGTCCCCTTCGACGAGCAGGCGCCGCACCACCGCCCCGTAACGGAACTGCACTCCCAGCGCGCCTGCGCGCTCTGCCAGGCGCGTGGTGAAGAGATGGCAGTCGCCGGTTTCGTCGTTCGGCAGACGCAGGCCGCCGACGAGCTTGGTCCTGGCATGCGCCAACGCGGGCTCCACCGTTGCGAGGCCGGTCCGGTCCAGCAGTTCGAAGGGCACGCCGCACTCGCGCAGCACATCGATGTCGCGCACGACTGCATCGAGCTGGGCCTCGGTGCGGAAGAGCTGCAGGGTCCCGCCGGTGCGGTGTTCGTAGTCCATGCCGGTGTCCGCGCGCAACTGGCGCAGGCAATACCGGCTGTATTCGGCGACCCGCATCATGCGCTCCTTGTTGATGGCGTAGCGGCCGGCGGTGCAGTTGCGCAGCATCGATGCGATCCAGCGCAACTGGAACAGGCTGCCGTCCGCACGCAGGGCCAGCGGGGCATGCCGCTGGAAGAGCCATTTGATTGCCTTCAGCGGGATCCCCGGCGCAGCCCACGGTGTCGAATAGCCTGGCGACACCTGCCCGGCGTTCGCGAAGCTCGTTTCCAGCGCCGCGCCGGGCTGCCGCTCCAGCACCTGCACTTCGACGCCGGCGCGCGCCAGGTAGTAGGCGGTGCTGATGCCCACGACGCCGCCGCCAAGGACGATGACTTTCATGCGAGTGCCTCCAGTGGCAGTATTTAAGCAAAGTCTAATCCGGCATCAGCAGTCAAAATGACCGAAATTTGAGCGTTAAACCGGAAAAGCGCCTGAGAACGCCCCGACGGGGCTGGAGCCGCCGCAAAAATGCCTGAACTCGATCGCACCGACCGCAAAATCCTCGACATCCTCCAGCGCAACGGGCGGATTTCGATGACCGAACTCGGCGAGAAAATCGGCTTGTCCACGTCGCCCTGCGCCGAGCGCGTCAAGCGCATGGAGCGCAACGGCGTGATCACCGGCTATCACGCACGGGTGGCGCCGCAGGCCCTGGGCAAGTCGCTGCTGGTGTTCGTCGAGATCACGCTCGCGCAGAAGTCCGGCGAGGTCTTCGACCGCGTGCGCCGGGAACTGCTTGGCATGGAACAGGTGATGGAATGCCATCTCGTTTCGGGCAGTTTCGACTATCTCGTCAAGGCCCGGCTGCACGACATGTCGGAGTATCGCGACCTGCTGGGGGACATCCTCAAGAAAGTGTCGGTGCCGGCGCAGTCCCACAGCTACGTCGTCATGGAAGAGGTCAAGGAGACCAGCTTCATCCCGACGCTCGGCGCCTGAGGCCCGCGCGCCCGGGGTCGGCGGTGCGTTGACTGCCCGACGTCGGCGTGTACCATCGCGGACCCATCCAGCGCCCCGGAAGCCCAGGCCATGTCCACCCAGCCCCAGCGTCATCTCGACACCTTCGCCAATCCCGCCCCCCAGCGGGACTACACGATCGAAATCGCGATTCCGGAATTCACCTGCCTGTGTCCGAAAACGGGACAGCCGGACTTCGCCCACCTCGATCTGACCTACGTGCCCGACGCGCTGTGCGTCGAACTGAAGTCACTGAAGCTCTATATCTGGTCCTTCCGCGACGTCGGCGCCTTCCACGAGGCCGTCACCAACGCGATCCTCGACGACATCGTGGCCGCCTGCGGCCCGCGTTACGCCCGGCTGTCGGCGCGCTTCAACGTGCGCGGTGGTACCTACCCGACGGTCGTCGTCGAATACCGCAAGCCCGGCTGGGCGGCGTTGCCGCCCGTGGCACTGCCTTGACGGGATGAAAACCTGCAGGGCGGCTGGGCTCGCCGACCAGCGCGTCCCGCGCTGCTGCGCCAGTCGTCGTCGATGAGCAAGCCGGAGATCGGCGGCGGCTACCATGGCCGCTTCGCGCCCTCCCCCTCCGGTCCCCTGCATCTCGGTTCCGTGGTCACCGCGCTCGCGAGCCACCTGGAGGCTCGTCGGCGGGGCGGGCGCTGGTCGGTGCGGATCGAAGACATCGACAGCCAGCGCGAGCGGCCCGGTGCGGCCGATGCGATCCTGCGCGAACTCGAACGGCTGGGGCTCCACTGGGATGGCCCGGCGCTCTACCAGCACACGCGTCTCGCGGCCTATCGCGAGGTCCTCGCGACGCTGCGCGACGCAGGCCTCGTCTATGCGTGCAGCTGCTCACGGCGCGACATCGGCGGCGGACCGTACCGGGGCACCTGCCGGTCGCGCGGCCTCGCCTGGACGACGGGTCGCGCGCTGCGCCTGCGTGTGCCGGCAACGACCGTTACCTTCCACGATCAGCTGCAAGGCCCCTACCGCCAGGCGCTGGCCGAGGAGTGCGGCGATTTCGTGCTGTGGCGGGCGGACGGGGATCCGGCCTATCACCTTGCCGTGGTCGTCGACGATGCGTGGCAGCAGGTGACGGACATCGTGCGCGGTGCCGACCTGCTCGACTCGACGCCGCGTCAGATTCACCTGCAGCGCCTGCTCGACCTTCCGTCCCCGCGCTACTGCCACCTGCCGGTGGTGCTGGACGACACCGGGCGCAAGCTCAGCAAGCAGACGCGAGACACCGCGGTTTCGGCAGCGCCGGCCGCAGCCGTGCTGTCCGCGGCGCTGGAGTTTCTGGGGCATTCGCCCCCGGCCGGCATCAGGCGGGAGTCACCGGCGGTGCTGCTCGCCTGGGCGCTGGAGGCGTGGGAATCGTCGCGGATCGCGGCGGTGTCGCGGCGCTTCAGCCTGCCGCCGACGGCGGCAGGCTGAAGCCGGTCGCGGCGGTGCAGGCCGCGCGGCGACGGCTCAGCCGAGCTCGATCTTGGCGGCGGCGAAGCCGGCCCGCAGCTCGGCATAGCTGCGCGCAACCGCAATTGACGGGTAGTCCGCAACCACGTTCGCGGGCGGGCAGAAGAACCAGCTGCGATCCGCTTCCTGGAGCATCGGCACGTCGTTGTAGGAATCGCCGGTCGCGGCAACCTTGTATTGCATCGACTTGAAGCCGCGCACCGCGTGGCGCTTCGGATCCGGCTGCCGCAGGCGATAGCCCGTCAGCGTGCCGTCGGCGCCCACCGCCAGTCGATGGCACAGCATCATCGGGTAACCGAGCTTGCGCACCAGGGGCATGGCCAGTTCGTAGAAAGTATCCGACACGATGGCGACCTGGTATTCGCTCCGCAGCCAGTCGAGGAATTCCCGTGCGCCCGGCAAGGGTTCCAGGCTGTCCGCGGCGGCCATGATGTCCGCGAATTTCAAGCCGCGCTCCGCCATGATCCGCAACCGCATGGTCATGAGTTCGTTGTAATCGGGAATTTCCCGGGTCGTGGCCTTCAGTTCCTCCACGCCGGTGCGCTCCGCCAGCCCCACCCAGATTTCCGGGACCAGGACGCCTTCAAAATCGAGACATGCGATATGCATGAGTAACGCTCCACATCTGCTACGTTACGGCCAAAAAATGAGCGCGCAGTCTAGCAGCCCGGCAAGGATGAGCAGAGTCGTATTTGCAATCTGCGTGGTGTTCGCGCTGGCGTTCCCAGCGCCGGAGCACGCCCGCGCGCAGTCGCCCGTCCCGGGACGCGTAGCGGCGCGTGCACTGTTCGAAGGCAAGGCGATGCTCGAAATCGACGGCAGGCAGCGTCTGCTGAGCGTCGGCGAAGCCAGCCCGGAGGGCGTGCGCCTGCTGTCAGCCTCGCCGGCCGGGGCAAGGATTCTCATCGACGGCATCGAACGCGAACTCACGCTCGACGAGCGCATCGACGCGCGTTTCGAGCGGGGTGTGGAACCGCGGCGCGTGTTGATCGCGCCGGCTTCGGACGGTCACTACTACGTGGACGGCAGCATCAACGGCACGGCACTTCGCTTCGTGATCGACACGGGGGCCTCGACCATCGCGCTCAACCGGCGGGATGCGAGGCGGATCGGCCTGCTCTACCGGGTGGACGGCACGCCGATGATGGTCGAGACGGCATCCGGCCCCGCCCGCGCGTATCGCCTGACCCTGCGCAGCGTGAAGGCGCGCGCAATCGAAGTGGCCGGTATCGAGGCCGTGGTGATCGACGGCGACTATCCGACGACCGCCCTGCTCGGGCAGTCGTTTCTCAACCGCCTCGACATGACGCGGGAAGGCAGCCTGCTCGAACTGCGGGAGCGCTGAACCCCGCGCTCAGGCTTCAGGCGCCCGGAAGCGCGTCCGGTCCCACATGACCTCCCGCCCGAGTTCGTCGCGGGCCAGCGTGCGCGACACCACGAACAGCAGGTCCGAGAGCCGGTTGACGTACTGGAGCACCGTCTCGCTGACCGCTTCGGTGTCCGCCAGTTCGACCACCCGCCGCTCGGCGCGGCGGCACACGGCGCGGGCGAAGTGGCAGGCGGCCACGCTGCGACTCCCGCTTGGCAGCACGAATTCCTTCAGTGGCGGCAGGCGTTCGTTGAGGTCGTCGATCTGCGCCTCGAGACGGCCGATGGCATTGGCGGGCAGCAGGCTCATGCCCGGGATGGACAACTCGCCGCCGAGGTCGAACAGGTCGTGCTGGATTTCGAGCAGCGAGTTGCTGAGCCCGGATGCCGGAAGCTCCGCGAGGAGGAGGCCGATGGTGGTGTTCAGTTCGTCTATCTCGCCGAGCGCCTGGATGCGCAGCGAGTGCTTCTTGGTCCGCGCACCGTCGCCGAGGCCCGTGGTGCCGGCGTCCCCGGTGCGCGTATAGATTTTCGATAATCGATGTCCCATGACGTCCCTTTGGTGAAGGCGGAGGCGGCCGCAATGTAACGAGCGCCCGTCAAGGGTGTCAAAACCGACGAAATTCATGGCGGGGGCTGATAAAATGCCGCCCCTCGAACCGGCGGCCCCACGCATGAGCACCCCATCCGCACCCGAGACCGGCGGCGCCCCCCGCTACTCGGTCATCATTCCCTGCTTCAACGAGCAGGACAATATCGTCGCGCTGGTCGATGAAGTCCACACGGCCTGTGGCGGCGACGATTACGAGGTCATCGTCGTCGACGACGCGAGCACCGACGATTCGCCGGGGCGACTGCGCGCCGCCAGGGCCGGT
>Ga0255182_1001080_pt1 | contig 15316 bp, 12 predicted proteins | sample Atl_UVDOM_RepA_8_FD_188420 | JGI IMG/M metagenome (GOLD analysis project Ga0255182, IMG submission 188420) | Freshwater microbial communities from Altamaha River, Georgia, United States - Atl_UVDOM_RepA_8d | ecosystem: Environmental > Aquatic > Freshwater > River | place: USA: Georgia...
GTTTCGAGCATGAAACCGAACCCGCCGCCCTTGTCCCAGGCGGCCTGGTACACACGCCGCCGCTCCGCGGCTGACACGCTCATCGCCGGCGTGCTGCTTTCGTCGAGGCCGAACACGGACGCCGTGTTCAGCGCCCGCGCGACGTAAGCGGCGGGGTCGGCCTGCATGCGCGCGCGCATCGCCGCCGGAAAGGGTCCGCAGCCCAGCGGCACGACGTATTGGGGCGTGCGCTGCAGGACGTGCAGATGCCCAACCTCGGGCGCAAGCGCCGTGACGATCTGGATGCCGGTCGAGCCGGTGCCGATCACGCCGACCCGCTTGCCGGCGACGGCCACGCCTTCTGCCGGCCAGCGCGCCGAATGATGCAACGCGCCCTTGAAACGCTCCGCGCCGGGAATGTCGGGCAGGTTCGTCGACGACAGCAGGCCGACGCCCTCGATGAGGTAGCGGGCCGCGATCCGCTCCCGGCGACCGGTCAGCAGGCGCCATTTCGCCGCGGCCTCGTCCCACTCGGCGCGCACGATGCGCGTGTGGAAATTGATCGAGCGCTTCAGGTCGTGTTTGTCAGCGACGGCATCGAGGTAGGCGAGTACCTCGGGCTGGCGCGGGTAACGCTCCGACCACTGCCAGGTCCTGAACAGTTCCTCGTCGAAGGAATAGCAATAGACCGAGGCCTCGGTGTCGACGCGGCAACCGGGATACCGGTTCCAGTACCAGGTGCCGCCGACGCCGCCGGCGTCGTCGAACGCCTGGACGTCCAGCCCCAGCTGGTCGCGCACGCGCTGCAGCGCGTACAGGCCGCCGACACCGCTGCCGATGACGGCAACATCGAGTTCGAGCCCGTCGAGTGATTTCACCGCTGACAGTGTCACGCCCGCTCCCCTGTTCGGAATCGATGCCGGCCCCGGCGCAACGCGCCGGACACGGTCACAGGCTCACCCGCTCGCGCGGCCCGGGCAGGTCCGACGACCGCCCATGACCAAGCCGGACCGCTCAAAGAATGTTCTGCGCCTTCTGCCCCGGATCGGCGATCGCCCGCTTCATGTAGGGCGTCGTGTCGATCTCGGCGAGTTCGAGGCGACCATCGAGAACCTCCCGCTTCCACGCCTGGTGCTGCGCATCGCGCGCCTGGAACTCGGGCATCACCTCCTGCGCGAACAGTTCGAGGCTGTCGCAGATTGCCTGGTGCGAGGTCTTGCCCGCCTGGTTGAGCAGGATGATCTGGTCGATGTGGCTGGCCTCGAATTCCTCGAGACGCCTGCGCAGCGTCGCCGGTGAACCGATCAGCGACACGCCACCCGCCCCCTTCCCTTCGGCGCTGGCGCGCCACGCCTCGTACTCGTTCCAAAGCGAAATGCTGCCGGGCGCGACCGGCCCGTGCTTGCCGTAGAAAGCCAGGCAGAACTGGAAGAAAGTCCAGCCGTCCGCCAGGCGATGCGCCTCCTCGTCGGAAGGCGCGCACATGAAGCCCGCGACGATCGCGATGTTCGGATTCGTCGCGTGGGCGGTCAGCAGGTCCTGTGTTTTCGTGAATGCGTTGTAGTACGCATGGACCCAGGCCTGGGCGCTGTTCGAGTTCAGGAACTGGAAGGCCAGCGCCCCCATGCCCCGCGTGCCCGCCATGCGGATGGTCTCCATCTGCGAGCAGGCCACCCACAGCGGCGGATGCGGCTGCTGCAGGGGCTTCGGCAGCACGTTGCGCGCCGGGAAACTGAAATGCGGGCCCTCGTAGGACCAGTTCTCGCGCGAGAACATCGGCAGCATGCAGCGCACCGCGTCCTCCCACACCGCACGCTTGTCGCGATAGCGGCGATCGAAGGGGTGCAGCTCCGTGGTGCTTGACCCCTCGCCGATGCCGAGTTCGACGCGGCCGTTGCTGATGAGATCCAGCGTCGCGACACGTTCCGCGACGCGCGCCGGGTGATTCGTCGTCAGCTGGACGATGCCGTGGCCGAGCCGGATGCGCCGCGTGCGCTGGCTGGCCGCGGCGAGGAAGACTTCGGGCGCCGACGAGTGCGAGTACTCCTCGAGGAAGTGGTGTTCGACCGCCCACGCGTAGTCGTACCCCAGGCGGTCGGCGAGCTCGATCTGCGCCAGCGAATCCTGCAGCAGCTGGTATTCGCTGTCCGCGTTCCAGGGACGCGGCAGCTGGTGCTCGTAGAACAGCCCGAACTTCACGACGCGGACATCCCGCCGTCGATCGGAAAGGTCGTGCCAGTGCAGTAACTGCTGTCCTCGCTGCCGAGGAACAGCACGAGCCGCGCGACCTCCTCGGGCGTGCCGTAGCGATGCAGCGGCACGCCGGCCTCGAAGCGCGCCTTCATCCGGTCGGGCGCATTCGGCGCCCACTGCTGTTCGAGGGATGCGATCATGCGGGTGGCGATCGGCGAGGGGTTGATCGTGTTGACCCGGATGTTGAGCGGCGCGCATTCGAGCGCCGCCGAGCGCATGATGCCGACGACCGCGTGCTTCGCTGCGATGTAGGGCGAGAGCTTGGGCATCCCCTTCAGGCCGCCGAGCGACGAGGTGATGACGATGCTGCCGCCGCCACCCTGCGCCATCACCGGGATGACGTATTTCATGCCGAGCCATACGCCGCGCACGTTGACGGCCATCACCCGCTCGTACTCCTCGAGCGGGTAGTCGACGATCGAGTACACGCTGCCCTCGATGCCGGCGTTGTTGAAGAAGACGTCGATGCGGCCGTGGCGCTCCACCGCCGCCTGGACGTAGCCCTGCACCTGGGCCGGGTCGCTTACGTCCGCGACGAAGGCGCTCGCGCGGTCCGCGCCCAGCTCCACCACCGCGGCGTCCAACTGCGCGCGCTGCACGTCGACGAGCAGCACTTTCGCGCCCTCCGCGACGAACAGGCGCGCGGTCGCGAGCCCGATGCCCGCGGCACCTCCGGTGATCACTGCAATCCTGCCCGCGAGCTTGCCCATCCTGCTTCTCCTGCCGTTTTTTCAAAATCTTGCCACGGGGGTCAGGCTCAAGGCTACACTGGCGATCCAAGCCCGCATACACGCGGGCTCGCGGCACTCGAGACCATAAAAAAGCCTTTTCAGGACCTTACGATAGGCGCCGCGCGGCGCCGGGGAGAACCGACCGATGAGTACTAAGACGCACAAGGGAAGCTGCTTCTGCGGCGCGGTCCAGCTCGAAGTCAGTGGTGAGCCGGCCGGGATGGGCTACTGCCACTGCGAATCCTGCCGGCACTGGTCGGCCGGCCCGGTCAATGCCTTCTCGCTGTGGGCGCCGGACAGCGTCAAGGTCACCCAGGGCGCCGAACACATCGGCACCTACAACAAGACCCCGGGCAGCTCACGCAAGTGGTGCAAGCTGTGTGGCGGACACATCATGACCGACCATCCGACGATGGGCCTGGTCGACGTCTACGCGGCCATCCTGCCGACGCTCGACTTCCAGCCCGGCCTGCACGTCTTCTACGGCGAGACCCGGCTGCACATCAAGGACGGCCTGCCGAAGATGCAGGACGTGCCCAAGGAAATGGGTGGTTCAGGGGTGACGCTGCCCGAGTAAGCCGCCGCCGTGCCGATTCTTGCCGAAGCCGCCGGCGCCCTCCAGGCGCCGGTGACGACGATCGCGCACGCGATCGGCCTGGCCGTCGCGCCGGTGTTCCTGCTGACCGGTGTCGGCGCGATCCTCGCGGTCCTGACCAGCCGCCTCGCCCGCGCGATCGATCGCTCGCGGATCCTCCAGGCCCGCGATCCATCGCTGCACAACGCACAGACGCAACGCGAGATGCACACGCTGCAGCAACGCGCGATCCTCATCAATCGCGCGATAGGCCTGTGCACGGTGTGCGCGCTGCTGGTCTGCTGCGTGATCATGACGCTGTTCCTGGCCACCTTCGTGGTGCTCGATCTCACGAAGATCGTCGCCGTGCTCTTCATCGGCGCGATGCTGTGCCTGATCGTCGCACTGACCTACTTCATGCGTGAAATCCTGTTAGCCACCCACAAGATGCGCATCGCGCCGTGATGCGCCGACGGAGCCCCCATCGATGAGCGATACAGTCCCCGCCCTGGCCCCCGCCGAGCTCGAAGCCCTGTGGGCCGAGCACCTCGCCGGTGAATTCACGACCAAGGACACGGAGGCGACGCTGGCGACGATGGTCGACGACGCCAGCGTCAACCACATGCCGGTCAACACGGGCGGCCGCGGCAAGGACGAGCTCCGCCGCTTCTACCGCGACGACTTCATCCCGTCCTGGCCCGACGATCTCGTGATGACCCCGGTGAATCGCGTGGTCGGCGCCGGGCAGATCGTCGACGAAATGCACCTGAGCTTCACCCACGACCGCCCGATGGAGTGGTTTCTGCCGGGCGTGCCGCCGACGCACCGGAAGGTCGCCATCGATCTCGTCGCGATCGTCCAGTTCCGCGGCGACAAGCTCGCCTGCGAGCGCATCTACTGGGACCAGGCGACCGTGCTGCGCCAGGTCGGACTGCTGAAGGACTGAAGGCGCGCGTCCGGGGGCATGGACCGGCCCTATCGCCGCCCGGGCGCGGAGGACTTCGCGCCGCTGTGCGCCCTGCTTGCGGAGTGCGGGCTGCCGAACGCGGACCTGACGCTCGCGTCGCTCGCACATTTCCGCATTGCGCGTGACGACAGTCGTCTCGTCGCGGTCGCCGGCCTGACGACGCTCGGCCAGGTCGGCCTGCTGCGCTCCGTCGCGGTCGCCCCCGCGTACCGCGGCCGAGGCCTCGCGTCAGGCCTGGTCGACGCCCTCGAGCGGGAAGCGCGGCGCCTCGGACTCGGCGCCCTCTACCTGCTGACGGACAGCGCGGCGGAGTTCTTCACCCGCCGGGGCTACGTGCCGCTGCCGCGCGAAGCGGCACCGGCCGCGGTGCGCGACAGTGCCGAGTTCACCCATCTGTGTCCGGCAAGCGCGCTGTGCTTGCGCAAAGCGTTCGCCGGCAGTCCGTGATGCCGGGCCGGACAGCCTCGACGACTCGCGCAAAGCCCCCGCCCGCACTATGCTGCCCGCACTCGATAACACCCGGGCGGCCCGCAACGCACAGCCGCCCTCAAGCCCGCACGGCCGCCAGCCCCGAGCGCTGCCGGCCCGTCAGGAGTTCGAACATGCACCACCCGCGCAAGACCCTCCTCCGCCTCTGCATCGCCGCCGCGCTGTCGGCGCTCGCGGCAGGCGCCAACGCCGACGAGAAAGCCGGCACCACGCACAAGCACTATGCCGACGCCCCGGCCGCGGCACAGCCCGGCCCGAACGGGGAACTCGCGCCCCGCCTGCAGAACCTGGGCGACCACGCCTTTCCGGTCAGCACGCAGAACGCGGAGGCCCAGAAGTTCGTCAACCAGGGCCTGAATCTCGCCTACGCCTTCAACCACGCGGAAGCGCGCCGCGCGTTCCGCGAGGCGGCACGCCTCGACCCGTCGCTCGCGATCGCCTACTGGGGCCAGGCCCTGGTGCTCGGACCGAACATCAACGCGATGATGGAACCCAACGAAGAGCCGCACGCGCTCGAGATGGTACGCAAGGCACAGTCGCTGGCGGCGACGGCGAGTCCGCGCGAGCAGGCCTTGATCGAGGCCCTCGCGCAGCGCTATTCCGGTAGCGCGGAGCACCGCAAGGCCAACGACCAGGCCTATGCCGCCGCGATGCGCGAGGTCCACCAGCGCTTTCCGGACGATCTCGACATCGCGACGCTGTATGTCGAGTCCATGATGGACCTGCGCCCCTGGGGATACTGGATGCCGGACGGGCAGCCCCACGCAGGCACCGCCGAAATCGTCGCGCTGGTCGAGGACGTCCTGCGCCGCGATCCGCAGCATCCCGGCGCGCTGCATCTGCACATCCACCTGCTCGAACCGACCCCGACCCCGGAACGGGCCGAGCGCTCGGCCGACACCCTGCTGCACCTGATGCCGGCCGCCGGCCACATGGTCCACATGCCGTCGCACATCTACCAGCGGGTAGGACGCTATGCCGACGCGATCGAGAGCAACAAGCTCGCGATCGCCGCCGACGAGGACTACATCACGCAGTGCCGCGCGCAGGGCCTCTATCCGATGGCCTACTATCCCCACAACATCCACTTCCTGTGGTTCGCCGCGATGTACGACGGCCAGGAAGATCTCGCGCGCGAGGCCGGCCGCAAGGTGGCGAGCAAGATCGACGACGCGACGCTCGAGAAGATGCCGATGCTGGCCGCCTTTCGCGTCGTGCCCTACTGGACGCTGGTGCGCTTCGGGGAGTGGGAAGAGATCCTGAAGGAGCCGGCGCCGCCCGCCTCGTCCGCCTTCCTCACGGGCGCCTGGCACTACGTCCGGGGCCAGGCTTACACCGCGACCGGTCGCCTCGCCGAAGCGAAGGCGGAACTCGCGGCGCTCGAGAAGACCATGCTCGAGCCGTCGCTCGACCAGAACCTGTTCTCGCCCAACACGGGGCGTGCGATCCTGAACGTCGCCGTGCCCTCGCTCGCCGGCGACATCGCGGCAGCGGAAGGTCGTCATGACGAGGCGGTCAACCTGCTGGAGAAGGCCGTCCGCGTCGAGGACGCGCTGGTCTACACGGAGCCTTCGGAATGGGCCTACCCGCCGCGCCACGCGCTGGGCACGGTGCTGCTCGCCGCCGGCCGGCCGGCGGAGGCCGAAACGGTGTTCTGGCAGGATCTCCGCAAGAACCGCGACAACGGATGGGCCCTGAGCGGACTCGCCGAGGCCTTGCGCGCGCAGAAGAAGGATGCGCTGGCCGCAATCGTCGAGGCACGTCTCGGGAAGGCCTGGGCACGGTCGCCGTTGAAGCTCGAGGCTGCCCGCATCGGGCCCGCGGTGGCTGCCAGGTAGAGACCTGCACCCCTCACCCGCCTGGGCTGTTTCTTAGTCACATCTGAGTTCGGGCGTAGGTTGGGCTGACGCAGGAAGCCCAACAGCGGGCGAAGCCAAAACGCCCTGCCTGCACCGTCACGGGCTCGAGGGTCGAATGGCCGCCCAGACCTCGGACACGGCGTGCCTGCCGGGGTCGCCGGCGTGCGTTGGGCTTCCTGCGTCAGCCCAAGCTACTGACCGTGGCAGGGGCGAGTTCCCTCGATTCTCCGTGCCCTCCGAGCCCTCCGGGGTGAAAATCCGGCTTCCCGTGTCGCGGAAATGCCTGGTTGGACCACCGAGCGCACGGAGGACACGGAGACGGCGCTTGGCAGGAAAAACGGCAGGAACGTTCTGTTTCAACACGGACACAGTTGCTCCGTGCTGACGAAAGTTGCGTTTCACCCGGTGATCGCCCGCCCCGCCTGAAACGTAGGGACAGGCATCCCTCCGCACGGCGACGATCATGCCCGAAGGCCCCGAAATCCGCCGCGAAGCGGACGCAATAGAGAAGGCGGTCGCCGGCCAGCCACTCGTCGAGCTCTACCTGGGCCTGCCCGCCCTGCGCCACTTCCACGACGAACTTTTCGAGAGCCGGGTCCTGCGGGTCGACACGCACGGCAAGGCGATGCTGACGCGCTTCGACTGCGGACTCACCCTGTACTCGCACAACCAGCTCTACGGCCGCTGGCTCGTCCGCAAGCGCGGCGTGCTGCCGGACACCAGCCGCACGCTGCGGGTCGGGCTGCACACCGCGACCTGGAGCGCGCTGCTCTACAGCGCGACCGACGTGAAAGTGCTGACTGACGACGAACTCGCGTGCCACCCCTTCCTGCGACGCCTGGGCCCCGACGTGCTGAATCGCACGCTCGAGTGGAAGACGGTAGCGCAGCGCCTGCGCGGTGATCGTTTCAACGCTCGCGCGCTGGGCGGGCTCTACCTCGACCAGGGGTTCATTGCCGGCATCGGCAACTACCTGCGTTCGGAAATCCTGCACGCGGCGGGGCTGCACCCGGCGCTGCGTCCGAAGGACCTCCCCACTCGCCAGGTCAATGAACTCGCGCGCCAGACGCTGGACGTGTCCCAGCGCGCCTACCAGGCTCGCGGCGTCACCAATCCTGCGTCGCGCGTCGCGCGCCTGAAGGCCGAAGGCGCCGGCTACTCGACATTCCGCTTCGCGGTTTTCGCCCGGGACGGTCAGCCGTGTTACGGCTGCGGGACTGCCATCGAGAAAATCAGCGTCAACACGCGCCGGCTCTACTTCTGCCCGCGCTGCCAGCCGTCCCCGTAGCTTTACCCCGGCGCGCAGCGGACGGCACGCCGTGCCCGTCGCACGGGCGGGACCTGCCGACAGCCGCCGCGACGGCGCAACATTGACCGAAGGTCCAATTGGCCGCCGGCACCCCAGGCTTCAGCATTCACGCGTCGGAAGCGGGGCAGGCGACACGCCGCATCCTTCGCCACGCGCGTGCCGTGCGCAGCCGGCCCCGCCTCCACGTTCAACAGTTCGCAAAGGAGTCAGCAAGTGAAAAAGGCAGGAATTTTCTATCAGGGCCTGGCATCCGCGATGCTCGCGGTCACGATGGGCGCCGGCATGGGTTCGATCGCGATCGCACAGGAACAGGGCGCGAGCGCGGAAGCCATGGAACCGGCTGGCTTCGTGTGGTTCAGCCGCAAGGGGCTCGGCCTCATCATCGGCGGCAGCACCGGCGGCGGTCGCCTGCAGTTCGGGGGCGACAACCACACCTTCCGCATGACAGGCATCAAGCTCGGCGCACTCGGCGGCGTCGGCGAAATCCGCATGTCCGGCGAAGTCTACAACCTCAAGCAGCTGCAGGACTTTGCCGGCACCTACACCGAAAGCGTCGCCGGCCTGAGCGCAATCGTCGGCGGCGGCGGCGTGTGGATCCAGAACGAGAAGGGCGTGAAGATGCACCTCAAGGCCGAAGCCACCGGCGTCGGTGTCGACATCAGCGTCGGCACGGTCGAGGTGAAGCTCGGCATGGTCGACTGAGCCTGGCAACAGGTCTTTACCGCTGATGCCCGCGCCATGCGAGCGTCGGCGTCTGTTCTTCACGCGGCGACTGTCGGCCGGATTCTGCATGTGCCGATGGCCGCCCCTTCTATCCGCTGCCGGACTGTCGGACGGCGCGCGCGGCCCAGCTGCAGGGCCGACGTCCATCGGCCATGGCTCCCCCCACCAACGCGTGCGTCCGCCGGCGGGATTAAGGGTCCCTGGCGCGCGCAGTCGACTTCAAATCAGGCCATCGTCGAGACATCGCGTGCGCCGTCGCGCCGTTGCATCTTCGCAGGAAGGTCCGGGCGCGCCGGGCGACCGGCGGGTTTGAAACGAGGGACGGGTCGAGGAGCCGGCCCGCGCATGGCGGGCCGGGTGTGGCGGCCGGTCAGTAGTCCGGGCTGATCGGTGAAATCTTCGTGCCCTGCAGGCCTGCGCCTGCCATGAAGCCCTTCTGGTCGAAGAAGAACGCATAGATGTCGCTCTGCGCGGTCGTCGTCGTCAGCGACTTCGCCATGCCCGCGTCGACCACGACGATGCTCGGGCCGACGCCGAGTTCCCAGCCGCCGCTGCGGTTCAGGTAGTCGAGCGCGCTGTCGCTCATCAGGAACAGGGCATAGCCGAAGGTCTGCACCCCGGCCTGGAAGCCGTAGGAAGCGGCCACGGTGCTGTAATAGCCGGCCGTGCGGTTACGGATGCGCAGCGCCCCCTGGCCATATTGCATGCCGAAGACGAAGCCACCCTTGACGATATTCGGAAACACGAGGATGGCCTTGGCTCGCTTCGCCATTTCCCGGGCACCCGGCGTGGTCGCGTACAGGTCTTCCAGCGCGTCGTCGACGTTGCTGTCGATCGCGGCCGCGGTTTCCGCTTGCGAGGCAAGCGGCAGGGCCAGCGCGATGAGCGTGAACAACAGGATGAGTGCACGCGCGTGCACCCGTTGAAGCATTTGCATGATCGTCTCCTCGGAACAGTTGGTGGCGAGCGTGTGGCGAGGCGTCAATGGCATCGTCATTTCGCGCGCTCCGCGACAAGCCGGTTCACGAGCATCTGCGCCCACACGTCACAGGCATTGCGGAAATCGTCCCAGCTTCCGCCGCCGATGCGCTCGAGTGACTTGGTGCCGGTTCGGCGATCGACCGCCGCCCCCAGCAACTCGCCGCTGACGCTGTCGGTGATCTCGACTTCGGCGCCCGCTGCCCCCACGAAGGACTGGGTCCCCACCGCGATCTTCTTCAGGTTGGACGCCGCCCACATCATCGGCATCACCGTCGACACCGTGCTCATCACCGCCGGCGCCTTCTCTGCCTCCGTGATCGCGGCGCGGATCCGCAGGACGCCGGGTCCCGGCTCGTCGACGATCGTCATCTTCTCGCCGAGCCGTTTGGCGAGGGCGGTGTGGAGGTAGTCGAGCAGCATCGAACGATCTTCCTCGCTGACGTCCTTCAGTGAATCCTTGCTCGCCGCCCACAGGGTGACCGGCTCGAGCAGCACCTTGTCGTAGGCTTTGAAATTCACGTCCGGCTTGACGTATCTGAAAGCGGCCTCGCCTTCGCCGCCGGGACGCAGGATCGAGTAATCCTTCAGGAAGCCCGCTTCGGTGACAGCCCGGTTCTGTTCGGTGGTTGCCGACACTGCAGTACCTGACGCCATCAGCAGCAAGCACGCTGCCGCCACGCCGCTTGCCAGCCTCGACAAGCTGCCAACTCTGTTCGTTTGCATGCGTCCTCCATTCTGATCAAGGGAATTGCGAGGCTCGACGGACATGCGCCGGCACACCAGGGCAAGATCCCAGCCTTATGCGCGATTATGGACGCTGGCCGTGACCCTGGCGTTTGGACCAAAGTCCAATGGCGAGCGGATCAGGACGGAGGTAATTTTGGCTGCAGACGTGCCCTGCAAGGGACTGTGCGCAGGATGCACCGGCTGCGGCCGGAGGCCGCGGCGGGCGCGCTGCCCAGGATGGCGGCGCGCCCGGACGTCACGTTTGAACAGGCCGGCAGGTTACCGCAAACGCAGCGCGCGTATTCGAGCGGGGCGGGTGATCGATTAACCGCGCCCCGCCAGCCGAGCGAACATCTCCAGCGCGGCGGACCGCTCCGGAAAGCTGGCCGACGCGTCCAGCGTACGGCCAAGCAAGGCGTGCGCCTTGGGCCGCTGCCCCGCCGCCGCCAGAGCGTACGCGCAATGGTAGGCAATCGACGGATTGTCCGGCCTTTTGCGATGCGCCTCCTTCAGCAGCTGGAGTCCACGCAACAGAGTCCCGTTGCGCACCAGGATCCACCCAAGCGTGTCGGCCAGTTCAGGGCTGCGCGGGCTCTGAAGATGCGCGCGTTCCGCCAGCTCCAGCGCGCGTGGGTCACCCGCCTCGTCGTAAAGCCAGGCCAGGTTGTTCATCGCCGCCGCGTGGTCGGGGTCGAGCTCGAGTACGCGTTCGAAATGCATCCGGGCCTCGTCGAAGCTGCCGGCAGCGATCGCGATATCGCCCAGCGTGGCGCGCGCTGGCAAGTCGGCGGGATGCGTCGAAAGCCATGCGGAAAGGACTTCCCGCGCCTCGGCAACGCGATCGCGTGCGCGCAGCGCGTCGACCAGGCGGACCATCGAGCGCGACGACTGGGCCCGGCCGTGTGCAGACCGGAAGGCCGCAAGCGCCGCGTCGAACTCACGCTGCGCCCAGGCCAGTTCACCCGCTGCCGAGGCGGGCAGCGCGCCCTCGGGCTGCACCGCTTGCAGGCGCGCGACGAGCGCCTGCGCATCCGTGAAGTCGCCCACCGCCACTGCGCACTGGAACGCGCCCCACAAAGCGGCCAGCTGGTCAGGCGTTCGCTGCAACACGGTCCGATAGTGCTCGAGGGCCTGCGCATGCCTGCCGGTCGACCGCTCGGCTTCCGCCAGCAGAAGAACGGCCGGCAGCAAGCCCGGTTGCGCCGCGTGCAGTGATCCCAGGGTATCGAGAGCCGCGCCGGCGCGTCCCGCGCCAAGCTGCACATAGCCGTGCAGCAGTCGCGCCTGCGCCGTCGAAGGGCCGGTGGTCATGGCCTCCTCCGCCAGTCGAAGCGCGGCGTCGTCGTCACCTGCGGCCAATCTGCGCAATGCCAGCATCCAGCGCGGCTGGGCCGCGCGCGGTGCCGCGCGCGCGGCTGCTTCCAGGATCTCGAGCGCCTCGGCAGGACGTCCAGCGCCTTCTGCCATCAGCGCCAGCGCGGTCGAGGCCGGCGTGTACCCGGGGTCCGCCCGCAGGGCCGCCTCGAAGTCGGCCCGCGCGGCCTCGGCGTCACCGGCCTGCTGCGAGAGCGCTGCCCGGTTCGCGAGCGCGGGCGCAAAGGTCTTGTCGCGTGCCAGCGCCGCGGCAAAGGCTTCGCGCGCCGCATCCGTGCGGCCGGCGCGCGCCAGCGCGACACCGAGCAGGTTGAGAACGCCGGGATCCTGCGGGCGCAGCGCGACGAGCGCTTGCGCCGACGCCACGGCCGCCTCGGTGTCGCCGAGGCGCAGCACTGCAAGCGTCAACAGTTCGCGGGGCGCCCTGGCGTCCGGCGCGGCGGCGACCAGTTGTTCCAGCCGGTCGACGCCCGCATCGGTGTCACCTGATGCCAGTTCCCCGAGGGCCTGCTGTTGCAGCAGCGCAGGCGAGTCCGGGACCAGGGCCTGTGCACGCCGCAGGTACGGCGCGCCCCGTGCGTTTTCGCCGCTGGCGTAGTAGGCATGGCTCAGGAGAGCGAGCAGCGCCGGATCGCGCGTGTCATCGTCGACAACCGGCTCCAGCAATGCGGCGGCTTCGCGCGCCCTGCCCTGGCCCAGCAATACCGTGGCGAGCAGCTTGCGGGCCGCAGGCACCTCGGGATACGCCGCGTCGAAGGCCCGCAGGCGGGTTTCGGCGCGCCCGGACTCACCTTGGCGCATCGCGACCTCAGCCAGCAGCATGAGGGCCTGCGGGTGAGTCGGAGCAGCCTGGAGCGATTTCGTCAGCGCCTGGTCGGCGGCGCTCCACTCTTCACGCAGGGCCGCGAGCCAGCCCTGCAGGAAAAAGGTCTGCGGAGCGCGCGGCGCGACGTCGGCGAGGCGCCGCAGGGTCCTGTCCGCGGCTTCGGCCTGCGCCTGCACGAGTTGCGCTTCCGCGAGCCCGGCGAGCGCATCGGATCGATTCGGCGCCCCGTCGAGGGCGTGCGCGAAACTGCGCTCCGCGTCCTGGGCCGCGCCCTCCATCAAGGCCATCCTGCCTTGCAGCAGCAGCGCGTCGACGGCCTCCGGCGCTGCCGCCAGCGCCTCTTCGAGCGCCGCGTTCGCACCGGCGAAGTCTCGCTGCGTGAGCGCCATGCGGGCCTTCGCCACCAGCAAATCGACCGAGCCCGGCGCGCGCGAACTGGCCTCCTTCAGGTCCCGTGCGGCCTCTTCGGTCTCACCCAGTCCGAGCCGTGCTTCGGCGACAAGCGCGAGCAATTCCGGCGACCGCGGCTCGGGCAGGGTGTCGAGGTCGGCCAGAGCGCGATGGTATTCACGCATCCGGATGCGGGCACGCGCGAGATCGGCAACGAAGCCTGGCTCCCGTGCGGCCAGCGGCGAGGCCCGCTCCAGTTCCTTGAGCGCCGACGCGATCTGGCCCAGCGCGAAGTAGCTCTGTCCCAGGCGCCAGCGCGCCTCGAGATTCGCCGGGTCGGCCTGCAGGACGTTCTTGTATTCGATGACCGCGTCGCGGTGGCGACCCGCGAGCCGCGCTTCGTCAGCCGACTCGATGCGGGCCTGCGGCACTTCGATCGAGTGTTGTCGGCCAAAAATGACGGCACCAGCGCCGAGCCCCAGCAGCGTACCGATGGCAATCACAAGTAGCGCCCGTCCGCGCCTTGGCGTCTCCTCGAGTCCGAATTGCTCGATGTTCATTTTATGGTTCTGGTTCCGCGCGGATTCGATGAATTGACAAAATGCGCTGTGGACCGCGCTCTGGATAATCACACAGCCACGCGACGGCATCGCCGAAAGACAGGAGACGGCGCGCGGGCCGGGCAGATGATCCAGCCATCTGCCCGGCCCGTCGGAGACGCGTTCAGGTCACGCGTGCCCCGACTGCGCGCCCGGGCTTACTTCTTGCCCTTACCTCCCTTGTCGCCCTTACCTCCCTTGTCGCCCTTGCCGCCCTTGCCGCCCTTGCCGGAGTCCTCACCGACGTAGAGCGCTCGCAGCACCAGGCTGCCGAAGCGATCGCCGACCTCGAAGCGCTGGGAACAGGACGTGTGGATCGACAGCGTCTGGACCTGGCTGCCTCCCTGCGAGATGCCGAAGGTGGTCTGCGCGTCGAACTTGCCGCCCGCCGCATCGACCCTCACGAAGTCACCCGGCATCAGCGTCTCCGTGGCGGGCGAGATCGTGGCGCCTGCCACGACGAGCTTGGCCGGCGAATTCGCGTTGGGCTTGCCACTGCAAGTGAACTTGCCGTTCTGCGGGTTCGACGCCGGCGATTCGCAAGCCTGGCCGGTGTACTCGAACACCAGTGAAGCGGGCTTGCCGTCATCGCAGGAGTCGCTGTCGCCCGGCTTGACCGTGATTTCCACCGAGTCGCTCGCCGTGCAGACCGACTGGGACGCGCCCTTGACGCTGGCTTTCGCCGTCACGGCATGCATTCGCGCCTTGTTGACGTAGAACGGCTCGGTGATCAGTGTCACCTCGCCCCCCACCGGGATCTCGGTGGGATTATTGACCAGCATCTCGCCGAGCAGGCTGTCGCTGACGCTCGTGAGATTGACGGGCGTGTCGCCAATATTGTCGACCCTGTACGAGTAAGTCACTTCCGCACCCTCGAACGGCACGGCGCACTGCCTGCCTGGCACGGGCGGTGCCGGTTCCTTCATCTCGACGCCGTCTATCTGACGGAAACCGGCCACCGACCAGTTGGCGGACGGATCGCCCTTCTGCACGTTGGGATAGTTCGGCGTCTTGGAGTCAAGCGGCGCCGGCTTGCCCGCTTCGTACACCGACGAGCAGCTGGTGTGGATGATTTCGACCTTGCCGTTGATGGTGATGGTCGTAGCCGAACCCAGCTTGTTGCCGATGCCCGCGTCCACGCTGTAGCCGTTCTGCGAAGGCATCGTCAGCAGCGTGACATTGCTTTCCAGGCTTACGCCTGTGTAGATCGCCGAGCCGCCGTCCTTGCCCTGGAAAGTGACGGTCGCGTTGGCGACGCTGGGCCCGATGTAGCGCAGCGTCGTCGCCGAAATCGCTGCCGTGCACATTCCGCCGGACGCCCCGCTGTCCTCGACGAGGCAGGTCGCGTCGACATCGAGCGCGCAGGCTTGCTGCTTGTTGCACTGGACGTAGGCCGGATCGGAAGCGCTCGTCGACTGCTGCGAGAGGCTGCCGGTGGCGGTGACCTGCGCCGTATTCAGCTTGCTGCCCACGGCATTGCAGTAGCCAGGCACCGTCAGCTTGCTGAAGCCCGACGTGCCACTGGTGATGTCCTGG
>Ga0255182_1001081_pt1 | contig 15310 bp, 14 predicted proteins | sample Atl_UVDOM_RepA_8_FD_188420 | JGI IMG/M metagenome (GOLD analysis project Ga0255182, IMG submission 188420) | Freshwater microbial communities from Altamaha River, Georgia, United States - Atl_UVDOM_RepA_8d | ecosystem: Environmental > Aquatic > Freshwater > River | place: USA: Georgia...
AAAACAAGCGCAATCCATAAAGCTGGGTGGCTGGCCTTTCGATCTTGCGCCAACGACCTCTCGAGAAAACAACCAACAAGGTAAAGGACCGACATAGCCAAGAAAGCTCCCTGCGCAATATGCGCACGCCCGAATGTAGGCTTCTCAGGAGGGCCTATATAAAACCAGTATTTCTCGACTGTCCCTCCAATAAACCAACCTCCCACGGGGAGTTGTGGGCCGAGTAACAAGCTCGCTAATCCGCTGGACGAGAGAAGTGAACCGATACAAACTAATAAACACCCTGCCACGAAGAAATTCATCAGAAACCACGGCTTCACACGAGTCGATATAAGCAACATAGCGACAAGGGGGACATAAAGTAGTTTTCTATATTTTGAAATCCCTTCAATCATCTCGTCTCTTGGGGCGATAGACCAAAGCATTGAAAGTGCTAGCCAAGCGAATAGCGCCACACACAGAATGGCAATTGGATGGCAGATAACTATCTTAAGTGAAGCCCAATCAAACCCGACTAGACCGAATAGGACTCCAAAGGCAGAAAAGATTAACGTAAGCGCCGTGCTGAATGGCAGGCAGAACGCCATCAGCCCCCAGCTCCAAATAGCTATCAGTCGACAGCGTTCTTGAACTGCTGCTACGGTCATAGCTTAACTACCTGATCAACATAGAGGAGCCGCTCTGGGTTGTGACTAATCAGGATAGTGGTTTTCCCTTTAATGAGCGTTTTTAAACCCTGTATTACCTCGGATTCGGTATTTTTGTCTAAGGCGCTAGTTGCCTCATCGAACAACAGAATTGATGCGTTTTTCAAAAAGGCTCGAGCTATAGAAAGCCTCTGACGCTGACCGCCAGAGAGACTGTCACCCAACGATCCTAGCGGCGTATTTAGGCCTTGAGGAAGGGCTACCACAAAGTCATAAGCATTCGCCGCCTGCAAAGCCTCGATTACCTGCAGCTCGCTTGCCTCGGGTCTGGCGAGCTTAAGGTTTTGCGCAACAGTCAAGTCAAACAGTAGTGTCTGCTGACCCACCAACGCAATTCGGGCTCGCAGCTCTGCGACAGGAAGGTCTGTGGTTGCCCGATGATCTATAAGAATTTTCCCCTCCGTGGGAACATCAAATCCGCACAGCAAATGCAGGACGCTTGACTTGCCGCTACCCGAAGGTCCAACTAGGGCAATCGTCTGACCAGCCGAAATCTTTAAAGAGAAATCTTTGAGAGCCCAATTGTCAGAGCCCGGATATTGATACGACACTCCCCGAAACTCGATTTCGGGGGCAGGCCGGTTCCCGGCCGTGAGCTCATGAATGTCGAAACCCTTGTTTACACCAGCACTGGGTAATCTCCCCGCCTCACTGCGCTCATCTAATAGGGCAAAAATCGACTCTGCCGCAGCCAGTCCCCGCTGTAGAGTGGCGTTAACGTTGGTAAGTCGACGAACGGGCTCAAAAACCATGCTCATGGCAGTAATAAAAGCTACAAACTCCCCGGGCGTGAGTAAGTCTTGACGGCTAAGCGAGGAAGCCACATAAATTACCAACGCTACCGAGCAAGCGGCTAGTACCTGAACCAGCGGCACATTAATTGCCTGTACCCTCGCTACACGAATTTGTTCGCGGCGCAGGCCGTGATTGACCTCATTAAAACGTTCCGCTTGCGCGCCGTGAGCGCCAAAAATCTTGATTTCTTGCAGGCCAAGTAACGCCTCTTCAACTAGGCCAGTCAGCCTACCCATCCAACCCTGTACCCGTTCGCTCGACTGCCGCAAACGACCATTAATTCGGCGGATCGTAAACGCGAGAACGGGCGCAATTAACAGGACTAGCAAGGTCAGTTGCCAAGCGGTGTAAAACAAAAACCCCAAGAGCCCAATCAAAACTAATGTATCCCGAATTAATGTTAACCAGGCGGTAGAGACTGCCTCGCCCACCATACTGGTGTCGTAGGTAATGCGAGATAGCATTCGACCGCCCTCCTCAGCTCTGTGCCGAGCAATTGGAAGGTCCAGTTGGTGGGAAAAAATCAAGGCCCGCAAGTCTGCAATAGTCTTCTGTGCAATAGTTTGACTCGCAACATTGGCAACATAGTCTGCGACACCTTTCAATACAAAAGCCATAACAATAAATAGGGGAATTTGCCACGCGCTCGCGTCATTTCGCTGGATCAGGCTTTTGTCAATCAGGGGCTGCATCAGCGCCGGCAACACAGGCTCGAGGGCGGCACTGACAACCATCCCGAAGATAGAAATTAGTACCACCTTCCAATACGGGCGGATATAGCCCAAGAGACGAAGATAAAGCTTGAAATCTCCTTGCACGCTAAGCTCTCAAGTTACTCGGCGATGTGTGTTGCCGGGATAACGCGAGACGACGCGCGTTTTCATCTAAATCAGCACGGCTTCTCTCTGCATGCCACATATGGAAAACATTTGTTGCGAATCGACCAGATCGAACTCTTACGCCACCGGCGATAAGACGGACGGCAAGCTCAGTGTCTTCCAAGCCCCAACCAATAAAATCCTCATTAAAACCGCCAACGCGTCGAAAGTCAGCATAACGAACGCTCAAGTTACAGGTGCGCACTAGCTTATCATCGCGAGGCCTAGAATCCCGCAGCTTCAAAAATGCTGAGGACATCCAATGCTGCATCGACAAATATCGATCGCAATTGTTCGAGAGCCAAAGCCTCAGTGGCGATGCAAACACGGACAACCCAGAAACTATATCTTGCGGTTCCGCGGTTAAAGCTGTTTGTTCCAGCCTTCTTGTGTAATTAGGGCTGAGGAGACCCCGTCCGCCGGCCACCATTACTCCTTCGGTAAGTAGGCCTAGATGATTTCGGACAAAAGATGGCGAAGCGATGCAGTCACCGTCAATGAATATTAGAACCTCTGGGTTCGTATTTTTAGTAGCATGAGCCACCGCTAAATTTCGCGCAGCACCAGCGCGAAATCCAAGATCGTCTTGCCAAACATGCTCAACAACCGTATGCGCGTGTCGCTCTCGAAAATAACGCGCCCAGCACAACACCATTTGCTTGGTCTCATCTCCTGACCCGTCGTCGGCGACAAGAATCTGCCTGGGCATAACTGATTGTTGACTTAACGAAGCCAATGTCCAAGCAAGCGCCTCGGGGCGATTATAAGTAGTAACTACAACCGCTAAGTCCGCGCCAGACACTGGAGCCTTAATCGTTTTAAAGAAGCTTAAAATGTTTACGAGATAAATCAATACCCAAGGCATTCTCTAGCGCCATAGCCCATCGATGTCGTCTCTCTCTACGATTAGGCACATGCGCAAGATTTGGCTGCCAGTCATCCTGCGGTCGGGCCGCCAACCAATCACGCATAACCCTCGGGTGAGACCCGCCAAAAGGCGAGACCGCCTGTGGATCAATCTCGTAACGTTTGAAATCCTGAGGCGTCTTATTCCAGTAACGTTCAACCGAATACTGCTTGGCCTGCATAGCCATTACAGGCCGCACGTGGCCGTAGTGGTAAATGGTCGCTCCCGCAAGTGCTGCCGAAGGCCAACGCATCTTTTGGTTATTGACGATCACATTCCAAAAGAGCCCATCACACGCCACTGTTCTCAGTGTATTGCGGATAATTCGGGGGGCCCGCCTATACCAACCCGGAGAAATCGCGTGCCACTGCGGCGAGCCAAAAAAATGTACGTAGTCGAAAACAAGCGCCTCAGCCGAATTGTTATTTAGGTTCCGCTTCATTGCTAGAGCAATCGTGTCTAAATCGTTCTCGTGCAAAACCTCGTCTGCCTCCAAATAAAATGCCCAATCGCCATTACACTGGCTCTGCGCAAGCATTTTTTGTTGTCCGTAAACAAAGCCGGCAACACGCATGCCTTCGTTCCAAACCGAGTCCAGAATACGGATCTTAGGCTCCTTGAGCGCGATAATCCGGGCGCGAGTCTCATCCCGTTCATCAGGATCGGACTGACCTAGTGCGATTACATACTCGTCCGCTAAAGGCAATGCAGACTGGATGCTTTCCACAAACGGATAGCCTAATTTGACGCCGTTTCGCAAGAAGGTGAACAGAGAGACTTTCACAACGCCATCAGTCCAATAACGGACCCTGCGCTGAGCCTATCCAAACAATCACTGTGGCTTTCAAACTTACCTAGGCAGCCGGCCTTGCGGCATGGAACGCATCCGCCAGGGCCCTGAATGATCGTCACATTGCTCCTAACCTGAGTCCGGGCAGAGCCCGTATCACCAACGCCCTTAAGCGCCCAGGGGCTAAGGTCTGTGCTCTGAACCGAGGTGTCCATCGGCCATGGACCAAAGTTTGTCGGGGGCGTAGCACCAAAGAGAGCAAACGTACGGGTGCCGCACGCGGCCGCCAAGTGCGTGATGGAGGTGTCCACCCCGAGGTAGAGGCTTGCGGCTTTCAGCAAGGTCACGGTCTGACCAAGGCTTAGCTGGCCAGCGTAGTCCCGCACACTATCTGAACCAATCGAAGGCGCAGTTACCTTGAGGGCCGATAAGATCTCTTGGTTCAATGCTCGGTCTTGCTGGCTAGATGACCCCGTAAGAACCACGTTGTATCCAATTGGCACCAGCGTCTCGATGACTTGGGCCCAATTGTTAACCGGCCAGCGTTTAAAGCGCCACATCGGTGTAGCGTGGATGACGACCGTTGGTGCCGCTTTGACAAATCCGGTGAGCTCCTGCGGCAAAGGCTCGGCTGCCGGCGGAATCACAGGGGCTGTTTGGGCTAAATGTTTCGGGCTTTGAGGTGGTAGAAAAGCCTCTAGGAGACGTAAACGCTCGATCACCACATGCTGGCGCCAGTAGTCAAGCTCGACCGTATGCAAGCACAAGGCCTTTTTCCACCAGCTGTGAAGGGCCTTCGTGGGGACGATACCCACTCGTTTTGGGGCTGCGAGAAACCCATAGAGGTGGGCACGGTCACTCGGCTGGGTCACGACCGATAGATCGTACTGCCTGAAAATCTTTTTCAACAGACCTCGGTACTCGGTCCAACCTGGATGTTCAGACGACTCAATAACCTCATCGATATCAGGGTTTCCTTCCAGCATACCCAAGGTTTTTTCATAGCCCAACACGTCTAATTTGGCGCGCGGCCATAGCTGCCGCAGCTGCCGCACGAGGGGGGTCGTGCACAGCACATCGCCTATCTGGCGGGTGGCGACGATCAAAATTCGCTCAAACCGCGGTAAATCAGATGACATGGGGCAGATTGTCGCATTTCGGTGACCCCCATGTGTCATTCATAATTAAGTGTGCGATCCAAACCCCTGCTGAGCCTCTGTTGCTCAACTTATTCACGACCGGACCTCTTTCGGGAATCCTTGGAAGGCTTGCTCCGGCAGGCATATGAGCCACTTGAAATCGTTGTCCTCGTAGACGGGGGCGACCCCTCTGCGATTGCCGTTCTAGAAGCGCACAAGGACCCGAGGCTTCGTTGGTTTGTCACGTCGCAGCCCAGCGGGATGATCTCAGCGTGGAATAAGGTTGTCTCAGAATCGAGGGGGAAATACTTTCTCTACTGCGCTGATGATGATGTCTTGCTCGAGTCCGCTGTGGAACGCCAGATCGAGTTACTTGAACAGCATCGTCAAGTGGGCTTTTGTCATGCCGACTTCTACCTCATCGACGACGAAGGCAGGCGCATCGGCCAGTGGCGGTCTCACGAGGGGTCCTGGGTCAAGGATGGGCTCTCCGAGTGGCAGCGATACCTCCGACAGCCGAGGTGCTGTATGCAGACTACCGTTGTCCGTCGAGAGCTTTGGGATCAGGTAGGGCATTGGGATGAGGATGCTGGATACCCTGGAGACAACTCGCTCTACCTGAAGCTTCTGCGGATCTCCGATGTGGGGCATGTTGAGCGCTTCGTTTGTAATTACCGCATTCGAACGAGGACACCCGACTCATGGCTTAAGAACTCGAAAAAGGTCATGGAGGACGTCGCCCTGGCCCGACAGCATCTATCCGACCCTCCATTGGAGCTTCTCAAAAACGTGGCCAGGCTTTCAAAAGAAGTGAATAATCACTTCTCTCTAAACGCTATTTCGGTTCTGGCAGATAAGCGGGCAAGCAGGGGAGAGCGAGACGTATTCACCAATTGGGTCAACGAAACCCTTCTCGAAAAGGGGGCCTTGGGGAGCTTCTATCGGTGGGTAATCAAGCACCGGTTAGAGTTGTTGCTAGACGCTTCTAGGTCAGTTGAATTTAGGCTGCGAGCGCTAGCCCGAAAGTCTGTTGCAGCCGCAAAAAATGGACGAACTTGGAATTAAAAAAATGAAGAAAAACAGAGTACTTGTGACCGGCGCGGCAGGATTCATGGGTTCGCATGTCGCGGAGCATTGCCTCCATCTTGGCATGGAAGTGGTGGCCGTTGACGATCTCTCTGGTGGGTTTGAGCGTAACGTTCCCACCAATGCCACCTTCGTCAAAGGGGATCTGAGATCGGTTGAATTCGTGCGCTTGCTCTGGGAGCACGGACCCTTCGACTACGTATATCACCTTGCCGCCTACGCTGCTGAGGGCCTGTCCCACTTTATTCGACGCTTTAACTACGAGACGAATCTCTTGACAAGCGTAAACTTAATTAATGCATCGATTAACAGCGAAGTAAAGTGCTTCGTTTTTACGTCATCTATTGCTGTGTACGGCCGCAACCAACTTCCAATGCGAGAAGAACTTACCCCGCACCCAGAAGACCCTTACGGCGTCTCGAAGCTAGCTGTGGAGCTTGATTTGGCAGCATCTCAAGAACTGTTTGGCCTGAACTACGTTATTTTTCGGCCACACAATGTGTATGGAGAGCGGCAAAATCTGTCCGATAAGTACCGAAACGTTATTGGCATTTTCATTCGGCAGTGCCTTGAAGGCGAGCCTCTCACGATCTTCGGAGATGGAAGGCAAACAAGAGCCTTTTCACATATTGACGATGTGGCCCCCTCTATAGCCCGGGCCCCTCTCATTCAAGAAGCCTACAATCAAGTATTCAATGTAGGGGCTGATGAACCGCATACCGTTTTGAGAATTGCTTCTGAGGTCTCTCAAGCCCTGGGCAGGCCTTTGAACGTAAAGCACCTCGCCCCGAGGAACGAAGTGATAGATGCGTTCGCAGATCACTCAAGGGTACAAAGCGTATTTGGTCGGCAAACAACGGTACCCATTGGGGCTGGCATAGAGCGGATGGCGAAATGGGCACTGCTCCAACCCCGAGACCTACCCATGGAGTTTTACAACATCGAAGTTAGGAAAAACCTTCCGGATAGTTGGCGAGCTCGTGTTGACCTAGGCTAATCAATCACTGCCAAAGCTTGACTGGAGACATTCCCATTACAATGGCGGGGTGAACAAACCCCCGCTAATATCAATCGTAATCCCCCTCTTTAACGAGGTCGATACCATTCCTCGGCTCGTTGCGGCCGTAGGCGCAGCGCTTGAAACTTACCCCGATTCAAAGCACCAGGTTGGATTTGAGCTCATTTTGGTGGACGATGGATCGAGAGATGGTTCGCGCCAAGCACTCGGCAAATTACAAGCAGAGATCCCGTGGCTTAAATGCCTTTCTCTTATTCGAAACTATGGTCAGTCAACAGCACTTCAGGCTGGCTTTGACGCAGCTCAAGGGCAATACATTGTTACCTTAGATGGTGATCTACAAAACGACCCAAGAGATATTCCCGCCCTGATTGAAATCCTGCAAAATCAGCCAGACGTTGATATGGTCTCAGGTTGGCGAAAAGACAGACAAGATGCTGCGCTTTCCCGAAAGCTGCCAAGCCAAATCGCTAACGCCTTAATTAGCAAAGTAACAAAGGTTCCCCTCCATGACTATGGATGCGCCCTAAAAGCATATCGAGCCCGAGTAATCCACGATCTAAGACTCTACGGCGAGTTGCACCGTTTTATTCCGGCGCTAGCAGCCGAGGTTGGGGCCAAGATTGTTGAGGTTCCCGTTCGCCATCACGCCAGATCCGCCGGCGTTTCAAAGTATGGCCTCGACCGCACAGTTCGAGTAATGTTAGATCTGCTCTGGATTCGTTTCACCATGCGCTTTTTGCACCGCCCAATTCACGCCTTTGGCAGCATTGCCTTGGTTCTGCTCACTCTTGGGTTGGGGGTTCTGGGGTGGCTAGCGTTCGATAAGCTCGTGCTTGGACAGGCTATCGGCGGGCGCCCCCTTCTAATGCTCGGTGTCTTGCTAACTTTAGTGGGTGCCCAACTGTTGGCGGTTGGTTTAATTGGTGAGCTTTTAATCAGAATCTATCATGAGCCAAAAGGCCGAAGACAATACATCCTGCGCGAAACAATAGACATTACGTGAAAGCCGTTACCGCATGAGGTTTCTAAAACCCCTTCTAGGCACCGCTGTTTTGGTTGGATTACTAAGCTTTACCGATACTGACCTTCTAATTAGCCAGTTTCAGAAAACAAACCCAAGCCTCTTTGGCCTTGCCCTTATCCTTGCAGTAACAGCGAATATTATGTGCGCATGGCGCTGGCAAATCATCGCGTCACACCTTGGCATCTCTGCCCCGTTTTGCCGATTTCTATCTCTATACGCGCAAGGAATTTGCGCAAATAGTGTATTGCCTGGAGGCATCGTTGGCGGTGATGCTCTGCGAAGCTTGGCCATTAGCGAGTATACAAAGACCAATGCCAAGCACGATGGTGTGCTCTCAGTACTACTAGATCGCGCAAGCGGCTTTTGGGGCTTGGCTTGGTTAAGTCTTTTTTCAGGGCTTGTTTTTTTTATAACCGGCGGCCAAGTCAGCGAGCCCAGTGGGTGGTTAGATACGAGTTACGTGAGAGGCTATTTGCTCGCCCTTATTGTTATCGCAACGACACCAATAATTGGCCGCCTGATGCATCTAGTCTGGATCAAACGTTACGAATCAAGCGATCGCCACTTCGTCTTGCAATCGCTCATTAAAATTATCAATGGGCTGCCAGTTTTACTTCGCACTCTTCCCCACTCTTTTGTAATTCAGCTAGTCACCGCCTCGTCTTTCTGGCTCTGCCTCCTGAGCGTTCAAGTAGACATACCCTTTTGGTTGCTCGTTGCCATGAGCGGTGGGATTTTTTTAAGTGGAGCTCTGCCAGCATCGCTTGGGGGTTTTGGGGCACGAGAATTAGGGGCGCTCAGCCTTCTTGCCCCCTTTGGGTTTAGTAAGGAAGGAGTTTTTGCAGCTTCTCTTCTCTTTGGCCTGATATCAACGATTCAAGGCCTCTTCGGCCTACTGTTTTGGCTTCACAATCGCGGGAACCGCAGATGTGGTTCCGAACCACGCAAGAATTTTATCGCGAAGTAAAAATAGAGTGAATGTTGACAAAGCAATATTGAGTGGCATCATCGTTCTCCCTACGCTTGTATTTAGATGCCAAGTGAGATCGGCGGGCGTGGAAACATAAATTACAAAAAGAATTCCCGAATACAAAAGAGCCCACCAAAGCAGGGTTTGATGCATGAAATTTGAGACGAGCGAATCGTCCTTAGCGCCTCTTCTGTTGGCGCCCCTTCTGTTGGCCCATCTCCACGCTACCCAATACGCAATAAGCCAACCAAGTGACTTCTCAGCCATAGCAACCGCCACCTCGATTACAGGCCACACCTGCAATATACGGTCACTTACACGTTCAAAAATGCCTGAGATACCTCCGCTCATTAGCCCATCCTTTACCCCAGTGATATTTAACTGTTGCTGCCACGTTAACCACCACATCGCGATCGAGAGCCCCGTAAATACCCATAAGGTCAAGTGCAGACGTCGCTGGGCTACACAAGAAGCCAAAACCAGGGTGAGAAGCATCGCAAGCCCCTCGTTTTTTAGAAGAGGAAGTGACAACATAACTCCTAACAGGCTAAACAAAACAAAAACTGACCCCCGATCGAGTTGATTGAACGGTTTATTTAAGTTCGTCTCATTCATTAAGAAAATGTAAATCACCAAGTACAAACCAAGCAATGGGTCTTGATAACCATTTATCAGCTTGATACCTGCAACCAGCAGCAACAACAGAAACCATAGCCACGTTAGTGTCGACGATCGACTCACCTGTCGAATCAGTAGAAAAACTGGCATCAAAAAAAAGAGAGACGAGAGTTTGGGGACTTGCTCTGTCCAGACACCATGAAAGCTTGCGAGGCTCGCTGCAAATGCACTAAATAGAGAAGGATAGGGGTTCGGATAGTAATGCTCTAACCTCGTGTAGAGACCCCCTTCCAAGAAAATCCTTTTCGCGTGAAAAAACCACAAAGAACGCGGGTCCCAGCCAACATTAGGATTAGAAAGGCTCACCACAACTAGGTAGAGGAGAATGCCCAGGAGCAGCCAATCTTTCTTTAATCCAACGGCGCCAAGCACTATACTTCCGTTAACGCAAATGATCACCATCAAAAGCCAAGCAGGTGGCGCCCCCCATACCCAAACAAAATAGTTGGCTAGGGGCAGACTAATCGATATCGCAATCGAGGACCGATACAAGCTATTGTGATTTTTTAGTGCAGAGCTTGACATGCGAGTTCTCTAATTTGGGGTAGCAATCAATGAAATCAGTATCTAGTACACTGACAAAAATATTTAAAGAATCTTTTTCGTATCGAATCGGATAAAGAAACTCAACAGCCCGAGACTCAAGCGCTTGCGTCGTATCTGCTCGAATGATGTCGACATGAATATCAAAGTGTTCTATCGGAAATTTGTTACTTAATAGGTACATATCAAATACTGCCGGCGTAATATCCATTGCTTCTTTCTTTCCGCACTCAACAGATTGCAAGCAGGCTATCAGCGACAGCTTTGCATATTTTGCATAGTAAGATAGGATGGCTACTGAGAGCATAATTAAAAAGATTTTTGGGCCATTTATCTTCGTATGCTGTTTCAATGCGACCTCAAGAAAAAATAAATTCCACGAAAGTAACTAGATTGCCACAAAGGGGGCTCGATAGTTGAAGAGGTCAACACCGAGTGCTAACTGGACCCAAGACATGCTGAGAGTCTATGAGCACGACCTTCAATCCGTTTGGGAGCCTAAGCTTAACCGCGGGGTATGGATTTCGTATAACTTTCGATTAACCTGGTTCGAGAGATTCATTAAAGTTCGGCCGTCTCGAGTTTTAGAAGCTGGTTGTGCTCAGGCAACGCTGGGTCTGAGATTGGCCGAACAAGGGCATCATGTGTTGGCGGTAGATATTAGGGAAGATTTTCTAAAATACGCGAAGCTGCGTCACACCCACGGCAAAATAGAGTTCAAAATTCTCAATCTTTGCAGAGACATAATACCGGATTGTTTTGATCTTATCTACCTAAACCAGGTCGTGGAGCATGTTAACGAACCCAGTGAATTGCTTAGTCGTTTGAGAGATAACTTAACAACGGGCGGTGAAATTCTGATAACGACGCCAAATTATTTCTACTTTAGAAATAAGCTGCCCACTTTTTCGAGTTTCAGTTCATCGGGTCTGAACAAATCCCTTGCCGATAACACGGCAGACGGTGAGGACCATATCTTTGCTTACACTACACAAGAGCTGCAAGCCATATGCGGTAAGGCAGGGCTTTCTGTTGTCGAGGTTGGTTTCTATGAAACTCCGTTTCTATCTGGTCACGCGTATTTTCGATTCGTTAATCGCCATATTCCAAGAAGTGCACTTATCCTCTTAGAGCAGCTTTTGAGCCGAATTCCTTTGATTAACAAGAGAATTTGTTACCAGCTTTATATTCTTGCGCAAAGACTGGCTCCGCACGAGAACTGTGGCTAAGACATAATTGAAATTTTTAAAAATTTTCTATGAATAACCTCTTTCTAATCTTGGTCGGAATTTTACTGAGTTTTCTAATGGGATTAGTAGCGGCAAAAAAGAGATATCGGAACCGTTACAAACAAGAAAGTTCTCAGGTGCTCAACTGTATTCTGGTTCCCCCAATTGCGCCAAGCTTGGTTGGCTACACAGTAGCGACACACGGCTCGCGTGAACTCAGACGCTTATCCCAATCGTTTAGGCGGGGCGGAATACCGCTACTAATTTTAGGATACGGCTGCAAATGGCAGGGATTCGGGAATAAGATTCTGTGGCTCAAAGAGCAGTTATCCAAACAGAACTTAAGCAAGGCCCACATTGTGTTGTTTGTAGATGCCTATGATGTGATAAATCTTGGTTCTGCCGCCGAGATTGTCGCCAAGTTCACCAGATTCGGGATTGATCTCGTTATTTCTGGCGAAAAGGGCTGCCATCCGGATCCTCAATTGGCCAGAGAATTTGACAGTAATGCTCCACCTTTTCGTTACCCGAATTCAGGCGGATACATTGGGTACTCCAGTGCGGTAATGGAAATGCTTAACTCCGCGGAGATATCGCCACATGAGGACGATCAACGCTTCGTGAGTCGGTACGTGATTCAGAATCCACGAAAGTGCTCGATCGATACGAATTGTGAAATATTTCTCCCTCTTTTTGATGTGGTTGCTAGTGATTTGGAGCTCACGAACGATGAGCAAAGGGTTTTGCTGCGCGATAAAGGTACGCAGCCCTGTATTTTGCATGGGAATGGACCATCTAAGCTTCTATTAGATGAATTATTTCCAGCTTAGATCGATATGCTGTAAGTGCTTGTCAATCCCATTATTACACCGAAGCTTTCTATCGTTCAATGTTGTCAAAAAGATTTGATGATTTTTATCCAGCATTTTTCGGGATGCTCCCTCGTGATGGAGATGGTAAGCCACTGCATTAAACCGTAAGTCTCGTCGCTTAACTCCGGCGTGTAAGAGCCGAGCCCCGAATTCGGAATCCTCTCTTCCCCAGCCGATAAAATCTTCATTAAATCCATTTACCTCGAGGCAATCTGACTTGAAAAAGGCCATATTACAGGTCTGAATCATGCTCAACTTATTAATCAGCCTGGTCCCTGAAAACAACCGAGACAGCATTTGGCTGTGAAACGCATAGCGCTTACTCTTCAATCGTGAATCAAAGCTTTTAATGTTTACATTTATACCTTCAAGCACGCTCTGGGTGCCTGCTTCCGATAACTTAGCCCTTACACCCTGAACAAAATAACCCCGTTTCGCGTAGTCACTATGATCTTTGATAAAGCTTGGATGAAGGATCATGTCTCCGTCAATCATCACGATATAGTCGCCACCAGCTTTTGCGATTGCTAAGTTTCGGGATCGCGCGGCGCGAAAACCCAAGTCTTCTTGCCATGAGTGTATTAAGGGTACGCCAAGGTGGGCTTGAAATCCCTCAACGAGCTCGCGAGTTCGTTGGTCGCTTCCGTCATCTGCAACAATCACCTCGGTTGGGAGACGTTTTTGACATTGAACGGATAACAAGACGGCTTTTAGCGCCTCTGGCCAGTTGTAGGTCGTTATTACGAGGGTTAGGTTCATGCTGTTTAAGATTGGTGTTTGCTTGGAGATCGTATGCGCTTAATAAAGAAGGTGATAAGAGGGTTGACCCGCGATAGCTGGGATTTGTCCCGCTTTAAGGAAGTTGCTTCCGACCAAGTTAATTTTGTCAACACAGAATCGTTTCGAATTCGTTGGTTAGTCAAATTGTTCAAGCGTAAGCTGTTCCTAAGGCTTCTGGGGCAGCAACGCAGAATCTTGCATCAAATCCCCTCGCGGTCAGCTCGCCTCTTATGGATTAATCTCTCTGCCACCAGCGTCGGGGACGCTTTGATGGATCTATCTGGCCGTCGTTTACTTGAAGGCATGGATCTTGATCTTCTTACAGCACCATCATGTTCGCAGTTGTTCCTGAATGATGATGTTTTTCGAGTAGTTCATACAGATCGTCGGCAGGCAAAGCAGAGTCACAAGAGGCACCCCTATGATCTCTTTATTGTCGACTCCTTCTCGACCAGATCTGTTGGATGCAAGGTTGTAATCGACCGCCAGGCTCCGATGATCTCAATGTACGGCTTTATCAACGGATTTGAAATTCACCGCACCGAATTCAGTTTTGCACGAACCTTCCAAATCGCGCCCACATCAAATGATCTAGCCAAGCACATAGCCAAGCTACCCATGGTGGGCAGCGAGTTTCGAAATATGCGCCCCCCCTCGAAGGCAAGATCTGGGCTTATCGGCATTGTTGTCGGTGGCAATTGGAGCCATCGGCGTTACAGCCATTGGGTTGATGTGATTGACGGGCTTGGCGCTCCCGAAGAGGTTGTCCTGTTAGGAAGCGACAATGGAGTTGAGGACGCCAGACGGATAAAAGCGGTCTTTCCGGCCTGTAATGACTATGTTGGCAAATGCTCACTATTAGAAACGGTCAATTTGATCGGAGAGTGTAGTGTGATTCTAGCCGCTGACGGCGGCCTATGGCACGTTGCAACAGCGCTGAGAAAGCCTACCGTCTTACTTTTCTCAGCCCTGTCCCTTTTTGATTCGCGCGGCGAGCGCGTAAGCCGAGCAACAGAGGACATGGTCTGCCAAGCCCTCTACCACCCTGTCGCAGTCGATTACATCCCCCCAGCGATGGTGACTGATTCATTCATACTGTTGCAAAAAAGGAACAAACAGGGGTCCGATTGACCCGAAATAGCTGAAAGAGTTTGCTTCCGAGCCGCCATCTCGACAAACTAGTAAAGCCACTAAGTATTTGGCTTTTTCTTAACCTATAGGAGTTTTTGATGAAAAAACATTTGATTGCAATTGCATTAGCTGGGACGTTCGCAGCTTCAGCAAGCGCTCAAAACGTCACCATTTCCGGGACACTGGATCATGGCATTGCGCACCAAGATAACGGGACCACAACTTTTACTGGAACCCGTGGAAATATGGCCACGACGAGTAACATTAAATTCAATATTAGCGAAGATCTCGGTGGCGGCTTGAAATTCTTAGGAGTTCTCGCCCAAGAGTTCAACATTACCGATGGTGAGCACAGCGACTCCGTAGCAGGGACAGCAAGGGATTATTCGTTGCCCGGCGCAAACGGGAGGGCAACTAACTCATGGGTAGAGTCCTCAATGGCACTGAGCCATGCGGACATGGGTACCATCAAGTTGGGTCACTTTACGCTCGCTTCGCGTGACGCCGGCGGTGTTGGCCGGTTCGGCGGGAACCTCGGCCGCCTCACAGGCGCAGTCCGTACCAACGGCGACAACGTTGACGGAGCAATTGAGTACACAACGCCGAAATTGGCAAATGTTTTGACTGTTGCAGTCAGTCATGCAAACCAAGCAGCCGCAGCTGCCGCATCAGCAACCCCCTATGACACCGGATTTTTCGCCCGTGCTGACATGGGAGCGTTTTCTGCAGCCGTTGGTCAGACCAAACGTGATTACGGTTT
>Ga0255182_1001083_pt1 | contig 15248 bp, 2 predicted proteins | sample Atl_UVDOM_RepA_8_FD_188420 | JGI IMG/M metagenome (GOLD analysis project Ga0255182, IMG submission 188420) | Freshwater microbial communities from Altamaha River, Georgia, United States - Atl_UVDOM_RepA_8d | ecosystem: Environmental > Aquatic > Freshwater > River | place: USA: Georgia | collected...
TTACTTCTTCTTCTAAGTTTTGTTCATCATCTGTTTCATCATTATCTGAAGAAACAAGTTCATCATTAGCTTCAAGTTTATTTTCAACTTGTTTTAAACCTAAATATTTTTTAAGTTTATTAAATGTTTCTTCTACTAAAATATTTTCATTACTTAGTATAGTATCTATTTTAGATAATGCTAACTCATGTCTGTTAATTAATTCTTGTACCTTTTTTGTTTGAGGTAATAGTTTTAATTTTTCAATACTTTCTGTAATTAACTCTTTATTTTGAGAAAGTTGTTCATTAAGTTTTTCTTTTATTTCATTACTTAATTCATTCATATTTACAGAAGCATCACCTTCTGTAGTAAACTTATCTGAAACACTATTAAATAAAAAGTCTATTATTTCATTAATATGATGATTTTCAATTCCTGAAACCTTATTTATTTTTTTAGCAATTTCTTTTGCTTCTTCATTACTTATTTCAACAGGATCAAGTGATTCATTAACATCATCATTGTTTTCAAAATATTCATTTGCCCATTTTGTTAATGCTTCAGCTTCTTTAATAGCTTTTAATTGTTCTTCATTAGAAATAGTTTCTTGAGTAACTTCTCCTTCAGTTTTAGTTTCAGAAACTTCTTTTAATTTTTCAGTTTTTGATTCTAAGTATTCTTTAGTAAATTCAGAAACTTCAGAAAGATTTTCTGGATTAGATGACCAACTTTTAAATTCTTCTAATACTATTTCTTTTGTTTTACCTACCCAATTAAATCCATCTTCTTTAGATTCTTCTATTGCTTCAAATAATTCATCATCATTATATGTTTCTAAAGTATTTAATACTTTTTGAACATCTTTATTTGTAGATTCTTTTTTATCAACTTGTGAAGGACTTATAGGTGCTGATTTAGCTTGTGTATAAATATTAGATTGAGTTTTAATAGTATACAAAGGTTCTTCTTCAGTACCAATATTTACAGATTTAATATTTGTTTTAGAATTTGCTTTAATATATTCTTGATAAGAAGTAGCAACTTGAGTTACATTACCATCAGTATCAATATGTGTTACAGGACCTGTAGGTTTTTTTATATTATAATTTCTATATTGAATTTTAGAAATAGTTGTTTTTAAATCTTCTAACTTTTTATTTATTTCAGGAGTAAATCCATTATTTAAATCAGTTATATTAATAAAGGTAGTATCTAATTCACCTTTTATACCAAAAGCTATTGTTGAACCATTATTTGTAAGATACATGTAACTTTTTCCATCAGGCCATTTTTTTCCATTTATTTCATTTAAAATATCTTCTTCTGTAACTTTAACATTTTCACCCTTTAAATTAAACTCATCAACTAATGTAAAATCCTTAATAAAGTTTATTAAACCTTGAGGAGTAAAAAGATTTATAGATTGTTGTTTTTTAGATCCTCTTGTTACTGTTTCATATTTAGTTTGAGATTCTACTGTATCAGATATTCTTTTATGTTTAGTTTTTAAACTTTCATCTATTTCACTATTGTTATTTATTAGGTAAGTTAATATACCCATGTAAATACTATTCTTTTCAGCATCAGTTACTGGGTTAAAAAACATAGGAAGTGCTCTATAAGTAGGATTTCCATTTTCATCTTTTCCCCATCTTCTTATACTTAGTATACTATTATTGTTACTAAATGCTTTAGAGTTAGTGCTGTTATCTAAAATATTTAATTTAGTAGGTTTACCATCAATTAAAACTGTATCAGTTGCTTGGTTATATAAACCAACCATTGATTGTGGGTCAGCTTCACTTACAGGAATAAGTTCTTCTTGTTTTAATGTATCCCATGTTCCTCCTGAGTTTTCTGTAATTTCTACACTATAAGCTTTACCTGCTTTAATTGAAGATACTACTGCTAATCTTACTGCTCTAACATTATTAATAGCTTCTTTTTTATCACTACCTGCATAGTTAGCATCATCAAACCAAACTTCATCATGTAAATTAGCAACATAATCTCCATCAGCATCTTTAAAAAACATAGGAACATTCATGATATATTCTTCTGAGTTTTCATCAAAAGAAGGATCTTGTTGTTTTTTATTTTCAAACCATTCTTTAAAAGTTATAGTTTGTCTTTTACCATCTTTATAAATAATGTTACCATTTTCATCTCTTAATGGCATTAATAATTTAAATAAAATTTCTACAGGTGGAATTTCAATAGTTAATTCTGTTCCTGCTCCATATTTATTAAAGTCTAAAAGTTTTTGTGATTTAACTACTTTTCTTTTAGGGTCTGCACTTTCATCATATTCATAGGATATAATTTTTTTATCTTCTTCTTGAGTAACAACTTGTTTTGGAAATCTAATAGCATATCCTAACTTAACTCTTGATTCTGTAGTTGCAACATGCAATACTTCAACTTCATAAGTTTTTTGTTTAGCTTCAGGAGTAATTTCAATTGCTGTTTTATTACCTACTGATTTATTCTTGTTGTCATTTTCAAATTCTTTAATTTCTTCTTCTGAAGCTCCTGTTACAACTTCATCAGTTTTAACATCAGCAATGTTAAAAATGTCAGTTAATATTTGTTTTTTATTTAATAAAAGTTTATTTATAATATCTGAATAACTATCAGGAATAAGATAACCATTAGCTTCCCATCCTAATTTTAAATAGTTAAAGTTTTTATACACTTGTTCTCTTGAAGAGTTTCTTATAGCATCTTTTATAAAATCTTCAAAAGTAGGTTCACCATTTAACTCTAATGATAATGCTTCATAAAAGTTTTCAACAAGTTGTTTTATTTGACTTGTTTTACTTTTATCAAAATTTTTATCTACTTCAGCAGGTTCTAATGATTCAACTTCAACTGGGTCTAATGATATAGAATTATTATCTTGTTTTAAAATACTTATTGTTCCTGATTTTTCTCTAACACTTACTGAAACATTAGGTAAACCTTTTTCTTTTAATTGTTTAGCTATTTCTAATAACTTATTAAAAGCTTCTTCTCCTATTACTTTTTTATCAAATTTAACAACTTTAGAAACACCATCTGGACCAATACTATAAGCTATTTTTACACCAAATAATTCACCATCATTAAGTATTGACATTAAATTAGATGCTGCTAAATTAGTTTGTTGAGATTGATTTTGTTCATTGTTAGTAGGTGTAGAAATTATTTTACCTTCATTATCAATAAGGTTATAACTTTTTAATTCATTTACAACTTCATTAACAAGTTTAACATCTTTAATTTGAGCAGCAATTACTTTAGGAGAAATTCCTTTTTGTAATTTCTCTAATATTGTTTTTCTTTTAGAATCAGTTTCATTAGCAATTAATGAATCAATAGTTTCTTGTTGAGTAGTTTCTTGTTGAGATTCTAAAGCAGCTAGTTCTGCATAAGCTTTATTATCTTTTCTACCAACTTCTTTAAGAGCTTGCATAGCTTGCTCTCTAGTCATTATACCTTTTTTAACAGCATCTATATATTCTGCGTCATATTTAGCATTGATTTCTTCTCTACTACTTTTTATAATATCAATAAAAGATTCTTTGATTTTACCTTCTGATTTTGCTTTAATAAATCTGTATAATCTTTCTCTTTCATTTGCTAATAACATCCAAGATGCCTTACCTTGAACACCTATCAATCTACCTACTTTATCTATAATTTTTTGAGTAGGGATATTATTTTCTACCATTGAATCAATCCAGTCAGAAACTTCTTGCATCTCTTTCCACATTGCTTCTTCAGCAGCTTTTTCTGATTCCCATACATTTTTATTAATAGAATTTGGATCTGTTATACTTTCTCTATAACTTTTTGAACCAGTTACTTGGGGTATAATAGAATTTCTTAACTCTAATTCTTCTTGTCTTCTTCTTTCTATTTCAGCTTTTTGTTGCTCAACAGATGTACTTTCTGTTTTTTGTTGAGAAACAGGTTGTGCAGGTTTAACTTCTGTAGGAACTTCTTCAGTTACAATAACTTGATTAATTTCATTTAAAATATCTTTTCTTTCATCATTACCACCAGGGTTATTTTCTTCATCAAATTCTTCTGTTATTTCTTCAGGAACAGTTTTAGAAACTGTTTTCTTAGAAGCTTTTCTTATTTTATTTACCTCATTATTAATTTGAGTTTTATTTTTTTCATAAATATCTTTTTCATCAGGTGTTAAAGATTCTGAACCTTCTTGTGCTATTTTAGTAGCAATAGGTACAGCAACACTTGATTCTAATCTATTTTCATCAAGTGATACTTCATTTCTATTTTTAGCTTCAGGTTTTTCATTACCATGTTTTTTAGCAATAGTTTCAGAGACTGCTGTCTTTTTAACTACTTTAGCTATTTCATTTTCTACTAATAAAGCTTTTTCTAGATTTTCTAAATCTTTTTTTAGAATCTTATTCTTATAAGGTTCTAACATTGTCTTTACTTCTTTTTCATATTCATCAGTTCCTTTTAAGTTTTCTAATTTGTCTTTACTTTTTTGATAATCTAAAAGTAATCTGTTTTGATAAACTAATGATTTTTGTTTTTCTTTTGAAGTTAATTCATTATACTGTTTATCAGCTTCTAATCTTAAACTTCTTGTTTGATTTCTTAAATCTTGTAACTCTGTAAGCTCTTGAACAGAAGTTAAATTGTTTGCAATATGATTTGCAAAGGTTTCATATTTTTCATGTAACTTAGGTTCAGCAGTTTTATCATAAGGATTTACTCCTAAGTTTTCAATATCATAATCAATATCAGTATCTTCTTCTGTAACAATTTCTTTAACTAATCTTCCTGTTTCATCTTTTTCATTTACAGTTTTTGTTTTTTTAATTTTACCTACATTTAAATCTATATCACCTCTTGCAATAGCATTTCCAATAGCTATTGTTGCTTCAGCTTTTTTCTCTATAATTGCATCATTTAATTGTTTTTCTTGTATTTCTAAAGAAACTTCAGTTACTCTATTTGCAAAAACATCTGAATGATTTAAATATTTACTTCTGGTTTTATTGTATTCTGGTTCAAGTTTATCAATAATTTTTACAGCTTCTTCTGCTCTTTGTCTAATGTCTTCTTTTAAAGTAGTATCAGTAGACATTCTTAAATAACTTTCTCTCAATTGTTCTCCTGTACCTGATTCAAATGCTTCATTAATTTGAACACCTAATATTCTATTACCTATTAATTTAGCTTCTTCATGTTTTCCTTCATTTACAAGTTTTTCTTGAAGTTTTGCAAGTTTAGTAGCTTCAGCATAATTTAAAGCTAATGATGTATTTTTTTCAATTAAATTAGAATTACTTAATTCATTCCATTTTTTAATGTTTTCTTGTTGTTGTTCATATCTTTCTTTTTTAGTTCTTCCACCATACTCTTCTTGTTTTTGAAATGATTGGTAATATTCAGTACCTGCTGTCATTGTACCTCCAAAAGCAGCTGCCCATATACCTGTTTCTAAAGATTCCCAAGTAAGTATTTTTTTCCAACTATCACTTAAAAAATTATATTCTCTATTTTGTAAACCAACAACTTTACCTGCATCTTCTGCTACACCTTCAATAACTACTTCTTCAGCTACTTCTTGAAGCATTTCAGATCCAACTTTTCCTAAAGATACTCTATTTGCATTTTTTAATAAATCTCTTGAAAAATAATGACCTCTTGCAAATAATCCTGCAGTAGTTATATTCAAAAGCATTGATGGAAGAAAGTTTGTTTTAATTGCATACTCAGCTCCTTTAGCTGCATTTTCTTTAGCTTTAATTGCAAAGTGTGGATTTTCTTTAGCAAAATCTTCTATTGCTTTTCTACCTGCTTTAAGTTTTTCATACTCTGCTTCTTCTAAACTTAATCCTGCATCTATTGCTTTAGTGTAAGCTTCATTTCCTTTACTTTCTTTTAAAGATGCTAAACTAGGGTCATAACTTAATAATGATTTTTCATATACTTCTGATTGTACACTAGTTGCAAGAGTCATACCTACAGCATTAGTCATAGTAAGTGCACCTGCTAAAACATTAACTGCTTTAGGAAGATTAAGTACACTACCTAATAATTTTGCTTGACCTAATCCAGGTATAGCATATCCCCCAGCCATACCTATAAAACTTGAAGTATGATTTAAAAGATAATCAAGATTATCAAAACCTGTATTTACTTTATAAAGAACATCAGCTTCTTCTCTTAATTGATCAGCTCTTCTTGAATACCAATTACCAAATTCATTTTCACCATCTCCTATAGTGTTATCTACAAATTTAAATACATTGTTGACATATTGACCTCCTAAATAATCAGGTAATCTCCAATCTCCAACATCTAATCCTGCAATCATATCCCAACCTGCAGCAAAAAAATTATTTACTATTCTATCACTAAACTTACTAGTAGTTTCCCATATTCCTTCATATTCTTCATCTACTGCTTTTACTTCATAAGCTTTTTGTAATTCATAATTTTCTTTAACAATTTCATCATAAGATTTTTGAACTACATTAGCTGAAGTAGCAAATTCACTTTGTTTTGAATCTTTACTCATTACTATACTTTGCCCTAAATCAGAAATATCTACAGGATTTCCGCTTGCAGTATAAATAATTTTTTTATTATTAGCAGTAGTGTCAACAGGTTGTGTATTTTGACTTTGTACTTCAAAATCGTTATCAGCCATTTTTTACTTATTTATTTTTTACTAATTAATTATTGTTTGGTAAGAAGTCTTTCATATAAACTAAAAGCAGCATCTTGACTCATAATGGGTGCTCCTGAATATGTAAATTGTCCATTTAAAGGATTATATTTAAATCCTTTAACATCTTCACTTTCAAATTGTACACCATTAGGATTTGTTGTTGTATTTATTCCTATTACTCTACTTTTACTTTGATTTACAAAATCTTTAAAAGAAGCAGCAGGTTCATTTTTTTTCATAATATCATCTACTTTACTTATTGTATAAGCACTTTTAGGAACTACTATATCATAGGTAGTTATTCCTCCTTTTCCATCATTTGCTTGTATTGTTAAATGTCTACTATATTTACCAACACCACTTACATTTTGAGGAACAATTCTAAGGGGTGATACATTAAGAGTAATAGGGTTACCTGATGCTGTTGTAGTTTTTGCTGTTATTTCACCAGTTTTTTCATCATATTCTCCACCTTCTATTAATTTGTCATAACTAAAAATTCCTCGATTTACTAAATCTTCAAAATTTGTTAGTTTTGTAACATTTTTATTTTTTTCAGTAACTACTATACTAGCACCTGCATTATTATTAAGTAATGTAATTAAATTACTCATAAAGCTTTTAGTTTGAGTTGGATTATTTAATGCCTTTTTTAATATTATATTTTCTTCAGAACTTAAGTTATCTAATGTTTCTCCTTGTGTAGCAGTTACTGATACTTTACTATTATTAATATTTGCCAATGCTGTACTTAAATTTCTATTAAGTCCTTGATTATCTAATGCTTTTTTATTTTCTTTATATAATTTTCTAACTAAATCTTTATTCATAAAAGATAAACTACCATCTTTATTTATTTTATAATCTACATCTTTATAAAACCCAGTTAAATTAAGTGAAAAATTTGGATTATTTTTTTCTAAATTATTTAATCCTTTTTCAATTTCATTATCAAAAATAACATTTTGCATTTCAGCTTCATTATTAAGTTTTATTTTTTGTCTACTATAAGAATTAAATGCTTCATCTATACCTGAACCTACAGTTTGACCATTATATTGAAATCCCATTATAGGATTTAATAAAGCTTTTAAATCACTTGTATTTCCTGTTTTTGCTTTTTGAAATGCTGCTTCTAATCCACTAAGCATTTTTGCTTTTTCTACAGCTGATGCACTTGAATTATTAATATTACTACTTAATTGTTTAAAATAAGTTGTTATACTTTCTTCATTTTTTATTCTTCCATCTTTTACTGCTTTTGTACTATTATTCCAACTAACAGTCATTGTTCCATCTTCATTAACAGTAGTGCCTTCAACCATTTCAGGTTTTATTAAAAGATTAGTACCTGTTAATATTTCAACTTTTTCTAAATCTTTCATTGTTTTATCATGTTCTTGAGACCTTCTTTGTTTCTCAAAATCATCTGGTGTCCAATCTGTATATCCTGATTTAATATCATATTTATCTTTAAAGTCTGCTGCAGCTTGAGCTGTTCTATAAAGTAACCCTGGATTTTTCATTTTTTTCATTGTTCTTTCTTGAACATTTCCTTCTGCATCTTTATATTTTTCTTTTATAACTTCTCCTTTTTCATCTTTAGCTTCTTCTAATACAAATTGATTGTTTTCATCTCTTTCTCCATAAACAAAATCTTCATAAGATTTTGATGTATAACCATGTCTTTGTTTCATGGTTTGTTCTATTTCTGGTGGAGTTAATCCATTATTTGCCAATACTTGTTCTAATCTTTTTAATTGACTTATTGTATTATTATAATAACTTGTTACAGAAGGGTCTATTGACATTTCATTATATATTGTATTAGTAGCTTCTGATAAACCTAATATATCTTTTTCTTCTTTCCATTTATATAAATAACTACCTGTACTTCCTGCTTTATATGTATCAGTTTTATGACTAGTTAATTCTTTAGATAAACTCATAGCTTTATCTGCAATTTTAGGATCTGCTACAATAGTTGGTGGATTATATGATTTAAACTCACCTGTTTCTGAATTATAATTAGCTCCTCCTGAATAATCATAAATATCATCTGTTATACTAAATAATTGAGAAACATTTGCTGGATTTATATTTGATCTTAAATCTTCAGCTTTTTTTATTTTTTCACTATATTCAGCATCTCTAATTTTTTTATTTTGATCATAAGCAAACAAAGAACCTCTTGTTAATTCTTTAAATACATCATTTTTAATATTTGATAATTCTGAAGCAGAAACTGTTGTAGGATCTTTTTGAAATTTTTTAGTTAATTCATCAGCTTTAGATTCTATTAATTTTATAATTTCATTTTTTTTACCTTCTTCACCTGCTAATTTTAAAGCTTGTGATTTTAAATTTTTTAAAGTAAAAATATCTTTTTCTACTGCAGCAAGTTCTTCATCTTTAGCTTTAATAGAAGCAAGTATAAGATTCTCAGGAATCTTATACATAAAGTCAATCATCTGTGGTTTAGCAGTTTTATAAAATCTACCCATGTTATATATGATGTAAAGTTTTTATTTAATTATTAGTTACCAGGTTCTTCAGAATCTTCATTTGTTTCTGCAACTTTTGTTTTTCCTTTTTGCTTTTCTTTTTGTCTTTCTTCTTCTAACTTTTTAATTTCTTCAAGTAAATTCATAGACTCATTTAATGGTAATTGTTTACCATTGTATTCAAATACAAAATTACCATTTTTTCTAACAGGAACAACACCATATTTAGATAAAGAATTACTTAATGTTAAAACATCATCATTGTATTGTTTTACATTTAAATCTCTACCTTGTTTTTGAGTAAACTCTGAAGCAGTTGCCATGTTTTCAGCAAGATTAGTGTAGAAAGCATCAATGTCTTGTCTATCAGCTAAGTCTCTATTTTGTTCTCCTTGCATTACCATTTGGTCTTGTACATTTTCAAGTTGTGATTTTTGTCCAAGTAAACTCATCATTTGTTGAGCATAGTTATTATATACTTGTTCCATTCCTTGTTGACCTAACATATCAGAAGCTAAATCCAATGCTCTTAAAGTATTAACACCTCTTGCACTTCCTCTACCTCTTTGTCTTGCTGCATTTTCTTGAAGTTTTAAATCTCTTAATTGTTGATACTTATTTGTAGAAGCTAAACCTTGTGCTTCTTGTGCAGCTCTTAAAGCATCTTGACCAAAGTTTCTAAAGAAATTTATATTCTTAGGAGTTTCTAATCTATTAAGTAAAGTCATTAATGAAGGTAAAGTTTTACCCATTTCTGTTCCTTGCATTCCTTTTAAATCTCCTTCAGTAAAACCTTCTTTATTACCTGTTACTTCAAGGAATGCTTTTTGTAATGCTTCCATGAATTTATTCTTTTTATTTTCTTTACCAGGTTTTTCTTTACTTTCAGGTTTATTTCCTAATATATTCATCTTTGGTAATCCAGTATAAGTTTCATCACTAAAGGTAAAATTATTATTTTGAAGTAAAGGTTCATCAGGTTTTTCTTTACCAGATTCTTCTTTTTTAGATTTTGAAAAATCATAATTCATTACATCATTTAAAACACCATAATCTACAACAGGAATATTTTCTAATAATGGAGAATTATAAGGTGTTGATGAAAGTTTTGAAAGATCAAAATTTATCAATGGTTGATTATAAGGTAAAGAAGATTGTCCAACATTAAGTTCAAAAGGATATCCAATATTTTTCATTAATGAATTATCAGGATTTGTAATATCAAAATTATTTTTTAATAATGCTTCATCACTTCTTTGTAAATAATTTTCATCAGTCATTATTCCATAAGGAGGAGTGCCATTTCCATAAGTAGGAATAGTTCCACCCATTCCCCAAGTAGCTCTAGCATAAGCTCTAAAGTAAGGATTGTTTTTTAAATTATGTTTGTGTCTAGCATAAAATGCTTCTTTACCATGTTTTGATTTTCCTTTTTCTCCCATCTTAGGGTCACCAAAATATTTCTTAGTTCCATCAGGACCAATAACAACATGAGTTTTACCTTTTCTATCATTACTTTTTCTTACTACATAACCACCTTTTCCATACTCATCTAAATAATCATTAGCTTCTTCTGATGACATGTGAGATTCTAATCTTGCTTTTAATATTTCTGTAGGAAGTTTACCACCATTACCATAAATATAACCACCCATTGCTTTTTCTTCTGCTCTAATTTTTTTCTCTTGTGCTAACATTTGTTTAGTAGGTTTTTTACCTGAACCTCTATTAGCTCTAATGTTATCCCATAATCCTCTTTTAGAATAAGAACCATCTGCTCTTTTAATCATTCCTCCATTAGCTAATTCTTCAGTTTCATTTTTTATCATCATGTTGTCAGGATTAATAGAACCTGGGGCCCACTTAAGAGGTTTTCCAAATAAATTACCTTCAACTTGCTTTCTCATGTTGGCTACTTGTTGTTCATAATATTTACCTGCATCTGCTCCATATAAAGTATTTAGTACACCAAAAGATTCTACAGGAGAACCTTCAACAAACTCACCTTTTTTATTTGAAAATTGTCCTTGTTTATTATAAAAGTCTGCTACTTTAAATAAAACATCTCTACCTTGACTAGGATATCTTGTTGTTAAATCCTGCATTATTCTTTGATATCTTTCTTCATCTTTTAAATTATATAAACCTTGATTTATATATTCAGCATATTGATTGGCATAATGACTTGAAGGAGACATATATTCTGCATATTTAGGTATTCTTTTATCAGTTATTACAGGTTCACCTTTTTCATTATATGATACATTTCTAAATGTTAATTCTCCTTCTGTATCTAATTGTGGAACTCTATATGCTTGATTAGGATCTAATTTAATTGTAGTAGGGGAATTTGTAGGAGGATCTGTAGGATCTATATAACCACCATTAGCCATAAGCATACCACCATAACCCATTGTAGTTTGTGGCATCATCATTTGCATCATAGCTTGTTCTGTTTGTTGTTGAGCATTATTCATTTGCTCTTGAACCATCATATCTTGTTGTTCTTCTTGTTGAAAAGTTTCCTTTTCTCTTTGAAGAGCAGATTTAATAAATTTATCTTGAGGGTTTTTAGAAAGAAGTCTTTCAAGTTTTGAAATATTCTTTTCTCTTTTATCTTTTCTCTCAGCCATAGTTTTACCATTTATAGTTAATCTATCAGAATATATTTTAGTTCCTTCTGGTAACTCAATAGGTATTCCACCATTTTCATGTTTTGGTCCACTAAATTCTCCTACTTGTCCATTAGGCATTTCATACATTTCTTCTCCTTCTACTTCAACAGGTACATTTTGTGGATCTACATAGCCACCCATATCATGTTTCCACTTAGATGCATTTCTTGCAAAATTAGCTTTTTTAACCATAGCAGAAGAATAATTATCTTTATTAGCTAAAACTTTAGATGCAAATTCTTGTACTCCCATTCCTCTACTTTTTGCAGCTTTAGTAAATGTACCTTTTTTAGATGGTTTAATTTTTATAGTTCCACCTGATGCATAAGAGTTTAAATTATTTGTTAGTATATCTTCATACAAATAATTAAACATATCATCTACTTTACCACCCATAGCCATTACAGAATTTATATTTTTTAACATAGGTCTTCTTTCTCTTTCTTTTTCTTCTATTGCTTTAACCATATCTATAACAGAGTTAGTAGTTAATCCAACTAATGAGCCTAATGGGTCACTTGCTATATTACTAGCACCAGGAATATTTTTAAATATTTCTCCACCTACTTTACCAAGAAGTTGTTGACCAAATCCTCCACCTCCACTATTACTAATATTACTTACACCTCCACCAACGACATTCATGTTCATTAAGTTTTGATTATTCATTTGAGGAAAAACTGTACCACCAGGATTATATTTTGGTAAATTATTTTTTTTCTTTTTCATATTGTTAGTTATTTTGCCACCATTAAACATTTTTTTAGAATACCAATCACCTGTTTTAATATCTATATATGGAGTGTATCCTGATCTAATATCACTTTCTATTGCGTATTCTTGAGTAGGATGATTTGGTCCTTTTAAATATCTTCCTGTGTTTGGATCTCTTGAAAATAAATGTGGTTGATATATTGAACCTGGTTCATTTACATCTATAGGATGTGCTGATTGAAATTTACCTTCTTCATCACGATAAAATAATTCAGGTTGAATCCCAGTTTTCCAAGCACCTCTTAAATCATAATGTTCAGATTCATCTTGTAAATTTGATGGTAAACTTTTTTTCCAATTTTGAAATGTTGCTTCTTCATTTGGAGATAAAGTTGTTAATGTTAATCCTTTTTTATTTAAATCATTCCAAGTTTTTTTTCTTATTGGTTTTATTGGACCACCTAAAGCTTTTATGTCTTTATTATTTTGTAACATTTGAGTACCTATACCAGTTGCAACTGCACCAGGAATTAAACCTTTATAAATATTAGGATTAGTCATATCAAAGAACCCTACATTACCTACTGCTGATTTTGGATAATTTGAAAAAGGCACAATTTGTTCTTTACCTACTTTTAAATAATCAAAAGGATATTGAAGCATAAAATCTTCATCTTTTATATTATTTTTTAATTCCTCATCTTTTTTTAAAAACTCATTAAATTTTTCTTTAAAATCAGCACTTCCTTTAGGATTTTTTTTTAAAAATTCTTTAAAATTACTTTCTGATAATTTCGTAATATCATCTATTTTTGTTTGAGGGTTATTACTATTTTGATACAATCTCATCACAATGGGATTTTCTTTATTTCTGCTTTTTGCATATTCTAATGCAACTTCTTTCTCTGGAGTAGAGTATATGCCAGAACCTCTTGCTGTTCCCCTTATACTATTTACATTTGACTTAAACACATTAAAATTAGAACCTGTGCCATGGTAATTAATTAAATTGTTTTCAAGCTCATTTTTTACAGGATTAGGAAAAGCTTTTTTAAACCAACTACTTTGTTGTTGTATAAATTGTTCAGGTGTTCCTTGAAAAGGAGAACCATCAGGATTTTTCATCCATGTACCAGCTTTTTTAGTAGACTCCTCTATTGTATTATATTCATTAATAAGTTCTGGATATTTAGGAGTATCAGAATTCCATTTAGCCCAATCTATTTCTGATTTAAAAGTTTGTTTAGGTTTATTTAATTTAAACAAATTTAAAAGATTTGCTTGATTAGCAAATTGTAATTGTTTAGGCATTTTGTTTCTTACTAAGTTTTTACCTATACTTTTACTACTTGTAGCTAATTTACCTGTTACTAAATCTGCTGCTAAATCTATTGGTACAGATATAAAAGGATTTGTAATTCCTAATGCAGTTGATGGAGATAATTGTTCATTTTGTGGTAAATTATTTTTATCATAAGCTAAACCAAACATTTTATTAGATCTATCCAAATTTGGCAAGGCTGATTTATAATCATTTCTTCCAGATAATGTTTCTAATGCTACAGCTAATGGTGCACCCATTATTTCTGTAGCTAAGTTAGTACCTGAAAATAAACTTTTAGCAAAATTTCCTGTACCTTCTCTTACAGCATTTGCAGAAGTTTTATACCCTTTAACTTCAGCTATAGGAGTAACATAAGTACCATCATCTAATCTTGTACCTTGTGTTTTACTTACATATTTCTTTTTAGGTGGTTTAGCCATTATCTATAAGAGTTTTGTTCAGATTCAATTACAAAATTTGTAGTTAATTGTATATCATCAAAGTTACTAAATCTCAACCTTATTATTAAGTATTTATCTCTGAAACTTTCTTGATAATACCAATCTTTATTAATATCTATTACAGCTGTATTTACTACTTTATCTATAGGGAAAACTGATTGAATATCAAACCATTGTCTTGTAAACATAGGTTGAGTATAATCATCTCTCATATCTCTAAAGTCATTTATATACCAATCTCTTTCTTTTCTATCAATTACTATAGATGTATTTGAATTAGTAGTTTGATTTTCATAATAATCTTCAGGATTAGATTGTAAATCTTTAACTATTAATTGTAATTCACCACTAATTTGTCTAGTGTTATATAAAGTAATAAATTCAAAAGTTATATCTCTTTCTTCAAGATATTCTTTTTCTGTACTGTTATATTTTCTAGCTATAGTTTGTAAACTAATATCATTCCATAATCTTGTAACTAAAGGATTAGATACTGATACTGTTTCAAGAATATGAGAAAATCTTTCACCATAATAAGTTTGAAAAAATCCTTCTACATTATGTTTCCAAACTGTTTCATCAATAGCTGAAAAATAATTGTTTTGGTCACTAAAATAAAATAAAGGAATATATGAATGAAATGAAATCCAAGTTTGAGTTAAAACAGAATAAGATATTGTAAATGATTTATTTTCAAAATAATCAGCATCATCTAATGAAATAATATTATAAGTAGTTGGACTTGTTGCAATTCCAAAAACATGTGCATTAATATCATAAATCATTCTTCCTGCAACCATTGGTATTACTCCATCATAAATACTAAATAATGCAGTATACTTTGGTAAGATTAAATAATCTCTTTTAGTAAATATAACTCTTTGA
>Ga0255182_1001085_pt1 | contig 15209 bp, 11 predicted proteins | sample Atl_UVDOM_RepA_8_FD_188420 | JGI IMG/M metagenome (GOLD analysis project Ga0255182, IMG submission 188420) | Freshwater microbial communities from Altamaha River, Georgia, United States - Atl_UVDOM_RepA_8d | ecosystem: Environmental > Aquatic > Freshwater > River | place: USA: Georgia...
CCAAATGATAAAAAACAATATGTAAAAGAATATCTAAAGAATGTTTTTAATATAGATATTTGTAATAATATTTTCCAAACTGCTAAATTTACACCCTGGGATGAAATTCAAAATTACTATATTGTATTTTAAATTTTTTATTAAACAAATGAATAAAAAATTTCATTTCACAAATAAAAATTTTATTTATCCTCTTGATATACAAACTCCAAATGTCAATGTCGATACTTTTGACTTTGCAATGTTATTACCTTGGAACTGGTTTAGGCCAAAAAATGATGTTTGGTGCGAACCTTTATTAAAAGTTTTGAAACATCTTCAAACCAATATTTTAGTAGAAAATAAACAGGGAGAGTATATCTTACCAGAAGGTACAAAACTTTATCATAGTTCATTGAATGAACATGTTAGGTTTACAGCAGATAGACTAACGTTTTTTGGAATCGATGTCGTGATTTCTATATGGTATCTTCTTGAAATGGTTATTCAGTATCAGGAATATACCGACTCGCCATATAATTCTAATATAGGATATCTTTATGAATTTGTTACAACTAAACCAATCAAGGTTTCACTTTTACAAAGGATTTCAGACCATCCAAAAGATGGTAACAAGTGTAAAGGAAATGTTGTATGCATTCATCCTCAATTATCATATCATGGAGATACAGATGCACCCCCTCCTTATGAACTTTGTATAGAAGTTTCAATGAATGTAAAATATCATCAAGACGATATCCGTCTGAATAAAAAATATACTGCGGATTTGAGTGAACTTGAAAAAAATAAGAGAAAAACTTTAAAAGAATTTGATCCAGTTATTACTTTAAAAGAAATAAGTATTTAATTCAATTCTTAAACATTTAAATAATGTACGTTAAGTTCAATTTTTCTTCCTAATCTATTACCTCTTCCGATAACTTGTTTCGTTGTGTTTTCATCTAAAGTATGATATAATATTATATCTGTTGTATTTTCCAAGTTTAAACCAGAATTATCTGTTTTTGAATTTAAGAATAATACATTTACACTACCATTTTTATAGTTTTCTAAATTATTTTGTATATTTAAAAAAGTTCCTTTTAATTCAACAAAATTTATATTGTTTTCGTTTAATATTTTGCGTATAGTATAAAAAGATTCAAAATAATCTGAAAACAATATAAATTTACCATTTTTATTATTATTAATTATTTCTATTATAGTTTCTTCTTTTGTTTTTAATTTTCTACAACACTTTTTTTTATCTTCATCGTTCTTCATTTCAGTTTTGTAAATCAATTCTGTTGTTTTTATTTCTTTTCTACAAAGTGGGCAATTATTTTTATTGCATAACCATTCTATTAAACATTTTGTGCAAAATATATTATAACAATTTGGTTCGATAACTGGTTGTGATATGATTTCATAACATATAGAACAAGTATCGTTTAACATATTTTGAAATCTTTTTTCAAGTTCTATTAATTCGTTTGATACATTTTGTTGTTTTCGTTTCCATATATTTATTTTTTCTTCATTATTTCTTAATTCCCATATTTTAATTTTAGTTTGTATCTCTTCTAATTCAATTGTTTTATTTTGTTTTATTATATCAATTATTGAAGATTTTGTAGATTTTCCACCTAATAATTCTATTGCTGTTTCTATATTTCCAGATTCTATTATTTTTAGAATTTTATTATCAATTAAACCGTTTACAAGCTTATATACAGGTAAATTACAAGTATGATGAATATAATTTGTTTTAGGCATTTGGTATGATTCGATGACAAAATTGTCATCGTTTTTTATAATGATATATTCGATAATTTTATTTAATAAAAAGGTTATAATTTTCATAAAACCTTTTCGTTTTTTATGCTTGTTATAAATATCATATGGCGTTGCCGACACAAACCAAATAAAACCTGCATGTAATTCTCTCATATTAGAAACAATAATAGAAGAAGGTTCATCGTATACAAATCTTTTCCAACAAATATTTTTATTATTATCTATTAATGCATTGTAAAGATTTGGAATTACAATTATAACATCGTATTCTAATATACACGTATTGTATACTTCTAGAGGTTTTGTTATTGAGCATACTCGTAAATTAGTATGAGAAAATTCTTTTATCCAATGCGATACTAATGGTTTATTTACTAAAATTAATGTTGTATTTACTTTTTGATATTGGTATGTAATATTTTTCTGAAATTTATGAGTGTATAATTCTAATCTTTCTTCTGTGTATATTGAATTTAAGTCCCATTCCATTTTATCCCTTAATATTAAACCTATCATTGATATTGTTTTACCATAACCTGTTATATCAGAATTAATACCTATTTTTGTATATATTTTTACATTATCTTTTTCTAAACATTTATTTCTTTCTAATTCTTCCATCATATATATACTATGTAATTGGTGCGGATATAATTGTATATCTAAATTATATGGTTGACTTATAGTTTCCATTTTTTATAATTTAGATATTAATATTTAAGTCTTAAAATCTTGTAAATTTCAAATATAACAAAGCTGCTATCGCTGGGACTACAGAAAGAACATTTAAATAATATGAATAACCTGGTTTAAATTTAGTTTCTAAAACTTTATTATTTAATTTTTGCTTAATATGCAATAATTCAGCTGCGAACACAGATGATGAAATAACAGAACAAACTATTGAACCTACAAGGAGAATCATTTGATATTTGTTGTATTTTTGACTATACATTAACATCAATAAAGATACGAATAATAAACATACTGATAATAAAGAGAAAATTCTAACGCAATATAAACTATTTTTTGGGAATAAATTATCATCATTTGGAGGTAAGTGAAAGCAAGCTGTATCTGTTATTTTAATATTATCATCAATTGTTCGCACTTCTGTTTCGCAATTTTTCCATAATCCAAAATGAACTGTATCTTTTTTACCACCTTGTTTTTTATCTTCTTCTGACACTGTCATCTTTTTCACGGACCAATAGGATGTAGAAATAGCATAAACTTGAAATATTAATGATAATAAAACAAGTATATAAAAAACTTCACGATAACCTTGTGTGTAATTATTTTTATCCATTTTATAAATATATACATAATTTTTTTGAATTTTTTGAATTTTTTACATAACACTTTCTTGATAAGGTATGTTACCTAAAGAAATATTTCTCTCGTGTTGCATATCATATATTCTTTGTCTCATTTTAACTTTGTCGGTATCGAACTCAATAATATTTTTACCTCTATCAACTATAGGCATAGTTGGTAAACCTTCTATTCCGCCAGGGTTTATAGTTGGTTTTAATGTGTAAATAGTTGTATTATTATTATCTTTTCCTTTTCTTTGTAATCCTTTATTGGTTGTCGCAGAAGCTAACGGATGATTAGATACATATTGTCTTTCACTTATCTGATTATCAAGTTTTTTATGTATATTATAACCAGTATTTGTGACTGCAGTGTAATTTGGTAAAGTTCTTTCAAGGTGTAAATCATTATGAATATATTCATATTTATCATATCCAGATTGATTTGTATTACAATTTACATTAAGTAAATCTTGTGTATATTTATCTGTTTCTATATTATATAATTCATCTATAGTAGTGGTTTGAATATTTTTACTTCTATTACCTTCAAAATTAGTTAACAAAGGATCTTGTAAATATTTATCTGTTTCTATATTATATAATTCATCTATAGTAGTGGTTTGAATATTTTTACTTCTATTACCTTCAAAATTAGTTAACAAAGGATCTTGTAAATATTTATCTGTTTCAAAATTTACTTCTATATTTTTATTTAACATACTATTACCCATATTAATATTTACATCTATACGATTTGGATTTTCGATAATTTCTTTTACAGGTTCTCCTATATAACCATTTATTTTCTTTCGAGATTGATAACCAGAATGACCAGGAACTAATAGTGGATTTTTAATCACATTTTTTACTTCGAACGGTTCCATTATTGGTGTTTGAATTTGATATGTTGCAGTTGGTCTAATACAAGCCTTTAATATCTGTCCCTCTTTTTTGACACCTTTTGTGTTTTCATCCGTTCCTTGACACATTACTTTTTTACTAAAATCTGTAAAACCGGGTTGTGAAAATGAAGAAGTCCATATTCTTGGTAATCTTGAAAGAGGTAATAATTCCCTTTGGTCTTTTATAGGAGGTCTAAACGCGCCATCTCTCATCACACGGTAAGGTAAGAAAGACTGTTTACTACCGCCTGAATGCCCATAAACTTTTTGTCCTCCATTATTTCCAAAATTATCATAAGAAACGCTAACCATAGGATTAACACCTCTCGCATAAACTTGTATGGCCTCGCATGCTCTATCTCCAGATTCTTGTATCATTTGTGTTATTTCAGAAGTTTCTCCTACTTTATCTATTTTTCTTGTGGTAATAGATTTTGGTGGATCTCTTAAAATATTCATATTAGTTGACCAAGTTTCTACTGAAGGTAATGTAGCTTTGCCATATCCAACAATTCCATGATAAGATATTGACATTTTTATTGTATAAGAATAAAAATAGTTTTTAAATATAATAAGTTTCTAAAATGTTTATTTTTCCTTTTGGTTTCTTTTTATATTCTTGAAAATAACTTTCTATAAAATAACTAGCTAAAATTTGAGAGGGGTCTGTTGAAAAATGTGTATCTTTGTAATTTTCAGATAAACCAATATATCGGTTTAATGAATTTTTAAAAGCATTTGGTACTTTAACACTTTTATGTTTACCTTTTTGTGTGGCTTTTTTACCACCTACAAATATCTTAAGAACATCTTGTAAATCATTATAAAATTCAAAAGGAGGAGTTATTTCAGGATCTTTGAAAATATCAAAATCAACATCTGGTTTTAAATCAAGTATTTTTCCATTTTTTCTTTTTACAAAAAATTTACATCCCGTAGACATCTTGGTCTTATCATTATCCCATATAATTTTTATAGGTTTTATTAACTTGTTATTTTTTATAGGTTTTTGTATATTTATAGGAATGAATTTCCCATCTTTAATGTATGCATATCTTGAACCAACACTTAAATATTCATCTTCATCTTTAGAAGCTAATAAATTATTTGGAGATAATACCTTTGATACACCAAAATCGTTTAATATAAATAATTTTCCTAAATTCGGAACGTAATATTCTATACCTTTAATTACATATTTCCAATACCCTTGAACTTCTGTATTGTAATATAGTATATTTTGACTTTTTATATCAAAATGCCATATTTGAGCATGTTTTTGAATTGCATGTAAACCAGCCATAATTTGAAATAAACAATTTTTTAGTTCGTGTACAGTTCTTTTTCCGTTCAAGTATGATAATAAATCTCCATTAGCCAATTCAATTAAAGATACTATACACGTTTCTTTTGTTTTCGTATCGTCTAATACTAATTCATGATCTTTTTTTATAAAATTATCAAATAAATAAGGAACATTGGGACAGATTTTTTTATCAATAATAGGATTTAATATGTTTTTTAATATAAAATTATCATGCCAAGATGATAAATTTTTATCATAAATCCTTTCTATATGTTCTTTTTTAATTTTTGTAAATTTACACGCGAAATATAATTTACCTATATGAGTTTTATAAACATTACCATAACTACCTTTGCCGATTATTTTTAATTCTAAATCTTTTATATCATTTGATATATTCTGTGTTTTTGATAATAAACTTTTAGAATATATTAATCTTTGTTTTATAGTATTGCTCACATAATTTAAATAATCTTCTTCATATAATAATATAAAATCTTCTGGAATATGAAATTTCCATCTTTTAATAAATTCTTTGTCAAAGATAATAACAGTTCCTTTGTTAAACTTTTTTTCAAATTTTTCAGTGTCTGTTTTTGCCGTGAAAAAATATTCATATGTAAATATACAACAATACGATTCAGAATTATTGTTAAAAAAAGGTCTGTAAAATTTATTAGTACTTTGTAATAAATCTAATGTATAATTCAATTGATTTTCTGGTAAATCATTGTAATAATTTTCAAATATGGTAATATTTTTATACATAATTTATTTATATAAAAATATTAATGAAACTTTCTAAAGTATATAATAAAAATGTTAAAAAGGAAATTTCAAATATTTTCTTTAGTTTTATCTATATTTGTTTTGATATATCTGTATTTAGACTATTATGGTTATATTAGAATGCATAGATTGAGAACTAGGGATTTCGAATACTATATCAATAAATATAAATCATTACCAAAAGCGGATAAAAAACGGGTAGTAATATCCTTTGATAATCCAAAGGGAAATATAAAACCTTTTATCAATTCTATATTAGACCAAACAGTGAGGGTTGATGACATAGGCATAACTTTAAATTCAAAAGAAAAGGTTAATATTCCAGAAAATTTGAAAAAGATAATTAATATTTACACATACGAAAAAGATTATAAAGATGCCGGAAACACTATTTGTAGCGTATTAAGAGAACCAGAAACTGATACCAAGATAATAATTTTAAATCCAAACAAAATATATGGAATTGACTTTATACAAAGTATAATTGAAAAAAGTAATGAAAATCCCGATAAAATAATGTTATTAGGAAAAGATGAAAATACATATCTAATAAAACCTAAATTTTTTACAGAAAATTTTTGTAATTATGAAAATGGGTATAATTCTATGAAATGGTTGGAAAAACAAAATAAGAACGGTGTAGTCATTTTAGAATACAATGACATTTTTAATTTATAATTTTAAATTTGTGTTGATAATTTAAAATTTGTTATTAAATCATTAATAAATGTCGGAATTTATTGACCAAAAATGCATAGAGATTATTTACAAACTGCATACAACAATAGAAGATAAAAAATATATTTAGTTTACTGAAGATATAATAAGTGATATATTTATGGGTAAAATAAAAAACGGTAAATTACGTGGTGTAAATGAGAAAGTTAAAGATACTATAAAATATTTTTACAATTTTGCAAATACATTATCAAATCAATACACATTAAGAGGTTCTTTATATACTGTATACAGAGGTGTATCTTCTCCAAATATAATAGTAGACAATAACAAAATAATACAACCAATACCTTTTTCGGCAAGTATATATAAAGAGAATACTGATAATTGGATTGGTTTGAATGGTTGTAGGTTACATATAATTTTTAGGTCAGAAACATCATTTATTTGTATAAATAACGATCTAGAAGGAAAGGAAGTTGTTTTACCAGCTGGTATATTAAATATAATAGAAGAATGGAACGAAGAAATAATAAAAAATTATAAATGTATTTTAACCCCAACTAAAACTTATAATGAAATGATAGAATTACAGAAAAAATACAGGTATATATGAAAATAGATTTTAAAAAATTGATTTTAAAATCTATTTTCATATTTAAAACAAAAAAATGGAAAAAGGTGAATTTTTTGCATATTCATGGAGTATAGATGAACTTCAAAAAGAAGTTACAGTTATAAGAATATATGGTTTAAATGAAAAGAACGAGAATACTTGTTTAATTATTAATGATTTTACACCGTATGTTTATTTAGAACTTCCTCAAAATATTTCTTGGGATATTACTAAAGCCCAATTACTGTCTTCTAAAATAGATTTTTTAATGAGAGAACAAAAGCCTTTAGTAAAACAACTTATGTACAAAAAGAAATTATATTATGCTAATATATCTAAAAATAATGATACCGGAGAATATATAAAGAAGGTTTTTCCGTATCTGTTTTGTTGTTTTTCCCATACAGAAGATATAAAACAACTTTCGTTTAGAGTTAGAAATCCCATTAATATACAAGGTATCGGAGTTATAAAGTTAAAAATACATGAACATAACGCATCTCCGATATTACAATTAACAAGTCTTAGGAATCTTCCAACAGCAGGGTGGATAATATTTTCAGGTAAAAAAGTTTTGGAAGAAGAAAAAATAACACATTGCCAAAATGAGTATAAAGTATCATGGAAAAAACTACAAAGTAAAATTTCTAATGATATCGCTCGTCCATTGTTAATGGGGTATGATATTGAAGTAAATTCTTCTGATCCAAGCACAATGCCAAAAGCTAGTAAATCAGAAGATAAAATATTTCAAGTATCGTGTGTGTTTTCTAGACAAGGAGAATTAGATCATGAAAAATACCAAAAATATTTATTAACACTAGGAATACCTGATATTGAGACTTTGGGAAACGATATAGATGTTTTAATGTACGATTGTGAATATGATTTATTAGCAGGTTTTACAGAATTAATTCAAGAAAAACAACCTAATATTATTATTGGATATAATATATTCACTTTTGATATACCTTATATGATAGATAGAGCTAAAAAACTACAATGTTTTGAATTTAATAAACAAGGGATGGATAAATATGGCGTTGCCAAAGAACGAACTATAGAATGGTCTTCGTCTGCGTATAAAAATCAATCATTTCAGTTTCTTGATGCCGAAGGAAGAATCTTTGTAGATCTTTTACCCCTTGTTAGACGTGATTATAAAATGGCTAATTATCAGTTGAAAACAATCGCTTCCTATTTTCTTAAAGATATGACAAAAGATCCTTTAGACGCTAAAGGAATTTTTAAATGCTATAGAATGGGTATGATTGGAGATGAAAAAGGAAAACGTGCATTAGGAGTTGTGGGGAAATACTGTATCAAAGATAGTGTTCTTGTAGTTAGACTTTTTGAGACATTAACAACTTGGGTTGCACTTTGTGAAATGTCTAAAGTGTGCAATGTCCCTATATTTTCACTTTATACTCAAGGGCAACAATTAAAGGTCTTCTCACAGGTTTATAAAAAATGTACTAATGAAAATATAGTGGTAGAAAAAGACGGATATTTAACCCAAGAAAATGATTATTATACAGGTGCTACAGTTTTTCCTCCAAAACCAGGTGTTTATGACCGTGTCGTTCCGTTTGATTTTTGTTTAACATCGGATACTAATATATCAACTAGTAATGGTTATTCTATACCTTTAAAAGATATTACTAAAAATATAAAAGTAATCGGTTTGAATGGAGATACTTTTAATAATTATAGTTCAGAAGGGTTAATTTACAAAGGTGAAAAAGAAACAGTAAAGATAGAATTACAAGATGGAACTATTATAAAATCAACTCCTGACCATAAATTTATGTTAGATTCAGGTTTATGGTGTAAAGCAGATGAATTACAAGATAAATACATTAAATGCGGAATAGAACAACCAAAAGATTTTAGATGTGAAAAAGAAGAAAAATGGGAATTGAAAATAGAAAACATATCTTTAAATATGAGAACAGAAAAAAATAGAGAATACACTTTAGCTTTTGCTAGATTGGCTGGTTATATATCTAATAAAAAAATTATTTTACAAACTGAAAAAGATTTCTACATTTTTAGAGATGATTATTTTAGATTTTTTAATGATTTTAATTATGAAAAACTTGAAGATAAATATTATATAACTATTGAAGATAATATAAAAAATATTTTTACAAAATTTAAACCTAATGAAACATTTCCTTTTTCGGTATTAAGAGAATATTATAGCGCCCTTGTAAGCGCTGATACAATAGACCTTGGATATTTTTTATATAGAAGGCATAATTTTTTATCAAAAATACATAAATGTGTCAAAAATATTTTACAATATACAAATATTAATTACAACGAAAACTTTTTAAAATATTTCTCAGAAAACATAGGTTTTAGATACAATATAAATAGTTCAATAAGATTGCATCTTATATTGTATTATTCAAAGATAAAAGCTTACATTTCTCAAGAAGAACAAGAACAAAATACTCAATATATATATAATATATTTAATAGTATATTCAAAGATATTCCTGTTTTTAAAAAGAAGGTTGTAAATATAGTACAAGATGAAATTCAACCTGTATATGATATTTTAAACGTAGAGACTGTACATAATTTTATTGCAAATGGCGTTGTTGCTTCTAATTGTTCTTTATATCCTACAACAATTATAGCTTATAATATTTGTTGGTCAACGCTTGTAAATGATGATAATATTTCAGATTCTGAATGTCATGTTATGAGCTGGGATGACCATATAGGTTGTGAACATGATCCAAAAGAAATTCGTAAAAAAGAAATAAGCGAAATGATTAAAAAAGGAGAAGACGAAATTAAAATTATTAGAAAAGAAAGAGACCTTAAAACTAATAAAAATAAAAAAGATTATTATACAAATATAATCGAAGAAAAGAAAGAAAAATTAAAACCTTATAGAGAAGAACGAAATGAAATTCAGAAAAACAAACCAAAACATATAATATGTGCTACAAGAAAATATAGATGGTTAAAAAAACCTATGGGTGTTCTTCCAGAAATTTTAACGCATCTTTTAGACACAAGAACTTTAACTAAAAAAGAAATGAAAAATGTGAAAAGTAAGTTAAAGGAAATGAATAAAGAAACAGATGAATACTATCAAACCTCGACGTATATTGATGTATTAGACCAAAGACAGCTTGCTTTAAAAATTAGTTCAAATTCTTGTTACGGTGCATTAGGAGTTCGTAAAGGATATTTACCTTTTATGCCAGGTGCAATGTGTACAACTCATATGGGACGTAAAGCAATAGAAAAGGCTGCTTCTGTAATTCAAAAACAACATGGAGGAGTTTTGATATATGGAGATACTGATAGTAACTACATTTCTTTTCCTCATCTTGAAACAGCTTCAGATTGCTGGGATCATTCAGTTAAAGTTGCAAATGAAGTTTCTAAATTATATCCAAAACCTATGAGTTTAGCATTTGAAGAAAAGATTTATTGGCGTTTTTTCATATTAACTAAAAAAAGATATATGAGTTTAGCTTGTGAAAGAGATGGAAAAGTTTCTAATGATATATCTAAAAAAGGTGTTCTTCTTCAACGTAGAGATAATTGTAATTTTGTAAGAAAAGTTTATGGAGACGTTGTAATGATGATTTTCAATAAAATAGATAGAGATGAAATTTTATATTATATTATAACAGAAATCAATAAGCTATGTTCAAGAAGTTATTCAACTAACGATTTCGTCGTAACGAAATCAGTTGGTGATATAGGAGATCTAACTCCAAAGGAAAGCACAAATGCTAAAGGTAAACCTTGTTATAAAGTAGGAGATTATACAGTAAAAAAATTACCAGAAGATGAAAAAGAAAAAGAAAGACAATATAAATTGAAAAAATGTGAATATAACGTGTGTAATTGTAGAAATTGCGATGATGATATATGTACAACTTGTAGAGAATATTATTTAAAATGTTTACCAGCACAAGTTCAACTTGCTGAAAAAATGAGAAACAGAGGACAACTTGTTTCGGCTGGAACTCGCTTAGAATATGTTATAACAACAAACGGTGGGTATAACGCTAAACAATATGAAAAAGTTGAAAGTTTAGAATATTTTAATAGACATAGTAGGGTTTTAGGAATAGATTATTACTATTATCTTGAACAACTTACAAATCCGATTGACCAGATATTAGATATTATATTCGAAAATAACAAACAAGGTTTTACTTTAGAACAATATAAAATTAGATTACAATATCTTAAAGTAGTTAAAGAAATAGATAGTCTAACAAAGAGTAAAATAGTTTTTGAAAAATAGATGATTTTTTATAACTTTTTTATTTTAAACAGAATTGTAAATTTTTATATTATTATATAATATAAAAATCACTGTATTATAAAAATAAAAATGAATTTTTATATAGTGTGATAATTTTAAAAAAATGAGTTCATTACTTAATATGTTTTTTAAATATGATAATGAAATTGAAGATGAAATTGAAGATGAAATTGAAGAAGATGAAATCAAACATACAAATAATTTAGATTTGTATCTTGAAAAAAAGATAGTACCAATCAACGGAGATGGCATTGAATATTCAACATGGTTCACAAAGTTGATACCTTGTGGAATAGATTTCATCCAACAATGGAGTTTAAATAGACCTGTTGATAATTCTTTTATTGAAAATATAGTTGAATTTCAAGAAGAATTTTACCGTAAAAATAAAAGATATAATTTTATAGATCCAATACACTTATCTAAAGATGAAAATAATAATTACTTTCTTATAGACGGACAGCACAGAGCATGTGCTTATCAAAAATTATATCATAAAAATGATAGACCAAGAATACCTGTTATTATACATTCAGTTAAAGATGAAAATGAAAAAATGGAAATCTTTAAAATTATTAATAATAGAGCTTTTATGAAATTAGATGAATTAAACATTGAAAAATTAGATGGATTAAAAAAGCGAATGAATAACTATTGGGTAGCTATACATCAAGAAAGAAAGAAAAGAAATCCAAACGAATATAACTTCAAAACAGTTTTTGGAAATATCAGACCTTACATAAATGAAAATAAATTCTGCAAAATGATAAGAGAAACTAATACTTTTAAAGAAAAATCAATAGATAAAATTATGGATATTCTTATTGATATAAATAATAACATAAAAAATATGAATAAAACTAAGAGAGGTAAAGGTATTAGTTCTCAAACTCATGACAAATGTGATTGTTTTTCATTTTATTTGGGCTGTGATAAAGATATGAATTGGATGAAGAATTTATAATTTTAATTTTATTCTAAAAATTAAAAAACATTTTTCTTTTTAGAATAAAATGCCTTTAACAAAAACTCAAAAATACGTAGCCGTGTCTTTGTCTGTTGTCATCACATTTATAGCAAGTTTCATGATACTAAAGATGTATAATCAAAATGTTTACATTGCTTTCTTACCAACAATTATAGTAGGACTATCCGGTATATCATCTATTTTACAACACAAAGATAATGATAACGAAAATTACGAAAATGAATCAAGTTGTAATCAAACTATAAACATAGTTCAAAATTGCGCTGATAAAAAACCTATCCCAAAACCTTCACCTGTTCCTTCTAATTTATCAGATAAAATGAAAAAATGGATTATGAGTATAGATACAAAATTAACAGTAGAATGCCAAAGTTGTATTCTTGAAAATGCTTTGAAAATGTGGAAAGAAGATACATTAAACAAAGTTTTGAATATGGACAAAGATTCTCAAAATAAAATCCTGAATGGTTTACTAATTTTTGATTGCAGTAAACAATGTGTTATACCTCAAACTGGATTAAATAAAAGTGCTGTTGACACTTGGGTTCGTTCTACATTAAAAGGCTCTTCGAATGATTGTATCGAATGTGTTACTGACGCTATAATAAAGTTATGGTCTCCGGATGATTACAAAAAAGTTTTATCAAAAACTCCGCAAGAACAAATGAAAATAGCTGAAGGTGTTCTTGCATTACATTGTGAAAATTGTAAACAAAACCCATCTAAATTAGATCCTGATATGGTTAAAAGTTGGTTAACAAGTTTGTTAGTTGGCGCAAAACCAGAATGTTATAATTGCGCAGTCGAAACTATAGTAAAATTATGGGAACAAAAAGATTTTATTAAAGTAAAATCAATGGAAAAGAAAAGTCAGGTTCAAGTAGTTCAAGCATTGTTAGGATTAAATTGCGAAAAAGATTGTGTTATCGTACCTTCTGGATTAAATACAAAAGTTGTTGAATCTTGGTTGCTTAAAACGTCTCCTTTAGAATTCCAATCCAAAGACTGTTTAGATTGTACTGTATCATCTATAGTAAAGTTATGGACACCTGAAACTATGAAAAATGTATTGTCTAAAACGTCTGTTGATATTTCAAAAATTATACAAGGTATAATTGCAATGAATTGTAAAACTAAATGTATGGATAATCAATTGTTATCTAGAGAACGTGTTCTTCAATGGTTTAAGGAAAAATTACCTCAGCAAAATATAAATTGTTTAAATTGCGTGGTCGATAAAGCTGTCGAAGAATGGAAAACTAATAATTTATTTACACAAAAAGTATTGTCATTATCACCAAAAGATCAATCAAAATTAGCTAGAACTTTCGCTGATTATAATTGTTCTCATATTTGTAATGTAGAACAATACGATAACTGTATGTTAGACGTTTAAAAATTTTTAAATATAAATATATTTAAAAATTTTAAAATTTTTTAAACTTTCTTTTACTAAAGCTAAAATTTTTATTACCACACAACTCTGACATATTTGAGACTATTCTTATTAAAAGAATTTCCAATACACGTCTGTCTATATTTGAAGATGTCATAGGTTGTATATCATGATTTATATCAATAATTATTTTTTCTCTTTTTTTTAAATATATTTGAAATATATCAATAATATTTTCATACATTTCTTTATCTTTATCTTTTTCATAATCATATTCTTCGAAAAATTCTACTAAATAAGCACACAAATCACCTAAACTTGTATCTTCTACTGGGATTTTAATCTTACCTTTTAAACTACCAATATATTTTTTATACAATATATCATCTAAATATTCAATAGACATATATACTCTATGATCTTTATCAAATAATACATAATCGTTCGATATAAATTCTCGAGCTTGTTTAAAAGTAATATTTCTTTTACCATTTTCACAATTTAATTCAAAAAATACATCGGTATTATCTTCTTCTTTATCCTCTTCCCAATTTTTATAACTATATTCACTATTATATGAATATAATGATTTTTTTGGAACAAATTCACTCATTTTTTATATTAAATAAGTTTTTTTTAATTTAATTTATTTATACTATCAAGTAAATATTTTTCTAATTTTTCTATCCTGCTAATTTTGGTTGAAATTTCATTTTTTAAATTATTAATATATTCTGTTTTATCGTATGTTTCAATATCACTTATTTGTTTATTAAGTTCGTTGTTATGTATTTCTGTTTGTTTCTTAAGTTCATCCTTATATTTAGTTTCAATATCAGTTATTTGTTTATTAAGTTCGTTGTTATGTATTTCTGTTTGTTTCTTAAGTTCATCCTTATATTTAGTTTCAATATCAGTTATTTGTTTATTAAGTTCATCCTTATGTATTTCTGTTTGTTTATTAAGTTCATCCTTATATTTAGTTTCAATATCAGTTATTTGTTTATTAAGTTCATCCTTATATTTAGTTTCAATATCAGTTATTTGTTTATTAAGTTCGTTGTTATGTATTTCTGTTTGTTTCTTAAGTTCATCCTTATATTTAGTTTCAATATCAGTTATTTGTTTATTAA
>Ga0255182_1001086_pt1 | contig 15205 bp, 10 predicted proteins | sample Atl_UVDOM_RepA_8_FD_188420 | JGI IMG/M metagenome (GOLD analysis project Ga0255182, IMG submission 188420) | Freshwater microbial communities from Altamaha River, Georgia, United States - Atl_UVDOM_RepA_8d | ecosystem: Environmental > Aquatic > Freshwater > River | place: USA: Georgia...
CTTGAGAGCATCATTAATTAATTCGGCATGTCCGGATGCGTGTTCTGCCAATATCGATAAATTAAATTCAGGCCGGTATTTTGCGTATAGTCCTAGTAGTATTTCATAGGAAATAGTAGTGCTAGGCAAATCACTTACTGGGAATACTAGACTCGCACATACATCACCGCCAATATAATTTGAGTTTAGATTTACCCGGATAATCTCATTGAAAATAACTGTGTCCACCGTCTTAGTTTGTGGTTCGCACATAACTCTTTCCACACCACTAGTAATAATTCCACTCATCTGGCTTATAATATTTGATAGCATTTTCTCCTATTTCAAAAGGTTTATAACTTTAACTTTTTTATGACCATAATTATTTGGGTATAAAACAATTTTTTAATGATATTATAGCAAGCAATATACACATACTTATAATTACTCATACTCATAAATACAAATAAAATTAATAAAATCATATCAATATGAATCCTATTAATTCATATCAAACCGCATTCGGTACATACCTAGAACAGGTTTATAAATCCCAGCCAGCTCCAACAGATTTTACAACTATTAGTTCGCATCACATCCAGATACCAGAAACCGGCAAACTAGTATTACCAAAACCAGCGCAAACCGAATCCACAGACAAAAATAGATATTTCATAACGGGAATTACTATTTACCCAAATCAAGATAACCTAGCACTGCAATCTAGCCACCTCTCACCGACACTAAAAATAATTTGTGGCGGGCAAACCTGGATTTGGGGACAGCTAGGATTACTTGACGCCACAAAACTCAAGGGTCTAATCATACCTTTACCCGCCGATGACGTGGAACAAGAAATAGAATTAATAATACAAGATTCAATACCCGAAAACAGCCAAAATTTGGGATTGCGCGGCTCGCTAAATTATGATGTAGTTGTGGCACCCAATTTTCACGGCTCAGATTTGCCATGCTACCAACAAATAATTAATCCAGTCCCCGTAACAGGAATTATTTATGATGGCCGAAATACTATTCTAGCTATGCAACCTAATCGCATAGCTAGGATAGAAATTTATGTTCCGGAATACTTAGACTATCAACCAGTTATTAATTGTATTAACCTAACTATAGCATCAAAAATGAACCTGAAAATTAGGAACACTGAAACACCCAGCGCCGGGACACATAACTTAGTTAGCGGGACTGCGAAACCGGTAAATTCGGGTTATAAAACCTACTTTGTTGAAGGAACTAGAATTCCACCGGATGCACTAATTAAATTAAATACTGCGCCCGCAACACCATTAGGCCAACAATTTTCACTAGGAAAAATCAAATATTCTATTATTGAAAATCAGGTTGTCCGCACAAAAAATGGATATATTGGCCTAGCTTTTTGAATTGCCATTTGAGAAAAATTGTTTTATTTTTATATTTGTCCTGATAATCAATTAATTATTACTTACTGTGATATCTCAATTATAAAGCAAACAATATAAAACACAAAACCTCAAAAATGGCAACTACAATTCACTTTATTACTACTTCTAAGCCCAAACTGGATGCATTTAATGCTAGTAAGTGGTGGAAAATTACAAATATGCGGATGGAAAGTGAATGTGGGTCAGTCAAAACTGATACGGCTCAACCAGTTGGGTATGAAGGCGGACTGGCAATGGCTAGGCAACGAATCACTAGATATAAAGAATCCGTGGTTGATGGTAAAATTAAACAAAAGTCAATGGGTAAAACTTGCCAAACATCGTTAGGTGATATTTACCTAGCAGTGGAAAGTTATATTGACTGTGTGAAACTAACGGATGGCTCTGAAATTTGGGTTGACCGTGCCCTAGCAGTTTGTCAATTCAAGGATTACGAAACCGGAGAAAAAGAGACAATTACAGTCAGCCCAGAACTAATTCATATGCCACAAGAATTAGTCAAATCCTATCTTAATGTTGCTGAACCACACGAAAATCAGCTTGGTTATAACACTACTTTTGGGGAATACATTTCAGGGATGAATAAACAAATTCCAAAAGATGATTGGTATACAAACATTAATTGCGGTAATACTTTGAACCGACAAACACATATTCGCAATCTACTTAACCAAATCCCACTTGCACCAATTCTTAAAAGTCAGGCTCCGGTTTACCAGGATTTCCCCAAACCCGGTGTCCGGTTCCTAGATGTTATTAGTCTATTGGCTAATTCGACTACTAAACGGATGCTGGCTGAACTAGTCCGGGATAAGATTGAAGCAGGCCAATATGATACTAGGGTTAGCCTCCCAACACATATAGTTGGCCTAGATGCCCGTGGATTTCTGCTAGGTATGCTTGTTGCCGACCTGTATAAGATTCCATTTATCCCAATTCGTAAAGCCGGAAAGCTACCACCTAGCTCCGGGCTCCAACGTGTGGAATTCCAGACCGAATATTCATCAGATGCTTTTGAAATGGCATACCAACCCGGTATTCGGGAAACCTCAAGGGTACTAGTTGTGGATGATATCCTAGCAACTGGTGGAACTATCCGGGCAGCATTACACCTACTGGAGAAATATCAACTCAAGCAAGCACCCAAAATTCTGGTAGCAGAAGATGTGCTAGGACTAGAACACCCACCAGCCATCACTGATAACCTAGTTGTACTATTCAAGGATTAGTAATCACCCATGCTGAAAAAATAAATTAATTTGTGATTCTGAGTACCTATGGTAAGTGAAATCCCCAAGCTGAATTAATATATCGGACATCATCCCGCATAAAATCATAAGCGAAATGTGTATGTCCGCTAATTGAAATTATTTGTTTTTTATTAGTATTTACGTGATTAGTAGCATTACGGCTGTTATTAGTAATCGCCATTAAGATTTACTATTACAATTTATAGTTTGTAGAATATGTTATTGTAATTTTTTTGTTATGTTCTTTGTTTAATTTATCTATTTTATTTATAAATTCATCATGAAATTCTTTTTCAATTCCTTGTAATGATTCATCATTTTCTAACTCAATTGTTAATGAATTAGGCAATTTTTCTAGAAATCTTATGTTATATTCAAAATAACCAGTTATTTTTTTTAGAAATTCAGGATATTCATAGTAATATAAACCACCATCTATTTTTACTTTTAGAATTTTGACTGTAGATGGTAAATTGGTTTTATAAAACTTTTTGTGATACTCATCATATGTACATTTTTCATTTTTAACATGTATATGTGCCAATTCGCTATGAACAAGTATTACTTCTGATATTTTCATATCATCCCCTAATATTATACCAAATAATTTTAATCTATCTGCAGGAATATATGACAAATCAGCATCGTCTAATAAATCAGTAATCCATAAAATATTATTTACATCACCATTTAATATTCGCATTCTATGACCTTCATTTACATATGAAAATATGTCAAAAGTCTGCAATACATAATAAAATAAATTAAGATATAATAATTTATATTTTAAATCTGCTTTTGCTTTTTCATAATTTTTATAATTATTACAATAATCCATAGCTATTTGGGTATCTATATTTTGCGATAGAAATTGTAAAATATCATCATTACCGTCTGTTTCAAGAATATTACGGCCTACTATAGCACATAATATATTATATAATATTTTGTATTGTTTGATTTTATCAAATAATTCATCAGATATTATTTTTAATATATCAGATTTATCAGTTTTTTCTATAAATCCATGACCATCTATATCTAATATGATACGATATTCTTTTTTATCAATAGTAATTGTATATATATAATTACCTTGTTGTTCCTCAATATAACATCCTTTTTTGCTTAAATATTCAAATATTAAATTTTTATCATCCAAATTATTTGGGTTATCAATATTTAATATTAATTTTAATAATTTAAAATAATTTTTTGAGTTTCCTTCCAAATTAAAAACTTTTAATGAATCTGGTTTGTTGTCTGCACTTTCATTATATTCAATACTAGGTAATTCACTTATTATTAAAGCCCAAGCTTCTCGTGATGTCATATATCGACCAGTACTATCTGGAAAAAATTGCATTTGGTTTGACATTTGAGATAAATGTGACCCAAATATTCTAAAAAATTGTCTAAAATTTTCATTTAATTCATCCTGCGATATTATTTTATAATATAATAATATATTAATAATATTTCTTATTACGGTTTCATTACAATCTGAAAATACTTTTTCGACACCTGAGGATAATTTTATTTTAGTATCGGCATATGGTAGTAGCTGCACACCAACTATTTGGTCACATATATTTATTATATTTGTAATTATCTGGGAATTTATTTTATATGTTTCTGGCGTAATAGAATTTAATGCGCCTAATGATAAATTATTACCTGATTTTGCTTGAATACCATTAAATGAGGTATGTGCTATACCATCAATAATTAATCTGTTTGAAACTATTATTTTATCACATTTATATTTTGTTTTTTGTTCAGCTGATAATTCCATATTATTTAATGTATCATTAATACCAATCAGATAAGAAATTATATCTTCCATTGACATTGATTTTTTCACCAAAAAAGCTAATAATACATGAAAACAGCTAATATTAGATATAAATTCATTTATATTTATCATACCACGATATTGTATAAATTTACGTGTAATTGATTCAGATTTCTTTTTCTTTTTGGTCACTGATTTTTCCGGAACAGATTGTTTTTCTAATTCTAAATCATCTTCTAACTGCGATGTATCTTCCTTACCATCAGCATCATCTATTGGTTTTTCAAGTGATTCAATAACCTTAGCATTATGTAATTTCTGTGGTAATATGCGAATGCAATTTTTTATATTTGTGGCATCAGCTTGACGTTTTTGTGTTTTTGGTTTTGGTTTTTTTACACTAGGGTCATCATATATACATTTAGCAATATACATATCTGCTATAATACTACCAATATCTTTAGGTGTTAATTTTCCTAAAATTTGTAATTTTGACGGAACTATTTCATTAAATACAGGAGATGTAAATAATACCTTTACTAATTTTCCAACTACATTTATATCACACATAAATTTGTAGTAATTAGGCAGCAAATTAATAGCCCATAAAATCCCATATATAGGATTCATATATTCTCCATAATCATCAAATGGCATCGATGATAACATTTGTAATATATTTAAATCTGGTGTTCCACCGGATTGTTTTATAAATTTTGTGTGGTTTGGTATTTTGTTTTTTAATTTAGAATTATTAATATGTTTTATAGTTCTATATTTATTTTTTAAATATTTTGGTTTGTTTTTTTTGACAATTGATATCATATTGTAATAAATTAATTTAATATAATGTCATAAAAAAAATTGTTTTTATTTTTTTAATCAAATAGTATTAACATAAAATTACAACAGCCTAACACAAATAACAGCAACAAAAATTAATTAACAAGAAAGTACAATGTCCGCAACACTTGCCCAGAAACGTATTGCCATTATTCAAACCGCAGCTAATCCTGAATTGGCCGTGGAAATTACCCGTGTTTTGGCAGACAGGATTGGCCGCGCACATGATTATATTCGCATCCCGACAACTGAGGCTCAATTTGCCAATACTGAAACCAATATTATTCTTAAGGAAAGTGTCCGTGGGCGTGATGTATATATAATAACTTCTGGCGCGGCGCCCGTTAATGATAACCTGATGGCACTATTTCTCCTGGTGGATGCGTGTAAGAGGTCATCGGCACATAGTGTTAATGTTGTGATGCCGGCGTATCCTTATGCCCGGTCAGATAAACGGGACCATCGCGGACCAATTGGTTCGGCAATGACTGCAACACTACTTGAACGTCTCGGCGTAGATAGGCTAATTAGTTGTGATATTCATTCCGGACAAATTCAAGGGTTCTTCCCTAAGGCATTTGATAATCTTTATTGTAAGAATATCCTTATTGAAAAGGTTCGTACTATTGCAGAGAACATCCTAGACCAAGCAAGCAGCAAAAACCTCTCAGACCGATTCCTACTTTGTTCCCCAGATGCGGGAGGTCTGAAAAGGATTAAGGCATGGGCAGCTAGTCTAGGTATTAATTATTGTTCGATGGATAAACAACGTGATTATACACAAATGAATGTAGTTCTCAAATCCCGATTTATTGGCGACCCTACCGAAGTCCGCGACAAGTATATCCTAATTGTGGATGACATTGCTGATACACTAGGAACAATGATGGCAAGTATAGATGAACTAAAAGAACTTGGTGCTATCGGTGTATATATTATTATTACACATGGCTATTTCAGTGGTCCGGCCCTTGCGCGAATTAACGACAATGATTTCATCCAGGGCGTGATTTGCACTGATTCACTACCACAACAGGAGAACCAAACAGCGTGCCCGAAACTATCGGTTGTTAGCCTAGCACCACTCCTATCAGAAGTCATTTGGCGTATTCAATCAGCTTTTGATGATATTGCGTGTGGGTCTGAAGCAAGCACTAGTATTAGCCAACTATTTGAATAACCTAGTATTTGTAAAGACAATTATCCTCTAAAAGCCTATTGCGTTTATAAACGCAACGTCTTTTGATTGAGGAACTCACCTTACTACGGCAGATTTTGAATTTATCTCAAAATCATAGCCGGTTTAGTAAGGATACACCACTCAATTTTACAAATGATAATAAAGACAAAACCAAAAAAAAACCCAAAAACCCAAACATAAAAAATAAAACACCGATTTTTACGGTATATTTTCCTATTTTTTTTTGCGAAGTTGTTTCACACTTTAAGCGACCACCTTATCAGGTGGGCATAACTCACACAGAGCATAGCGTTTTTTACGCTGAATCTCTATTGATTTTGGGCTATAATAACCCCATGCGGCAATTTGTGCAGGAGTATATGGACTCCATTCGCAGCAAGTGGGGTTCCCGCATAAAATGCATTCCTCAAGTTTGCCTACACAGTATGCGCACAGGAAGATGTCATTTTTGTCATGGTCTCGTTTCAAGACTATAGCCAGATTATCACAAGTCTCACAAAGCTTTCGGATGTCGCTACTGTGTGCATTCATCTTTAAGAAAGGGTGGGTATAATACCCATAATTTTATAAAATTGTTAATCAATTTTGGTCAAAATACCCAAAAAAAACCTAAAAACAACAGAAAAAATGTAATTTTTTGGTTTTTTTGTTTTTTTGTTTCTTTTAAGGTAGGAAATAATTATTTAAATGCTTATAAATATTTTCAAATACTATACAAACCATAAATGTCAGATATATTATTACCAATTCAGGTAAATAGTGCTAGGAAGCCAAATTCAAAATTATATAAGAACTCATACCTTATAATACCGGTATCAAATATACAAAATCTGGATCAACACGGATTGATAGACAGAACGCCATTTTATTTTCAGCCAACAATAACAAATATTGACCCTGACTTTTTGTTATTGAATCCTGAATTACAAACATATAAGCTATATGTAAAACACGATTTTTATAAAAAATGTACTAGCAAATCATATAATATATTTCAGTTAATAAATAGTTATTTTACTGATATTATTCCAATATCATCATCAGCCAATATATCATTTAATTATAGTATGACTAGTAAAGTTCCAATGCAGAAATATAAATTAGTGATACAAGCATTAGTAAATTGGTTTTCAGCGTCTAATTGGTGGCAATTAGTATTTCCAAAAGATAAAGTCAGTATAATTTCTTTGACTGATGCTGAATGCCAGGCCGTTTGTTCCTATCCAAAATTTTTAAAAGGTGGAGCACAAGAACAAATAATAGTTAAATTGTGTGCTAGGATAGATAATCTCATTAAATATATAACCAAGGATTCCGCGAACCCTAGCACGGCAAATCAACTAACCAACCACCAACTAACCAACCCACATCGATTATGGATTAAATTTTGTAATTCATTAGTGAATATTCGCCCCGGTGTGGAAATAATGTCTAGCACCGAAAATAGTAATATTTGTTCCGGATATGATATATTTAATTATTTAATTCAGCATACAGGATTAAAACAAATTTGTAGCCAGGAATATCAGGGGTATGTGGATTTTTTGTTATTTAATTTGCCACCTGCTAATCCGGAATTATGTCTTTCAGTTTTCATCCGGGACAATAAACTGATAGGTTTTTCACAAACTGATTTATCAGTGGGTTATTCAGCTAGGTTATCACAAATAGTTAATCATAACGCTGAACAACTTATAGAATTGACTCATCAAATTTGGCAAGGATTAATAAATAATACGGGAAATTCTATTTATAAATTAATTGAATATGAAGATGTAGTCTTAACACTTGAGCTTATACTTGTTTCCAGTTTTGAACCTCCGGGACTAGAACTCATAAAAGGAATACAGATTTGGAATATTGAAATGGGGTATGGTGCTTGGACACAAACTGGGTCTAAATTATTTACTTGGGCTGAATTAGAATTATTAACTGGAACACCTCCAGTAATAAAATTAATAGGTTCCTCATAATCATCCGGTTTATAATATGTATTATTTTAGATATTGGTAATAAAGATTAATTTATTACTTGGAACAGCTGGTGCCAGGTGTAAGATATGACCGACTTTTACGAAAAAAAACGCATACTGTCTGTGTATAATTCAGGTTCTGTAGCAAATCCACCAGTTGCGGTTGGCATTCCATATACTGGTGTTTACGAAGACGCAATTAATTATGAATCAGTGAGTGTAATTATTAATACATCATTAGGTGGAAATCTAACAGTTAAGTTCCTAGTACAACAACTTGATACAAATCCGCAAGAAGTAGTTTTTAACCACACGGGGGGTCAGCAATTATATGAAACACCAATTCGGGCGCGATATTTACAAGTGTCCTATGTGGGATATGATGCAGCAACTGGAACCGGGGTAATAAGCACTTATCTTAATCCATATACGACTAAGGAAACTGACTTATCGGCGCAATATAACTTAGCTAATCCAAGTCAGGGGCATTTAGACTTATTTGGCCGTTTGAGGGTAAGTAATTTGGAAACTCTAGTAGATATTAAACATATCAAAGGGCTAGGTTTGAATAGCCTTAATGTATCTAGCCTAGTTATTGGCAGTGGCGCAGCACAAACACTTGATACAAATGATCCAGTAGTTCATATGACTGTTAGTGGAACGGGCGACCAGGTTGTTAGGCAATCTAGGTTATATACTCAATACCAACCAGGTAAATCCCTATTATTCTATATGAGTGGTCGGATTGCCACTAGTGGGCTCCAAACAGGTATCTCAAGTAAAATTGGGTATTTTGATGATACCAACGGTGTATTTTTCTGTTGGAATTCGGGTGTTATGAGTATTGGTATCCGGACATCTGGCGCGACAGGTTCTCCTGTTGATACCCTAATACCCTTTACTGCTTGGAATCAAGACCGATTAGATGGTTCAGGTGCTAGTGGTATTACAGTTGATTGGACAGCAACTTTGATTTACGTTATTAATATGGCGTGGCTAGGAGTTGGTGTTGTAGAATTTAGTATTATATGGGGTGGAAAATTCTATCAGGCACATACTATTTATAATATTGGTGCTATAACCACATACACTGCGACAAGTAATTTGCCGTTGCGGTTTAGTATTCAATCTACTGGTGGTTCAGGGCAAATGGATATGATTTGTGCCTCGGCAAGTAGTGAAGCGGGATATTCAATCCGTGGCTCACCGTTTGCTATTAGTACCTCTGCTAAGACGGTGACTATAAGTGAAACCTATTTATTAGCTCTCCGGTTAAAACAGGATTATCGAACTGTTATTACTTTGAATAATTTATCTGCGTTATGTGCATCAGGTGGTAATTTACAGATAACTATTTATAGGTATTTAGAAACCAATCCAATTTCTGGTGGTACTTGGACTGATGCTAATTCTTTGGCGTCGATGCAATATAATACTACTGGGACTTGGACACTTGGAACACCAATACAACTTTATAGGACTTATATATCAAGTAATGACCTAGCCGTGCAAATTAACTTAGCACAACTTGACCCAATATTTTTAACTGCAGGTGTGGGCAGTGGCTTATCATTTGCGAGTGATGTATTGGTAATAACTTCACGTAAAATAAGTACTACAGGAACTGACCGGGATGTTGAGGTGACACTAGGTTGGATTGAAACAATATAATTTTGTTCCAAAAAATTTTCATTTTCATTCTAGACCTAGAAAAATTGTTTTAATTTAAATAGATAATTATAGCAATTATTAAAATAACAACTAAATTAAACAAAAATGCAGGTATTCGTGAAAACTCTTACGGGAAAGACAATTACACTTGAGGTGGAACCAAGTGATAGTATTGAAAATGTAAAATCTAAAATTCAAGATAAGGAGGGAATACCTCCCGACCAACAACGCCTAATTTTTGCAGGGAAACAACTTGAGGATGGTCGTACATTGTCTGATTATAATATTCAAAAGGAAAGCACACTACATTTGGTGCTACGTTTGCGATAAATACTGTTAAGAATATTTGAAATACATAAAGGGAATAAAATGTTATTTTTTTTGAAAATTGTTTTTTTATGATTAAAATATAAATATTACTTTCCGCGATGCCGACCAAAGGATCACAGAAACGCAGTGCAGTAAGCACTGTCCAAACAACAACTGGGGCTAGCGCAGTAAGCGCAGGCCAACAAACAACAACTGGGGCTAGCGCAGTAAGCGCAGGCCAACAAACAACGGATGAGAGGCGACGGGCACGGATGGCACGTTTGGCACAATTTGCAGAAATAATGTCAGCACCGGCGCAGCAAGTGGTGGAGGAGGCACCGGCGCAGCAAGTGGTGGAGGAGGCACCTGCACGGCAAGTGGTGGAGGAGGCACCTGCACAGGCAGCGGCGCAGGCGCAGAGTTCAGCTGCTAAGAGGAGGAGTGAACTTTTAACCGCCCTGATAGCACCGAAACAGTCTGATGTTCCTACTGAACTGCCATGGGAAAAGGGTCTTACAATCCATCAGAGCCGCAGGGGGACGCAAAAGGCTGCAAAGAAGGCAAAGAAGGATAAAGCTGATGAGGCAAAGGCTGCTGAGAAGGCAGAACGGAAGAGGGTAGCAGAGGAATTGGAGGCAGATATGCTTGCAGCAGCAAAGGAGGACGCAGAGTACAAGATGCGCACTGAATCAATGAGTGTGCTGGAAAGGTACCGTGAGAGGATGAAGAAACTTGCAGCAGAACGTCTTCGTGGTGCAACGCAGGCCGCAAAAGCAGCAAAGTATGTGCGAAGGACTTTTGTTTCCAAGATGGAGAAGGGTGTTGTCTTGGAGTGGGAACTCTTCGAACGTGCAGCAGCAGCAGCACCTGACATTAAGGAGACCACCAAGTTCAAAACACTCAAAGCTGTTCTTGATGCCAAACGTGATGATGCAAAACCTCACGCTCACCAAGTCCAGCTCATCGAGATGTGCATTCAACACCTTGAGAAGCACGATGATCCGATGTTGAAGGACTTGCTTATTGCTTACCAGGCTCAGACAGGGTCTGGCAAGACTTTTGCATTCCTTTTGCTTGCAAAGGAGATTGTGAAAAGGTTCAAGGACGTCACCATCGTCATGACGGCACCCAGGTATCTGCTTTACCGTGCAATAAGTGAGTGCGAGGCATTGCAACTCCCCTACTGGAATGTTGCAGCAACGTCTAAGCAGGGTGATGCAACCAACGAGGTCTACTATACCGTCAAGCGTCCTGTCTCTCTCAAGCAACAGCACGCAACCGCAGCTGATGATGTAGATGTACCTGAGGAGAATGTTGAGGACGCAACGCAAGAGGAGAAGCGCAAGGCAGCGGAGAAGCGAAAGCAAGAGAAGACCAAGCAAGCGAAGAGTAAGGGAAAGCCGTATGCCACAACTGTCACTCATCAGATGTGGCAGTCGGATAGGAAAAGTCACAATGAGGGTTCTCCACGTCCAAGAGTCCTTCTCTGTGATGTGATTGCTGCGGCAAAGCTCTTCAGCGAGTTGAAGAATCCTCACAAGCCAAGTGAACACGCGCCAGAGGTGATGCCTTCTTGGGTCAACAGGGAGAAGATGGTCTTGTTCATGGACGAGCCTAACTTCGGCATTCTCAACGAGAGGGTATTGGACTGTGTACGGACTGTCTTGTCGAACAAGCCTGGTGTGACAGTTTTGGCGTCTGCAACTCTTGGCAACTGGGACACTATTCCTGAGTGGTGGCAGGGTAGTGGCGGTCAGCTCGATGTGATCCGTACGGGTACAGATTTTGAGCATGCAGCACTTGGTCTGAACCTTTTCCAAGACGACCTACACCGTGTGCACAAGATCTCGCCATTGAGTCTTTGCGAGTCTCATGACCAGGTGAAAGAGAATGTCGAGCAGCTCAACCAAAGACAACTTGACATTGTTGCCAGATACTTCTCACGTAAACAACGTGCTGAGTTGACCGGGTCTGAGAGGCGCCAGGATTTGATGCAGCTTTTGGCAAATCCTCCAGAGGACGTCTTGACAGTTCTTCCAGCTGACAAGACTGGAACATCCATCAAATCATTGAGGGATGTCTTATCTGCTACTGGACTTACGTTTGTCGCTGCGCTGAACCCATCTACATTTGCACGAAGGCTTTGTGGTGTTTCTGATGACAAGTTTCTCAACGAACTTAATGCAGTCAAAGCAAAGATGAATACCGCGAAAAATTCAGTGGATGCACAAAAGCAGGAGAAAGACAGGGCAAACGCTAAGAAGGGCAAACTGAAGGAGGGTGAGGAGAAGGCTGATGAGCGGGATAAGCAGACCTATACCTCCGAACAAGTGTTCGGCAAAGTTAGGGTTTCCAACTCGGACTTGGCATCTCTGAAAGACAACGTTGACATTAATGCATTCGTGCTTCTCTCGTACGGTATTCTTGTCATTACGCCGGAAAGTCCTGATTTCATGCAGGAACTGTTCCAGCGTTCTGTTCTGGATTTGCAGGAGAAGATGTTGAAGCAGCGTGCCACGGGAATTCATACCATTGTCACAGACTACAACGGCATCTTTGGCATTGATTGCCCTGCTATTTTCCGTGTCATCATCGATGAACAGATTGCAGAGCTTCTGGAACAGGATGACCTCACGCAGGCAATCGGTCGCATTCGTGGAGATGGTGATGTGGTAGTGATGTCTGCTGAGACTGCGTGCAAGATGTTTGCCTTTCCAGAGGTGAATATTCCTCGACTCGTTTCTGTCAAGGTTGCTGATGCATTGAACACGATGCCCTACGAATCAGTTGATGACCAAGAGAAGATGGTTGAGGTTCTCACGAACACGTCATTTGCGGGTGTCTTTTACACACGCGAGGAGATTCTGTTCCAGATTCTGCTTGAACTTTCCGAGCGCCAAGATTTCTACCAGTTGGTGGGACCTTGGTTTTCGGGATTGTTTGCAGATGATGACAATGACTTCTCGAAGACTGGCAAGTTCATGAGGATGTTCGCAGCAAGGATCACGCAGAACCGATTTCCGCTGAAGTGTCTTGACATCATGCGCAACACACTGCGTATGATTCACACAACAAAGGTGGTTGTCGAGTACAACAAGGATGGCAACGAGACTGAGGAACAGGATGCCATCAGGGTGTGGTGTGAAAAGAACTTCTCGGCTCCCCAGGCGTATGCTCTCAATGCATTCTTTCAACTCACCCCGACACAGAAGGAGCTTGCTGGGAAGAGCAAGGCTGAACGTTCTGCGGTGAAGATGTCAAACCATGAAGAGTTTAAGCGACAACTGGGTATTGAACGTGAGGCTGGAGAGGATGTGAACTGGAAGCCGTTTGGTGTGGCTGCATTCGAGGAGATGGCAGTTGAGGAAGAGGATGAGGAAGATGCACGACCACAAGAGATGCCTACCGAGAGGTCTGTTGCACCCCGTGTACCGCGCTACTTCCATGAGGACGTCGATGTTGCTGAGTTTTTGCAAATTAGCCATGCAGATGCATTTCATCTTCAGTCACAGAACGTACCAATTTACACAGATGGTGCATTTTATGGCTCGCTCGTGTTTACAGTGGTTCCAAAGCCTCCAGAACCTTGACATTTGTGTGGGAGAGGAAGAGAGAAAGAGAGGAAGAGAGAAAGAGAGAGATGCGTGTAAATATTTGTACATTCATTTCAAAAATAATATTTTTTTTTGTTTTTTTATGTTTTTGGATGTTTTTAGTAATTATTCTAAATAAATGAATTCTCATAAACCAATATTAGGTAATAAATCAATATTCTAGGGCACGAAAATTGTTTTCATAATATTCAAAATTTATTTTCCACAATACTAATAATATAATTAAGCAATTAATTATACTAAACCAATATTATTATTTATCAAATAAAAAACAAATAAAAATGAATACAAATCAAGAGAATTTTATTAAATCAATTAAGACAAATGCAACAATGTCTCAATGGGAATGGTGTGTAAAATCAGATTTAACTAAGGCAGTAAGGGAAACTGATAAGCATCGTATTCTAGCGGATGTTATGTCAGGTAATATACCGCCTTATTCGCATCAACAAGAATTAATTACCAGGGTTAGCACGCACCTAAAAAAACCATCATCTACACCAGGATTAAATATTAGTTATCAAACACCAACTGGTAGTGGTAAAACATCGTCATTACTACTCTTACAAGATCATCTCCGTAAGAATTTCCCGGATGTCGTCCTAGTTATGGGTGCACCGGCGACATTACTTAGTCGTGCAATCCCTGAAATGGAAGCCCAACACGAAAGTAATTATTGGACAATGTTTCAAGCCGAAAATGGTGATTACAAGGTTGTTAGGCCAAAAAGTAGTATGATTAATGTCAAAAGGGAAAAAAAGAAGTGGCAAGGTATTATTAAGGAGGATGACGAAAGTTTCACTGGCATAAAAACTACTACATGGCCAAATGAAAACAAAGAACGTGACCCTACTATTACTCAACAAATGTGGCAGGCTAATCAACACCGATCAAGGGCACACGATCCAGTGCCTAATGTTATCCTAGCTGACATTTTTGCAATCCGGAAATTACTACAGGAACTTGTCACTCCACCACAGCTTGTTATGCCCAATAAAAAAGGCGAACCTGACAGGCCTGTGATACCTGGTTGGCTCAGACGTAGTAATATGGTATTATTCTTGGATGAGCCAAATATGGGTATTATTAACCCCGATATCCAAGCGTGTATCCAAGATATCCTAAT
>Ga0255182_1001087_pt1 | contig 15202 bp, 10 predicted proteins | sample Atl_UVDOM_RepA_8_FD_188420 | JGI IMG/M metagenome (GOLD analysis project Ga0255182, IMG submission 188420) | Freshwater microbial communities from Altamaha River, Georgia, United States - Atl_UVDOM_RepA_8d | ecosystem: Environmental > Aquatic > Freshwater > River | place: USA: Georgia...
ACATTTTTATATTTGATCCCCGTTTGGCCGGCTGTGTATCCGTCTTTGCAATAGGCTGTATTACCTTCTTGGAAACGTCTTTTCATCGTTCCCAGAATATTCGAATCACAAAAATCGTAATTCAAAGTTTCACCTTGTTTACCAATTTGGTAAGCCGTATCCGGCTGACAGTATCTGGCCATTCCAGCTTTAAATCCCGTATCAATTTGTGATTCTGACATTTCAGCTTCAGCACTGCGACAACGCATGATTTTTGCGTCGTTCGATGCGCGTTCCCCACGCATCGCCGCATCGTAACCCAATTGATACCAGTTATAATCTTTGCATTCTTGGCGAATCCAAAAATTAGTACATGAACTTAAAACCAATGACACTGCCAACAAGATGATTTTTTTCATAATTATTTAGATTTCCTTTTCAAAGTCGCTCGCGCAGCTGCAAGTCTGGCGATCGGTACACGGAAAGGCGAACAACTGACGTAATCTAAATTCACCATCTCAAAAAATTCGATCGAATCAGGATCACCACCGTGTTCTCCGCAAACGCCGACCTTCAAATTGCCTTTCGTTTGACGACCTAAATCAACACCTGTCTTAACCAATGTCCCCACACCCACTTGATCAATGCTGACAAATGGATCTTTGGCGAAAATTCCTTGGCTGACATAGCTACCTAAAAACCGACCCGCATCATCCCGCGACAATCCCAAAGTTGTTTGTGTTAAATCATTGGTTCCGAAACTGAAAAAATCTGCGTGACGTGCAATTTCATGGGCTGTCACCGCCGCACGCGGTAATTCGATCATTGTTCCCACTAAATAATCAAACTGCGTGTTTGTTTCTTTTTTTACTTTTTCAACGACTTCAATCGTTTGAGCACGCAAAGTATTTAATTCTTTTTCAGTCGCAACTAGCGGAATCATAATTTCAGGAACTAATTTCATGCCTTCTTTAGTTAACTGAGCTGCCGCTTCTGCAATAGCACGTGACTGCATCTGGTAAATTTCAGGGAAAGTAATCGCTAATCGGCAACCCCGATGACCTAACATCGGATTGAATTCATGCAACGATTGAACTTTGTTACGCAAACGATTCACATCATATTTAATACGGACAGCTAATTCTTGAATTTCTTCTTCGGTGTGCGGAACAAATTCATGTAAAGGCGGATCCAACAAACGAATTGTCACTGGAAAACCTTCCATGATTTTAAATAATTGATAAAAATCATCCCGCTGCATCGGTAAAATTTTAGCAAGAGCTTTTTCGCGCTCTTGCTTAGTTTCAGAAATAATCATTTCACGAACGGCATCAATGCGATCCGCGCCGAAAAACATGTGCTCAGTACGGCATAAACCGATGCCTTCAGCGCCAAACGTTCGAGCTGTCTGGGCATCTTTGGGTGTATCCGCGTTGGTACGGACTTTCATACGACGAACTGAATCGGCCATTTTCATCAAACGATCAAATGTTCCATCCAATTTAGGTTCAATTGTTTTTACTTCACCCAAGAAAACTTCACCCGTGCTGCCATCTAAAGTAATCACATCCCCTTTTTTAAGGACGTAACCTTTCACGCGCATCTGCTCTTGGTGATAGTCAACATCAATCTCAGCGCAACCAGCAACACAGCATTTACCCATACCACGGGCCACAACGGCCGCATGCGAAGTCATACCTCCGCGCGAAGTTAAAATTCCCACAGACGCCACCATTCCCGCAATGTCTTCAGGGGATGTTTCCACACGGACTAAAATTGTTTTGTGACCTTTTTCTTTATACTCAACAGCGTCCTCGGGCGTAAATACAATTTGTCCGCAGACGCCACCAGGGCTGGCCGGAAGACCTTTAGCCAAAGTTGTTTTTTGCGCCTTAGGATCTAAAGTAGGATGTAATAATTGATCTAAAGATCCTGGCTCAATCCGCAGCAAAGCTTCTTCTGGAGTAATTAATTTTTCATCGATCATATCACATGCAATTTGCAACGCGGCTTTGGCTGTGCGTTTGCCATTGCGTGTTTGCAACATCCACAATTTGTTTTTTTCAATTGTGAATTCAATGTCCTGCATGTCTTTGAAATAAGTTTCTAATTTTTTGTAAATCGTTTCTAAATCCTGATAAGCGGCAGGCATAATTTCGCGTAAAATAGAAATAGGCTGAGGTGTGCGAATTCCTGCAACAACGTCTTCACCCTGAGCATTCACTAAAAACTCGCCGTAAAATTTCTTTTCGCCCGTGCTGGGGTCACGCGTAAAAGCAACACCCGTCGCTGAATCATCACCCAAATTTCCAAACACCATCGATTGAACATTGACCGCAGTTCCCCATTCCGCAGGAATGTGATGCAATTCACGGTATGTAATCGCACGCGGCGTATTCCAACTGCGGAATACGGCGCTGACCGCGCCCCATAATTGTTCGTACGGATCCGCAGGAAAAACTTGACCTGTCATTTGCTTAACCATGTCTTTGAATTTGGTAACTAATTTTTTTAAATCTTCGGTTGTTAATTCCGTGTCGTTATGAATTCCTTTTTCGGCTTTTAAATCCTCGAGAGTGACTTCCAGTAACGAAGAATTCATTCCCATGACGACGTCCGAATACATTTGAATAAAACGACGATACGAATCCCAAGCAAAGCGCGGGTTATTTGAGGTTTTCGCTAATCCTTCGACCGTTTTATCATTCAAACCTAAGTTTAAAATAGTATCCATCATTCCGGGCATCGAGGCACGAGCTCCCGAACGAACACTGACTAAAAGTGGATTTTGATCGTCGCCAAATTTTTTACCGATTTTATTTTCAACACGGCTCAGGGCTTTGTTGACATCAGCCTTGACCCATTCTGGTAATTTTCCGCCTTCATTGTAAAAATGAGCGCAAATTTCTGTTGAAATTGTAAACCCCGGAGGAACTGGCAAACCCAAAGCTGTCATTTCAGCCAAGTTAGCGCCTTTGCCGCCCAAAGTATTTTTCATTTGTGCATTTCCCTCAGCTTCACCTGCTGCAAAGAAGTAAACAAATTTTTCTGGTTGAGTTAATTTTTGATTCACACGAGTCTCCCTTGTGTTAAATATTAAAATCTTTTAAGCGCTCCAGCGATGTAAGCATTCAATTCAGAAATCTTGATGCGCTCTTGGGTCATTTGATCACGGTGACGAACCGTCACGGCCTGATCGTTGATCGAATCAAAATCATAAGTAATACAAAACGGAGTTCCGATTTCATCTTGGCGACGGTAACGTTTACCAATCGAAGCCGTTTCATCATAAGAAACATCAAAATCTTCGGCCAATTGATCACGTAATTTCATAGCCGGAACTGAAAGCTCGTCTTTTTTCGATAACGGTAAAACACAGGCTTTAATCGGAGCAATATCTGGATGTAATCCTAGGACCACGCGAACATCTTCGCTGGTTTTACCCGATTCATCTTTGCTGTAAGTCACTTCTTCGCGATAAGCATCACACATAAATGCTAAAAACAAACGATCACAGCCCACAGCTGTTTCAATCACGTAAGGAATAAATTTATCTTTTGAAGCTTCGTCAAAATATTCCAAATTTTTACCAGAAAACTTTGAATGCTGAGTCAAATCAAAGTCAGAACGATTATGAATCCCTTCCAATTCTGAAAAGCCCATTGGAAATTTGTATTCAATATCAAAAGCAGCTCGCGCATAGTGCGCCAATTTATCATGTTCTTTGAATTTAATATTTTCTTCGCGGATACCGTATTTTAAATAGAATTTTTTACGAGCTTCTTTCCATTCTTCGAAATATTTTTCATCTGTTCCTGGTTTAACAAAATATTGCATTTCCATTTGTTCAAATTCACGCGTACGGAAAATAAAATTTCCTGGAGTGATTTCGTTACGGAATGATTTTCCGATCGCGGCAATACCGAATGGAATTTTATAACGGCTGGATTGCTGGCAATTTTGAAAATTCACAAAATGTCCCTGAGCCGTTTCTGGACGCAAGTAAACAACACTGCCGGTGTCTTCCAATGGACCCATATGAGTTTTAAACATCAAGTTGAATTGACGTTCTTCGGAAAGATTTTTTCCACCACAAGTCGGACATTGTTTTTTAGTTAAATAAGATTCCGTGTTATCAGCACGAAAACGTGTTTTACAATCTTTGCAATCCACTAAAGGGTCTGAAAAACCATCGACGTGACCAGAGGCTTTCCAAACTGTTGGATGCATTAAAATAGCCGCATCTAATCCCACGATGTCAGATCGGCGAGTCATTGTGTTCCACCAAGCGCGTTTCACATTCAGTTTCATTAATGATCCCAAGGGGCCATAGTCCCAACAGCTACCAAGGCCGCCATAAATTTCCGAGCTTTGAAAAACAAAACCGCGACGTTTTGATAAACTGACCAGTGTGTTTAAATCTTTGAGACGACGAACTTCTGGTTGTGATGTGGGTGATTGCGCTTCTGACATGATGAGAACCTTTCTTGTCACTGGATGTGACCGAAAAAAATGTATTTTTTTGACTTATCTAAAAGGCTATCGCCCCCTCTTAATTTGGTCAAATTTCTTAGGCATTTTACTTGTCCTGTATGGCGCAATGCCCTAAATAAACCCACCTAGAATTTTAGCTCCACTAGCTTGACAATTTCGCGGCCAGCCACCAATTTAAGTTCGATTTTACAGGAGGTCATTCAATGTCAAAGACAACTCAAAGTTTTAATGCAGAAATTAAGCAATTATTAGATATCGTGATTCACTCACTTTATTCACAAAAAGAAATTTTCATCCGAGAGCTGATTTCCAACGCATCCGATGCGTTAGATAAATTAAAATTTGAAAGCTTAACCAACCCTGCTTTAACCAGCGACCAGAACCCTTTCGAAATTCGTCTAGAAACTAATAAAAATGATCAAACATTGAAAATTATGGACACGGGCATCGGGATGACACCCGAAGAAGTGACCCAATTTATAGGCACTATTGCAAAATCTGGCACTAAAGCCTTTTCACAAATGAACCAAGAAATGAAATCCAAACCTGAATTGATCGGACAATTTGGTGTTGGTTTTTATTCGGCCTTTATGGTTGCCGAAAAAGTGACTCTGCACACACAAAAGGCAGGCACAACTGTGGGCACTGTTTGGGAGTCCAATGGAGACGGAACGTACACAGTTGATACGGCGGCACGCCCAGAAGGAACTGGAACCACAATTACTTTAAAATTGAAAAAATTCGAATCCACACAGCACGAAGACGGTTCGACCGAAGCGCCTCAGGATTTTACGGACGAATGGACTTTAAAAAGTTTAGTTAAAAAATACAGCGACTTTGTGTCGTGGCCGATCAAAATGAAAGTCGAAGTCAAAAAAGAAAACGAAACAACTTTTGAAGATCAGACTTTGAACAGCCAAAAAGCACTTTGGTTAAAATCCCCTTCGGAAATCAAAGCCGAAGAATACACTGAATTTTACCAGCACTTGACTCATGATTGGAATCCACCAGCGAAGCATGTTCACTTCAAAGCCGAAGGCGTCACTGAATTTACATCGTTGTTTTATATTCCAAGCAAAAAACCTTGGAATTACATGATGAAGGACTACGAATTTGGCCTGAGCCTTTATATCAAGCGTGTTTTTATCATGGATCACTGCAAAGATTTGTTGCCTCCGTATTTACGGTTCGTAAAAGGTTTGGTTGATTCCAGCGATCTGTCATTGAATGTATCGCGTGAGTTATTACAACAAGATCGCCTGGTGACACAAATTCGCAAAAACATCGTCAGCAAAATTTTTAATACTTTAAAAGATTGGCTGACCAAAGATCGCAAAGATTACGAAAATTTTTGGAATGAATTTGGCCTGACTTTAAAAGAAGGGATTCCTTTGGATCCTTCACAAAAAGAAAAAATCCAAGATTTGTTATTGTTCAAATCCACTGCTTCAGATCAATGGTCTACATTAGATGAATATGTTGCACGCATGAAGCCACAACAAAAAGACATCTATTACATTACGGGCGAACGTTTGGAAGCGATCCAACATTCTCCGTATTTAGAAAAATTGAAAGAAAAAAATTACGAAGTTTTATTATTAACAGATGCTGTTGATGAATGGGTGACTCAAGGTTTGACGACATTCAAAGATAAAAAATTAGTTTCAATTACTCAGGAAGGTCTGGATCTAGACACTGAGGAAGAGAAAAAACAAAAAGAAACTGTTAAAAAAGCACAAACCGAAAGATTTCAACCTTTGATGGAAAAGATGAAAACAATTTTATCTGAACAAGTTAAAGATGTGGTGATTTCAGATCGCCTGACTGAAACGCCGGTGTGTTTGGTTTCAGCTCAGAATGATCTGTCAGCGCATATGCATAAAATTCTATCGCAAATGGGTGAAAACAAAGCCCAGGAATCAAAACGTATTTTAGAAATCAATCCACAGCACCCGTTATTCGAAGTCATGTTATCTGCACCTGAAGAAAAAGTACAAAACTGGTCTGAAATTCTTTTCAATCAAGCTTTATTATCCGAAGGAAATTCCGTGCCAAATCCGGCGCGATTTTCAAAATTGATCGCCGATTTAATGATTCAAACCAAACACTAAAGGATTTCAAAAATCTTGTGTTTTCCACGATGACCGCTTTTAAGTTCGATCTGTGATTTTCGAACTTGAAAGTGGTCAGCTAACAATTCAATAATGCGTTCGTTCGCCCGGCCGTCTTCGGGAACGGCGTTCACACGCACGACTAAAACGCCATCAGGCTGAGTTTCAATGCCTTCTTTGCGGGAATTGGGCTTGGCCAAGACGGAAACTTTCATTACAAAGTATCGCTTCCAACCGATTCAGGGTAACGCAAACTTTGCAGTTTCTGACCGTAAAATTGAATCAACAAAATATTCACGATCACAGGTGTAAAGACAAATGCCAGCGGCATAATTAATGACAAAGACCCCACAAAACTCACGATCAACGAAGTCGTCTGCGTTTGATCTTTGATTTTTCGGATCTCGTCATCGGTACACCAGTAACTTAATATATCATAGCTGCTGACTTGACGATAATACCAAGCCGTCAAAATCACCGATAACACAAAACCAAACGGCAGAAAAATAAAAATGGGAATACAGATCACCCAAATTAAAATATACAAAACAGAATAAACCAAGCCATTCCACATGGAACCAATCAACACAGAACGCCCCTGCGGTTGCAAAATTGAAAAATCATTTCGTGCTAAAAAATGAACTAAATAAGTGGACGAAACCAATGAAGAAATAGCCGTCGTCAGCGCAATCACCAATGGCAGCGCAGCTGCAATGACAAACAAAATAAACAGCATGAGCACAATCGGCTCTTTCAGTTGCAGGATCATTTGAAAAAGCGAATGTGGAAGCCAACTGTTAAACCACATCACCACAGATTGCATCGGTTGGGATGTGATTGATGTCACTAATTGAAATAAATCGAACCAGAAAAAAATGACTGTCGATAAAACAAAAATAACAGAAACAATCAATGGTAAAAACAGACACAACCAAATTTGTGGGTATCTAAGGGTTTTCAGCGCGCGTTCAATAAGTGCTAAGTTCATCCGTTTTCTTTCATCACAGTCTGTCGGCGCGACGTTTTTTTAAAATCGTATTATAAGCCGCTTCGTAAAATTCAAATGTTGAAGGGTCTGATTTTTTAACCAACTCCTGATACGCTTGTGTGGCAATTGGCAAACTGGCTCCGCGAGGGATACCTAAAACATCATGTGCTTCCCAGTCGTGCCCATTGTACATAAAATACAGGTTCAATTCTCGGGATTTGTTTGCAGTCGTCCGCGTTTCTGATACGACCTCGGCCTCTAAAACCGTTGGTGCAGAAGAACTTCCCGCCAACTGAGCGGGCTGCGTCGTATTGACCGAAGAGGCCAATACAGACAATTTCACATCTGGTTCTTCCGTGGATTGCGCCTTTAAATTCAACCGTGTTGGAGATTTTTGCTTAGAAGATCGGCCAAGCCAGAAATAAACTAGCAAAATAAGTCCCAAAATTAGATTTATAAAGAAAAGCTGTTGGCTGTTCACGATAAATTAATTATTAAAGGAGTTCATAGTTTTGTAAAGAAAAGATCTCGAAGGAGTCTCATTATGGCTACAAATCCGTTTGACCAACAGAAGTCCATTCCAGGTGTTAAAAAAATTATCGCTGTCGCATCCGGAAAAGGTGGTGTCGGCAAAAGCACCGTTTCAACGAACTTGGCCCTGGCACTTAAAAAGTATGGTAATGTCGGCTTACTTGATGCTGATATCTATGGACCTTCAATCCCCCGTATGATGGGTGCTTTGAACCAAAAACCCATGATTAATCAAAACAATCAAATAGAACCCCTTCAACGCCTGGGCATTAAACTGATGAGTATCGGTTTTCTTGTCGAGGAAGGATCTGCCGTTGTCTGGCGCGGACCCATGTTATTTAAAGCCATGGATCAATTTTTCCGCGATGTTCAGTGGGGCGATTTGGATTATCTAATTATCGACATGCCACCTGGCACCGGTGACGTCCAGTTATCGCTTGTACAAAAAGTTCCAGTCAGCTCGGCTGTCGTTGTAACAACTCCACAAAATATTTCACTGATTGATGCTAAAAAAGCTATCGATATGTTCGAACGAACAGGCGTATCGATTGCCGGTGTTGTAGAGAACATGTCCCACATGATCAATCCTGTTAATCAGGAAAAAATCGCCCTTTTTCCAAAGGGTGAAATTGACAGTTACTTGAAAAATAAAAATTTAAACAAATTAGTCGAAGTGCCTTTTAATCCGAACATCAGTTTGGGTTCAGAAGCCGGCATTCCGATTGTTGAAAGCTATCCTGATTCAGTGGAAGCCATCGCTTTCCAAAATCTGGCTACCAAACTGGCCGAAATTGTAAAATAAAAAAATGGATGATGGGATCAGCTCTATTTCGGGCGGATCCCTAAATATTCTTCGTAAGTACAATTACGATCATCTTTGATTTTTCCATCTTCGATTTCAATAATTCGCGTCGCTGTCGTTTGAACTAATTCATGATCGTGACAAGTAAACAAAATGGTTCCTTTAAATTTTTTCATCCCGTCATTCACAGCAGAAATACTTTCTAAATCCAAGTGAGCTGTAGGGCCATCAAACATTAGTACGTTGGCGCCCGACAACATCATTTTAGAAAGCATACAGCGCACTTTTTCTCCGCCGGATAAAACATTTGATTTTTTCAAAGCTTCGGATCCGCCAAAAAGCATTTTTCCTAAAAAACCACGAACGAATGATTCGTCCTTATCCGTCGAGTATTGACGAAGCCAATTCACCAAATCCAGTTCTGAATTTTGAAAATATTCTGAATTATCCGCTGGCAAATAGGATTTAGTAATTGTAATCCCCCAGTTGATTGTACCTGAATCAGGTTTTATTTTTTCATTCAAAATATCCAGTAAAATTGTTTTTGCTAAATCGTTTTTACCCAGCAAAACAACTTTGTCTCCCCGTCTGAGGGTAAAGCTGACTTTATCTAAAATAGTCTGGCCTTCTAATTTGTAGGACAGATCTTTGACTGTCAAAATATCCTGACCGGCCTCGCGCAAAGAATCAAAATTCACAAACGGTCGTTTACGACTGGATGCGGGCATTTCGTTGAAAGTTAATTTTTCCAATTGTTTTTGACGTGACGAAGCTTGACTGGATTTCGAAGCATTCGCGCTGAAACGCGCGATAAAGGCTTTTAGTTCTTCGGCCTTTTCAGCACTTTTTTTGTTTTGATCTGACATCAAACGCTGTTGCAATTCACTGGCTTGTAACCAAAAATCGTAATTCCCAGTAAATGCTGTAACTTTGCCGTAATCAATATCGGCAATATGTGTGCACACCGTATTCAAAAAATGACGATCATGCGATACGACGATGACAGTGTTTTTAAAATTCATTAAAAAATCTTGTAACCACTTGATCGCATAAATATCCAAGTTATTCGTAGGCTCATCTAATAATAAAATATCAGGTTGTCCAAAAAGAGCCTGCGCCAAAAGGACTTTGACCTTTTCAGCGTTGGTTAATTCTTTGACCAGCTTTTGGTGTAAATCTTCGGAAATACCTAAACCAGCTAACATCGTTCCCGCTTCGGATTCAGCTTCGTAGCCATTCATTTCCGCGAATTGCATTTCAAGAACGCTGGCACGTTCACCATCGGCATCTGAAAAATCAGGCTTAGAATAAATTTTTTCTTTTTCTTCCATAATTGAAAACAATTTGTGGTTTCCCATCAAAACAGTTTTCAAAACCGGAGTTTCATCAAATTCGTAATGATTTTGTTTTAAAATCGAAAGTCTGGCGTCTTTGGGCATCACAACTTCGCCCGTGTTCGGCTCGATTTCCTTGGATAAGATCTTTAAGAAGGTCGACTTCCCAGCGCCGTTGGCTCCAATAAGACCATAGCAATTACCCGGAGTAAAACTAACGGTGGCATCTTCGAATAATTTTTTATCGCCATATCTGAGCGAAACATTCACTGTACTGATCATTTTTTATACTCGTGCTTTTCTTTCCAGGTATTCGTTATAGGTCATATCATAGGTGGTCAACTGATTCTTATCGATTTCAAAAACTCGAGTAGTAATTTCACGCAAGAAATAACGATCATGCGATACCATCATGACAGTGCCAGGAAAGTCCTTGATGGCTTTTAAAAGCACTTCGCGCGATTTAATATCCAAATGGTTCGTGGGCTCATCCAGCACTAGGAAATTCACTGGGTGAGATAGAATACACGCCAATAGAACACGTGATTTTTCACCACCCGACAAAACTGAAATTTTCTTTTCAACTTCTTCGCCAGAAAATAAAAACGCCCCTAACAAACTGCGGATGCTGCCAATACTTGAATGCGGCACTCGCGCTTCAACTTCTTGTAAGATTGTTTTTTTAGGATCCAAGACATCCAAAGAATTTTGCGAAAAATATCCTGTTGAAATGCTGGCTCCGACTTGGCAAATACCACTGGTTGGATCCGTTTGCCCTGTCACAATTTTTAAAAATGTCGATTTACCCGCACCGTTGACACCCACAACCGCAACGCGATCGCCCCGTTTCACCAAAGCTGTCGCATTCGAGAAAACATTTTTTTCACGGCCATCTTTTAATTGCCATACTTTGGATAATTCAGTGACCTTGACGACTTCTTCACCACCACGAGGAGGAACAGGCCAAATAAATTCCATCACTTTGTCTTCGACTGGAATTTCAATACGATCAATCTTTTCAATTTTTTTAACACGTGACTGAACCTGCGCTGCATGGGATGCACGCGCCGCAAAGCGAGCAATAAATTCTTCTTCTTTGGCCAACATGTCTTCTTGGCGTTTAGCTGCTGCGATCAATTGATCGCGACGAATGTTGCGTTCTTTTTCATAGAAATCATAATTTCCACCATAAGTCGTCACCGTTCGATTGGCGATTTCGATAATTTTTGTGACCAACCGATTCATAAAATCACGATCATGTGATGTCATCAATACGGAGCCTTTAAAACTGTTCAACCAAGATTCTAACCAAACGATCGATTCAACATCCAAGTGATTTGTTGGCTCGTCCATCAATAAAACATCTGGAACTAGCAAAAGAATTTTCGCAAGCGACACACGCATTTTCCAACCGCCCGAATACTGACCCACATCGACAAGCATATCTTCGTTTGAAAATCCTAATCCCCCCAAAATCTCTTTGGCTCTGGATTCCAAATCATAACCACCGATACTTTCAAATTCAGATTGCAATTCTCCGTATTTTTCAACCGTCGACATCATGTCGTCTTCGGTTAAATTCGGATCTTGTAATTTTTCTTCTAAAATTTTAATTTGCTCTGTGATCGAATCTAAATTTCCTGCAGATAAAACTTCCTGCAAAACAGTTCGGCCCTTCATTTCTTCGATATTCTGTGAAAAGTAACCAACACGAATTTTATCTGGACGACTGATCGATCCCGCATCAACGGATTCTTCACCCATAATTAATCTGAAGACAGTGGTTTTGCCCGCGCCATTAGGCCCCACAAGGCCGACTTTTTCTCCGGGATTCAGCTGAAATGAACCATTTGAATACAATATTTTTGAGCCTTGTTGTTTGGTAACCGCATTAAAAGAGACCATAAAATCCTTTGAACGTTTCAGATTTAAACGAAATTTATATTTTTTTGAGAATAATTGAAAAAAATTGGAAATTCAATCGCAGCCTGAAGTATTCTGAATTCACGGAATGATTAAGACGTAAGCTTAACGGAGTCAGTTAAGTTCAGTTGTCAAGATTAAGGGGGGACGTTTGATGAGAAGAGTTTTCGATCATAACGACAAATCACCAAAGTGATGTTGCGGTTATAAAATATCTTACCGTTCTTGTGAATTTAAACCCTAATACTTTATAGGAGGTCACTAGCGGTTGATTAAGAATACGGTTTTAAGCCGTATCCTTCTTTTGTCTCAAGGCAAACTTTCAGAAATGAAAGGACGCAAAACTAGAGGGGCTTTCGGGATGACCGAGTGCTAGCCAGTTGCCAAAGGTATCAGACCTGCGGTGAAGACTGCAATGGAAGGAAAAAACACATACATTTTATTCATGGATTGGTTTCATTCCCCTTAACCTCAGCTTATCATTGACGATTGGTTGGGGTTTCTTTATTTGTGGCTACGCTTCTTTTATTCGCAGATTTTTTAACCGCCACAGCCTTTTTAGCCTTCGCTTTATTTAAATAACCTGACGATTTGCTTTCTTTTTTGTCTTCTTCGTTAATCGCATTATCCGGTAACGACAAACGAGTTCCCGTTTTAATTTTTGATTTACGGCTTAAATTATTCACTTTTTTCAAATCAGCAACAGAAACTTTATATCTTTGGGCAATCGAAGCCAAGGAATCACCAGGTTGAACAATATAAAAACGACCTGCTGCTACTTCCGGGCGCTTGATATTCAGAGGAGTTCTGTCAGGGACGTATAATCTCTGACCCACACGAAGTGTTTTCTTGCGTGGCAAATCATTGATTTCGCGCAAATAAGCAATATTTGTGCGGTACTTTCGAGCGATCGTTGACAATGTCTCGCCCTTTTTAACTTTGTGCATTTCAAATTCATTTTGATCCGGAACAAAATCAACCATCGAGGCCACGCTGTTATTTGCAGCAACTAAAGCCGCATCGAATGTTCCTGGTGGAATTCTGAGCTGTAACTGATTATCAATCGCCGGCGCAATTTCACCTTTGAATTTCGGATTTAAATCTTTGAAATCTTCGTAGTTAAAATTCAAACTTTCGGCCATCAAACGTAAATTAACGGGCTTATCAAAAGTCATTTGATCAAATTCAATCGGAGTCATGTAATCAATGCCATCAAATCCATATTTATCCGGATTTTTAGCAATCAATTTAGCTGCGATATATTTAGGAACGTAATCCATTGTTTCACGTGGCAAAGCTCTGCGATTTCTGATCAATTCCCAAAAATCTTTTGTTTTGTATTTCTTAACGACTCTTAGGACACGGCCTTCTCCAACATTGTAGGCCGCCATTGACAAATACCATGAATCAAAAATTCCATATAAATCTTTGAAATACTCAGCCGCTGCCTGTGTGGCTAAAACCGGATCACGACGCTCGTCCATCATGCGATCAATTTGCAATTTATAACGCTTTCCGGTTCCACGAATAAATTGCCAATAACCCACTGCCGAGGCATGTGAACGCGCTTTCGAGCTGAATCCTGATTCAATCAAAGCGATGTAAAATAAATCTTCGGGTAATTTATTATCACGCAAAACTTTTTTCATCAAAGCTTCGTAACGTGTCGAGCGAGCCAAATATCTTTCCATATGGGGACGGCCACGGCCTTGAAAGTATTTAATCCATTTTTCAACGTTTTCATTAATCTCGATAGGAATTGTTTCCAACTCCTGTGAAACAACTTCTTTAGCGGGTTCGTTGACGCGAAAATTTTGCAGATCACCTTTTTCATCGTACTGTGTTGTCGTTTCTGCAGTTTCAGTTTTATGGGCACACGAAACCACGAATATGATTCCAACTAGAAAAATGAATAGCTTTGATTTAATCATAGGCCTCAGTCTACTGTAGGCTAGGTCTGGGATCAACCAGACCAAAGCCCGGTTTGTAACAATAATTACTGATTCGGAAGTTCAGCCACGATTTTTGCTGTTAGTTCACTCAATTCACTGACGGATTGCTCTAGTGATTTCTGCTGAATGAGCTTTTGTTGAAATTCATTCGGAGCGAAACCCACCGTTTGAAAATAATCAAACAACTGATGCATGTCTTTTTCATATTTATCGCGGTAATTCTGAGAAACATGATGAATTAACTCAGACCACTCATGGGCCGACGATTTATTCTGGCTCATTTCTGATAAAATTAAATATATCAAATTCACAGACTCGGCACCGACTTTACGCAGTTCTTGTTTTTTCAGACTGTCTTTGATTTGTTGAATTTTCACATCCACTCGTTTTTTCAACTGCGGCTTTTGATCAATTGTTCTGTATTGCAAAATAAATTGAATCAACTGGGCTAATAAACCGAATAAAATCAGTCCAACAATCAATGGAATACGAACGGCTTGCCACGAAAAAGCTGACGGCCAACTCATGATCGTTAAATTTTCACTGATGGCAGCTACGGCTCCCTTTGAATCGCCAGCTGTATTTGTGACTGTATTTTGAGGAGTCGCTGATCCTTGGATAATTTTCAGATTCATTTCCTCGGTGGACTTAGTCACATACTGTTTTGATTGCGGATCAAAATAAGAAAAATGTATAGCTGGCAATTTCACTTCGCCCACTTTTTTAGGAACTAATAAAACTTCGAATTCTTTGTAACTTTGACCATCCTTAAAAAATTTCGATTCACTTTTTGTATCGTAAACTTCTATGCCTTCTGGCCACTGAATCGGCGGCAATTCAATCAGCTTGGCGTTGCCCGAGCCTTCAAAACGGATTTTAATACTGAATGGCTGATTCGTTGGAAATTGTAAACCTTCGATTTGAGTTTGAATTTGAAACTGACCCACAGCGCCCGAAAAACTGAGCGGTTTACCTTCCGTGGGAAGTGGTAAAACTGTGATCGGTGTTCTTTTGGATGATTTCGTATATTCAGCCAATTGTCCCCAACCAAATTGTGTTGGCAGTCGTACTTTTCCTTTGATTTTAAA
>Ga0255182_1001089_pt1 | contig 15189 bp, 13 predicted proteins | sample Atl_UVDOM_RepA_8_FD_188420 | JGI IMG/M metagenome (GOLD analysis project Ga0255182, IMG submission 188420) | Freshwater microbial communities from Altamaha River, Georgia, United States - Atl_UVDOM_RepA_8d | ecosystem: Environmental > Aquatic > Freshwater > River | place: USA: Georgia...
GCAGGCCGGTCCCCTGCCCTGCGGTCTGTTCGTGGCGTCGACGGTGCAGGAGGAGATCGGCCTGCGGGGTGCCCAGACGAGCTGCTACGGCGTCGATCCGCACGTGGGGATCGCCGTTGATGTCACCCACGCCACCGACTGCCCGACGATCGACAAGAAATCCGAGGGAGACGTGGCGCTCGGCCGCGGTCCGGTCGTCTTCCGCGGGCCCAACATGAACCCGCATGTCGTCGACCGGCTCCTTGCCGCCGGTCGCGCCGGCGCTATTCCGGTGCAACTCGGGGCCAGCGGCCGGGCCACGCCCACCGATGCCAACGTGCTGCAGACGACGCGGGCGGGGGTGGCCACGGGGCTCGTCAGCATTCCGAATCGCTACATGCATTCCGCCGTGGAGACCGTTTCGCTCGACGACGCCGACCGGGCCGCCGACCTGCTCGCCGCCTTCGTCCGGGGCCTGGAGGGGCCGATAGCGTGGTCACCGTGACCGATACGAGGCCCATGATGGGACCGGCCCCCGCTGGGCTGCCAAAACGGCACATCTTGCGGTCGCCCCCACCCGGCCCGGGATTCCCGCGGCTCGTCCCGTTCTTCCCTGGGCCGGCTCGGCCGGCATGGCAGCCGGAGACTCTTTGGCACGGCGGTTGCTCTAGCGTGGTTCGCCCCGCCGGGGACTGCCAAATCAACACGTGTTCGAGACGCCGCGAGGCACCGCGTTCCGGCGTCACCTTTTGGAGGAGTTTCTCGTGGCCAAACAAATGGTGTTCGACGATGAGGCCCGTCAGCCCCTGCTCGCCGGCGTCTCCAAGCTCGCCCGCGCGGTCAAGAGCACGCTCGGCCCCCGGGGCCGCAACGCGGTGCTCGACAAGGGCTGGGGATCGCCCAAGGTGACCAAGGACGGCGTGACCGTCGCCGAGGATATCGATCTCGAGGACCCGTACGAGAATCTCGGCGCACAGCTCGTCAAGGAGGCGGCCAGTAAGACCAACGACGTGGCCGGAGACGGCACGACGACGGCCACGGTGCTGGCGGAGGCGATCTTCCGCGAGGGACTCAAGATGATCGCCGCCGGCGCGGACCCGATGGCGCTGTCGCGCGGCATCCACCGGGCTGTTGAGGCGGTGTCAAAGTCGATCCTCTCGATGGCGACGCCGATCAACGAGAAGAACAAGAAGGAGCTGATGCAGATCGCGACGATCGCGGGCAATAACGACCCGTCGATCGGCAACGTTCTCGCCGACGCCTTCCTGAAAGTGGGGAAGGATGGCGTGATCACGGTCGAGGAAGGCAAGCAGTCCGAGACCACCGTCGATGTGGTCGAGGGCATGCAGTTCGACCGGGGCTTCCTCTCGCCGCACTTCGTGACCGATGCCGAATCGCAGGTCTGCGAGCTCGAGAACCCCTACATCCTCATCTTCGAGGAGAAGATCTCGAGTGCGAAGAATCTCGTGCCTTTGCTGGAGGCTGTCAGCAAGTCCGGCAAGCCGCTCGTCGTCATCGCCGAGGACGTGGAGGGCGAGGCGCTCGCCACGCTCGTTGTGAACAAGCTCCGCGGCATCGTGCAGTCGGTGGCCATCAAGGCCCCAGGCTACGGCGACCGTCGCAAGGCGATCCTCGGCGATCTGGCGGTGCTGACGGGCGGCCAGGCGATCTTCAAGGACCTGGGAATCTCCCTCGACGCCATCAAGCTCAGCGACCTGGGCCGGGCCAAGAAGGTGATCATCGAGGCCGAGAACACGACGCTCGTCGGCGGCGCCGGCAGCAAGGACGCCATCGACGGCCGGGCCAAGCAGATCCGCGCCGAGATCGAGACGACGACGAGTGATTACGACCGCGAGAAGCTGCAGGAGCGGCTCGCCAAGCTCGCCGGTGGCGTGGCCCAGATCAACGTGGGCGCGGTCACCGAGACGGAGATGAAGGAGCGAAAGGCCCTCATCGATGACGCGAAGAGTGCCGTCCAGGCGGCCCTCGCCGAGGGCATCGTGCCGGGCGGCGGCGTGGCCCTGCTCAAGAGTGAGAAGGCGATCGAGAGCCTCATCGGCAAGGGCGATCTGAGCGACGATGAGGCGATGGGAGCACGCATCGTCAAGCAGGCGTTGCGGTATCCGCTCGAGGCGATCGCTGGAAACGCCGGCATGGACGGCTCGGTCGTCGTCAATCGGGTCCGGCACATGAAGGGCAAAAACGACGGCTATGACGCCGACAAGGGGGAGTATTGCGACCTCGTGTCAGCGGGAGTGATCGATCCGGCCAAGGTGGTGCGGACGGCCCTGCAGAATGCGTCGAGCGTGGCCGCCCTGCTCCTCACGACCGACTCCCTCGTCACAGAGATCCCGAAGGCCGAGGAGGAGTCGGCCGGCGAAGGCCACGACCATCACGGGATGGGCGGCGGCATGGGTGGCATGCCCGGCATGGGCGGCATGCCCGGCATGATGTGATCGGTTCTTCCGAGGGCGTCGGGCCGGAGGGCCGCGTCGCCACGTTTCCCTGCAACGATTCCCTTCCTTTCCTGTTTGGAGCGACTGAATCATGGCTGCCAAGAACCTGAAGATCCGTCCGCTCGACGACCGCGTGGTCGTGGAGCCCGTCGAGGCCGAGGAGCGGACCGCCGGCGGCATCGTGCTGCCCGATTCCGCCAAGGAGAAGCCGCAGCGCGGGCATGTCGTCGCGCTCGGTCCCGGCAAGCTCCTCGAGAACGGCGGCCGCGCCCCACTGTCGGTGGCGGTCGGCGATCAGGTCATCTACGGGAAGTATTCAGGCAGCGACATCGAGGTCGACGGCCATGAAGTGAAGATTCTCCGCGAGAGCGACATTCTCGCGAAGGTGATGAGCTGAAGGCGTCCGTCCTCCGTCCGTCCGCGTCCTCGCATCCTCTTTCTCAGGTTTTCAGGAGTAACGACCCGTGCCCAAGCAACTGCTGTTCGACGACAACGCCCGCGCCAAGCTGCTCAAGGGCGTCGAGAAACTGGCCGGTGCCGTCGCTGTCACGATGGGCCCCACCGGCCGCAACGTGATCATCGACAAGTCGTTCGGCGGCCCGACCGTGACGAAGGACGGCGTGACTGTCAGCAAGGAAGTGGACCTCGAGGACGCCTTCGAGAACATGGGCGCAAAGCTCGTGAACGAGGTGGCTTCGAAGACGTCCGACCTTGCCGGTGACGGCACGACGACGGCCACCGTCCTGGCGCGGGCGATCTTCCGAGAGGGCACCAGGAACGTGGCCGCCGGCAGCAACCCGACTGCCGTCCGGCGGGGCATCGACAAGGGCGTCACGGCGGCCGTCGAGCGGCTCATGGAGATCGCGCGGAAGGTGAGCCGGCCCGAAGAGGTGGCGCAGGTCGGCTCGATCAGTGCCAACAACGACCGGGCGATCGGCGATCTGCTTGCCGAGGCGCTGCAGCGCGTGGGCAAGGACGGCGTCATCACGGTGGAAGAGGGCAAGACCACCGAGACGACCGTGCGTTTCGTGGACGGCATGCAGTTCGACAAGGGTTTCGTCTCCCCCTACTTCGTCAACAAGCCGGCCGAGATGGTCTGCCAGCTCGACGATGCGGTGATCCTGATCCACGAGAAGAAGATCTCGAACCTGCGGGACCTCCTGCCCCTGCTCGAGAAGGTGGCCCAGTCTGGCAAGCCGCTCCTGATCATCGCTGAGGACGTCGATGGCGACGCGCTCACGGCGCTCGTCGTCAACAAGCTGCGGGGCGTGCTCAACGTCTGTGCCTCCAAGGCCCCGGGATTCGGCGATCGCCGCAAGGCGATGCTCGGCGACATCGCGACGCTCACGGGCGGAACGTTGATCTCCGAAGATCTGGGACTCAAGCTCGAGAGCCTCGACCTGTCTCATCTGGGCCGGGCCAAGAAGGTCACGGTGGACAAGAACGAGACCACGATCGTCCAGGGTGCCGGCAAGCAGGACGATGTGCAGGCCCGCGTGCAGCAGCTCCGGAATCAGATCGAGGGCACCGAGAGCGAGTACGACCGGGAGAAGCTGCAGGAGCGGTTGGCGAAGCTCACCGGCGGGGTGGCGATCATCTCCGTCGGCGCCGGCACCGAAGCGGAGATGAAGCAGAAGAAGGCCCGCGTCGAGGATGCGCTCCATGCCACTCGTGCGGCCGTCGAGGAGGGCATCGTCCCTGGGGGTGGTGTCGCCCTGCTCCGCTGCCGTGAGGCCGTGGAGAAGGCTCGGTCCCAGGCAAAGGGCGACGAGAAGATCGGCGTGGACATCGTGCTGCACGCCCTCGAGGCACCGATCCGGCAGATCGCCGAGAACGGCGGCATCGACGGTGCCGTGGTGGCCGACGAGGTCGCGGACAAGGATCTGAACATGGGCTACGACGCCAACAAGGGCGAGTATGTCGACATGCTCAAGGCCGGTATCATCGACCCGGTGAAGGTCGTCCGCGTGGCGCTGACAAACGCGGCCAGCATCGCCGGGCTGATGCTCACGACCGAGGCTCTCGTCACCAACCTCGACAAGGACGACGCCAAGAAGCGGCGGGCGGAAGGCAGCGTCCGGTAGCCGGGCGGCGCGAGCCGCCCCGTCCCGCGCGTGTGATTTCCCGCCGCGCCCGCACCCCGGACCGCGTATGTCCATGGCCATCGAGCGTGACTACTACGAGGTGTTGGGGGTTGATCGTCGCGCCGACGGCGCGACGATCGCCGACGCCTATCGCAAGTTGGCGATCCGCTTCCACCCCGACAAGAATCCCGGCAACGCCGAGGCCGCCGACCGCTTCAAGGAGGCGGCCCGGGCGTTCGAGGTATTGTCGAACGACGAGTTGCGAAGTCGCTACGACCGCTTCGGCCACGCGGGCCTGCAGGGGGGCGGTCGGCACGATTTCAACGATATCGGCGACATCTTCGACGCCTTTGGCGACCTCTTTGGTGGCGGCCTGTTCGGGGGCGGCGGTCGCCGGGGCAATCGGCCCCGGCAGGGACGGGACGTGTACTCGAGCGTGACGCTGTCGCTCGTCGAGGCGGCGCGTGGTGCGACCAAGACGATCGAGTTCTCGCGGCATGAGGTCTGCGGGGCGTGCGACGGCTCCGGCGCCCGCAAGGGCACCAAGCCGCAGCCCTGCGACTACTGCAATGGTCACGGTCAGGTGATTCAGTCGGCCGGCGTCTTCCGCCTCCAGACGACATGCCCGGCCTGCCGAGGGGCCGGCACGGTCGTCCGCGACAAGTGTCCCGATTGCGGCGGCGAGGGGCTCACGGTCGAGAACGTCGAGAGGCGGGTGACGATCCCCGCCGGCGTCGATCGCGACGTCCGTGTGCGGCTGGCCGGGGAGGGCGAGCCGGGTGGCAACGGCGGACCTCCGGGCGACTGCTACTGCGTCGTCGAGATCGAGGAGCACCCCTTTCTCAGTCGGGAGGGGCGCGATCTTCACTGCGAGGTGCCGATCACGATCAGCCAGGCGGCCCTCGGGGCGACGGTCGAGGTGCCGACGCTCGACGGCCCGAAGCCGCTCGCCGTGGCCGCCGGCACGCAGCCGGGCGAGGTGGTCCGTGTCAAGGGGCACGGCATGCCCGAAGTCCGCGGACGCGGCATCGGCGACCTGCTCGTCCATGTGCATGTCGAGGTCCCGAGATCGCTGTCCGCTCGGGCGGAGGAGTTGCTCCGCGAGCTGGCTGCCGAGGAGCACAGCTCCGTCAGCCCGAAGCGATCGAGTTTTTTCCGCCGTCTATCCGAGTACTTCCAGGGGCGCGAGGCGGCCGAGCCGACTGCCGAGCCACGTGACGAGAAGCCGAGAGGCAAAAAGGAGCACAAGGCATGAGCCATCCCGACGATGATCCCGGCTTGCCGCCCGAGGCCGCGGGGACGGGGCCAGTCGCGGGCAACGCACAGGCCGGCGATCTGGTAGACCAGTTGCGTGACGCGGAAGACCGGCTTTTGCGGACGCAGGCGGAGCTCGAGAACTTCCGCAAGCGGTCACGCCGTGAATACGAGGACGCGCAGCGGTATCGTGAGATCGACCTACTGCGCGATCTGCTGCCCGTGCTGGACAACGTCCGTCGCGCGATCGAGGCCAGCGAGAAGACGGCCGACGTCGAGACCCTTCGGTCGGGCTTCCGCATGACGGCCCAGCAGATCGAGAAGCTGCTCGACAGTCACGGCTGCAGGACGATCGAAACCGAGGGACATCCATTCGACCCCGCGGTCCACGACGCCATCCTGCAGCAGGTCGTGCCCGGTGTGGCTGCCGGCACGGTCGTCGGCGTCGCCAGCCACGGCTACCGCCTGCACGACAGGGTCGTCCGTCCTGCCCAGGTGATCGTCTCCAAGGAGGACTGACCGATGCCCACGTACGATTACGTTTGCGACGGCTGCGGGCACGCCTTCGAGCTGTTCCAGTCGATGACCGATGCCGTCAAGAAGACCTGCCCGGAGTGCGGCAAGAAGAAGCTCCGGCGGCTGATCGGCGCCGGCGGCGCGATCGTCTTCAAGGGCAGCGGCTTCTACAAGACCGACTACCGCAGCGACTCCTACAAGAAAGGCGCCGCCGCCGACTCCGGCGGCTCCGGCGACGGTGCCGCGAAGAAGCCCGACGCGGGGGGCAAGCCCAAGGGCACGGATTGACCATGCCGCGCTGCCCTGTCTGCGACGCCCCGGTGCGGCTCGAGTCGACGCCGACGGCGCCGTTTTGCTGCGAGCGGTGTCGGCTCATCGACCTGGGCCGCTGGCTTGACGAGGCCTACGCCGTGCCTGAGACGAGGCCCGCGGACGACGAGGAGGAGCCTCCTGCCGCCGGGGCCGACGGCGACGCCTGAAGGCGTGTCCCGAGGACGTCGCCGGTGAAAGGCCGGCCCGATCCGCATATACTCTCGGCCCGCCGGACGGCCGAGCGCCGAGCATAGGCCGGCTGGTCCGCATCAGAAGCGACGAGAGGGTGAGCCATGGACGATATTCGAGCCAGCGCTGCAGCCGGGGCCGCGGACGCCATGCGGCCGGCCGCCGTCGAGACGCCGCCGGGTCTGCCCGCAGCGACCGGCGTGGTCCACGACATCCGTTGGAGCGAGGCGCTGCCGTGGTGGCTTTTGTTTCGCGCCGCCGGCGCGGCCTTCGCGCCGACGGTGATCCTGCTGGCGACACTCGGCTGCCTGGCGACCTGGGCCGGTTGGTCGCTCGCCGACCGGTTGCAACTCGCCGGTGTCGATCGCACCGCAGATCTCGTCGCGGCCGCCGGCGAGGGCCTCGTCCTGCCCTCGGGCGTGACCGCCGCCGCGCCGACCGCGGCCGGCTGGCCGTTGGCCGCTCCGCCGGGGCGGCAGTCCCTCTCGTGGCTCGTGGGCGTGCTGGATCGCCTGCCGTCCGCCCCCGCCGAGATTCTCCGGCTGGTCGCCATCCCGTTTCGGCCGCTGGCCACCGGGCCGCAGGTCGCCGGTGCGGCGGCACGGCTCGCCTGGTTCGTGCTTGTCTGGTCGATCTTCGGCACGGCGATCGCGCGGCACGTCGCCCTCAAGCTCGTCGGCGAGGACGCGCCGGGGCTGCTCGGATCCATCTGGTACGGCACGCAGAAGTGGCTTTCCTCCTTCAACGCCGTGGCGTTTGTGGTCCTCGGAATCCTCGCGCTCGCCGTGCCGGGGGCGTTGCTGGGCCTGCTCATGCGGAGTGACGTCGGCCTCGCGGTCGCCGGCGCCTTGTGGCCGCTCGTGCTTGCCGGCGCCATCGTGCTTGCCATCCTCGCCGTGGGGGTGGTCGCCGGCTGGCCGCTGATGGTGGGCGCGGTCGGCGTCGAACGCGGCGACAGCTTCCAGGCGATCTCGACGGCGTTTTCCTACCTCTACCAGCGACCCCTGCACTACGCCTTCTACGGGCTGGTCGCGGCGGTCGTCGCGCTGCCGGCGCTCGCGGCTGCCGGCGTCTTCGCCGACGCCATCGCGTCCTTCGCCGTGTGGGCTGCCAGCTTCGGCATGGGCCACGAGCGCACGGCCGCGGTCCTCCGTGATGCCGCCGCCGCCGGAGCCGAAGTGCCCTGGGGCGCCCGTGCGATCGGGTTTTGGATGCGATCGCTCGAGGCCGTGCTGGCATCGTTCGGCTGGGGCTACTTCTGGTCGATCGCGACCGCGGCCTACCTGCTTCTGCGGCGCGACGTCGATGGCACCGAGTGCGACGAGGTCGTGCTCGACGAGCCGGCCGGCGGCTGACGCACGCTCAGCCGCAGTAACGCTTGAGGATCGCCGGGAAGCCGCCGAGGAGCTCGCCGCGGCTGATCGCGGCGTCGGCGCCGGCGTCGCGGGCCAGGTCGAGACGCTGCTTGGCCACGTGCGGTCCGAAAGCCACGAGACGGGCCTCGCGGCCCGTCTCGGACGGCTCCCCGGCCAGCAGCGCCCGCACCCGCGTGACGAGCACCGCCGGGTCACCCGCCAGCGCCTGGAGATCGAGCAGAACGAGGTCGTAGGGGCCGCCCGGCAGCGGCCCGTCGGGCGAGCGGAGCGTCTCCAGCCGCGCCGCGGCGTCGCGGGCCAGCCCCGCGATCCGACTCGTCGAGAGCAGGTCGGGGGTCACGAGGAGAATCCGCGGTCCGGCGGGCTGGGGCGCTCCCGTTTCTGGGGTTACGTCGGTCGGCATCAGATGGCCTCCGGCCCGCGGACATCGCGATAGATCTGGACGGCCTCGTCCATCGGCAGGACCAGGAGGCGACCCTCGAGGCCGGCCGAAGCTTCCGCAGCCGCCGCGGAGAGCGTGCATCGAATAGTCTCCACCGTCCGCTCGAGAAAGTCATCGTTGACGGCGATCTGGATGACCGTGTCCTGGAGGACTTCCGCCCTCGGCAGCGGCGGCTCGTAGCCCTGGGCATCACAGACCGTGAGCCTGGTGACGTGCACGGCCGCGAGCGCCTCACGCACCGCCTCCAGTTGCGCCGGCTTCAAGATCGCGACGACCAGGTGCATGGTGGGGTTCCGAGGGATGCCGTGTGTCCGCCGGCCAGGGCCATGACGCACGGGCCGGCGGACGCTGAGCGTACCGATCGTGCCGTGCCCGTGCCACGGTCCGATCAGGGATCGAGCAGCAGGTGGCCGGCGTCGAGCACCTTGCGGATGCGGGCCTGCATCTCGGTCAGGTGGGCCCGCGAATAGTCGTCGAGCTTGACATCGTTGCGACCCAGCAGGGTGCCGATACGGGCCTCGATTGCGCGAAGCTGGAAGGCCGAGATCGACTGCGCGTCGGGCGAGCCACGGCTCGACAATGCCAGCTGTCCCAGGCGGGAAACATATTCCCGCTGCAGGCCGCGCCGGAGGCTGCCGATGGCCGGCTTGCGGACGGTGTAGTCGCCGGGACCGGTCGCATCCAACTCCGCCAGGATCGACTTCGTGAGCCTGTCGAGGAGCTCGGCCGTCGTGAACGCGTCCTGGTCGGCCGGCACCTTCAGCTCACTGTCGCGGATGCGGGAGAGCGTGGTCGCGTCGAGCAGCCGGCCGAGCACACGGGTCTGCCAGCCGAGGATCGCATCGTGGACGGGATAGTCCTCGCGATCGACGTGCCGGCTGCCCCAATGCATCCAGTTCGTGGGTACGAGCTGGTTGTAGAGATCGGGCGGGAACGAGAAGGGCCGGGCGCTGAAGAGCTGCTGCTCGAGGAGCGCGAGCGCGTCCCGCTGCTTCTGCGGCTCGACGACACGGAACGGGAGCGGCGCGTCGGCATCCCCCTTGTGGCTCCGCGACGTGTGCAGCCCGCCGATCAGCCGCGACGCCGTATACATGGCCTGCCCGTGGGCCGACAGCAGCACGCCGAACGCCTGCCGCACCCGTTCGTAGCCGCCCGCCCGGCCGTCCTTTCCCTTGGCGGTCATGCGGTCGGCGATAACGGGCATGATCTGCGCCACGAGCTCCGCCCGGCTCCGGGCGAACTCCAGCGGATCGTTCCCCAAGTCGAACCGGTTCGACAGCGGATCGGGGTCGGCGAACTCGGTCTCCTCGTCGGTCGCGTAGGCGAGTGCCGGCTCTCCGCTCCGGGAGGCGATCTTCTCCAACTCCGGCAACTCGGCCTCGGGGCTTCCGGCCGCGATCGGCTTGTACCCGTACTCGATCGCCCACAGGTCGTAGGGGCCGAGTTTGGCGGTGTAGTAATCGCCCTGCGTCTTTCCCTTCGGCACGATGTTCACCGGCAGGTAATCCATCACGCTCGTGCTGGCGCCGCTGGCGGCGGTCTTGGAGACGTCATTGATGTCGGCCAGCGACCGCAAGGCGCTCCCCTTGAAATTGTGCCGCAGGCCGAGCGTGTGGCCCACCTCGTGCATCGCGACCAGCTTGAGCCCCTGGAGGACGAGCTTCTCCTTGTTGGCTTCCGACAGCGGGCCCTCGGCCGTCGCCGCGAGCGCCGTCGTGGCCAGGGCCGTCTCGCGGGCATGGCCGTCGAAGAGGGCACAACCGCCGCAGCAGTGGCCGTGTTCGGGGCCGCCAGGTGCCACGCCGCCCGTGAGCCAGGCGACCGACTGCGGTGTGAAGGTTTCGTATTCCGTCCGCCAGGACCGCAGGAAGTCACCGTCGAAGATGATGTCCGCGTCGAGGATTTGGCCGGTCCGGGGATTCACCCGCGACGGGCCCATCGCAAAACCGGCGCCGGCCGTGATCCAGCGGAACGTGTTGTAGTTGACGTCTTCAGGATCCCAGTCGGTGACGTCCGGCTGCTGACGCACCTCGATGGCGCTGGAGAAACCGGCTTTCTCGAAGGCCTCGTTCCACGACTCGATGCCCTCCCTGATCGGCTGACGGTATCTGAACGGCACCGTCTTCTCGATCCAGAACACGATCGGCCTCTTCGGCGGCGAGACGGGCGCCGAGGGGTCGGCCTTCTCGAGGTGCCAGCGGTTGATGTAGCGGACGAACCGGTCCTCGTCGACCTTCTGCGAGAAGTCCTTGAGGGCCGTCACGAAGTAGCCGACGCGCGAGTCGGCCAACCGCGGCCGGTACCCGTTCTGCGGCAACAGGCTCAGCGAGTAGTGCACGATGATCGTGGCACCGCGGGAGTCCGGAACCGTGTCGATGTCACGCGTGCCGTTGGAGCCGTAGGTCGCGGCGACCTCGAGTTCGACGTTGTCCGGGAAACCCTTGACCCGCGCCCAGGTGGACCGGTCTCGCGCGAACGAGAATCCGGGCAGGGCCTGGGAGATCTGCGGCAGGTCCGAGAGGAACACCGGGCCGAGATCCACCACGTGTCCGCCCGACGGGCCCGTCGTCGCGATGGGCAGGCTGAAGAGCACGCTGTCGGTATAGGCGAGGTCGACCGCCTTCGCCTCCGGGCTCCCCTTGTCGGCAAAGAAGCGGACGTTCTTGCGGACGATCTGGATGTTTTCATCGACCTTCCGGAACTGCCAGACCCAGTCGTCGCCGAAGCCCAGGCTCATGCCGCCGAGCAGAGGGCGATCGCCGATGCCCCTGGCGATCGAGATCAGCACGAAGAACTCCTTGCCGAGCAACGCGTCGGTCAACTCGGCGTAGACCTTGTCGTCCTTGCGCCACAGCGGGACGAGGCCGTTGACACGGGTCGCGTCCTTGAAGAGCACGGCGAAGGACGGCTTGCCCCCCTTCGTCTCCGGTTTCGGGTCGGTGGGGGCGGCATCCCTGGACGGAGCCGGAGCGGCCGCCGGCGTCGCGCCCGGCGCATCCGCCTGCTTCGCTGCGGGGGGCTCGCCGCGGCCGACAGCGACCATGACCAGGGCCGCACAGACCGCGAGCCCGAGGCTTGCGATGCGGGGGCGGGGCGCACGGCGACTCGGCGTCATGATGGCCATCGGGATGCTCCTGGCGGGGGCGGCAGGGCGGCCTGAGCCCATTGCCGAAGAATCCCTCCAGCGTACCATCGCCCTATCGGGGGCTCCACCATTCGCCGGCGCCATGTCGGACCGGCGGGCCTCCCGCGAACAATCCCGGCATGCGGCCGCTCCTCCGGCGGATGGGGCGGTGCCTGCGGGCGCACGACGACGAGGCCCTCGCGATGCTGAGCGACGCGGTCCGTCTGGCGGCGGCCAGACGCTGGCTGACCGGGGGGACGCTCCGCATCGTGCGGGTGTTCACCACCGGCCTAAGCGGCGCGGACGTGTCGCTCGTCGAGCACGCGGGCGGTCGCGGGCACGTGCTCAAGCGGTTCGGGGTCGGCACCGAGCGCGGACACGCGGAGTTCGTGCATCGGCTCGTGCAGCATGTCCGGGGCCGAGCCGAGCCGCATATCGCGGATCTCGAGGCGCTGCCCACGGGCGGCACGCTCTGGCAGGACGAAGCGGGTGACTTGTGGGAACTCTCCCAGTTCATACAGGGCGTACCGGTGCCCAGGCCCTCAGGCCCGCAGGCGGCCGCCGCCGCCGCCGCGCTGGCGCGGCTGCACGAGGCGGCCGGCAGCCTTCCCGGCACCCCTGTCCGGTGGGGCGTGCCGCGGTCGCTCGTCGAGCGGCGCCGTCGGGCGACGGAACTCCTGCGTCGCCCCTGGTCGCGTCTCGCCGGCGGTGCCGTGGCCGCGGGCCGCGCGGCGCATCCCGCACTCGCCGCCGCCGTCTCGGCCCGGGTGGCGATCGCGCGCGAGACGCTCGCCGCGAGTGGTGGCCTCGGCCTCATCGCCCGCGTGGCGGGCACCGAGCCGCACGCGTGTCTCGTGCAGCCCGTGCTCCGCGACGTCTGGCACGAGCATGTACTGTTCGCCGGTCGGCACGATCCGCGCGTCTGCGGCTTCATCGACGCCCATGCCGCCGGCGTCGATAATCCGGTCACCGACCTGGCCCGGCTCCTGGGCAGCTGGGAGCCCCCAGCTTGCCTGGCTTGCCTGCCTCTGGCCGAACGGTGGCCGGAGGCATGGCAGGCGTATGCCGCGACACGATGTCTTGCTCGGGGGGCGGAACGCCTGCTGCATCTGCTGCACGCGACCGGTGTCGTTTTTGGCCTCGACAACTGGTTTCGGTGGACGCTCGAGGAAGGGCGACGGTTTTCGGACATGCCACGCGTGCTGGACAGGGTCGATCGCCTGATCGCGGAACTTCCCCATGCCATCGCCGGCGCATGCCCCGAGAATGGCGATTGACCGTACGAAATTGCAGCCGGTAAACTCGAGTAACCGACACTTTCTCGGGATTCGGCCGGCCCCTCGAGCCGGCTCGCGCACTCTCGAAGCCGTCGGGTGGAGAACCATGGGCATACTCCGTCATCCGATCCGCCTGGGCTGTTTGACGGCCGCATTGGCTGTTTTTGCCGTGGTCCCGTGGGTGGGCGTGGGGGCGGCGGCTCCCGACGTCGCTGGCGGCGCGGGATTCGATCCGCTCGCCGGCATTTCCGCAGCCCTCGGTAGCCCGGCCCAGGTGGCCGCCGCCGTCGAGCCGGGCCCCGGCTCGGACGTGCTCGTCGTCACGGTGACGCTCGAGGAGGGTTGGCACCTCTACGCCGTAGACCAGAAGCCGGGCGGCCCCCAGGCGACGCGGATCGTCGTCGCCGCGGATGCTCCACAGCGTCCTACGGGTCCGTTTCGGCCCGACACGCCGCCTCATCGACGAACGATCCGGGACGTTCCTGGCTGGAATGGGCTCGTCGTTGAGGAGCACGCTGGCACCGTCACCTGGCGGGCGCCCCTCGCCGCTCATCCGGCGGGCACCGGCGACGAGATCCGGGGCAGCGTGAGCCTCCAACTCTGCCGGGACAACGCCTGCACACCGCCTGAGACCATCCCGTTCACCGCCCGCCGCTCGGCCTCCGCGACGCCGCTTCCGGCGGGGGCCGCCGATCCGCCCGCCGCGGAGCCGGCTTCCGGTGAGCCCGCCGTCGAGGAAGCGGCTGCTCCGGCAGCAGCGGCTGGGGCGGCGTCGCGGCCCCTGTCGCTGCCGGTGGCGCTTGCCATGGGCCTTCTCGGCGGCTTGATCCTCAACCTCATGCCCTGCGTGCTGCCGGTGCTCGGCCTGAAGCTCATGTCGTTCGCCCAGCAGTCGGGCCAGGCGCGGCAGGAGATCTTCCGGCTGAACCTCTGGTACTGCGCCGGCCTCTATGCCGTCTTCTTCGTGCTGGCGACAGCCAGCGTGGCCGCCAACCTCGGCCTGGCGGGATCCAACCTCGCCTGGGGCGAGCAGTTCACTTCGACGCGGTTCAACATCGTGATGGCGGCGATCGTCTTCGCGTTCGCGCTCTCGTTCCTGGGCGTGTGGGAACTGCCGATCCCGGGCTTCATCGGCGAGCGGGCCGGTCGCATGCATGCCCAGGAAGGACCGGCCGGGTCATTTCTCAAGGGCGTGCTGAGCACGGTGCTCGCGACGCCCTGCAGCGGTCCGTTCCTCGGGCCGGTGTTCGGTTTCACGCTCACGCAGCCGACGTCGGTGACCTACGCCGTCTTCGCGGCGATCGCGACGGGCATGTCGCTCCCCTACCTGCTCGTCGGCCTGTTCCCCGGCCTGGTCCGGTTCATGCCGAAGCCGGGCCACTGGATGGAGACCCTCAAGGAGGTGCTCGGCTTCGTCATGTTGGGCACGGTCGTGTTTCTTTTCACGTTCCTCGACCGTGACTGGTTCGTGCCCACCTTCGCGCTCCTGATCGGGATCTGGGCGGCCTGCTGGTGGGTCGGCAAGGCGCAGGCGTCGCAGGGCGGCACGGTGGGGTTCGGCCGCTGGGTACAGGCCGCCGCGATCGCCGCGGCGATCGGCACGTTCGCCTTCGGGCTACTCGGGCCCATCGACTCGGTCATCCCCTGGGAGCCGTTCTCCAAGGAGCGTCTGGCCGACCTGCGCCGGCGCGGAGCGACGGTCATGATCGACTTCTCCGCCGACTGGTGCATGACCTGCAAGTACAACCTCGCCACCGCCATCGAGACCTCGAAGGTGAAGGCGGAGATCGAGCGCAACCGGGTGGTGCCGCTGCTGGCCGACTGGACGGACGGATCGCCGGAGATCAAGCGGATGCTCGAGAGCCTGCAGAGCAAGTCGATCCCCGTGCTCGCGATCTTTCCCGCCGCCACGAACGGCGGCGAGCCGCCGGAGCCGATCGTGCTCCGCGACCTGATCACGGAGTCGCAGGTGCTCGCGGCGATCCAGCAGGCCGGCCCGTCTCGCGCGGCGCCCGCCGAAATCCGCGCGGCCGCGAAGCCGCTGACGGTCGGACACTAGGTTCTGTCTGAAAACTGGGCCGGATTGGCTGCGCCGCGGATTTTTGAGCGGATCGAGGCGGCTGAGCCAAGCCGTATCCGGGCGATACGGCGGGCGAGGCCAACGAAGAGCTGCTCAAAAA
>Ga0255182_1001090_pt1 | contig 15169 bp, 14 predicted proteins | sample Atl_UVDOM_RepA_8_FD_188420 | JGI IMG/M metagenome (GOLD analysis project Ga0255182, IMG submission 188420) | Freshwater microbial communities from Altamaha River, Georgia, United States - Atl_UVDOM_RepA_8d | ecosystem: Environmental > Aquatic > Freshwater > River | place: USA: Georgia...
CAGTAAGCTCGGCCACGAGCTTGCCGCTACGCTCTCCGCTGGCGATTTCCAGACGGATATTTCCCATCACCTCTCGGCGTTGCGCACGTTCCGCCCGAAGTTTTTCCAGGCGGGCGATCCGGCCCACACTTCTTGTACGCCGGGCCTCGACGCCTTTTCGGATCCAGACTTCTTCTTGTGCGAGCAGCTTGTCGGCCCGCGCAAATGCCCTAGCCTGGGCAGAGAGCTCTTCGTCCTTATGCATCTGATAGGCGGTGAAATTTCCTGGATAGCGCCTGAGGACACCACGATCAAGTTCAACAATGGCAGTGCAGACATGATCAAGGAACATTCGATCATGGGTGACAAATATTACTGCCCCACGGAAGGTGAGAAGCAGCTCTTCTAGCCAAATTATTGAATCGATATCCAGATGGTTGGTGGGCTCATCCAACAGCAGTACATCTGGCATTGCCACCAGTGCCTGGGCGAGCGCAACACGTTTTTTATTCCCCCCAGAGAGGCTGGAGATCATGGACGTGGGCTCAAGCCTTAGGCGTTGCAGCACTTCATCGACCCGTTGCTCCCAGGTCCAGCCCTCGATCGCGTCTAGTCGCGCGGAAATTTTGTCAACACGTTCTGCATTGCGTTCATGATCGAGCTGTTCAAACTCTGCCCTGAGTGCTACTGCCTCCGACAGGCCGAGAGCAACCTGATCAAACACGGTATGGGTAGCGGTCAGCTCGGGCTCCTGTGCTACTGAGGCAATCTGGAGCCCCTGCTGTTGCTGTAGCGTGCCAGCATCCGCCTTATGGGTTCCCGCAAGAATCTTTAGCAGCGAGGATTTTCCTGTTCCGTTTCGTCCAATCAGTCCGATGCGTTCATTGGCCGATAGCGAGAAGTCGGCATGAGACAGTAGGTCTACATGACCGAATGCAAGGCAGGCATCCGATAGAACAAGTAGCGCCATGCAGATTAAAGGAGCGCTAAGGCCTGTTCGGCAGCGATCACACCTTCATCGGTGGGAACAATCCAGACCTCCACTTTACTGTGGTTTGCATGAATAGCCGTGATCTGGTCATTAGACGCAGTCTGATTGGCCTGATCATCGAGCGCGACGCCCAAAAAACCGAGCCCGAGACAGACGTCGTTACGCAGCAAGCGATCGTTTTCTCCGATGCCACCAGCAAAGGCAATTACATCAACACCGCCCATGGAGGCAATGAGTCCACCTGCCTCGCGGATGACACGGTGTTCATACACCTCAATTGCGAATCGGGCCTCATCGGAGGCACTGTCTCGCAGTGTCCGCATATCGGCAGAGAGGCCTGAAAGGCCTTTAAGTCCAGATTGCCGATAAAACAAATTCTCCAAGGCCTTGGCGTCCATACCTTGCTGCACCAGGTAAAGGACAACTCCGGGATCGAGATCCCCGCAGCGTGTGCCCATCATGAGACCGCCCAAAGCAGAAAAACCCATGGTGGTGGAAAAGCTTTTTCCGTTGACGCAGGCGCAGAGGCTAGAGCCATTTCCCAGGTGGGCCATGAGAAGACGTTTTCCGGCTGCCGCGGTTTTTTTTAAGAGTCGGGAAGAGACATATTGATAGGACAGGCCATGGAAGCCATAGCGCCGGACACCTTGACGGTAGAGCTCGCGCGTGAGGGGAAAAGTTTTTTCCGCCCGCGAGATCTGACTGTGAAACGCTGTATCAAAACAGGCCACCTGGGGCACATCGGCAAAGCTTTGCGCGAAGGCTGAAATGCCACGCAGGTTGTGTGGCTGGTGCAGTGGTGCCAGCGGATCAAGTCGGTGGAGCTCAGTCAGTATTTCTGGCGTAACCAGAACCGCATCAGAAAAATGGTCTCCACCATGCACGACCCGATGGGCGATCGCAGCGATCTGCGGGGTGTCTTGCTGGCTGAGCAGTGTCTTGAGGACCCGGAGCGCAGCCTGCAGGTTGTCTTCATGCTCTTCTGTATGCAGGGCCGCCTCATGCCGATCCCCATTGACGGACCAATGAACAGACGGCCGCCCCCCGGGTTCGAGACCCTGGATATTTCCGCCAAAAATCGACGGGCCCACGCTGTCGCCCGAGGGCCCCCGCTGGATTGGATGGGTTGAGAATTTCAGCGAGGATGAACCGATATTGACCGCCAAAATTACTTTGGAGGTTGCACCGTTGGCCGCTGCCTGAGGGCTCATGGCTTATTGCTGCGATAGTAGTGGGCGACCAGTTTTGCGAGAAGCGCACTGGATATCCGCGAGATCGGCCCGTCTGCTCGGCTCGTCAGGGCTAGGGGAATTCTGGCGCCCAGCACAATACCGCTGGATGTTGCGCCCGCCAGATACTCAAGCTGTTTGCCGATCATATTGGCCGACTCAAGATCGGGCGCGATCAGAATATCGGCCTGTCCGGCAACAGGAGAGCTAATATTTTTGATCTGGGCGGCCTTGGCCGAGATCGCATTGTCGAAGGCAAGCGGACCGTCCAGGATTGCTCCGGTAATCTGCTGCCGATCCGCCATTTTGCACAGTGCGGCTGCATCTAATGTAGAACTGATGCTCGCAGTAATGGTTTCGACTGCTGACAGAATGGCCACCTTCGGCATTGGATTGCCCAGCACATGGGCCAGCGTAATCGCGTTTTGCACAATATCCATTTTCTCCATCAGATGAGGCGCGATATTGATGGCCGCATCTGAGATGAGCAAGGGCTTGCTGTACAGCGGTACTTCAAATCTCCAGACATGGGAAATACGCCGCTTGGTTCGTAGCTTGGGGTTAGACACCACAGCGCCCATGAATTCATCTGTGTGAAGGCTGCCCTTCATCAGTGCCTCGAGCTTTCCTTCTGCAGCCATTTGTGCAGCGATTTCTGCCGATGCGTGGCTATGGGGCGTATCGATAATGTCAAATTGCCGAATGTCCAGTTGGGCCTGCTCTGCTATTGCAAGAATCCTTGATTTGGGACCAATCAAGACCGGACGAATCAATGACCGCTCCGCAGCTTCGATTGCCCCCTGGAGTGCACCTGCCTCGCAGGGATGCACGATCCCGCAGCTGATGGGCTCGAGGTGGGCGCCGAGTTCAAGCAGTGCTTCAAGCCGTGTATCCGGATCAAATAGCTGAATCTGTGGCGCGCTAATTTTTTCTCGACGTATTTTGTTGATCGGTGGCAGGACAATCGCCTCGCCGCTCGCCACTGTCTGCTGATGCTGGTTTTGAACCTGACACTCAAAGGTCACGGATTTATTATCAGCATGTTTACCGATCACCTTAATCATGACCGTAACGGTGTCGCCGACCCGCACGGGAAGATCGAAATGCAGTTTCTGATCGAGATAGATTGTTCCTATGCCTGGCAGTGAGTTGCCCAGCACGTTAGAGATCAACGATGCAGTCCACATGCTGTGGCCGACGATTTCATGCGCGGGTGTATTGCCTGCCGCATACGCGTTATCAAGATGAATGGGGTTGGTATCCCCCGAGACTGCTGCAAAGCCGTCGACATCGGCTCGGGTCAGGGTTCGGACCAGACGGGCAGAGTCGCCGACATGAATTTCATCAAAGGTTTTGTTTTCGATAATTTCTTGGCTATGCGAGACGGACATGATCTGGTGATGGCTTTAATAGTTTGTCGATCGTGAGTCTGGACTGATTCTCATCAGTCAAGGTGACGTTTGGATCACAAATCTCATCTCGCGATCATACTGCACCGCACAAAAAACGATAGAACGGTCTGCTTGCGATGGGTCAACCTCTGTTCAAAATCATGGTTTTCAGGGCCAACGGGTAGAATCTCATGCCTTGTTACCCGCTCTGGCAGTTCTTTTGTTGCGCTGCCGGACTGGGTCTCGGTCCATGCGTCTGTAGCTCAGTGGATAGAGTACTGGCCTCCGAAGCCAGGGGTCGCAGGTTCAATTCCTGCCAGACGCGCCATTTTGAATCCTCATGCTCGAATCACAACTTCAACAGCTTGCCGCTTTTTTATCTGATGGCCTGGCCGCGATTGCGGCTGAGCATGGTAAGTCGTTAGAGATGGTGGACCAGGGGCTGGCCGCGGCCAGCCTTGAAAAGCCTCGTCAGCCCGAACACGGGGATATCGCCAGTAATCTCGCCATGCGACTGGCAAAGCCCCTGGGACTGCCACCGCCAAAAATTGGCCACGCTTTGGCGTCGGCTTTAAGGGCCGATCCGCGGGTGCCGCATCTGATTCAAGATATCGAGGTGGCGGGCCCGGGCTTCATCAATTTCCGTCTTACCTCTGCGGCCCGAGCCGAAGTGCTTAAGGACATCGCTCGGGATCCTGCTGGGTTTGGAATTCGCCGGCCAGATGATCAGGCGCCACATGTATTGATTGAATTTGTTTCTGCTAATCCGACGGGCCCGCTGCACGTCGGCCACGGCCGGCAGGCGGCCCTTGGCGATACGCTGGCCGCGATGTTGTCGGCCAGCGGACTGCGTGTATCCCGCGAGTTTTATTACAACGATGCCGGTGCGCAGATTCATAACCTTGCTATTTCGGTTCAGGCCCGCGCTAAGGGAATTGCTATCGATGACGCTGCCTTCCCTGCTGATGGATATCGGGGCGACTACATAGCGGAAATTGCTACTGCTTACCTAAATAAAGAAACTGTTCGTGCCTTCGATGGCGAGCCGATGACCTCTAATGGTGACGTTGAGGATCTTGAGGAGATTCGCCGCTTTGCGGTGACCTATTTACGCCATGAGCAGGATCTTGATCTGCGTGCCTTTGGTGTGTCTTTTGACCGGTATTACCTGGAGTCTTCTCTTTATAAAGACGGCCGGGTGGCATCTACGGTGAATGCCCTGGTCGCTAGTGGCCACACCTATGAACATGAGGGAGCGCTGTGGCTGCGGTCGACTGAGTTTGGTGACGATAAAGATCGGGTGATGCGCAAGTCCGATGGCAGCTATACGTATTTCGTGCCAGACGTCGCCTACCATGTGACCAAGTGGGAGCGGGGATTTACTAAAGCGATCAATATCCAGGGCTCCGATCATCACGGCACCATTGCCCGCGTTCGTGCTGGACTCCAGGCCCTCGATATCGGTATTACCAAGGGCTTTCCAGACTATGTGCTGCACAAAATGGTGACCGTTATGCGGGGCGGTGAAGAGGTGAAGATCTCTAAGCGGGCGGGTAGCTATGTCACGCTTAGAGACTTAATCACTTGGTCGGGAGAAATTGATGACCCTACCGATCATCTCGTTGCAGTGGATGAACAGCGTGGCCGAGACGCGGTGAGATTTTTCCTGGTCTCTCGAAAAGCCGATAGTGAATTTATCTTTGATGTGGATCTTGCCTTATCACGCTCCGAAGACAACCCCGTCTATTACGTTCAGTATGCCCACGCCAGAAGCTGCAGTGTGCTTGCCCAGGCCAATGTCCAGGCGGCTGAGGTACTTCAGGCAGCCCATGATCTCGCCGATGATGAACAGAGCGGGTTTCTTGGCCAGCTTCAGGCGCCAAAGGAGCAGGTGTTATTGAATCGTCTTGCGGAATTTCCGGAGGTGATCAGAAATAGCGCCCAGGAGCTTTCGCCACACCTGATGGCGTTTTATCTTCGTGATCTTGCCGCTGATTTTCACGGGTTTTACAACAGCGAGCGCGTACTGGTCGATGATGAGCAATTGCGTTCAGCGCGGTTATTGTTGGTCGCTGCGACAGGGCAGGTACTTCGACTCGGTCTGGGGCTCTTAGGGGTCTCTGCACCTGCCCGGATGTAAGTGGTAGAGTCAGTTCCCATGCGCCCGAGTGCGGTCCCCAATTCACGATTACGGCATCAAAAGCCGAGCGGATTCCGCCTGAGTCCCTTCATGACCGGGCTGGCTGCGGGCCTGTTGGCCTCGGCGTTGATTGCTCTATACATCACCCAGTCACCGCTGCCATTTGTCGACCGGGTGGGTACCCGTCCGGCTGAGAAAGGCAAGGTCACTGTTCAGCGGCCTGAGTCTGAGGAACTTGTCGACCCGAATAAGGGTCTGAACGCCAAAGATTCTGGCGAGGTTGAGTCTGCCGCCGAGGCGGGCATTGAACCCAAGATGGTCTCGCCCACTGGGCTGAGTTACTTGATCCAGGTAGGCGCATTTAAGGCGATAGAAGATGCCGAGCAGATGCGCGCCCGAATGGCGATTCTTGGATTTGAAGCCCGTGTAAGCAATACCGAAAAGGACGGCCAGACCCTTCATCGGGTCCGTCTTGGTCCCTATGGGTCGATTGAGGAGCTCAACAAAGCCCGGGTCCGTGTCCTGGAAAATGGGATTGATTCCACAGTAATTCGGGTCAATATGCGATAGGAATGTCACGATGAATCGGAGAAATTTTTCATATCAGCTCATCTGTGGAGCGCTACTGGCAGCCAGTGGCGCGGTGCGTTCTTGGGCCCAGCCGGCCACGCCCGATGAGGGGATTGATTACCGGACACTACGCGAGACTGTTCCGACATCGAGCCCTGGAAAAATCGAGGTTCTTGAGTTTTTCTGGTATGCCTGTCCGCATTGCTATCACCTAGAGCCCCACCTCGCAAAATGGAAAGCTAGCCTTAGTGCCGATGTTACGTTTCGTCGCGTGCATGTTGCATTTCGGGGCGATACGCACCAAAAGATTTTTTACACACTTGAGGCAATGGGCCGTGCAGAGGCGCTAAATGCCAAAGTCTTTGATGAAATTCATCAGCGCAACAATCCGCTTGCTGGTCTGCCTGATGCGGCAGAATGGGCCCGTAAACAGGGATTAGATGTGACGAAGTTCGAGGCCGCCTGGAATTCATTTGGCGTCCAGACCCAACAAAAACGTGCCAATGCGTTGGTCGCCGGATATCGTGTGGATGGTGTTCCGACATTTGGTATCAACGGCCGTTATGTCACCTCGCCTGCCATGGTTGGTGGCAGTCATGTTCGGGCATTACAGGTGGTTGATTTTCTGATTGGGCAAGAGCGCAAGGCGAAACGTTAATTTTTCTGTGCGTGAAGAATTGCCTGATAGGCCTCTTCGCGGGATAGCCCTGCGATTTTCATTAGACATTTGGCTGCGCTCGCGGCTGGAAGCTCCTGTATCAAGACCCGTGCCCACTGCTCCGCCTGGGCTTGGCCTTCGGATTTGCGGCTTTTCTCCCCCAGCTGAAACACCCAGACCATCTCGCCCTTAGATGAGCCCGGGTCTTCCTGCTGCAGCTCATCAAGCCGCTGTCGAATTTCTGTAATCGTTCCGCGAATGAGTGTTTCATGCTGCTTACTGATTTCTCGGGCATGCAGCATGAGTGTGTTGCCACCGAATACTTCGGCGCAGTCTTTTAAACAATCATGGCTGCGATGGGGGGCTTCGAAAATCACTGCAATACCCCGTGTCGCAAGAACCTCTGTCAGCCATTGCCGACGCGGGCCGGATTTGGTGGGTGCGAATCCCCAGAAGCTCATCGGCCAGCCAACAAATCCTGAAACGCTCAAGGCGGTAATGACGGCGCTCGGCCCCGGCAGTGGGATGACGGCGATACCTGCCTGCCAGGCGGCTTGAACCAGAAAGCTTCCGGGGTCTGATATCGCGGGCGTCCCCGCATCGGAGATGAGGATCGCAGACCTCGAAGTCCCGAGCTCGTCGAGCAGCTTCTCCAGAACCTCTTTCTCGTTATGTCCATGCATCGCCCGTATGGACTGTCGATGCCGGTGAATACCGAGCGCTGAGAGCAGTGCCTGGGCGCGACGCGTGTCTTCTGCATAGAGAAAATCGCAGTCGGCCAAAGCCTGCCGAACACGCTCGGTGATATCGGACAAATGGCCGAGAGGCGTGGCGGCCACATACAATCCGGGCGCAAATGAAGACTGACGCATCCCCGCATTCTCGCCTAACCGAGCGTCAACGTCAGGGCCAAGCGGCCGAGACGGCGGCACTTGAGGCCATGCGCGGACAGGGCCTGAGGCTAATTGCCAGAAATGTGCGCTATCGGATTGGTGAGTTGGATCTGATCATGCGTGACCAGGACATGCTGGTATTTGTCGAGGTCCGCTTTCGACGGCCGTCCCGATTCGGGTCAGCGGCCGCCTCCGTGAATGGGGCAAAGCGGCGCCGACTGATTCGGGCGGCGTATTGTTGGATGCGGCAGTACTCGGATGGAGGAATACCATCATGCCGCTTTGATGTTGTGGCAATTGATGGGCCTCGAATCGAATGGATTAAAAACGCCTTCGGTCTCGTCGGACCTCTATAATCAGAGCGTTTCAGCAAGGAGGGTTCACGATGTTTAAAACCGCACCGTCAGCGTTCTTCCGAACCGCGATGATCGCTGCTGCCCTCGGGGCGATGGCGACCACCTTGTCAGGCTGCTTCCCGGTGGTGGCGACCGGCATGTTTGCGGGTGCCCTGTCGGTAGCGGACCGTCGCACCACAGGTGCTCAGGCCGAGGATCAGGCGATCGAACTCAAAGCGTTTAACCGTTTTCGTGAACAGCTTAAATCGGATCAGGCATCGTTGAGCGTGACCAGCTTTAACCGGATTGCCCTGCTTACCGGCTATGTGCCCAACGAGGCAATGCGGTCCGAAGCAGCGAAAATCCTCGCTTCGATCGATAACGTGCGCTCAGTAATCAATGAGGTGGTGATTGGACCAGCGCCATCGATCCGGGCCTTTGGTGTGGATACCGTGTTGACGGCCCGCGTGAAGGCGTCGCTACTGGATGCCAAGGATATTCAGGCCAATGTGATTAAGGTCTATACCGATGCCAGCACGGTATATCTGATGGGGGTAGTCACTGAGCGGGAGGCCAAACGTGCGACAGATATTGCCTCTCGTGTGACCGGTGTGCGTCGTGTGATTCGGGCATTCGAGGTCATCTCAGAAGAAGAACTCGCCCGGATTCAGCTACAGACCGGCGGTGGCGCTAACGCAGCACCAGTAACCGGATCTCCTGCAGCCCAGCCGTCTATGCCTTCTCCGGCGACCCGGCCTGCGGCAGGGTCCTCGAATGATGGCGGTGCGGTGGTTACACCGATTCGCTAAGAGGCGTTATTGCCTTCCCTGCAGTCAAAGCCCGAGGCATTGACTGCATCACAGATCAGACTGCGGGCGATACGCTCTTGTTCAGGTGTCATGCCCTCTCGCCAGCGGACGGTTGCCCGATTGTGTGGGCGGTCGACCTGTACGCTGTCGACGCCAGCGATGCCTGAAATTATTCGCATTACAGACTGTTCGCAGCCACCACAGGTCATCCCTGTGATCTGAAATTCGGCCGAAGTCATCTCGGATCTCCTTATTAAACGATCGACGATGGTTTTTTCCATTTCAGTAGCCGCACCGCATTGCTGACTACGGCTACTGAACTTAGTGCCATTGCACCGCCTGCCACTGCTGGGGCAAGCAGACCGGAAGCGGCCAAGGGAATGGCAGCAATGTTAAAGATAAAGGCAAAGGCTAGATTTTCCTTTACACGGCGGATTACGGCTTTCGCAAGTTCAAGGCTGTAGATGGTATCCAGGATTGGTGATCCGGCGGAGATGGTCAGATCGGCACTCTCCACGGTTAGTGTGGCGCCCGATGCCATGCCCACGCCGAGATGGGCGTGGGCCAGGGCAGAGGCATCATTGATGCCATCGCCTACCATGGCCACATGCTGTCCTTCACGCTGCCATTGATCACATTGCCGGGCTTTATCCTCTGGGCTTTGCTGGGCGAGAAAGTGGACACCACCAAGCGCATCGGAGACTCTTTTTACCGCGAGTGTTCGGTCGCCGCTGATGATGGTGGCCTGTAGCCCAAGTTGATGCAGTCGGTTGATTGCAGTGGTTGCATCGGTTCTTAGACTGTCACTTACCCATACACGGCCCGCCCAGCGGTCATCAATGGAGATATCAACCGCACTGGCATCCGCATAGAGCTGCTCAAGATCCTGTGGGGCCTGTGCTGGAAGCAGCCATTGCGGCTTGCCAATGCGAATGATTTTTCCCTGGTGTGGTCCTTGTGTAATCTCACCCATCACACCCTGACCGGGCTGATGGCGAATCGCAGTGCATCTGGGCATAAAGCGACCCGCCGCATAAGACAGCATTGCGCCTGCAAGGGGATGTTCAATGCCTTGTTCGGCCGCGCATGCTGCAGCTAGCCAATCAGGCCAAGGGCCCGAGGCAGGGGCAGCGAGATCAAGGGAATAATGCTGGAAACAGTTGGATGCCCTGTCTGATGGAGAATCTCCATCGGCAATGGCAATCAGGCTTGGACGGCCAGAGGTCAGGGTACCCGTCTTATCAAAAACGACATGATCGATTTCGGCGGCCCGCTGGAGCGCATCAGCACTTCGAAAAAACCAGCCCAGTTGAGCGCTTCGGGCAAGGCCAGCCGCGATCGCCGCAGGTGTTGCAAGGCCCAGTGCACATGGGCAGGCTACGACTAAAACGGCTACTGCATAGGAAATCGACTGCGCAGTTGTATTGCCGATCGCAAGATGTACTGCTGCAGTAACGATAGCGATTAGTAAGACCGTCGGTACAAATATCGCAGCAACTCTATCGGCCAGGGCTCCGATAGGCGCACGCGAGGAAAGGGCAGAGAGCATCTTTTCTCCGATCTGCGCCCGCCGTGACTGCTGAAATCCTGCGATGACCTTGGCTGTGATGATGCCGCTCAGATTCACGCAGCCAGCGTAAATCGTATCCCCGACGTGCCGCACGGCGGGCATGCTTTCCCCGGTCATACTGCTTTCATCCACCTCAGTCTGGCCCTCAGTAATAACGGCATCCAGACTGATTGCCTGATTCGGATTGATTCTGATCAGCGCCCCAATTGCAATCTGATCAGGGTGTCGCTCTGACCATTGCCCCGAGTTTTCGTCCAGGTATTCAACCGGAGAGGCGTCCAGCTGGGTGAGCTGGGCGATCGCCGAAAGGGCCTGACCCCTGGCGTGCCGCTCCAGGCTCTGACCGATACGCACCATGGCAATCACGATGACAGAAGTCTCAAAGTACAGCCCTGAGTGCAGCTCGGCCTGTGAGAAAACGCCAAGAATAGCGAATACAGACCAGATATAGGCGGTGAGCGTGCCGATGCTTACCAGGGTCTCCATGTTCGGACTTGCCGAGGTGATTGCGCGCAGGGCGCTTTTGTAAAAAGGCCAGGCGACGAAGGTCTGCATCAGTGTGGCCAGGGCGAATTGCAATAGCGGATGAATCCACCCATGTGCACCAATGGCCATTGCGACCATTTCAATCAACATGATGGGTAGACAGACCACTGAGACCCAGAGACGGAAGTCCACCCGCTGGAGAAGCCCGGTCGGATGCGTCGATGCTGTCGTAGAGGCTAAATGCCCAGAGGCCCGCTGCCGTGGCTCAAGGGGCTGGGCATCATAGCCAGCCCGACGCACTGCGGCGATTGCATCATCGATCGATAATCCCGTGATTCTCGCCCGGTGCTCTAGCAGACTGACTTCCGCGCTTACTCCAGGAATACGTGACAGTACCCGCTCGATTCTGCTGGAGCAGGCGCTGCAGGTCATACCATCAATGTGGAGATCTATCGGTTTCATGTTTTTATAATGCCACTCATGAAATCACATTCCCAAACCCCATCACCCCAGCCGACGAGCAAGTCCAGACTTCCGTTGCTGGCTGTTTTGCTCATCCTTGCCGCAATCGCGATCGGCGCAGCCTTGATGCTGCGGGCCCAGCCGGCGCCCGTCTTGTCTGGCCAGACGATTTCGGGAGCAGCGATTGATCCCGCCACGTTAAAAGGTAAGCCTTATCTGGTGAATTTCTGGGCGACGAGCTGTGTCACCTGCGTCAAGGAGATGCCGGATCTGGTGGCGGTTCATCAAGAGTTTCAGGCGCGTGGCTATCAGACCATCGCGGTCGCGATGAGCTATGACCGCTCCGACTATATTGCCGCCTTTGTCCGGGATCGTGCATTGCCGTTTATGGTGGTCCATGATCAGAATGGTGCCTGGGCGAAGGCGTATGGCGACGTCGCTGTTACGCCCACTACATTCTTGGTGGACCGGGATGGAAAAATTATCAAACGATATGTGGGTGAGCCAAACTTTTCCGAGCTCAGAAAAATCCTGTCGCGTGAGCTGGGCTAGTCGACGCCAGAAGCGCTGCCCGTAAAAGTACAACTAGGCAGGCTGAAAAATCCCAGCCTGATGGGCCTGCTGGTCCGCGTGGTATGAGCTTCTCACAAGCGCGCCGACTGCCGCATGGGTAAATCCCATCTCGCGGGCCTGTTGCTCATACATTTTGAATGTATCGGGATGCACATAACGCCGCACCGGCAGGTGGCTGGTCGATGGCGCTAGATATTGACCAATCGTCAGCATATCAATCTCATGGGCCCGCATGTCGCGCATGACCTCAAGGATTTCCTCGTCTGTCTCGCCCAGTCCTACCATTAGTCCACTTTTGGTCGGAACGTTCGGAACCTCTTGTTTAAAACGCTGAAGCAGAGTGAGCGAATGTTGATAGTCTGATCCTGGTCTGGCCTCGCGATACAGACGTGGCACCGTTTCCAGGTTGTGGTTCATGACATCGGGTGGGGCCGCTTTCAGAATTTCTAACGCGCGGTCGAGCCTGCCACGAAAATCCGGAACAAGCACCTCAATCTGCGTCTGTGGCGAGCGATGTCGGACTTCGCGGATACAGTCAATAAAATGTTGTGCACCACCGTCGCGCAGGTCATCACGATCAACACTTGTGATCACCACATAACGCAGCTTGAGGTCGGCAATCGTTTTTGCGAGATTTACCGGCTCATCTTTATCTAACGGGTCAGGCCGGCCATGACCGACGTCGCAGAATGGGCAGCGTCGGGTGCATTTATCCCCCATGATCATGAACGTGGCGGTACCCTTGCCGAAGCATTCTCCAATGTTTGGGCACGAGGCCTCTTCGCACACGGTATAAAGATTATGCTGGCGAAGAATCTTCTTGATCTCTAAAAAACGTGTTCCGGCGCTGGCGGCCTTGACCCGAATCCAGTCAGGCTTTGGCAGCGGATCAGCCGCTACCACCTTGATCGGAATACGGGCGGTTTTCTCCGCGCCCTTTTGTTTTTTGGTTGGATCGTATGTACTCACGGTAAGACAAGTGGTTCAGGTGAAGGTTAAATCTCGATCTGATCACAGAGGTAGTTCGCCACCTCTTGCCAGGTCGGATGTGACCCCATTGTAGCCATGTCGACGGTTCGGAGTCCCGGATAACCACATGGATTGATCCGTTGGAATGGTGAGAGATCCATTTCAACATTCAGTGCAATCCCGTGATAGGCCCGCCCCCGAGATACCTTAAGGCCCACCGCACCGATTTTGGAAAGCCCGCCTGATTCGGGAACGTAGACGCCGGGGGCGCTCGGCTTGCGACAGGCGCCTGGTATCGAAAATCGTGCCAGGGTGTTGATCATTGCTTGCTCAAGATGACATACCCATTCACGGACGAAAATATTCTGCCGGCGAAGATCAACCAGGGTGTAGATCACCACCTGTCCGGGCCCGTGATAGGTCACCTGGCCTCCCCGCTCAGTCACGACTACGGGGATATTTCCGGGGTTAAGCAGGTGTTCTTGTTTTCCTGCCTGTCCCAGCGTGAAGACCGGCACATGCTCCACCTGCCAGAGTTCATCCGGAGTCTGTTCTGACCGAAGTTCCGTAAATCGCCGCATATCGTTGAGTACGGCCTGGTAATCAGCCCCGCGAAAGCATTGTCGAACAGGGGGTGGCTGCATGCCGGCCTAGAGCACCACCTTGACCATTGGATGCTGGGTCAAGGCAAGGTATAAATTATCGAGCTGCTGACGTGACTGGGCATTGATGGTGACCGTGAGCCCGAGATAGTTCCCGTTGCGACTTGGGCGCATCTCTATCGAGGCCGGATCAAAATCTGGCGCATGGGCCCGCACAATCAGACAGACTGACTCTGCAAATCCATCCACGCGGGATCCCATAATTTTGATCGGAAAGCTACAGGGATATTTTATTAATGAATTGCCAGGATCAGCCATAGGATGCGCTTCGTTATTGATTGGCCGAACGTAATTTCTGGATCAGCCTGTCATAGGCCTGCCGTATCTTTTGATAGATTGGCCCAGGCTTTCCCGCGTGCCCCTCAGGGCCGACCGGCCGCTGATCCATCCGGACAATTGGCAAGACCTCTTTGGTTGCCGAGGTCAATAGCAGCTCGTCTGCCTGTGGAATCTCTTGCTGCCGAATACGCCGAATCTGGACCGGGATATGCAGGGATTCTGCAATTTCTTGCATTAAACCGTAGCGGATACCCTCAAGGATCAGATGATTCTTAATGGGGGCATGCAGGATGCCATCCTTTACTACCCAGATATTGCTTGCTGCACCCTCGGTGAGAAATCCATCTCGAAATAGCACAGACTCCACGGCGCCCCGATCAATCGCCGCCTGTCGGGCCAGGACATTGCCGAGCAGCGCGGTGGACTTAATATCGCAGTGAAGCCATCGCTCGTCAGGCTGAGAAACCACCGAAATTCCTGTCTCTCGAAGTTCCTGTGACGGGGGATGGAATGGCGATGACATCGCGAAGATTGTGGGCGCTACTGCAGGGTCGGGAAAGGCATGATCGCGTTTTGCGACCCCACGCGTAACCTGCAGATACAGAAACTGATCTTCCCCTTTGTTACGTTGAATCAGTTCGGCAAAAATCGCAGTCCAGTCTTGAAGTTGCATGGAGCAGTGAATTTGAATCGCAGCGAGACTGCGTTGTAGTCGTGCCAGATGAGACTCGAGACGAAATGTTCGTTTTGAGTACACCGGTACGACTTCATAGATCCCGTCCCCAAAAATAAATCCACGATCTAACACGGAGATCTTGGCCTCCGATAGCGGGAGCCAGTCACCGTTGAGATAGACCGTGGGATTTCCCTGAATGCCTTGAATCATGCTGGCTGCTGCCCGGAGGACGATAGTGCCCGCCACCAAAGCCGCATTGCATCAATTGCCCTGCCCAGAAGGCCTGCGGATTTGATGGATTCAGCTGCGCTGATCGGTACCTGATGGACTTCGGTGTTACCCCACCAGATGCGTAGTCGTCCAACAGATTGGCCAAGCGATACAGGGGCAAGTAACGCACTGGGCCGCTCAATCTGGGTTCGAATTCCCTCGGCCTTGCCACGCGGTACTGCAACGAGAACATCACGAGGAAAGTGCAATCGTGCCGCGCCCGCGGT
>Ga0255182_1001092_pt1 | contig 15135 bp, 15 predicted proteins | sample Atl_UVDOM_RepA_8_FD_188420 | JGI IMG/M metagenome (GOLD analysis project Ga0255182, IMG submission 188420) | Freshwater microbial communities from Altamaha River, Georgia, United States - Atl_UVDOM_RepA_8d | ecosystem: Environmental > Aquatic > Freshwater > River | place: USA: Georgia...
CTTAGAGCTCACCCAAGACTCCCCTGTTTCTTTATGGCAAAGACTTTTTTTTCAAACTTCATTTGCTCAAACGTCTTCGCGTGCTGAGTTTAATCAAGTCGCAAGCGATACCAACGAAGAACTCAATCGCTTGCACAGATTGATGCGCGCCAACCGTATGTATAAACAAGCCAGCAAAGATCACAAAGCACCTGCCACTATTCAAGTTTTAGCAGAAAATAATGCGGCCTTTGTTCAAAGAATGAATAATTTAAAAGGAAAGCTCACAAACCTCGATCAAGTCCGAGCTTTCAATGAAGTTCGTAATGATTACGCCAAAGATTTTCCAACTTTTGCATCACAAATCCAAGCGGGACAACTTTCAGGAAAAAATGTTCCTACATCTAATCCAAGCCCCAAATTACAACCGACAGCAGCTCAGCCTCCTGCGAAGGCCTATTCAGCTCCTGACGATGGAAAAGGCACAAACTCAGTTGCAAAAAAGCCAGCTGCCACTCAAACTCAGAGCCCAGCACCCGTGGCTACTGCGCCAGCGGTTGCAGATGCTTCTGATAAAAAATGTATCTACGCTGGTTTTGTCATTGCTGGCGGATCTTGTCAGCCTTATAAAAAAATCCCCAAAGAATATGAAATCGAAGAAATTAAACCTGATTTCTTCAAATGTGAAAATGACGAAGACATTATCTGTAACCCACTGTTGTTTGGCTACAAGCAAACTTGTTTTAAAGTCGAAACGAAAGAGCTTTGTCATAATAAACCGATTTGCATCAAGCGCTCTGTCAATGCGACTAAGAACTGCACCCAACTAACTGACACAACAGATGACCTCAAGCAGATCTTGAGTCTTTGGAAAAATCCTAAAAACAAAAAAACATACGAAAAATTCATGAATGATTTGAATGAGCTTTGCAGCGCAGATTCAATCGCATCAAATGACGTTTACAAAACGTGCGGAGTCGCAGCCAAACGATTTAACCAAGTTATGGCCGAGCAATTTCCAGGACGAGCTCAATTGAATGTCAAACCTCGTGCAAATCCCACTACAGAGTCAGGACGCTCGCAAAAGTAGTGTCAAAATTTTTGACACTCTTGAAATCCCTTCATCACCAGTAAATATTCAACGAATAGACCCTTGATTGTGCTATCTTCGCCAACAAACAGGGGTCAGCTATGTTTTCAAAAATTGTTTATTCAATTGCACTATGTTCATTGGTTCTTTCTTGTTCAAACTCAAGTAACTCTGAAAAAAAGGTTCAATCCTTTGACTACTGCGTACCCGAATCTGCACTGACTCAGAATGCCATCGTGAACGGAACGACCGTCAGTGAAAACGATGCTGACTCCCAGGAAGTCGTTATGTTGATGACAAGGTCTGAAGAAGGACAAGTTTCTATTTGTACCGCGTCCGCTATCAGTTCGGATGTACTTGTCACTGCCGCTCATTGCGTTCCTGATGCGGCTACGGATATTGTGGTTTCTTTACACTCTTCGGTCAGTTGCGAAAGTGGTTTTGATTCTAGAAATGATATCGCAAAAGTCTTAGATGTTGCGAAACACCCCGACTACAACCCTGCAAGTAAAACTTATTTAAAAGCTTCGAATGATATTGCTTTAGTTTTTATGGAAAAAAAACTACCAGCTAAATATAAAATCCACGACATCGCTACACCTTCTGAAATTGAAAACCAAGAATTGCTTTTCTTGGGTTACGGCACAACTGGCTTTACTAAAGATGGGACTATGATCTTGAGAAAAACGCAGTTACCTTCACAATCTGTCAAAATGGATATCAAAAATAAAATTGTCGAAGTGGATCAGTCCGCAGGAACTGGGATCTGTACCGGAGATTCAGGCGGCCCTGCCTTGATTGACTTGGGCATCACTCGAAAGATTGTCAGCGTCAATTCACTTGTTTTATTTGATGCTACAACAACGGATGCTGACAAATGCGGTCGCGGTGCCGCTTTGACAATGATCTATCCACACCTGGATTGGCTGAAATACGAATTAAATAATCGTGATAAAGTTTTAGGCTACTAAGACTGAGCAATTTGTAGGAAGGAGTCGACTTCTAACGAGGCTCCGCCGATTAAAAAACCATCGACATGCGGAATCTTTGATAAAGCTGACGCATTATCAGCCTTAACACTGCCACCGTATAAAATTTGAAATTGAGAAAATCCTAATTCAGTCATTTTTTTAAAAATAAATTCATGCGCTTGCTGAACCTGTTCAAGTGTCGCGACTTGCCCCGTTCCAATCGCCCAAACAGGTTCGTACGCAATCACGATCCGCGTTTGAGTATCAACACCTGACAGGGCCGATTGTAATTGATCGGCACAAACTGTGTTGGTTTGACCAGACTGACGTTCAGACAAAGTTTCACCGATACAGAACACCGGAATCATTTGCAACTGCTGAGTCAGTTTGATTTTTTTATTCAAAGAATCGCTATTTTCTTGAAAATACTGGCGACGTTCGCTGTGTCCCAACAACACCAACTGACAACCAAATTCCTTGGCCAGCAAGGCTGAGTTTTCGCCGGTAAAAGCGCCCTTATTTTCAAAATGAATATTTTGAGGACCGACTAGAATCGGCGAACCCTTGATGGACTGACTGACCAATCCGACAGAGTAATTTTGGGGAAAAATAAAAACTTCGTTTTGTTCAAAAAACTGAGGAGTGACTGAAGATAATAATTTTTCACAGAAGGCTTTGGATTCTAAAGGTGTCTTATTCAGTTTCCAATTAGCTGCTAAAATTTTTTTCATTTTCTCTCCTCGAATAGATCTTATGGCATCACTTCTGATTGTTTACGTGGACGTAAAACTTCTAAACCTGGAAGTTTTTCACCTTGTAAATATTCAAGGCTGGCTCCGCCGCCCGTAGAAATGTGGCTCATCTGTGAAGCAAAACCGCTGGCCTCTGCGGCCGCAGCTGAATCGCCACCGCCGACAATTCGTAATCCCGTGTTTTCTGCCATCACCTGCGCAATTGCAAAACTGCCTTTGGCAAATTCCTTAGTTTCAAAAACGCCCATCGGACCATTCCAAAAAATAGTCGATGCCTTTGATAACAAAGCTGTGAAATTTTTAATTGTTTGTGGACCGATATCTAAGCCCATTTCATTTTCAGGAATGGCGACTGTCGTACAAAGGCGACTGCTAGCCACATCATTGAATGACTGCGCCGTCACATGATCAACTGGCAATAACATCGATTTGTTACGTGCTTCCACACGTTGAATCATTTCTTTGGCATATTTTAATTTATCGACTTCAACTAATGATTTACCAACGCTGTGGCCTTGTGCTTTTAAGAATGTGTAGGCCATCGCTCCACCAATGACAAAACCATCAACGACATCGATCAATTTTTCAATCACTGGAATTTTATCAGAAACTTTCGAACCACCTAAAACGGCAATATAGGGTTTTTTCGGACTTTCAGTTAAAGTATCCAACATTTGAATTTCTTTTTCGATCAAAAAACCAATTCCTTTTTTTTGCATAATTTCTGGAAAAGCATGAATGCTGGCATGAGCCCGGTGAGAAGCTCCGAAAGCATCATTGATATAAATATCAGTATAAGCGGCCCAGGATTGCGCCAATTCATTTTTGTTTTTAGTTTCACCTTCATCAAAACGCAAATTTTCAAGACAGATAATTTGATTTCTCATCGGTCCATATAAAATGTGTTTAACACCTTCAGAGCTCGGTTCTTCCATAAGCACTACTTCAACATTCAATAATTCACCTAATCGTTTTGCAACTGGCTCCATTGAATATTTTTTATCAGCCGCTGATTTAGGGCGACCCAAGTGAGACGCGATAATCAACTTAGCTCCTTTTTCAAGCGCATAGCGAATTGTCGGCAAGCTTGCTGTAATTCGTGTTTCGTCTGTGATTTTGCCGTTATCGAGTGGAACATTTAAATCCAAGCGTAAAAACACAGTTTTACCTTGAAGTTCAAAATCACGAATCGTTTTAATACCTTTTAAACCTTGAGCCATTTTAACTACCTATCTTACTCGTCAAATTATTTAGTCATCATATAAAGAGCCATATCTACCATACGGTTAGAAAAGCCCACTTCGTTATCGTACCAAGAAAGTACTTTCGCTGTTTTACCCTGGATCACCATGGTTGTTTTAGCATCGACGATCGAAGAATGTTTATTTCCGTTAAAATCAACGCTGACTAATTCTTTTTCTTCAACAGCTAGAACACCTTTCAAGTCAGAATTCGCAGCTTTTTTCAAAGCTTCGTTGATAGATTCTTTTGTCATTTCTTTTTCGGCATTAAAAGTAAAATCCACCAAGCTCACATTCGGAGTCGGTACACGGACTGACAAGCCATCAATTTTACCTTTTAATTCTGGTAACACCAATCCCACAGCTTTAGCCGCGCCTGTTGTTGTTGGAATCATTGAAACTGCTGCTGAACGTGCACGACGTAAATCTTTGTGTGAAGAATCCAAGATACGTTGATCATTTGTATAAGAATGAACTGTCATCATCGTGCCTGATGTGATTTTGAAATTATCATTTAAAACTTTTGCTAAAGGCGCTAAGCAGTTTGTCGTGCAAGACGCGTTTGATAGAAACGTATGTTTCGAAGCATCGTACTGTGCGTGATTGATTCCATAAACGACCGTCATATCAACACCGTCCGCCGGAGCCGAGATCATGACTTTTTTAGCACCCGCTGTGATATGCTTTTGATAGTCGTCTTTGCCTTTTAATGCACCTGTACACTCCATCACAAGTTCAACACCCCATTTCGCCCATGGAATTTGAGCAGGATCTTTGGTACGAGAGACAGGAATTTTTTTACCATCCACAATCAGATTTTCGCCGTCATGAGAAACTTCTGCACCAAAGATGCCGTGTGCAGAATCATATTTTAATAAATGAACCAATCCTTCTAAGTCGTCTAATGAATTAATTCCTACGATATCTAACTGCTGATAGGCAGCTCTGAAAAATACACGTCCAATACGACCAAAACCGTTAATTCCCACTTTCATTTTTGCCATTGCATTCTCCTTGTCATTTTTAGTAATTTTAATTCCAAATTATTTTTTTAAATAAATTTTTTGCATTTTGTTTTGTTTGCTCTGCCAACTGTTCCATCGATACATTTTTTAAATCCGCCACTACTTTTGCGGTATGAACCATGTAAGCTGAAGTATTCGCCTTTCCTCGCATAGGAACTGGGGCTAAAAACGGAGCATCTGTTTCAACATGCAATCGATCCAACGGAATAACATTTTTAACGATTTCCCGCAACGAGTCTGCATTTTTAAATGTGACCACGCCAGAGATCGAGATATTGTATCCAAGATCAAGGGCCTGTTTGGCCAACCATTCTGTGCCCGTAAAGCAATGAACAAGGCCATTGACTCGGCCACTGTATTTTTTTAGCAACGCCACTGTGTCTTCTTCAGCATCGCGAGTATGAATCTCGATCGGCAAGCCCACTTGTTCAGCAATGCTCAGTTGTTCATCAAATGCTTCCAATTGCTCTTTTTGAGGTGATTGATTGTAATAATAATCTAAACCAATTTCACCAATAGCGACAACTTCTGGTTCGTTGGCATTTTTTAACAGAAAATCTCGAACTTCAGCTGTGTACTTAACACCTTCGTGAGGATGAACCCCAATCGTACAAAAAACATCTGGAGAATATTTTTTGGCCAAATCTAAAACGATTTGCAGATCTTCAGGCTCTGTCCCAATGGTAATTATTTTTTTAATTCCATTTTCACGCGCTAAATTCAAAGCCACTTCGGGTCCGCCTTCAAGGCGGTCTAAATGGCAATGCATATCGATCCACTCTAAATTTTTATTGATTTGCTTGTCCATATTTCACCCACAATGATTCAAAAACCAAATTGGTATCTGCATTTCCTTTGATGTCTTTTTCTGCTTGAAATAAATTTAAAATAAGACTTTCGGTCGTTCGACTTGAAAGCGCACTGGATTTATTCATCAAATCTGTTTGATCTTTATTGATAATTAAATCTGTATTGGCATTTTTCATCGCCAAAAGGTCTCTCAAAAAACTCATCCAAAAACGAATCACATTCGTCGCCAATTCGCGATCTTTGAATTGTTTTTTCCAAAGATCATTTTTTAAAAAATCCACATCAAACAAAAAGTTCTCTAACAATTGAAAACTTTGTTGGCGTTGAGAAACTCCCTCTTCTGCCGACAAACTCACAAGCTGATCAACCCGACCTCGACAAGCTGAATACATCCAGTCTTGTAAACCAGGACGAATTCTTTTTAAATCCTGAACAGACAAGGGGTAAAAACGCACAGCCTGTGCCCGCGAGCGAATCGTTGGCATCAACTGCGACAGTTCCGGTGCAATTAAAATAAAATAAACATTCTCCGAAGGCTCCTCAAGAGACTTAAGCAATGCATTGGCCGCTTGAGGATTTAAAGTATGAGCATCATCTATAATCACAATCCGATTTTCACCCATATGACTCAAAGACAAAAAATCCAAAACTTCGCGGATTTGATCGACTTTGATAGCGGGCCCATCAGAACTGACCATTTTCAGCTTTTCAGATTGTAATTTACTGATCCGAACACACGATCCGCAATCACCACAAGGCTTCAAATCGGACTCACAAACTAAAAATTGCGCTAAAGACAACGCGACCCTTTTTTTTCCAATTCCCATAGGACCTGAAAAAGTCAGTGCGTGCGGCAATCGTTGATGTTGATAAGTGGCTTCCAGCTGAGACAGTTGTTCTTGGTGGCCGAGGATTTGGCTTTTTAAGGAAGCCATTGACGCTCCTTCAAATGATTGAGCAACTGCTGAAATAATTCATCGGGACTGCCGGCGGCATTTAAAACCAACCACTCCGTTGGGTCTTCTTTGGCCTGAGCTAAAAAACCTTGGCGAACGCGCTGATGAAAATCATCAGCTTCCGCTTCAATGCGATCTTCTTTTTCTCCGGTTTGCTGACTGCGCAGAGAACGTCTTTTTTTAGATTCTTCGACGGATAAGTCCAACAAAACAGTTAAATGAGGTTTCAATCCACCTGTAGCAAAGCGATTCAACCACTGAACATCCAGTAAAGTAATTCCACGACCGCCACCTTGGAAGGCAACAGAACTGGCCGTAAACCGATCACACAAAACCCAGTTTTTATTTTCTAAAGCGGGGCGTATCACATAATCCACATGTTGAGCTCGACTGGCTTGATATAAAAGTAATTCTGTTCGTGCAGATGGCGGTTGCGCTTGGTCTTTGTTCAAAATAATTTCACGCAATTGATCACCAACTACAGTTCCACCAGGTTCGCGGGTCACAACAACGTTTTGAGAAGACTGTTTTAAATAGGACTCCAAGCGCTTCATCAGCGAGGATTTGCCTGAACCATCAAGACCTTCAAAGACCAAAAAAAACATGCACTTAGATATGACCTATACAGAAGCGATTGTCATTATTAAACAGTGCGTAATTTTTAAATTTAATAGGCTGAAGCTAGACGGGATTCAAACTTTTAGTTAATTTGTTTTTTTCCAAGTTATTAATACTGAAGGAGCCTACAATGGTTACATTTTTAGCTACAATCCACATTATCGCCTGCATCGGCTTAATCGTTCTTGTCATGTTACAAGACTCTAAAGGTGGCGGCATGTTTTCTGGCCAAACCAGCTCGAATTCAGTTCTAGGAGCGACTGGTGGCGCGACTTTAGCTGGTAATTTAACAAAAATTATCACAATCGTATTGGCGATCACTTGTGTCGGTCTTGCGATGCTTTCTTCAAAAGCGCAAAAATCAGTAATCGATTCATTGCCAGTATCTGCGACTTCAGCACCCGTAGAAACAACTCAAGCTGTTGCCGCTTCTGCTGAAACAACACCTGCTCAACCAGCAGCTCCAGCGACTCAACAACCGAATAAATAATTATGAAAAATTGGCTGATCCCCGGACTCATCGTTCTGGGAGCCCTTATTGTCATCGCTTCTTTAGTGGCTCCCACAAGAAGCTTTGACTTGTTTCAAAAAAAATCCTTAGCCACAATTATCGAAGTCACGGGTTCTGCGACAGCGCAGGGCTTGGATGAAATCGATTCTTTGACTTTAAAAAAAGATTCTCAAATTAAAACTTTGGACCTTTTAAAAACAGAAGCCCAATCAGAAATTACAGTTCTGATTAATTCCATTCAAGGCGAGTTTCGGTTGCTTGAAAATTCGGAAGCTCTGATCGAAGAAACCGAAAGTGGCAAGATCTTAGTGACTGTTCGTCAGGGTGATTTATTGGTGGATCAATTTGGAAAAAAACCTTCCTTTATGGTGCGCAAAGATGGTCGTCAATTAAGTGCTATGGATTACGCTTTATCCAACGATCGCAATGCCGAATTACTGCGAAAGCAAGGCACAGCCTTGAACGGAACGGATTCAGACAAAGGTCTTTCACAGTCCAAGATCGAAGAAATTATCGGCAGCAAACGTTCTGATTTTTTCCGCTGCTATGGACAACTGATTCAAAAATCCGAACAAGCGCACGGCCAGGTTATTTTATCATTTGAAATTTCAAACCTTGGCAAAGTCGTCAAAGTCGACATTACAAAAACAGAAATCGAAGATTCGTCTTTTAAATCCTGCCTCAGTGAAGTTGTGGCGCGAACAAGTTTTCCGCGATTCAGCGGAGCTAATATAACGACCGTATTTCCATTGAAGTTTGAATAATTAGTAATCGTGCAAATAGTTAATGTCTGAACGGATCCAAGGTTCAAAGAGACCTTCCAGTTCATAGACATGTCCATTTTCTACAATTTTTTCACGCAGTGGAACGACCGGACAGTGCCACGAATGCGATAAAACATTTTTTTCGATTAGATAATTTTTGATCATTTCAAAAGAGGATAAACCCATAATTCTTCGACGTAATAAATCCTGAAAACTTTTCGTCATAGGACCTGTTCCGAAATTATATTTAGTTCTGAGTTCATCCATCACCGATCCCAATTCCTCTAGGGATAATCGCTGATCCTGAACCAGATCTAATGCAATTTGAAAACTATCGTAGGTCGCCAAAGTGCGACGCCCAAATTTTGTATAATAATCCGCATCGGTGTCCGTAGCCAAATTAATATAAATTTTTTCAACAGGATCTTGAATTTCAATCAAAGACTGCAAACGAAAAATTTCTTCGATTTGAATATCGGCTACACCCAGTTTTTCAAGCAATTTTTCCAATTGCAATTTAGTATGACGACGAGCACAGACATCTGAAAATAGATTATAAATAACAACGTCTGATTCTGAGTCATCTCCGAAACAAATCATTCGAACTTCAGGATGCAATTGTGTGCGCAGCTGTAAAAGCGCCTGCAGTTTGTATCCGACTTGTTTTTTTAAAAACGTGAACTTTGTAGGAACTAAGTTTTTTAAGTTGTCTTTGTAAAACATCCCTAGCGGAAAAATCTGGTCAATTTCAAATTTTTCGTAAATTTTTGATTCCATTTGCGGTGGAGAGGCCGAAACGAAAAACAAAGGCATATTTTGTTCAGTAAAATTTTTTTTACGGAATCGTTCTAAACTTTTTATCAACTCGTTCGTTCCTGGAACATTTTTTTTAGAAAAGGACTTTTCAAAAATAGTCGCAAACAATCCTTTGATGGAATCAATTGTTGTATCTAAATAGGTCTTATCCAGATCCCAAACATAGACTTCTTGGTACTGCCCCAGATTGACCTCGGGGTGATATCCAAAATACACGACATCTAAGTTAATCTGAGATCTTTTTGTCCATGGAATTGTCCGAGTATTGCCAAACATGATTAAATTATAGCTTATTCATGATTCGGTTGCCAAAGAAAAGAATATTGATTAATACCTTGGCTATGTCAGCCATTCAGCCCTCATTACAATCACTTTCGCAGCAATTGAATTTAAATGATCACGATCTGCAATTTTTCAACGATTGGATGACTGCGAAAAAGATGTCTGAATCTGCCTTCCCTTTTTTAAAGCTGGTAAAAACGGATACAGACCTCAGTCTGTGGATCAAAGGGCTTTACCATTGCAGTCTGTTGAACCTCACGTTTAGTGAAACTTTGCAAACGATGGAGCTTTTCACGGATCTGTTGTTGATGGGGCACAACGAAATTTTATTTGAAAAAAGCCAAAATCGTGATCAATGGAAAAATCATCTGCATCAATTACGCTATCCAATGACTGCGGAAGTGGACCAACAGTTAAAGCACAAATTGGAAAACTTGCCTTGGCCCGTCGGTGCCAAAATTAAATTTGAACGACGTGGGGATCGAGCTGGTGTCGAAGTCAAAATGTTTATTTCATCATCAGCTGATTTAACGAAAGCCATTTCATCATTGGAAAGAGTGAAGGAAAATTTATGATTCCTGAATTTGACCATATTTACATTGATGAAAAATCGATCGATTCCGAAGTCGCTTTACGAGTTCGTTCGCTGTATCCAGAAAATAAAATTTCAGTTGTATCCGAAGAGCCGGGCCTTCAATTAAAAGGCGCCATGACCGCCGAAGAATTTAATGCCTCCAAAAGAACTTTGTTTCTGACTCCGTTCAAAGGACAATTTTTCAAGAGATGTCCGGGGGCCACTCAGAAAAAGACTCTGACATGCTGTAATTACTATGTTCTGAACTTAGGTAGTCAGTGCAATATGAATTGCAGTTATTGCTATTTACAAAGTTATCTAAATTCACGCGTGACTAAAGTTTTTACAAATATCGATCAAGCTTTGAATGAACTGGAAGAAATGGCTGTGGAAAACAGCCATCACCCGTTCCGCGTGGGCACAGGCGAAATTATTGATTCTTTGTCGCTGGACGAAGTGACTCATTATTCTAGAAAATTAATTCCGTTTTTTCAAAAGTATCCAAAATGGGTTTTAGAGTTTAAAACAAAGTCGAACAAAGTGGATCAATTTTTAGATTTACCAGGAACACCGAATATTGTTGTCAGCTGGTCAATCAATCCACCGAACATCATCGATTCCGAAGAACATGGCACAGCCAAATTCCATGAACGAATCGCCGCAGCTGTAAAATGCCGTGATCGTGGTTATCGTGTCGCTTTTCATATTGATCCCATGATTTGGCACCCCAGATGGCAAGAAAATTATGGCTATTTGGCTGAAGAAATTGCCAAAAACTTTTCAGCTAAAGACGTTCAAATTATTTCTATTGGCGCGCTGAGATTCCAGCCCGAGCAAAGATTTATGATGAAAGAACGCTTTGGAATGAAATCACTGGTGAATCAGGCGGAAATGTTTGCCTCTGATAATGGTAAAATGCGCTACGATTCACAAATCCGTGCCGAGATGTTTTCATTCATGAATAAAAAACTGAAAAGCTTAAATTCTGATTTTAACGCATTTATTTGCATGGAAACTCCAGAAACCTGGATCAAATCATTCGATAAAATTCCTATGCAAATGCCTGAATTAAAAGAGTTCTTCAAACCCCTACCGCAAGTACGAGACTTGCCGGCGCAAGACAACAAATAGTTTTATACTATATCAGATAGCAACACATAACATATAAAATAAAAATTACGCTTCACCTTATGAATTAAGGTCAGAAAGAATTCTGGATATTAAATGATCAATCAAACTTTAATTCAGTAAAATGATTCTCTAAAAATTTATAGGCTTCTTGATGAGAACTCATGATATGTTCTTTCATCTCAAAACCTTTAGGATATATTATACCGATTTTAAAGCCTTCTCTTGCTCCATTTTCGCTTAAGAAATTTACAAACTCATAAAAACTTTCTTTACTCGTCCCAAACCATGCTGATGTTTTATAAGAAAACGAATCTGGCGTTCTAAAATATAAATTTGCGCTATATCTTGAATCTAGTAATATTTTTTCTAAGTACGAATAAGATATGAGTTCAGTTTTAAATATTGTCTTTTTTTGAACTTGTAGCTCACTGTATTTATAGACTGATGGCCAAATTATAAAAAAGCCCGCTAAAATGAATATTATATATAAAAGAAGTATAAAACCAGTTGAAAAAATTAATGCTCCAATAATTAATTCTATATTATTTTGAAATAAGTGTCTAAATTTCCCAAACTTAAGAGGCACTAATGAAATTAACGACAAAAACAAAAACATCTTAATTTTTTGTTTTCTTTCAAAACTAGATCCCGACTTGAGCTTTCTGAAAACATAAGAAATATAATTTGGAGCTATAATTTTAGGTGTTATATAAATCATAATTTTAGAACTCAATTTGTTCTTTGGGAAATGAGATCCAGCCTTCGTTCGCAGGAAAGCCTTTGGGGCGAGCAACAGTTTGGTTTTTGTATTTCAAGAAAGCTGTCAAAGCACATAGAAAAGCATCGAATGCATGTGAATTTTCAATCATGCTTTTTGAATCCTGATGGTAAATAAACGTCAGATTTTTTTCATTTAGGGCTTGGATAAATAAAGCCCGCGATTCGTCACCACCAAAAGCAGCGCGATGATCACGTAAAGTCGATTTCATCAAACCCAGGTGATGTCCCATTCTCCACATCGACAGTTTCGGATACACTTCGATGGTTTCTACGTCGAGACGTTTTTGAATAAACAAAGATCTCGCCAACAGCGGAGCCGTATTCGCCCCCATCGCATGATGCAAATGAAATTTCTCTTCAAGCTCGGTCGCGAAATAAAACTCAATACAACGCTGGGTATAAGGAGTAAATAATTTTTTAGGTTTTTTTAAAGCTGCATTTTTTTTCTGATGATCCCACATCCAATTAATGTGAGGCTGAGAACAGCTTTCAAAACCGGGACATTTCAACTGGCACGTCAAACACTGAGGCAAAGTCCACGGCGTATCAATAGCCAAGTATTTCAAATCTTTGGCGTGTTGCTGGATCAATTCGTGGATTTTTAAATCCCCCGAAACTTCTTCGTCGGATTTAATTTTTTCAAAAAGGCGTGTCAAAAATAATTTTTGATTTTCAGGATAGTACTCCATGACGGCCAAACAAGCTTTGTCTGATTTTCCGCCAGCTAATGAGAGCCCCAAAAAGCGAACAACTTGACCGGCCGTAGCTGGCTGTGGTGACTTTACACGCGACCGACGGGTCTTGTGGGAAGACACTGAAACTTTTCTTTTTCGCATGCCTGAACGACGGACTCCCGTTTGCTTGGATCGACCCATACTAGTACACAGCCTCCACCACCTGCTCCACATATTTTAACAGCATCCGCACCATTGTGAATACTGATATCAGCCAGACGTTCGATTTCTGGACTACTAAAAGCAGGTGTTAATTGAATACGCGCTTGAAATTCGCGCTGAAAAAGAGCTGGAATTAAATTCCAATTTTTTTCTTTAACGACAACTTCAAATTCAAGACTGATTTGAGCTATTTCTTTCAAAGCATTTAAAACTTTGGAATCTTGCTCGACAGCTGATTTAAGTACTTCGAAGTTATTAAGACCGCTGTGGTGCGAACGTCCTGTATTCACCAACAAAAAATATTTTTCAAATGGAGTTTGTTGAATATCTAAAACTTGTTGTTCAATTCCTGAAAATTGATAGCTTAAAATATTTAAACCACCACTGACCGCTGGATAATAATCCTGCGTCCCGGTGGGTGTATTTAAAATTTCACTTTCAATATTGTGCGCCCAATGCACAATTTCATGATTCGATTTAAATACATGCCCTGTCCACTGAGCAAAGGCTTTCAAAATTGAAATCATTAAACTGCTGCTACCACCAAGACCACCGCCAATAGGGCTTTCTGAGCGAGTTTGTAGATGAAAACATTTTTTCATCTTATCGGGATACTTGGAATAAAATGGACGCAATGCCTTTTGAAACAAGAAAAGCTTGGGATCCATCGCCGCAAAAAAATCTTCGATATGATTAAATTCCCATTTTTTTTGATAGTCTAAGGATTCAATAATCCAGACATCAGAGCTAGCTATTATTTCGGCTTGGGTCCAAATATCAATCGCAATATTAATGGTTTGAGCCCCACCTACAAAATTATACAAAGGCCACATATCTAAAGTGCCTCCGGCCAAATCCACTCGAGTAGGAGATTTAATTTTGATCATTTTTGACTTCTTTCTTGGTAAACAGACGCTCTAAATTCAATTGATCTATGGCGACCTTATCAATTGCGAAAATATTTTGTGATAGTTGCGTTCGAGCTAGATAAACTTCTTTTTCAACTCCGGAAAACTTTTGTTTGATCAGTGGGCCCCAGTTCAACTGAAAAACTAAGCTATCTGAACTGGATTTTAAAATAAACATATTCTGACCTGTAAAAGATTTTGCTTCTTCGGGCGTTACAAATTCGGAAATTTTTAATTCGTGAATTTGATCTATTAATTTCTCGGCCTCGGTCGGAGCAAATTCGGAATCTGCTGGTAATGCGGAATTCAGTTTCCAAGTTTGCTGAGCATTTTCAAACTCTGTCACTTTACCATCCACTTTAGAATAGACCTTAGACACATCGTTCTTGTTAAACGTCATGATCGAAATACGATCTCTGAATTGATCCGATCTAAGGTTTGCAAAAGCCTCCCATTTCGCGATTGGAAGCTGGATTAAAAAGCTCGGCTTTGAAGTCAAACCATATAAAGCATGGTCCTTATCGTCTAAATTTAAAACAACCTGCCAGCTATGCTGTTTGCCTTCGAACTCGATTTCAACAGGAGCTTTTTTTAATCCCATTTTTTCAAGGTCTTTTGCTGAAGGCTCGCCTTCTTGCAAATAGTTTTCAATCGACATTTCGGCTAACTCTTTGATTTTGGCACGTATAATATTTTGATCTAGGACAAAATCTGGATTTTCTTGCAAAACCCACTGTCCGTTATTTTTAACCAAATTAAATACCTCATTCAGTGAACGAATTCGCACTTTCTGAATGTCGGCTACCGGAGAACGATATAATTTTTTTTCACGGAACAACGTCACAGGTCCTTGAAATGAACTGAACCAAATCGGACTGCCAATGAAAACATGATTCACTGACTCAGATTTCATAAAGTGCATATTTTCAAAATTCTTTTCTTTACTGACAAAAATTCTTTGGGATTGTCCATTTGCACTTTTTAATGTAATCGTCACAGCTGGCTTATCAAGTCCATATTCTTCAAGTTTG
>Ga0255182_1001093_pt1 | contig 15126 bp, 12 predicted proteins | sample Atl_UVDOM_RepA_8_FD_188420 | JGI IMG/M metagenome (GOLD analysis project Ga0255182, IMG submission 188420) | Freshwater microbial communities from Altamaha River, Georgia, United States - Atl_UVDOM_RepA_8d | ecosystem: Environmental > Aquatic > Freshwater > River | place: USA: Georgia...
ATTGTTGAGAAAGCTCGAACCGCCGCTCGTCCGACCGTTGGAGAAGCCGAACCGGCTGCCGTTGAGCCCGCCCCCTTGCACCCAACCCTGGCTGAACGCGAACCCCGGCCGAGAATAGCCCATCGTGGCCGATTGGCCGCCTCCCCGAAAACTGTTGCTCTGGCCCGAATAAAAACTCTGTCCTCGCGGATTGATCACGCCGAAGCCGCTCGAGAATCCGACTCCCGGGGCATAGTTCTGATTGAGGACGAAGGTGCGTCCACCGCCCATCGGAAGACGCATATTGCTCGGGTTGATCCCAAAGCGATTCATGTTCTGAGTCGCCATCTGCATGGCCGTCGACTGGCCAAACGTCGATATCGAGGACAGCGAGCCGCATAAGACGGCGACGCCGAAGACGACGTGACGCATGAAGATGCTCCTTCCTGACGCGGGGACAGAAGACGGACGGCGCCGGGCAACGGATCACCCAGCCGGCGTAAACGGCCGAAACTGCCTTCATGAGTAAATGCGTATAAATCTGGAAATCCGGACAGATGACCTGCCAGCCGAGAATTCACCGGGAGTTCGGGACGCCCCCGCGGCCGCCCGTTGACGCTCTGGGAATGCCGTCATAGTTTCTGGTATCCGGGAACCGCCGCGGCCGGCTTTTCAACAGCCGGGGTCCGAGAACTCCGCCGGCCCGGACCGTTTTGCACGCAGGGGCACCGCGATTCACCAGCCGCTCGTGGGCGGTCGAAGGCGGGAGACACGATCGCTCCGCACATCCGATCGGGAGTGAAACTGCGACTGGCGATGGACACGTCACCGAGGCCGTTGCCCGAGGGACCGCCGTTTCAGCCCGACGCGATCATCGCGCTCTGCATGACGCGACTGCGGCGGTTTGCCAGCCGCATGCTGTCTCGATACACCAAGAGCAGGCGCAAGGAAGACACGGACGATCTCCTCCAAAACGCGGCCTTGCGGCTGCACCGTGCGCTCGGCGACGTGCATGTCGAGTCGACCGAACATGCCCTGGCCCTGGCCATCACCCAAATCAAGCGGGAACTTCTGGACATGATCCGCAGACTCAAACGCCGGCCAGACGGCGTACCGATCACGCCCGACATCGAGCCGATCGCCCAAGCGGAGCGGTTGGAGCGTTGGGAGGAGTTTCACCGGCAGGTGCAGCAGTTGCCGGAACACCAGCGGCAGGCGGTCCACTTTCTCTGGTACCTCGGGCTCGACCAAGAGCGGGCGGCCGCGGCGCTGGGAATCTCGAGTCGCACGCTCCGCCGCGATTGGCGGATGGCTCGCGATGCTTTGCGTCGCGAGCTTGGCGAACTGGATTTTCTGGACTGAACACACGTTGCGACATGGCACGGCCAACGACCAGATCGCCGACCGGCAATGCAACGGTGGAGACGCCGCTGACCGGCCTCCCCTCAACCTTCGGGAAAGGAGGGGCTCCGCCCTCGGCACCGCTCACCGCAGGCACAGTCGTCTCCGAACCTACCATCAGCGGGGTGCTGGGGAGCGGCGGATTCGGAAGGGTGTCCGAAGTCGATACCACCGCGCGGCTGTGTGATGCCGACCGCCCCGCTGCGTTACCAACACTCCCCGGGCACGGGCACCTGCCCCATGGCGCGAGCCATTCACCCGACGGTCGAATCATCGCGACTGTCGCACGGGATGGCGCGGTGCGAAATCGGGACGCGTCGAGTGCGGGCTTGGTGGGAGAAGGGTCGGGTAAGAACTGATCTTCTCCGTCCGGCAGCCATCGAGACCTTGAACCAGCGCGGGATGACGGCGTGACTTGTCGACGGGTGATCTACGACTTCGGTGCCAACAATGGCGACGATCTGCCGTACTATCTGAAGAAGGCGGACCTCGTGGTCGCCGTCGAAGCCAACCCTGTCCTGTGTGCCTCCATGCGGAGCCGGTTCGCGAAGGCCGTCGCCTCCGCGCGGCTGGTCGTCGAGAACTTGGCTGTGACGGCGAGCGACACCGCGGCGCCAACCTGCGACTTCTACCTCCATCGCCACCACGACGTGCTGGGGCAGTTTTTCGATCCCGGCCCCGATCGCCGTGGCGACTTCGACAGGATCAGCGTGCCGTGTCGCTCGATCGTCCGCTGCATCGAGCAGCACGGCGAGCCGTGGTACGTCAAAATCGACGTGCAGGGGTACGAGACGGCGTTGCTGGAGTCCTTGCTCCAGCACGGAATCCGACCGCCGTTCATCTCGGTCGAGGTGCAGGGATTGGAGGTGGTGTCCTTGCTCGCGCAGGCGGGCTGCTACGACGCCTTCAAGGTCGTGGACGGCGCAACCGTGTCGGAACGCTACGGTGACTGCCGGATCGTCGTGGGCGACCGGTCGGAGCGACACTCGTTCCCGGTGCATGCGGCCGGGCCATTCGGCGACGACGTGGAAGGTCCGTGGATGACAGCCGACGCCTGTCGCGCCGTGCTGGCACGCGATGGGCTGCATTGGAAAGATGTCCATGCCACCCGTCGCCCCGGGGCATCCGATGCCGCCTACCCGCCGGCCTGGCTGGCCACACTGCGACGTGGCAGTCGCTGCCTCCGGGGTTGGGCGCGTGCGTGCTTATCGTGGTGTTGTCGGCATGGATAGGTCGTCCAGTCGCTCGTGAGCCGCGGCGTGGCACTCGCCGACTACATGCTCCAAGTGTCCGGCAACCGAATCGGCTACACACAGATAGACATCGGGCGGCTCACGCTCCTGCAGGAGGTGATCGGGCTCGGCGTGCCTGCGTCGCTCGCGGTGATCTCCATGAAGCAGCCGCCGAGGTCGAAACACCGGTGAGTGCCGGGAGCGAGGGGCGGCCCGGAAGGCGGCCCCGTTCTCGCAGGCGACGGTCGTTGAATAGACTGCGGTCTTGCAGGCGATGGCTTCCTTATGTTCAGGACAGTTCGGATGGTTCCCGACAACTCAGCGCCGTTTCCGTCCCTTGCCGACATCGAACGGCAGCACGGCATTCCAGCCGACACCTATTGCGGTCTGACTGCGGAAGAGATGAGCAGGGCGGTGGTGGCCTATCACTCTGGGCCGCGAAAGCCCGGTGAGCCGGTCGGGTACATGCCCGTCGGCGACGTCGCGACTCGGCTGAGCTGGCTCCGCGAGGAGTTCGGACCCGATGTGGACGTCGAGCGACTCCGAATACAGGAACAGTGTTTCGGAGCCCGCGTGAGTCGGGCCCTGCAGGTCGACTGGATGTTGCCCGACGGGGAGTTTGACCAGGCGGTGAGCGAAGGCCTTCGCCTGCGCTTTCCGGAACTCTCAGAAGATGCCCGGAGGGTGATCGCGGCGAATTATTCCTACAGCCATGCGAAGTGAGCGAGCATTGACGTTCTGTGGGGCGATTCGGACGGTGTTCCCGAAGTGAACACCGTCCGAATCGTCATCGATGTTCACGATGACTTCTGCTTCGGCGGTCCACTCGCCGATCCCGAAGCCGATGCGGTGGTTCCGGTCGTCTGTGGCCTGATGCGTCTTCTTCGTCATGTGGTGCTGACGCCGGACTGGCCCCCGAGCTCTAAAGTCACGGTCGTCAAGTCAGGCTGCCGTGGCATAGGCCCCGGCGGGCTTGCGCCGACGAGTGCTTGTCGAAACATCCCCGCAGAAAGCCGAGAAATACAAGGATGCGCAATCGTCGTGCAAGACACCCGCGGGGGCGTGGCGTACTGTGAGGGTCTCGGGTCCTCCCTCTTCCCTCACGATAAGGATGCCATGTCGATCGACGATTCCAGGAGCCGACGCTGCGGCACGGCGCCGCTCTCATGCGGCCATACAGCTGCAACCGCATCGGCGGCGAAGCGTCTGGCCGTGGCGCTCTGCGGCCTGCTCGCCGTGATCGGGCGACCGTCGGTCGCCCGATCGGACGACACGTGGCACCAGAGCTTTGCCCGAAAGGAGCATGCCTCGGGCACGAACACGCTCCGCTACCGCCTCCTCGAACCGCCTCCACCGGCGGATGGCGGCAGACTGCCGCTCGTGCTGTTTCTCCACGGCGCGGGCGAGCGGGGTGACGACAACACGGCCCAGCTCAAGCACGGCGCCGTCGAGTTTCAGCGACGTCAGGCCCGGCACCCGTGCTTCGTCCTCATTCCGCAGTGCCCCGAGGGCAAGCGGTGGGTCGAGGTCGATTGGGGGGGCAAGGCCGGAGCCGGTACGTTCCCCGCGGAGCCGTCGGTGCCGCTCGCACTGACGATCGAGGTGGTCGACGCCCTCGTCGCGTCCGGGGCGGTCGATCCCGACCGCGTCTACGTCACCGGTCTCTCGATGGGTGGCTACGGCACCTGGTATGCGGCCGGCATGCCGGGCGGACGACTCGCCGCGGCCGCGCCGATCTGCGGCGGAGGCGATCCGCTCTGGGCCGCCCGCTACAAGGACCTGCCGATCTGGGCCTTTCACGGCGACCGCGATCAAGCCGTGCCGCCAGGGCGGTCGCGGGAAATGATCGACGCGGTGCGCGCCGCGGGCGGCAAGCCGAAATACACCGAGTATGCGGGGGTGGGGCACGACTCCTGGACGCAGACCTACGCGGACGACTCCTTCCACGAGTGGCTCTTCTCGCAGCGACGCCCCGCCGCGAAGCCGGCGGTGGATTCCCAGACGTCCAGTTTCAACCGGGACATCCGGCCGATCCTGTCGGACAAGTGCTACGCCTGCCACGGCTTCGACGCGAAGCATCGCCAGGCCGACCTCCGGCTCGACACCGCCGAGGGAGCCTATGCGGAGACTTCCAGCGGCAAGCCCGCCATCAAGCCGGGCGATCCCGACGGCAGCGAGGCCTGGCAGCGGATCATCAGCGACGACCCCGATCTGATGATGCCCGTGCCCTCCTCGCACAAGACGCTTTCCGCCTCGGAAAAGGACACGATCCGGAAGTGGATTCTGGCGGGCGCGGCCTACGAGCGTCACTGGGCGTTCGTGCCGCCCGTCCGGCATCCGCTGCCCGAGGGCACGTCGGGCAACCCGATCGACGCCTTCATCGGCGACCGACTGAAACGGGAAGGATTTGCGGCTTCCCCGCCGGCCGACCGGGAGACGCTTCTGCGCCGACTGTCGCTCGACCTCACCGGCCTGCCGCCCGCACCGGAAGAGATCGATCGCTTCGTCGCCGACGCTTCCGCCGATGCGTATGAGAAAGAGGTGGAACGGCTCCTGGCTTCTCCGCACTATGGCGAGCGGATGACGAGCTTCTGGCTCGACGTCGCCCGCTACGGCGACACGAGTGCCTACCTGCACGATATCCGGCGCACGGGATGGCCGTGGCGTGACTGGGTGGTGAAGTCGTTCAACGACGATCTGCCCTACGACCGGTTCGTCGTCGAGCAACTGGCCGGCGACCTGCTCCCCGACAAGACCGACCAGCAGACACTGGCCACCGCCTTTCTCCGCAATCACCCGATCACCACGGAGGGAGGCACGCTCGCCGCCGAATACTTAAGCGAGTATGCCGCCGACCGCGTGCAGACGGTCGGCACGGCCTTCCTCGGCCTGAGCTTCAACTGCTGCCGCTGCCACGACCACAAGTTCGATCCGCTGACGCAGGCCGATTTCTACAGCCTCCAGGCCTTCTTCAATTCGTCCACGGAGAAGCATGCCGAGAACAACCAGTCGCCGGCTTTCCCGCCCCTGATCGAGGTCCGCTCGCCGCTGCTTCCCGACGGGGAGACGGCGAAGGTCATGGTCATGGAGGAGGCCCCGCGACCCACGCCGACGTTCGTGCTCACCCGCGGCCAGTACGACCATCCCGATCCCGAGAAGCCGACACCGCGGCGGGTTCCAGAGGTTTTCGGCGGCCGTGCCGACGAACCGCAAAACCGCCTCACGCTCGCCCGCTGGCTCGTGTCGCCAGAGAATCCGCTGCTGGCCCGCGTCACCGTCAACCGCTTCTGGCAGCAATTTTTCGGCACGGGCCTGGTGAACACGCCCGACGACTTCGGCCTCCAGGGAGAGTATCCGAGCCACGCGGAGTTGCTCGACGTGTTGGCGGTCGATTTCCGCGACGGCGGCCCGGGCGCGGCGCGGTGGAGCGTGAAAGGACTCGTCCGGCGGATCGTCACGAGTCAGACCTATCGGCAGTCGTCGATCGTCCGCCCCGACCTCGCCGCCAAAGATCTGACAAACCGCTGGCTGGGGCGATTTCCGCGCCGCCGGCTCGAGGCCGAGGAGATCCGCGACCAGGCCCTCCAGGCCGCCGGCCTGCTCGCGCCGCAGGTGGGTGGACCGCCCGTGTTTCCCTACCAGCCCGCCGGGCTCTGGGAAGAGCGGAGCAACGAGGGCAGCAACACGAAATCGTTCAAACGGAGCGAGGGCGCAGACCTCTACCGCCGTAGCCTCTACACCTTCTGGAAACGCACCTGCCCGCCGCCCGTCATGACCGTGTTCGACGCGCCCGATCGGCTGGGCTGCACGGTCCGCCGAGCGCCGACGAACACGCCGCTGCAGGCGCTCGCCACCCTCAACGACGAGCAGTTTTTGGAGTGCGCCAAGCTGCTGGCGGCCCGCACGCTGCGGGACCGAGCCGACACGGCCGACCGTCTGAACCTGCTCCACCGGCGGGTGACCGGCCGGACGCTTTCGCCGGTCGATCGGCAGACGCTCGAACACGGCCTCGCCGACCTGCTCGCGCGATTCCGCGCCGCTCCCGATGACGCCACCGCGCTGCTCAAGGTAGGCGCCACGCCCGCCCCACCCGGACTCGATCCTTCCGAACTGGCCGCCTGGATGCTGATCGCCAACACAGCCCTCAATCTCGACGCCGCCCTGGTCCTCGAGTGAGGCGACCCCGACGCGCCCCTTGGAGCCCTCCGCATGCACCCCCTCCGCGACTATATCTTCAACCTCAATCGTCGCCAGCTGTTCGGCCGTGCCATCGGCGGCGGGCTCGGCTTTCTGGGGAGCGCGGCATTTGCGGAACTGTCGGCCGCGGACCGGCCCGCCGATGCGGCCGCAGGGCTGCCCGGCCTGCCGCATGCCCCGCAGAAAGCGCGCCGTGTCATCCATCTCTTCATGGAGGGCGGGCCGTCGCAACTCGACACGTTCGACCACAAGCCGGGGCTCGCCGAGCACTTCGACGCGGAGTTGCCCGAGTCGGTTCGCGGCGGCCAGCGGCTCACCGGCATGACGAGCGGTCAGGCTCGGCTGCCGATCGCCCCGTCGAAGTTCCCGTTCACGCGGCACGACAACGCCGAAGACGGGATCTGGGTCAGCGACCTGATGCGCGAGACGGGAAGGATGGCCGGCGAGATCTGCGTCGTCAAATCGATGACCACCGAACAGATCAACCACGGCCCCGGCATCACCTTCATGCAGACCGGCCACCAGATCCCTGGCCGGCCGTCCGTCGGGGCCTGGCTGTCGTACGGCCTGGGCAGCCCCAACCGCGACCTGCCGTCATTCGTGGTCATGATCAGCCAGGGCCGCGGGCAGATGCAGGCGCTCTTCTCGCACCTCTGGGGCGCCGGCTTCCTGCCGGGCGAGCATCAGGGCGTGCAGTTCCGGGCGGCCGCCGACCCGGTGCTGTTCCTCAACGATCCGGCGGGCATGCGGCGCGAGGATCGGCGGCGGGTGCTCGACATGGTCGCGGATATCAATCGCCGCCAGGCCGAGCGGAATGGCGACGCCGAGGTGCTGGCCCGCGTGGCCCAGTACGAGATGGCCTATCGGATGCAGGCCAGCGTGCCCGACCTGACCGACATCTCCGACGAGACGGAGGCCACGCTCGGGATGTATGGTCCGGATGTCCGCACCCCCGGCACGTTCGCCTACAACTGCCTGATGGCGCGACGGATGGCCGAGCGCGGCGTGCGGTTCGTGCAGCTCTTCCATCGCGGCTGGGATCATCATCGCAGCGTGACCAACGATCTGCCTGCGCAGTGCCGCGATGTCGATCGGCCGCAGGCCGCCCTGCTCGCCGACCTGCGGCAACGGGGGCTCCTCGACGACACGCTCGTCGTCTGGGGCGGCGAGTTCGGCCGCACGGTCTATTGTCAGGGGGCGCTGACCCGCGAGCAGTATGGCCGCGACCACCATCCGCGCTGCTTTTCCGTCTGGCTGGCCGGCGGCGGCATCCGTCCCGGGATCAGCTTCGGTGCGACCGACGATTTCTCCTACAACGTGGTGCAGGGGTCGGTGACCGCCCACGATCTCCACGCCACGATGCTCCACTGCCTCGGCATCGACCACACGCGGCTGACATACCGGTCGCAGGGGCTCGACTTCCGCCTCACGGGCGTGGAGCCGTCGCGGGTGATCGACGAGATCCTGGCCTGATGCGGGCCGGCGGCGGCGATTGTAGAATCCCGCTTCATGGAAACACGCTTTCAACAAGCCTTCTGGCGGCGGGTGGCGGGCGGCGATCTGGTGCGGCTCTTCGACCTGATGCCCGATGTCTCGTTCTTCGCGAAGGATCGACGCGGCCGGTTCACCGCCGTCAATCGGCTGGGGTGCGAGTTTTGCGGCGTGGCGCGGGAGTCTGACGCCCTCGGCAAGACCGACTTCGACTTCTTTCCCCGCCGCCGCGCCGCCGAGTACACGCGGGACGACGCGGCCGTCATGCGAGCGGGCAGGCCGGTGGTGAACCGGATCGAGAGCGCGCCGGCGAAGGAGGGTTCGCCGCACATGGTGCTCACGACGAAGCTGCCGCTCCGTGACCGATCCGGGCGGGTGATCGGCATCGCGGGCTTTTCGCGCCGGCTCGAGCAGCTCCGTGAGCGGCCCGCCGAGGCCGCGCCGCTGGCGGCCGTCGTCGAGCGGATGCACGCCCGGTTCGCCGAAAACCTCACGAGCGCCGAGCTGGCAAAGATCATGGGCGTGTCGGTGAGCCATTTCGACCGCACCTTCCGCAGGGCCTTCGAGACGTCTCCGCGGCAATATCTGATCCGGATCCGGATCGAGGCGGCCTGCCGCCGGCTGGCGGAGACCAGGCAGTCGCTCGCCGCCATCGCCCTGGCCTGCGGCTTCCACGATCACGCCCACTTCACGCGATCATTCCGGCAGGTCATGCAGACCACCCCTTCGGCCTACCGCGCCGCGCACCAGAGTCCGGCAGCCCCGCCCCACCGCTGACGCCGGCAGAGTCAGAGCGATCACGTCGGCATTGGGCACGCAGCGGTTGCAGCCGGTGACTGGCGGCTCATTCGCCAAACAACGGCTCACTTCTGCAGGAACGGACGGCTCTCGACGACCTCGTGCACGAGGCTCCGCAGGCCATAGCCCTTGCCGCGGATGCGGGCGACGATCTCATCGAGATCCTTACGGTCGGCAAACTGCACGTCCGCGCCCGTGGCATAGACGATCAGCTTCGATGCGAGCGCTGCTGCCAGCCCATCTGGATTCTCAAGCAGATGATGCTTGTACTCATCGACATCGGCGAAGGGCCTTCCGTCGGGCATGGTGTAGCCATGCTCCACGGCGGCGCCGAGATTCACCTGCCTGTTGATCCGGGCTATTTCCAGGATCGCTCCCGTGGCTTGCGGCACCCTGTAGCGCTCGCGCCAGCCGCCGATCACGTCGAATGACTCGAGCGCGAAGCCCGGCGGATCGATGAGCCTGTGGCAGCCCGCGCAGGCCTGTGTCGAGCGATGCTTCGCGAGTTGCTCGCGAATGGTGGCCGCACCGCGGATGTCGGGTTCGATCTTGGGCACGCTGTCGGGAGGCGCCGGCGGCACGACGCCGAGAATCCGCTCCGTCACCCACTTGCCCCGGAGGATCGGCGAGGTCTTCGCCCCGTCGGCCGTGACCTTCAGGACGCTCGCCTGCGTGAGGAAGCCGCCGCGACGGCTACCCGGGGGCAGCGTCGCCTTGCGCAGCTCGTGGCCGGGCATGTCGGGGAGCCCGTAGAGGGCGGCAAGCGGCTCGTTGAGGTACGTCCAGTCGGAATGGATTCCCTCGAGAAGGCTGCGGTCATGCGCGAGCAGCTCATGGAAGAACCGCTGCGTCTCCTGCATGCAGGAAAGCCGCAGGGCATCGTCAAACTCGGGGTAAAGCCCGCCATCCGGCGCGGTGGCGTCGATCTGCTGCAGATCCAGCCACTGATCGGTAAACGATCGCTCGAACCGCACGGCCCGCGGGTCGGCGAGCATGCGCTCGACCTCCGCCCGCCGCACATCAGGTCGGCCGAGGTCGCCGCGGTCGGCGGCTGCGCGGAGCGGCTCATCCGGCGGGCCGTTCCAGAGAAAGTACGACATCCGGCTGGCGATGGCGTGGGGATCGAGAGGCCCGGGGGCTTCCTCGAGCAACAGGAAGTGGGGCGAGCAGAGGATCGCCTTGTAGGCATCGCGCATGACCCGGTGAAAGGGCACCCCCTGGTCGAGGGCGGCATGGGCGCGGTTGACGTATTCGGCGACGAGGGGCTCGGCGACCGGGCGGCGGAAGGCCTTCGGAAGGAACCGTCGCAGAAGCCGCTCGGCATCCTCCTTGGGGCTGGCCGACACAGGCACCTTGGGATCGTGCTCGCCTGGCGCCGGCTGCTCGCCGGTGACCTTGGAGAGATTGTCGAACGGCAGGTCGCCAAAGAGCACGCGGTAGCTCTCGGGCGGCCACTGTTCGAGGGTGCCGTCCGGCTTCAGCGGCCCCTCGACCTCGAACTTGCTGATGAGCAGCGTCGCCTTGTCCCAGGCCTTGCCCTCGAGGTGTTTCGGGGTGACGTGATCGCGATGCCAAAGCGTGGGTCCGAAGACATGCGCCTGCTGCTCCGCCAAAAGATCCAGCTCGGCGGTGACGGTCCGTGGTGCATCTTCGGGAACGTCGCTCCACTCCCGAAGCTCGGGGGCGTCGGGCTTGTAGAGCCAGTGGCTGTGCACGCCGAATCCGACGGGCAGCGGCTTCCCGCCGTTGTTCCTGCCTTGGGCCGTCACCCGCACCTGGTACCGGCCGCCCCGCGGCACCCAGGGCGACATGATCGCCGCGTAGGGATAGTCGAGCCGCGATGCCACGACGAACACGTCGTTCTCGAGCAATCCACCCCGAACGTTGAAAAACTCCGATGTCTTGTAGACGCCGGGCCCGTCCAAGGCATAGGCGAGCGGCGTGAAGGGGATCATGGCCATCGCCTCTTTCAGCGCCTTGTCCGCAGCGGCCTGATAGGCCTCGAAGTGAGACGCCGACAGCGTGAGCCCCGCGCCCACCTTGTCGAAGCCGGCCGTGGCGGCATCGTCGGGAAAGAGGTCCCTGACCGACACCTTGATCGCGAGCAGATCGTTGAGCGTGTTCTCGTATTCCGTCCGCGTGAGCCGGCGCACGGGGCCACGGCCCTCCAGGGATTGTCGCTCGAGCCCTGCCTCACGAAGCCCCGCCTCGAGCTGCCCGAGGAACGCCGTCTTCTCGTCGGCGGTCGGCTGCTCCGCGTCGGCCGACGGCATCTCGCCGCGGGTCACTCGGTCGAAGAGCATCTCCCAGACATGATCGCTGCCCGGCGCCGCACCCGCATCCGCCAGATTCTCGAGATCCAGGCCGGCTTCGGGGCGGTCGCGGTCGTGGCAGCTCACGCAGTGGCGGTCGAGAAACGACCGCGATGCCGCAGGCTCGACCGCCGGCACGGCCGAAGCCATGCCTGCAAGCAGGCTCACGAGGCCGATGCAACAAGGCCAACGCTGCGGCGGCTTGTCGCAGCGGCTCGCCCGACGGCAGCCGCGCGGCATCGCCTGAGCGCACTCTGGCCGACCAGGCATCCCGCTCAAGACCTCTCTCACGGCTTCTTGGCCGGACGAGCTTCGAGGGCGAAGTCGTAGCCGGGCCCCTTGTTCTCTCCCTTATGCACCGTTGCCCGCAGAGGCGATGTGGCGACGTCTTCGAAGATCTCGGGCACGATGCGAATGGCCTTGGGCGGTCCGCCCACCGGGGCGCCGTCTTCACTGGTCTCGCTTTTCTCGGTCTCGAACTTGGACACCGTCACCACGAACGTACCGACACAAGCGCCCCGCTGATGCTTGCCGCCGATCGACGTCAGGCGATAGACGCCGTTCTCATCCGTCAGGCCAAACGCCGGCGGTATTCCCGGCGTATCGGTGCACGTGAGCCCGATCGTGGCGTTGCCGAGCGGTTGGCCGTCGAGCGTCACCCGCCCCTCGACAAACTGCACGTCCGGCCCCCTGGTGCCGCAACCGGCGACAGTCAGGAGAACCGCCGCGACCAGACATCCGCCCGCCCATCCGCCCCGCCAAGAGCCCAGGCGAAAACGCGGATAGACCTCGTCCCGATGATGCATCTTTGATTCCTGCGTCATGCTGCGAGGATTTGCTCGTCAGTTCACGGTGATCGATTCACCGCCGGCAGTGGAGCCCATCGCTCCCCAGACACCGCGCAGCGAAGCGCCCTTGTAATGCGTGGGATCGAGCCCAGAGGGCGCAGGCGTCGGCGTATTCACGTTTGCGTCGCCGGCGTCGATGCCTTCGTCTATGAAGCGTACCGCCCCATCGCACATGACGACATTCACGCCGCCAGGATGATAGCTCGAGGCTGCCGGAAGCACCGAGTTGTCCGGATTGCCGTCGTCTTCGCACGAAGGACCGTTCGGACGAATCGTCGTGCAGAATCCCGTATAGACGTTGGCGGCCGCGCCCCAACGCGTCCCGGCATACGTGGCGTTCACATTTCCCGTCAGCCCCGTGCCGCCAAGCCGCGAAAGACACGTGCTCGGCGCCGTCCAGTGGTTGGCCGAGGTCGAGAGAGCCACCGAGCCGAGCACTGCGTTGGTATTGCCGGAAGCGATGGCCGACTCACCGAGCATGATTGTTTTCGATGCGCCGTCGGTAATGTTATCGAAGCCGCACTTGCCGTAGTCGCCCCGCGAAAACGGGCCTCTCCATCCAATCTGGCTCATGTCTTGGATCCAGGCGTCGCCACGATTGGCACGGTATGAGATTCGCCCTAGGCCACCTGCGGGCCTCGTTCCCGCCACGTCGGAGGGACACAGCAGCGGCGGGAGTTGTTCACCGAAACCAGCCGTCGGGTGCCATGGGGCAAGGGCGGCATTGGCTTTGATCGACCTGATGATGGTGTCGTAGGTCGACGTCTGCTCGAAAAAGGGCAGGATGCCGCAGACGTAGCCCAAAACATGAGACCACTGCGCGTTCGTCCCATCGGACTTGAGCGTGGCCCGCATGAGCGCCTTGTCATAGCCGAACGCCGGAAATCGCTTGAAGCCGTCGTGGAATCCGTGCACCGCGAGGCCAAGTTGCTTCATGTTGTTCGTGCAGGTGGATCGCCGCGCACTCTCCCGCGCCGACTGGACGGCCGGCAGCAGCAGGCCGACGAGCGTGCCGATGATCGCGATCACGACCAAGAGTTCGACGAGCGTGAATGCCCGTCGCCGTAGAGCCAGTTTCGAGACCATGGAAATCCCCCCGAAAGAAAAGAAACCCGAGAGAAAAGAAAACGATGAAAAGATGAACTGCCACTCCATAGCCACGCGGTCAACCACCAGCGAGCGGGCCTCACAGCCTTGTCTCGGCTCACTTCGAGGCCTGGGCGTCTGAGCTCAAGTCGAATCGGAACGCGTTTTTGCCAGGCGTAACGGTGGCCCTCAGCGGACTCGTCTCCTGCGCACCATACACCTCGGGGACAACCGACCGAAAAGGTGGGTTTTTGAGATCGGGCTGAGACAGAACCGGCGGCCCACTACTCCGATCGCGGCCTTCAAAGCTGATGGCCGCCTCGCGATCCTTGCTCTCGAACTTACGAACCGTCACCACATATTCCCCGGCTTTGGTTCCAAGCCCGGGACGCGCCCCGACAGCATTGAGCACAAACCTACCGTCATCCTGAGTTCCCCCGACCGCGGAAAGGCCTTCGCTGGCCGCAACCGGTGAAAAACCGACATCCGCCCCCTTCAAGGCCACACCATCGAGAGTCACCACACCCTCGACAAAGTTCACAACCGGTCCGCGAGACCAGCAACCCGTCAGAAGCAGACCGACGCATATCGCGGCGAATCCGGGCGACGACGAGGACATCATCGCCCGTACCCGACGACGCTTTCCACTCAGATCGACCATGCGCAGGAATCCTGTTTCAGCAAGAGGAGGGTGATTTCGGACATCGCTATTTCACGGGTAGCGCGGCGTCTCACCGCCGCTGACCGAACCGAGCGCGCCGAAAACGCCGTAGATGCTTTGCCCCTTAAACTTGTGAGTTGGCGATGCAACGTTTGGATCACCGGCATCGATGTCGTCCGCTATGAACGTGGTGGATCCGTCACAAAACGCGATCGTAGCTCCGCCGCGGTGATAACTGCTGGCTGGCAGGATCATCACTTCCCCCTCAGTGCCGCCGCCGCAACGCGGTGAGTTCGGCCGAGCATAGGTATAAAACCCTGTGTAGCCATCGACCGCCATCGACCACAGCCCGCCCACGACACTGCCACTGCCGATATTGGCGGTGTAATTGCCGCTCGAATCGACGAGCGAGGCGCACGACGAGGGCGCCGAACCGTCCCAGAGCCCACTGCGAACACCAACACCGCCCTGAGTGACAGCTTTGCTGTACGTGCCGATCTGCGCCTCGCCGAACATGATCGTGCGGGAAGTGCCATCTGTGATTTCTGACATTTTCAGAGGCCGATTGCTGGCGCCCTCCGCGCTGATGCCAACACCGCGTCGATGGCCCCAATACCACCCGGACACAAGGTCTCCACGGCAGATGCGATAGTTCGTATGCCCCCGTCCGCCCACTTTTGCCAACGCGGCACCGTCGGAAGGACACAACAACGCCGCGATTTGGGGAGTACTGAAGCCGGACCAGGGTTCCGGATATTGGTTCGCAGGCCGAATGTCGTTCAACATTTTGTCGTAGGTGGACTGCTCTTCCATGTATGGAGTAACCCAGCAGTTCCACCCGAACCACGCCCAGTACCATCGAGGATTAGTCTTTGCCAGTTGCGGAGCATGGTTGGCGGGTGGCAGATGCCGTGTCGCGCTCTCGTAACTAAGCGTCGCGAGCGCGATTTGCTTCAGGTTGTTGCTGCATTGGGTCCGTCGGGCTGATTCCCGTGCCGACTGGACGGCCGGCAGCAGCAGGCCGACGAGCGTGCCGATGATCGCGATCACGACCAAGAGTTCGACGAGCGTGAATGCCCGTCGCCGTAGAGCCAGTTTCGAGACCATGGAAATCCCCCCGA
>Ga0255182_1001097_pt1 | contig 15082 bp, 15 predicted proteins | sample Atl_UVDOM_RepA_8_FD_188420 | JGI IMG/M metagenome (GOLD analysis project Ga0255182, IMG submission 188420) | Freshwater microbial communities from Altamaha River, Georgia, United States - Atl_UVDOM_RepA_8d | ecosystem: Environmental > Aquatic > Freshwater > River | place: USA: Georgia...
CTTCGCTGACAACTATCGAGCCGACAGCGGTCTCATCGCTGCACTCGTCGTCTTGGGGGAAATGAGTCGCACCGGTTTGCCGCTCTCGAAACTGCGCGAGCCTGTCGAGCGCTATGCCAACAGTGGCGAGATCAACACCCAAGTCAAAGACATCGACGCGGTCATCGCTCGAGTTGCAGAAAAGTACTCGCGGTTTCCACAAGACCGCCTCGACGGGCTCACCGTCGACTGTGGCGACTGGTGGTTCAACGTGCGCGCATCGAACACCGAACCGCTATTGCGCTTGAACCTTGAGGCGCCGACGCGTGAGCAGTGCGACAACGAAGTGGCGACACTGCTGCAGCTCATCACCGCCTAGCGTGGGGGTCGTGCCCACACTCGACGCCACGCTGCTTTCGATTCTCGCCTGCCCCCAAGACAAGGGCCCGCTCTATTACTTCGCCGACGAAGATGCGTTGTACAACCCGCGTTTGCACCGCCGCTACGACGTGCGTGACGGCATTCCGGTGATGCTCATCGACGAAGCCACGACGGTAAACGATGCCGAACACGCTCGCCTCATGGCCAGAGTTGCCGCAGAGCACATTGCGCCAACCTTCAACGAGTAGACTTTTCAGCGTCGGCTGACCCGATTGGTGCCAGCAGGCCCCAGCCCGACACGCAAGCTCATCGTTCGTGTTTTTCTGAAACGGGGTCAGTCATGTCGTCATCAACCTTCGCTCAACGCAAGGACTATCGCGTCGCCGATGTATCACTCGCGCCGTTCGGTCGCAAAGAGATCCATCTCGCTGAACACGAGATGCCCGGACTACGCGCCTTGCGCAAGGAATACGGCGCACTCAAGCCGCTGAAAGGTGCGCGCATTTCTGGCTCGCTGCACATGACGGTGCAGACCGCGGTGCTCATTGAAACCCTCGTCGAACTCGGTGCCGAGGTGCGCTGGGCGAGCTGCAATATCTTTTCAACCCAAGACCATGCCGCAGCCGCAGTCGCGGTCGGCCCGAACGGCACGGTGCAAGAGCCCAACGGTGTGCCGGTGTTTGCGTGGAAGGGCGAAACGCTTGAGGAATATTGGTGGGCTACCGACCAGATGATGACGTGGCCCGATGGTGACGGCCCGAACATGATCCTCGACGACGGCGGTGACGCCACGTTGCTCTTGCACAAGGGCGTCGAATACGAAAAGGCGGGCAAGGTGCCCGACCCGACGACGGCGTCGAACCCGGAGATGGCGATCGTGCTCGGTCTCTTGCAACGCAGCCTGAAGAGCGACCCGACGAAGTGGACGCGCATGGCGAAGGGCATTCGCGGCGTGACGGAAGAGACGACCACCGGTGTGAAGCGGCTCTACAAGATGGCTGAACGCAAAGAATTGCTCTTCCCAGCCATCAACGTGAACGACAGCGTCACCAAGAGCAAGTTCGACAACCTCTATGGCTGTCGTCACTCGCTGATTGACGCCATCAACCGCGCCACCGACGTGATGATTGCCGGCAAGGTGGCGGTGGTTTGCGGCTACGGCGACGTGGGCAAAGGTTGTGCGCAGAGTTTGCGTGGCCAGGGTGCGCGCGTCATCGTGACCGAGATCGACCCGATCAACGCGCTGCAGGCAACGATGGAGGGCTACCAAGTCGACGTGCTCGACGCCGTCGTCAGCATCGCCGACATTTTCGTCACCGCAACCGGCAACGAGATGATCATCACCGTCGACGACATGGCGAAGATGAAGCACAACGCCATCGTGTGCAACATCGGCCACTTTGACAACGAAATTGACATGGCGGGTCTGGCTCGTAGTGGCGCCAAGCGCGACGAACTGAAGCCGGGCACCGATTTGTGGACCTTCCCTGACGGTCACGCGGTGATCGTGCTTGCCGAAGGCCGACTGGTCAACCTCGGTTGCGCCACTGGCCACCCGAGTTTTGTGATGAGTTGTTCGTTCTCCAATCAAGTGATCGCGCAGATTGAGCTGTTTAACAATGTCGCGAAGTATCCGATTGGCGTGTATGTGTTGCCCAAGCACCTCGACGAAAAGGTGGCGTCACTACACCTCGGCGCACTCGGTGCGAAGTTGACCAAGCTCACCGACGGTCAAGCCGAGTATCTCGACCTCGACCCGAAGGGGCCGTTCAAGCCGGAGCACTACCGCTACTAACTCGCGTCGCGCGCGGTCACCCCGCGTCGCGCGCTCGCATCACGAATCGCGGCAGCAACCGCTGCACGATCGGCCCAATGAGCACCGCAAACGCCACCGTGCCCACGCCGACCTGACCGCCGAGCAACCAGCCCACCACGAGCACGATCAACTCGATGCCGGTGCGCGCAACGCGAATCTGCATGCCGCGCGCTGCGAGCCCGGTCATTAATCCGTCGCGCGGGCCAGGGCCCAAGCCACTGCCGATGTAGACGGCTGAACCAAGCCCGGTCACGATGATGCCCCCGAGCATCATCGGCACGCGCACGACGAGCGACTCGGGTTCGGGTAGCCATGCGAGCACGAGGTTGGCAACCAAACCGATTTCCAACGCGTTCAGCAGCGTGCCAAGACCTGGCTTTTGGCGCAAGGGAATCCACAACAACAGCAAGAGTGCACCTGTTGCGATGATGACCGTGCCGATGCTGCGGTCGAGGCGTGCAGCAACACCTTGGTGGAAGACGTCCCACGGTGGCACGCCGATGCGCGCGTCAATCTGCAGAGAGATTCCGGTGCCGAAAAGTGCAAGGCCAGTCACACAACGGGTGATGCGTTCAACCAATCGATCAGTTGACATCGGTGGAACTGGCGTCGATCCGCCACCAGCCACTTCGCTACCGTACTTCACGCAGGCCGATATCGAGCGACTTGCGCACGTCGGCGACGGTCTATCGCTCACCGATCTCGTCTCGCTGGGTGTGTATCGAGGTGAGTTGCGTCGTGCGATTCACGCAATGAAGTTTCGCAATCGTCGCTGGATCTCTGCACGTCTTGGGGTCTTGCTCGGGCGACGTCTGCGCACGCTGCAGGGCGATTGGCGTGCCGATGTGGTCACCTGGGTGCCGACGACCACCACTCGAATACGTCTGCGTGGTCACGATCAAGCCGCCATCGTTGCTGGTGGAGTCGCGCGCACGCTGCGCGTCGCGCGTCGGCGGGCGTTGCGGCGAGCTGGCTCGCGTTCGCAGACCGGCCAAACCGAAGCACAACGTCGTGTCGGCCCGCAGTATGTCGCGCATCCGCGAGTCGTGCGTGGGCGACGAGTACTGCTCGTTGACGATGTGATGACGACTGGCACGTCGCTACATCGCGCAACCACAGCCCTGCGTGCAGCTGGCGCACGTGAGGTGCGTTGTGCGGTGGTGGCGCATGTTCCGTTGCGACGTACTCGCCAGTCACCGAGTCGCCCAAAGGTAGGCTGAGTTCTCTCATGGCAATGCTCGATCGCATTCTGCGGGCTGGTGAGGGCAAGAAAGTCAAGGCCCTGGCGGGCATCGTGCCCGAGGTCAACGCCCTCGAAGCCTCGACAGCGGCGCTCTCTGATGACGCTCTGCGCGGCAAGACGGGGGAGTTCCGCTCGCGCATCGAGCGCGGTGAAGATCTCGACGATCTCATGGTCGAAGCGTTTGCCGTTGTGCGTGAGGCGTCGAAGCGGGTCATCGGTCAGCGGCATTACGACGTGCAGTTGATGGGCGGCGCGGCCCTGCATGCGGGTTGGGTTGCAGAAATGCGCACGGGCGAAGGCAAGACACTGGTCTCGACGCTGCCGGTCTATCTCAACGCACTCGGTGGCAAGGGCGTGCACTTGGTGACGGTCAACGACTATCTCGCGCGTCGCGACGCGGTGTGGATGGGTCGGATTCATCGGTGGCTCGGTCTGACCGTCGGCCTGGTGGTGCCCGGCGTGCGAACGTCGTCGGCAGAAAAGCGCGCCGACTACGCGTGTGATCTCACGTACGGCACGAACAACGAGTTCGGCTTCGATTATCTGCGCGACAACATGGCGGCGACGGTTGCCGACAAGGTACAGCGCGGTCACAACTTCGCCATCGTCGACGAAGTCGACTCGATTCTCATTGACGAGGCGCGTACCCCGCTGATTATCTCTGGTCGTGTCGCCGACGCTGCGACGCTCTACTACAAGTTCGCATCAATCGTGCGCACGTTGGTGCGAGGTCAAGACTTCGACGTCGAAGAAGACAAGCGCATCGTGGTGCCAACTGAGTCGGGCATCAACAAGGTCGAAGCGCAACTCGGAATTGAAAACCTCTACGACGAAGTGCAGCGCAACCTCGTGCACCAGCTGCAGGTCGCATTGAAAGCCGCCGTGCTGTATCACCGCGACAAGGACTACATCGTGCAAGACGGCGAAGTGAAGATCGTCGATGAATTCACCGGCCGCATCCTCGAAGGTCGTCGCTGGAGCGAAGGCATCCACCAGGCCGTCGAAGCGAAAGAAGGCGTGCGCATCAAGGAAGAGAATCAGACGCTTGCCACCGTCACTTTGCAGAACTACTTCCGCATGTATTCGAAGCTGGCGGGAATGACCGGGACCGCACAAACTGAGGCCGCTGAACTGATGAACACCTACGGGCTGAATGTGGTGCCCATTCCCACCAATCGTCCGATGGTGCGCGCCGATGAAGCCGACCTCATTTACAAGTCGGAGAATTCAAAGTTTCAAGCCGTCGTCGAAGACATCGCAAAGCGCCACGAAACCGGCCAGCCGGTGCTCGTCGGCACGGTGAGCGTCGAAAAGAGCGAGGTGCTCTCGCGCAAACTGCAACAGCGCGGCATCAAGCACGAAGTGCTCAATGCCAAGCAGCACACGCGTGAAGCGGCAATCGTCGCTCAGGCGGGCCGCATCGGTTCTGTCACTGTCGCTACCAACATGGCGGGTCGAGGTGTCGACATCTTGCTCGGCGGCAACCCTGAAGGTCTCGCGCGCAGCCAGGTGCTGAAAGAGGGCCATCACGCCGACACGCTGCTCGATGAGTTCGCGCTACCGCTACCGCTCGAGGAGATGCCGATCGACTACATCACCGCCCGCCGCAAGGCACACGAGCGACTCGCCGAATTGGTTCGCGAGTTCAGCAAGGTGTGCAACGACGAGGGTGAAAAGGTGCGCGCTCTTGGCGGGCTCTACGTGCTCGGCACCGAACGTCACGAGAGCCGACGCATCGACAACCAGTTGCGCGGTCGCGCGGGTCGCCAGGGTGACCCCGGCTCGAGTCGGTTCTACCTGAGTCTCGACGACGAACTCATGCGCCTGTTTGCCACTGGTGCGTTGTCGTGGGTGATGGGTCGTGCTCTGCCCGACGACGAAGCCATCGAAGCCAAGATGGTTACCAAGGCGATTGAACGCGCACAAAACACCGTCGAACAGCGCAACGCGGAGATTCGCAAGAACGTGCTCAAGTACGACGAGGTGATGAACGAACAGCGCAAGATCATCTACCAGCGTCGCGACCAGATTTTGTCGGGCAGCGACCTCAAGGCTGCCGCAATGGAATACCTCGCCGACGCCGTCGACTCGCTGATCGAGACCCACTGTGTGTCAGAAGCCGACGACGAGTGGGACATTGACGGCTTGGTCATTGAACTGCGGTCATTCTGGCCACACGGCATTGCCGCCGAATCACTCGCCGCGTGTTCGAGCACCGACGAGATGTACGACCTTGTCATGGCCGATGCTTCGGTGTATTACGAGAAGCGCGAAGCCGAACTCGGCGCCCCGACGATGCGTGAGATCGAGCGGCAGGTCATGTTGCGCATCATCGACCAACGCTGGCGCGAGCACCTCGAAGAGATGGATTATCTGCAAGAGGGCATCAACTTGCGTGCGATGGGTCAAAAAGATCCGCTCACCGAATGGCAGCGCGAGGGCTTCGAGATGTTCGGAGCACTGATGAAAGGCATCGCCCAAGACTTCGTCAAATACGTGATGCATGTGCAGGTCGTTCGCAACGACCAACCTGCCCAGCGTGTGCAAACGGTCAGCAATGTGCAAACAGTGGCGGGCGACACCGAGCGGGCACCGTCGCGCGACTCAGCCAGCAACCAGCCGAGCGGAACCGTGGTGAAACGTGCCGATGACTGGTCGAATACGCCCCGTAACGCGCCGTGCCCGTGCGGGTCGGGCAAGAAATACAAACTCTGTCACGGCCGCGGCTAAGGCCGAGGGCGATCAGGCAGTTCACCACGATGAGAGATTTCACCACCGAAATCGCCGATGTCGCACGTCGCGTCGAAGAAGCCCGCGCGTATCTCAAGATCGCCGTGTTGCGCGAGCGCTTGGTTGAACTCGAGACCGAAATCGCCAAACCTGATTTGTGGAACAACCAAGAGCACGCCAAGCGCGTCAACAGCGAGTACGCAGGCGTGAAGGGTGACCTCACCGAGTTTGACGGCATCGCCCGGTTGGTCGACGACGTGCAGGTCTTGCACGAGATGGCACGCGAGGCCGACGATGCATCGCAAGAACCAGAGATCGAGCAGTCGCTCGTACGCGCGCGGGCAGCACTCGACGAAGTCGAGTTACGAAGTCTCTTCATTGGTGAGCACGATGAAGCTGACGCCATCGTGCAGATCAACGCCAAAGATGGTGGCATCGACGCCCAGGACTGGAGCGCGATGCTCCTGCGTATGTACACCCGCTGGGCCGAACGACGCAATCTCGCCGTCGAGATGGGCGACATCTCTGACGGAACCGAGGCAGGAATCCTCTCGGCCGACTTCACCGTGCGCGGCAGATTCGCCTACGGCTTGCTCACCAGCGAGCGCGGCACGCACCGCTTGGTGCGCATCAGCCCGTTCGACAACCAGGGTCGCCGCCAGACCAGTTTCGCCACGGTGCAGGTGTGGCCGGTGCTAGAGGAAGTCGATGTTGAGTTGAACGACGCCGACATTGAGATGGAGGTATACCGCGCTTCGGGGGCGGGCGGTCAACACGTCAACAAGACGTCGTCAGCGGTGCGTCTCATCCACAAACCGACGGGTCTCGTCGCCGCATCACAGCAAGAGCGCAGTCAGCTGCAAAACCGTGAGCACGCATACAAGCGACTCAAGGCCATGGTTGCTGCGCGCGTCGAAGAAGAACGAGAAGCAGAACTTGCGCGCATCGCCGGCAAGCAGGCGACGGTTGGGTGGGGCACGCAGATTCGCTCGTACGTCCTGCAGCCTTATCAAATGGTGAAGGATCTGCGCACCGATGTTGAGTCGGGTAACGTCACCGCGGTGCTCGACGGCGACCTCGATGAGTTCATGGAGGGCTATTTGCGCTGGCGGCGCACCGAGGCGGGTCAGTAGATGATTCGGCTCGACGGTGTCACCAAGATCTATGGCGACGACACGGTTGCCGTCGATCAAGTGAGCTTCGAGGTGGCTAAGGGCGACTTCGTCTTCCTGGTGGGGCAGTCAGGGTCGGGCAAGTCGACGTTGCTGCGACTGATGAGCCGCGAAGAGATTGCTACCGAAGGAGACGTGTGGGTGGCAGGGCGCAACTTGTCAGAGATGGCCGCTTCGCGCGTGCCCTATCTACGTCGATCACTCGGCAATGTGTTTCAGGACTACAAACTGCTGCTCAACAAGACCGTCTTCGAAAACGTTGCGTTCGCCCTCGAAGTCATCGGCAAGCCTCGCCATGTGATTCGTGAGCAGGTGCCCATCGTGCTCGAGTTGGTCGGCCTTGCCGACAAGACCGAGCGATTTCCGAATCAGTTGTCGGGTGGTGAACAGCAACGCGTGTCGATTGCACGCGCGTTCGTCAACCGCCCGGTCATCTTGCTCGCCGATGAACCGACGGGCAACCTCGACCCAGCGACGAGCGAAGGCATCATGTCACTATTGGAGGAGATCAACGAGACCGGCACCACGGTGGTAATGGCGACTCACGACCATCGTGTGGTCAACACGATGCGCCGACGAGTGATTCAACTCGACCGCGGAGTCGTCGTGCGCGACCAAGAACGCGGGGTGTACGAATAATGCTTGCTCGCATCGAATACGCCCTGCGCGAAACGTGGGCGAGTTTCCGCCGCAACTTCACGCTCACGCTTGCCGCGGTGCTCACGTCAGCAATCGCGTTGTTGCTGGTCGGCGCAACCTTCCTCATTCAACGTGCATTCGAAAACTTGCTCGTGCAGTGGCGCGGCGACGTGGCGATGATTGTCTTCGTGCGCAGCGACGCCTCGCCCGAGCAAGTTGCACTGATCGACAGCACGTTGCGTGCGGCACCGAGCGTGATTGACGTCGAGAAGATTCGTTATCTCGACAAGACCGAAAGCTATGCCGAAGCCCAGCGAATCTTCGCCGGCGACCCAGTGACGCTGAGCTTGTTGACGCCCGAGACCATCCCGACGCAGTTCAAGGTGGTGCCGATCACCGAAGATGCCGACTTGGTGCGCAGTCTGGCGGGGCAGTACCGCACCTTGCCTGGCGTCGAGGCGGTCGCGCTCGCCGAGGATGAGTTTGAAGTGATCTCGACGCTGTCGCGATTCGTACGCACGGTCACGCTCATTATGTCGCTCGTGTTGTTGGTCGTGGCCGTCGGGTTAATCTGGAACACCATTCGCACCGCGATGTTCGCTCGTCGGCGTGAAATCGAAGTGATGAAACTCGTTGGCGCTACCAACTGGTTCATTCGTGTTCCCTTCATGCTCGAGGGTCTCTTGCAGGGTCTCATCGGCGGCGTGGTGTCGTGCTTCGGAGTATGGGCGTTGAACAGCGCGTGGACCAGTGGTGTCGCTACGTTCAAGCCCGGCACGGGCATCTCAAGCTTGGTTGTGCCGAGCGGTTACCTCTCGGGTGTTGTCGTGATTCTGCTCGCGCTCGGCGCACTTGTCGGGGCCATCGGCTCGGCAATTGCCGCCTCGCGCTTCCTCGACGTGTAAAGCCATGACCGACTTCACCCAGATTCGCTACACGGTCGCTGGTGGAGTCGCAACCGTCACGTTGCACCGCCCCGAGAAGATGAACGCTTTCACCGGCGTAATGATGAACGAGTTGCTGGCAGTGTTCGACGAAATCGACGCCGACGACGCGGTGCGCGCGGTGATCGTGACAGGTGAGGGTCGTGCATTCTGTGCAGGCGCCGACCTGTCGGGTGGAGCCAAGACGTTTGATGACGGTGACTGGTCGAGCCCAACCGATGAGCGCACGCGCCGTGACGGTGGCGGGCGCGTCACCCTGCGCATTTTCGACTGCAAAAAGCCAGTGATCGCCGCCATCAACGGTGCAGCAGTCGGTGTCGGCGCCACGATGACGCTGCCGATGGATGTGCGCCTGGCATCCACCTCAGCGCGCATCGGGTTCGTCTTCTCGCGCCGTGGCATCGTGCCCGAAGCCTGCTCGTCGTGGTTCTTGCCGCGCGCCGTAGGCATCTCGCAAGCTGCCGAATGGGTCTACAGCGGGCGGGTGTTCGACGCGCAAGAAGCGCTGCGCGGCGGCCTCGTTCGGTCGCTGCACGAACCAAGCGACCTGTTGCCCGCCGCACAGAGCCTTGCCGAAGAAATCGCGCACAACACCTCGGGTGTCTCGGTGGCGCTCGCACGCCAGATGTTGTGGCGCATGCTCGGTGCTTCGCACCCGATGGAAGCGCATCGCGCTGACTCGCGTGGCATCCAACTGCGTGGCCGCAGCGCCGACGCCCACGAAGGAGTAGTGAGTTTCTTGGAAAAGCGCCCAGCTGCCTTCACCGATTCGGTGGCCAGAGACTTACCCGACATCTTCCCCGAGTGGGAAGAGCCCGAATTCTCGTGACCGTCTACGAACGCGTCGGAGGCCAGCAGTTCTTTGACCGTCTTGCCGCCGAGTTCTATCGCGGCGTGCGTACCGACCCCGTGTTGCTCGCCTTGTATCCGACCCCGGCCGACCTCGTCTCAGCAGAACAGAAGTTGGCGAAGTTTCTCGCGCAGTATTGGGGCGGGCCGACCACGTATTCCGACGAACGCGGTCACCCGCGACTGCGCATGCGCCACGCGCCGTATGCCATCGACGAAGCGATGCGCGACCGTTGGCTCGCGCACATGAACGCCGCCCTCGACGCGGTCACACACGAAGATGTTTCGCCCGCCGCGCTGCATGGCAACGCGCTCAGCCCTGAACTGTTGGGGGAGATTCGCGATTACTTCGTGCGCGCCGCCGATCACTTGCGCAACGTGTGATGACTCTGCTGAATCAGTGCAGGCTGTAGCACGCCACGGCGCTCGCAGCCGCCACATTCAGCGAGTCGACTCCGTCTTGCATCTCGATGCGCACGCGATGAGTGCACGCCGCCATTACGACATCGTCGAGACCCTCTCGCTCTGAGCCAAAGAGCACTAAACGTCGTTGCGCATCAATCTGCACTGATCGCATCGGCGTGGCATCGGCAGCCGGGGTGAGCGCAATCGTCGCCACGCCTTGTGCATTCAGTGACTGCACGAACGCTGCAACATCGGCAACACGTGCATGAGGCACGCGAAATGAGTTACCCATCGACACGCGCAACGCACGACGAGCCAACGGGTCGGCACTGTGGTCGTCGAGGAACATTGCATCCCACCCGAACGCTGCAGCATTTCGTGCGATCGAACCGATGTTGACGGGGTTGTCGACATGGTCAACGAGAATGCCGCGCGTGAAGCCGACAGCCAGGGCAGCAAGTTCGCAGCTTGGCGGTCGTTTAAAGAGGGCAATTACATCAAGTGGAACACCGAGCCCCGTGATGTTGCGGCGCAGGTCTTCGCTGGTGAGATACGAATAGCGCTCGTAGCCCGGCGCGAAAGCGGATAGGCGTGCTTCGCCTTTTTCGCTCACCAAGACGGCAACGGGTTCGCACCCCGCTTCGAGTGCACGCTGCGTAACGAGGTCGCCCTCGGCGATGAAGAGTGGTCCACCTTCACGTTGCTGCAACACACCCGTTAGTCGCCGCTCTCGCCACCGAAACGGGTCGAGTCGTGAGTCGCTTTCGTCGGTGATCTCAATCAGCGGCATTGTGGGGCCTCGATGCAGTCAGCGGCACGGCGACGTCGTGAGTGCCCCGGCTCAGAAGTGCCAGGGGTAGTTCGACCAGTCGGGGTCACGCTTTTGCAAGAACGCATCACGGCCCTCTTGTGCTTCGTCGGTCATGTACGCGAGTCGCGTCGCTTCGCCGGCGAAGAGTTGCTGGCCGACGAGACCGTCGTCAATCAAGTTGAAGGCGAATTTCAGCATGCGTTGTGCCGTCGGGCTCTTCTCGTTGATTTCTCGTGCCCAATCGAGTGCGACCTTCTCTAACTCGTCGTGGTCTACAACCGCATTCACCATGCCCATGCGATGTGCCTCGTCGGCCGAATACTCACGGCCGAGAAAGAAGATTTCGCGGGCGAACTTTTGTCCGACCTGACGCGCAAGATACGCCGAGCCGTAGCCACCATCGAAACTTGCGACGTCGGCATCGGTCTGTTTGAACTTCGCGTGTTGCTTGCTCGCGATGGTGAGGTCACAGACGACGTGCAAGCTGTGACCACCGCCGACCGCCCAGCCCGGCACCACGCACACGACGATTTTTGGCATGAAGCGAATCAGGCGTTGCACCTCGAGAATGTGCAGCCGACCCGTGCGTGCCGCAGAGATGGTGCTCGCGTCGTCGCCATCGGCGTACTTGTAGCCGTCTTTTCCGCGAATGCGCTGGTCACCACCACTGCAGAACGCCCACCCACCGTCTTTCGGTGACGGGCCGTTGCCAGTGAGCAGCACGCAGCCAACGTCAGGTGTTTGCCGAGCATGGTCGAGCGCGACGTAGAGTTCGTCGACCGTTTGCGGGCGGAAGGCGTTGCGTACCTCGGGGCGGTTGAAGGCGATGCGCACCGTGCCTGAGTCAACGCTGCGGTGGTAGGTGATGTCGTTGAAGTCGAAACCGACGACGTTCTTCCAGGCGCTCACGTCAAACAGCGGTGAGATGGAAGCATCGTCTGTGCGCGGCACCTCTTCAGTGTGTCAGAAGTGCGGCTCGTTTCCATCGTGAGGCGTCGAGTTCGGATACGGTTTCTTGCAATGGTTGATGAACGTTTTCTACGCCCGACCGACAAAGGTTCATCACCCGCGGCTGGTGGCAGTCGCTCACGAGAGGTGAGTATTCGGGCAATTGCACCGCTTCGCGATTTTCTCCGTGCCGAGTCCAGCGGTGCGCTGTTGCTGATGCTCGCTGCGGCAGTTGCCCTGACGTGGGCCAATTCGCCTTGGGCGTCTTCCTACGAGTCTCTCTGGTCGCATGTGCTGCGACTGTCGTTGGCAGATTGGGGAGTCGAATTAGATCTTCGCCATTGGGTGAATGACGGGCTCATGACGTTGTTCTTTCTGGTCGTCGGACTCGAGATTAAGCGAGAGCTCACCGATGGTCACCTGCAATCGATTCGCGCCGCGCTCTTGCCATGTCTCGCCGCTGCGGCCGGCATGCTGGCACCTGCGCTCATCTACCTCGCCATTGCGGGTGGCGTCGAACCGCGAGGCTGGGCAATTCCGGTTGCGACCGACATCGCGCTCGCAGTGGGTGTGCTCACACTGGTGTCAAGTCGAATTCCGAGTGGAGCCCGCATATTTTTGCTGACGGTAGCAATCGTCGACGACATCGGCGCCATCGTGATCATTGCGGTGCTCTTCAGCAAGGGGATGTCACTTCGCTGGTTAGGTGCCGCAGTCGCGTGCGTCGTCTTGTCGGTGATGCTACGTGCACTCAAAGTGAACGTAATGGTGCCCTATCTCGTGCTTGGTATTGCGATCTGGCTCGCACTGCATGAATCCGGGGTGCATCCGACGATGGCCGGGGTGATCATGGGCCTTCTAACGCCGTCGACTCCCTTGGCGCAGTCTCGTCTCGTCGATATTGAGAATCCATCGACCTCCGAAGTTCAGGCAATTGAAACCAGCGCGCTCGAAAGCGGCAGCAACCCAACTGACCGCGCCGGCGCTGATCTTGACCGCGCAGATGGCAGCGTCTCGATTGCAGAGTGGCTGCAGCACCGATTGCACCCGTATACCAGCCTGCTGGTCGTGCCACTCTTCGCGCTCGCCAACAGCGGAATCACGTTGTCGTTCGAGGTACTCGTTGAGGCCATGTCGTCACCGCTTGGCCTTGGGGTCTTCTTCGGATTGGTAGTGGGCAAGCCAGTTGGCATTTTTGTCTCAACCTTCTTCGTGGTGCGACTCGGAATCTCGGAAATGCCGAGTCGTGCGCAGCCACGACATATCTTCGGCGTCGGATCAGCCGCAGGTATCGGCTTCACTGTCGCAATGTTTGTTACGGAACTCGCGCTATCCAACGAACAAGACGTAGCTCAGGCGAAAATCTCGATCTTTGCTGCGTCTATCTGTTCAGCGATAATCGCCGTGGCGATTCTTCGCAGCAATCCATCGGTTCACTTCGAAAGCGAGGAGGGGCAATAGCAACTGCAGCCAGTGAAGCGCTGATGCTGGTCTCGCTCGTCGGGACCATTGCCTTTGCCTTGTCGGGAGTGATGGCTGCGGCTGAAGCATCGATGGATTGGCTGGGCGGATTCGTGCTGGCTGCCGTTGCGGCGATCGGTGGCGGAACCGTACGTGACCTTTTACTAGGGGAAACGCCAGTGTTCTGGGTGCAAGACGAATGGCCTCTCGTCGTGGCATTGGTGACGGCCGGACTCACAATTGTCGTATTGCGTTTTCGTCCGAGCATCGACCCGCGACGTACGGTCTGGTACGTGGCGAGTGACGCAGTGGGGCTCGCTGCGTTTGTGGTCGTCGGTACGTCTGTAGCTCTGGATGCAGGGTCGTCAAACTTCGTCGCTGCTGTGATGGGGATTACTACCGGTGTTGGCGGCGGTGTTATACGAGACGTGTTGGCACGTCGCACGCCAATCGTGCTTATTGGTGAGATCTACGCGGTGGCTGGTCTGATCGGGGTATTCGTACAACTCGCAGTTCGTGAGATTGAGTCGAGCGCAGTCACGCAACTATGGGCGCCCCTCATTGTGATTGTCGTCGTGCGAGCACTTGCCGTGCGCTTCGCGCTGCGATTGCCGCGACTAACTCACGGTTCGTAGCCATCAGCTTCCCGCCGCTTGTTTGCCTAGCCGTGCCGGGCGTGCGGGTAGTCGCGCTGAGGGCTGACTCAGCCGTGCCGATTGTCGGGGCGGAAGTTTTCGCGCTCGGCGGCCTCGCGAATTGTGGCGAGACCGTAGAGAAACGCCCCAGTCAGCACGATGAAAAAGATGACGCATCCGAAACCGAAGATTGCGCCCTGCGACATCGTTAGTCCTTGCGTGAGCCTGAGACAAAGATGAAGGCGCCGAGTGCCAGAATTGACGGCACCCAGAGCCCGACGTAGATGCCGTTGAGGCGGTCTTCTTGGGTGCTGTCGTTGGCGAAGTAAAGAAAGACGCTGAAGGCGAAACTGCCGCCAGCGGCCAAGAGTGTGGTGAGTCGCAAGATGGCGTTTGGCTTCATGCCCCCGACCATAGTTCAGTTACAGCACAACGTGGTGCACCGACCGCACTACTGCGGTGCGCACGTCGACAGCACATGGTGGAGCTGGGGGGAATCGAACCCCCGTCCATCAGCCGTTGAGCGCCCGTGATACGACCATCCCCACTGTGGTGCTGTCGCAACACCGTCGGCGGGTCGACTACCTAGTTACCTAGGCCGCGTCTCGTCTTTCCGAAAAGTCATCAGTCTTTCCTGACGTCAGCGTGCTTTCCCGCTGTCATCCTCCGCTTCTGTTGCCGGGCTGCGGTGGATCGGCCCCGTGCGACCTTGCGGCTCACGAGTGCTCTCCGACACCTAATGAATTAGGCGGCGAGAGCGAACTGCTTGTTGGCAGTTATGTGGTTGCCCCGTTTTTCGAGTCTGAGCAACTCGGGTCGCACGCTCGACCAGCGACACTGACGTCGAAACCTGTCAGCCCCGTTGAACTTGCGTAGCTGTAACAGTGTACGCACGGTTGCAACGTGACAGTGACGCTCGTCCCGGCTCGCGCTACTACTCCGGTTTGCCGCGGCGTTGGCGGCCCATCGCGCGGCGCATCTCGATCTTCGACTCTTTCTCGGCGATCGCAGCTCGGCGATCTTCTTTCTTGCGTCCTTTGGCAAGTGCCAAGTCGACCTTTACTTTTCC
>Ga0255182_1001098_pt1 | contig 15079 bp, 10 predicted proteins | sample Atl_UVDOM_RepA_8_FD_188420 | JGI IMG/M metagenome (GOLD analysis project Ga0255182, IMG submission 188420) | Freshwater microbial communities from Altamaha River, Georgia, United States - Atl_UVDOM_RepA_8d | ecosystem: Environmental > Aquatic > Freshwater > River | place: USA: Georgia...
GGCGACGCCCACCGACAACTGGCAGCCGATGCCGAACCTGCGCGAGGCGAAGGTGCTGCTCGCCGTCGCCAACCCGCGGGCGCGCGCGGCCATCGCGCGGATGATGGAGAGCATGAGCTTCCGCGTGACGGCGACCGCCAGTGGCGAGGACAGTATCGAGGCGCTCGCGATTGCCGACGCCGGCGACGACGGTTTCCGGCTCTTCTTCCTCGATGCGGCGCTGCCCGACACCAGCGGTGACGAGCTGGGCCGGCGCGTGCGGGCACTGGCCCTGCGCGCGCCGCCGAAACTCGTGCTGCTGAGCGCCGACAGCCCCGACGCGACCGGTCCCGACGACTGGCGGCAGGCGGTCGACGAGATCGTCGCGAAGCCGCTGACACCCTCGTCCATCCTCAACGCCGCGATGGCGGCGCTGCGCGGCCCGTCGGGCGCCTTGCCACCCCTGCGCGCGCCCGCCACCGCGGCCAGCTTCGCCGGCCGCCGGGTGCTGCTGGTGGAGGACAACGACGTCAACCGCGAGGTGGCGCTGGCCATGCTCGCGCAGCACGGCCTCGAGTGCGACACGGCGGAGAACGGCAAGATCGCGCTGGAGAGGCTCGCCACGCGCGAGTACGACCTCGTGTTCATGGACGTGCAGATGCCGGTGATGGGCGGCCTGGAGGCGACACGCGCGATTCGCATGCGGCCGGGCATGGCCGGGGTGAAAATCGTCGCGATGACCGCGAACGCGATGGAGGGCGACCGCGAGCGCTGCCTCGAAGCGGGCATGAACGACTACATCCCGAAGCCCATCGTGCCGAAGGCGCTGGAGGAAAAGCTGAACCTGTGGCTGGCGGATCGGCAATAGGGCCTGCCCGGCGGGCGCCCTGGCCGACTCGGGCACGATGCGGATCGGGATTTTTTTCCTAGTTCATTTTCGGGAAATCCAGGCTGTGCGTTCGATGAGATGATAGCGCTGACCTCGCTCGAATCTCACGCACATCGACTCCGATGGCGCAGCCGGTCCTTGCGAGTGGCGTCGACAAGAACATCGGTACTCAAGGAGCGAGCGGCATGATTCGTCCCCTGGTCCTGATAGGACTTTGCGGTGTTCTCGCGGGCGCCCTGGTCGAAGCCCTGGCGGATGTCTCCCGCTTCGATTCCGTGGCGGAAGTCCTGCCCGCGCTCTTCGAGGCCGGCGGCGGCCACCCCACAGGCGGGGGCTTCCAACGCGTCGCAAGCCCGGCGTCCGCCGGACCCGCAGCGCGCGACTATTTCTCGAACGGCGTCTATGGGCTGCTGGCCCTGCTGGCGCTGCTGCTGTTGTCGTGGTCGCGCGACCGGCGGCGACGCACGCGCCTCGCCACGCTGGAGCGCGCGCTCACCGAGCGCGCCCGCGAGCAAGCCTGCCTGCGCGCGGTGTTCGAGGCAACCGAGGATCTCGAGCAGCCGCTCGAAGCGACGCTGCGCGCGGTCGGCGGACTGATCCCGACGGGCTGCGCGCAGCCCGAGCGCGTGGCCGTGTGCATCGAGGTCGACGGTCACGCCTACGAGAGCCCCGGCTTCGACGACGCCACATCCTCCTTCGCGACGGGTATCGACGTCGACGGCGCCGTGCGCGGCAGGCTGGCGGTGGCCCATGCGGACGGTACGAGCGGCGCAAGCCAAGGCTTTGCCGAAGAGGAGCGACAGCTTTTCGCGTCGATAGCGCGGCGCCTCGCGAGCCACTGCCGCAACCGCGCGGCGGCCGCCCGCCTGCCGCGCGCGATGGCCTACGCGGCCCAGCTCATCGAGACCGCGAACGCGATGATCGTGGGGCTGGCGCGCGACGGCCGCGTCCTCTTCGTCAACGCCAAGGTCGAGGAAATCACGGGCTACCCCCGCAGCGCACTCATCGGCCAGGACTGGTTTTCCCTGCTGCTGCCGAACGACCCGGGCCAGCGCACGCGCGCGGCCTTCGAGGCCTCGATCGCCGCGGGCGATCCGATCCGCGACTTCGAGAACACCCTCGTCACGCGCGACGGCACCGAGCGGAGCATCCTGTGGGGCAACAACCAGTTGACGACCGCGGAAGGCGATTGGATCTGGGTCGCCACGGGCGTCGACATCACGGCCTTGCGCGACGCGGAGCGGCAACTCATCGACCAGCAGCACCAGCTCGAGGCGCTGGTCGGCGCGCGCACGACGGAACTGGCGTCGACCGCCGAATCCCTGCGCCGGCAGGGGCGGGAGCTGCAGGCCCTCTTCGACAATGCGAGCACCGGCATCGCGCTGTTCGACGATCGAACGATCCGTCGCTGCAATCGCACCCTGGAGGAACTGTTCGGGTACGAGCCGGGCGAACTCCTGCACCGCACGTCGCGCCAGCTGTACGTCAATGACGACATCTTCCGGCAGGTTGCCTTCGACTTCGACGCGGCGATGGCGCGCGGCGAGCAGTACCGCGCGGAATACGAGATGCAGCGCAAGGACGGCAGCCGCTTCTGGTGCCGCATGTGGGCGCGTGCAATCGACCCGGCGCGCGCGAAGGAAGGGCACGTCGGCATCTTCGAGGACATCAGCGCCGAACGCGCGGTGCTCGAGGAACTGCGCGCGGCGAAGGAAGCCGCCGAACGGGCGGCGCAGGCACGTGCGGAATTCCTCGCGAACATGAGCCACGAAATCCGCACCCCGATGAACGCGGTGCTCGGCTTCACGAACCTGCTGATGCTGCGCATCGTCGACGGCCAGGAGCGCCGCTACCTCGAGCGTATCAAGTCCTCGGGCCAGCACATGCTGGCGCTGGTCAACGACATCCTCGACTTCTCGCGCACCGGCTCCGGCCAGTTGCAGCTCGAACGCATCGACTTCCGGCTCGGCCGGGTGCTCCGCAGCGCGGTGAGCATGGTTGCCGAAGCGGCGCGCACGAAGGGGCTGGAACTGATCATCGACGTGGAGCCGGGCACCCCGTCACAGCTCTGCGGCGACCCGACGCGCCTCGGGCAGATCCTGGTCAATTACCTCGGCAACGCGGTCAAGTTCAGCGAGCACGGCAACGTGGTGCTCGGCGTGTCGGTGATCGAACGCGAGGCCGCGGGCGTCGTGCTGCGCTTCGAGGTGCGCGACCAAGGCATCGGCCTGCGGCCGGAGGACCAGGCGCGCATTTTCGAGAGTTTCGAGCAGGCTGACGCCTCGATCACCCGCCGCTACGGCGGCACCGGGCTCGGTCTCGCCATCGCGAAGGATCTCGCCCGCCTGATGGGCGGCGAGGTCGGCGTGGTCAGCGAACCGGGCCAGGGCGCGCGTTTCTGGTTCACCGCGCGCTTCGAATGCGGGCCGGAGGCGGCGGCGCCCTGGCTGAGGCTGCCCGACCTGCGTCGGGCCAGGGTCTTGCTCGCGGCGGCGAACGACGAAGCGAGGGCCGTCACCGGCCGCATGCTCGAGAGCATGAGCTTTCGCGTCGATGCGGTGGGCTCGGCGCCTGAATGCATCGCGCGCCTGGTCGGTGCGGAGGCCGCGGGCGAACCCTATGCGCTGTGCTATCACGACCTCGGCCTGCCCGGCGAGGGCGGGCACGAATTCGCCAGCCTGCTCGCGGCGCAGCCACTGACGCGGCGTCCGAAGTTTATCGCGCTGCAGTACGGCCTCGAAGACACGTCGCCGTGGCACGCGGCCGACACCCTGCTGACCCGACCGGTGACGCCCTCGGCGCTGTTCAACGCGGCGATGAACGTCATGCGCGACGCGGACAGCCCCACCCTCGTGAGCCTGCTGCCGGAGCGCGCCGCCGACGGCGCCCACGCGGGTTGCCGCGTGCTGCTCGTCGAGGACCACGAGCCGAACCGGGAACTCGCCATCGAGCTGCTCGAGCGCCACGGCCTGTGGATCGACCTCGCCGAGAACGGCGCGGTGGCACTGCAGCGCGTCGCCGTCGAGCACTACGACCTCGTGCTGATGGACGTGCAGATGCCGGTGATGGGCGGGCTCGAAGCAACGCGCCTCATCCGCAGCCGGCCAGGCACCGCCGGGCTCACGATCATCGCGATGACCGCGCACGCGATGGCCGGCGATCGCGAACGCTGCCTGGAAGCCGGCATGAACGACTACCTCGCCAAGCCGTTCTCGCCGCAGGCCCTCGACGAAAAGCTGCGCCTGTGGCTGCCGCGGGACACGCGCGGCGCCAACGGCCGCTCGAGCGGCTTCGGCGGCTGAGGCCGGCCGCAGCGCGCCACCCGGCGGCAGCTGTGCGGGCGTGCTAGCATTTGCGGCGAGGCCCACGATGATCAAGGAGGACGCATGAAGACCACCATCCGACACTCACGCAGCACGCTGGCCCTCGCGCTGGCGCTCGGGCTCGCTTCCCCGTTGGCGCTCGCGGCGGATCCCGCGCCCGCCGCGGAGCCCGCCGCCCAGGCGGCACCGGGCCCCGGCGGGATGATGGGCATGGGCGGCGGCAAGATGGGCAAGCGCTGCAAGATGCACGGCATGATGGGAGGCATGGGTGCGATGCTCCACATGCCGCGTTTGCCCCCCGGCAACGACAAGCTGCAGATGCAGATGGAAGCCGAGATCCTGCAGAAAATCGGCGAGATCCAGGCGAAATACGCCGCGCAGCTGCCCTGAGCCACCGCGAGCGCAGGCCCTCGACCCTCACTCGGCGGCTGCGCGGCCGCGCTCTCCCGCAGGCGGAAGAGACGAGGAAGCTGCGCCCCCACCCGCCGGGCTACGCCGCAGGCGTCCGGCCTGGCGGGCGCGGTGAGGAACGGCGGGCTTCTTTCCCGCTGCGCCGCGGGCCGGCCTCTCGTGCCAGCGGGGGGCGCACGAGGCAGTCTGCAGGTGCGACGCCGGGTTCGCGCGCATGGAAATTACGGATGTCACACCTGGTACTGGAAAAGCTGTCGGTCGTCGCGGCGCTGACGCTGGCAGCGATGTCCGCGGGCGCCGCGGGCTTCGACTGCGACAAGGCGACCCGCGCGGCCGAGCGCGCGATCTGCGCGGACGCGGACCTTGGCGCGATGGACGCGCAACAGTCCCGGCTCTACGCGAGCCTGCTGGCGGTCGTTGCAACGGAGCTGACGCAGAACCTGCGCGCGAGCCAGCGTACCTTCCTCACCGAGCGCAACGGCTGCCAGGCAAACACTCCGTGCCTGCAGTCAGCCTACCTCTTCCGCTTCCACGAACTCTGCGGCATGGCCAAGCTGCACCGCCTCGGCTGCGGCAACGAAGGCGAGCCGCCGCGCTGAGCGCCCGGCCGGCGCCCCGCCCACGCCGACCGCCCCGTCAGTCATCCCGCCGCAGGCGGGCGTCGCCGTCGAACAGGGTGCGCAGCTCGGCAGCGGCGTCGCGCACGCTCTGCACGAGTTTCGCCTGGTCCTCGTAGATCGCGTGGGCGTCGGCAAGCGCCTGCTCGTCGTGCTGGCGGAACGCGCTGACCGCATGGCGCGCCTGGCGGGTCGACAGGCCCAGTGCGGCGAGCACCTGCTCCGTCAGCGCGAGGCTCGAGCGATAGGTCTCGCGCTCGATGTACGTGATGCCGAGATCCATCAGGCGATGCGCGTGGCGGCGATTGCGGGCCCTCGCAAAAATCGTGACTTCCGGAAAGTGCCGCGTCACGACCTCGGCGGTGCGCACCGACGCTTCCGGGTCGTCGATCGCCAGCACGAACAGCTTCGCCTTGTCGACGCGGGCGGCGTGCAGCAGGTCGAGATTCGAGGCGTCGCCATAGTAGGCCCGGTTGCCGAAGCGCTGGCCGAGTTCGACCTGCTCGGGATTCAGTTCGAGTGCGGTGAACGGGATCTGCAGCGCGTGCAGCACGCGCGCGGTGATTTGCCCGAAGCGGCCGAAGCCGGCGATCACGACCTGGTGGTCGGTGTCGACGATGCGATCGAAGGCCGGCGCCGGCGCGCGCGCGCGTGACAGGCGTGCAGCCGCGGCGTAGGCCAGCGGCGTCAGCGCCATCGACACGGTGACGACGAGCATCAACAGGTCGGCCTGACCGGCCGCGAGCAGCGCGTGCTCCCGCGCCAGCGCGAAGAGGATGAACGCGAATTCGCCACCCTGGCACAGCACGGCGCCGAGCTTGAGCGCCGACGCGGGCGCGAGCGAGAACGCACGCGCCACCGCGCGCAGCACGACGAATTTCGTCAGCATCAGGACGAACACCAGCGCGAGCACCGCGAGCGGCTGGCTGACGACCAGGCCGAGATTCGCGCTCATGCCGACCGAGATGAAGAAGAGGCCGAGCAGCAGGCCTTCGAAGGGCGCGATGCGCGCCTCGAGTTCGTGCCGGTACTCGGAGTCCGCGAGCAGCATGCCGGCCAGGAACGCTCCCAGGGTCGCCGACAGGCCGACTGCGTGCATCAGGAGGGTGGTGGCGACGACCACCAGCAGCGCCGTCGCGGTGAAGAGTTCCGGCACCCCGGTGCGCGCGACGATGCTGAACAGGGACCGCAGGACGTAGCGGCTCGCGAGGCCGAGCCCCGCGCAGACCGCGACGAAGCTGCCGACGCCGAGCAGCGGATTGACCTCGCCTAGCGCCGCGGGCGCGGCGAGCAGCGGCACGGCGGCCAGCAGCGGAATGACCGCGATGTCCTGGAACAGCAGGATGGCGAAGGCGGCGCGCCCGTGCGAGGTCGCCAGTTCGTGCTTCTCCGCGAGCAGCTGCAGCACGAACGCGGTGGACGACATCGCGAGCCCCAGCCCCACCAGCAGCGCGGCCGGCCACGCAAGGCCCAGGCCGGCCGCGGCGGCGGCGAGCACGACGCCGGTACCGAGCACCTGCGCGCTGCCCATGCCGAGGATCGGCCGCCGCAGCGCCCACAGGCGGCTCGGCTGCAGTTCGAGTCCGATGACGAAGAGCAGCAGCACGACGCCGAACTCGGCGAGATGCTGTGCGCTCGCCACGTCGTCGATGAGACCGAGGCCCCAGGGCCCGATCGCGATGCCGGCGAGCAGGTAGCCGAGTACGGCGGCAAAACCCAGGCGTTTCATCAGGGCGACCGACAGCACCGCTGCGGCCAGGTAGATCACGACGTGACCGAGGCTGTCCATGGGCGGGCTCGTTGCTGGCTGGATCATTTTTACCACGCCCCGGCGCCGGTCGGGTCCGCCCCGTTCGGCGCACGCCTGCGCGGCGGCGGTCGCCGCTGCCGGGCGACGGCCCTCCCCGTCGCCGGCCGCCCCCGCGGCGGCGCGCGGTCGCGGGTCTCGTCCGCACGGCCGCTGCGAGCGGGTGCGCTGCTTTGCTACTATCCGGTGCTTTCCAGCCAGCCCCGGAACCAGACCACGATGCCGCGCTTCTCCGTCTGCCAGTTCACGACCGACCGCTCGATGGCACCGGCCGAATTCGCCGCCGCCGTCGAGGCGCGCGGGCTGGACGGCGTCTATTTTCCCGAACACACGCACATTCCCCTGTCGACCCGCTCGCCGTTCTTCCCAGACGGCCAGGTCCCCGAACCCTACCGCCGGACCTACGACCCGTTCGTCGCGCTGGCGATGGCGGCGGTGGTGACCGAGCGCATCCGTCTCGGCACCGGCATCTGCCTGCTGACGCAGCACGACCCGCTGACGCTCGCGAAGACGGTCGCGACGCTGGATCATCTGTCCGGCGGCCGCGTGACGCTCGGCATCGGCGCCGGCTGGAACGCCGAGGAACTCCAGAACCACGGCACGCCCTACGCGCAACGCTGGCCCATGCTGCGGGAGCGCGTGATGGCGATGCGCGAGATCTGGCGTCACGACGAGGTGGAATTCCACGGCCAGTTCACCGACTTCGCCCCGCTGGTCTCGTATCCGAAACCGCGCCAGGCCGGTGGCCCGCCGTTCCTGATCGGCTCGAATTCACGCTACGTGCCCGACCGCGTCGCCGAGTACGCCGACGGCTGGATGCCGATACGTGGCCGCGCCGGTGGCGCCGATCTCGCGGGGCTGCGCGCCGCGTGCGAGCGTCGCGGGCGGCGCTTCGAGGAACTGACGCTCGCGCTCTACTACGCACCGCTGGACGAGACCGCCTGCCGGGCGCACCTCGCCGAAGGCTGGCACGAACTGATCTTCGCCGTGCCGTCCGCGACCGCGGACACGGTGCTGCCCATCCTGGACGACATTGCCGACCTGGCGCGCCGCCTGCGCGCCGGCTGATACGAGGAAGTCACGAATGAACGCACAAGAAAACCAGATCGACGACGCCGTGCTGCGCGACAGCGCGCGGGCCTTCTGCACGAAGTCGGCGCCCGTGACCCGCCTGCGCGCGCTGCGCGGCACGGCCACCGGCTACTCGCCCGAACTATGGCGGGAGATGGCCGAACTGGGCTGGACCGGCATGCTAGTGCCGGAACGGGCCGGCGGCAGCGGCCTGCCGTTCGCCGCGCTCGGCATCGTGCTCGAGGAACTGGGCCGCGTGGTGGCGCCGGAACCGCTGCTCGAGGTGGGCGGCATCAGCGCGACCCTGCTGGGCGCGCTGGAGACGGCGTCAGCCGACGGCCTCGCCGAGCGCGTCGCCAGTGGCGAAGCCCTCGTCGTCACCGCGTGGCAGGGCCACCCGCGTGAAGCGCGCGTCGACTGGCGCGCGGTGGAGGCGCAGGCGACCAACGGCGGCTATCGCCTGGCGGGCAACCTGCACGCGGTGCCCTGCGGCGCGGCGGCCGACGGCTGGCTGGTGCCCGCGCTGCTGGTCGGTGAACCGGCGCTGTTCTTCGTGCCGCGCGGCACCGCCGGCGTGACGCTGGCCGAACGCTCGGTTGCCGACGGCACGCGTCTCGCGGAACTCACGCTGGCCGGGGCCGGCGTGGACGAAGGCGCGCTGATCGGCAGCGGCCCGCTCGCCGACGCCGCGCTCGACAGGGCGGTGGACGCCGGCACCCTGCTCGCCGCGCACGCGCTGTCCGGCCTCGCGCAGGAGGCGTTCGACGTCACGCTGAAATACCTGAAGACGCGCGAGCAGTTCGGGCGCGCGATCGGCAGCTTCCAGGCCCTGCAGCACCGCGCGGTCGACCTGCACATCCAGAACGAGCTCACCCGCGCGGTGCTCGCCGAGGCCGCCGGCGAGTGGAGCGCCGCGACGCGCAACCAGGACCGCCGCCGCATCGCGCGCCGCGCGAAGTACCGCGCGAGCCTCACCGCGCAGAAGGTCACGCGTGAGGCCATCCAGATGCACGGCGGCATCGGGTTCACCGACGACTGCGACGTCGGCCTGTACCTGAACCGCGCCCTCGCGCTGTGCGCGGCCTTCGGCAACGCGGACGCGCAGCTTGCGAACCTGCGCGGGCAGATCGGTGGCGGCGAGGCAGCCACCGCGACGACGCGCCGCGTCGAGGATCCGGCCGACGGCAACTGGGACGCCATGCCCGACGAGGACTTCCGCATGCTGGTCCGCGGCTGGTTCGAGCGCGAATACCCGGAAGCGATGCGCTACCCGCCGCGCCGCCTGCGCTGGCACGAGTGCAAGGACTGGTACATGAAGCTCGCGCGCCGCGGCTGGGCCGCGCCGGCCTGGCCGCGCGAGTTCGGCGGCATGGGACTGTCGCCGAGCAAGCTTCTCCTCTTCATCGAGGAACAGGAACGCTGGGGCGTCGCGCGCACGCCGGACATGGGCATCATCATGGTCGGCCCCCTGCTGCTGCGCCACGGTACCGACGCGCAGCGCGCGCACTACCTGCCGAAAATCCTCGCCGGCGAGAACATCTGGTGCCAGGGCTACTCGGAGCCCAACGCGGGTTCCGACCTTGCAAGCCTGCGCTGCGAGGCGGTGCCCGACGGCGACGATTTCGTCGTCAACGGGCAGAAGATCTGGACCACGCTCGCGCAGGACGCGACACACATCTTCCTGCTCGTGCGCACCGACAAGACCGCGAAGAAGCAGAAAGGCATCAGCTTCCTGCTCGCCGACATGACGGCGCCCGGCATCACCGTGCGGCCGATCCGCAACATTGCCGGCGAGGAGGAATTCTGCGAGGTGTTCTTCGACAACGTGCGCGTGCCGCGCACGAACATCGTCGGCGAACTGAACAACGGCTGGACGATGGCGAAGGCCCTGCTGTCCTTCGAGCGCATCTTCCTCGGCAGCCCCAAGCAGGGGCAGTACGCGCTGCAGCGGCTGACCGATCTCGCCGGTTCGGAGGGCCTGCTCGAAGACCCGGTGTTCGCGACGAAGTACACGAAGCTCGCGCTGGACGTCACGGACCTGGAGACGATCTACACGCGCTACGCCGAGATCGTGAAACGCGGCGGCACGCTGGGGCCGGACGTCTCGATGCTGAAGATCTGGGGCACGGAAACTTTCGCCGCGCTGACCGAACTGCTGCTCGAGGCGGCGGGCGCCGCCGGCGCGGTGCGCGGCAAGGTGGGCCACGGCGACAAGGCGGTCGAGATGCTGAACCTCTTCTACACCGCGCGGCCGGCGACCATCTACGGCGGCAGCAACGAAATCCAGCGCAACATCCTGTCGAAGGGCGTGCTGGACCTGCCGGACGCCTGAGGTGGCGTCCGGGCACCGGCGCTTCAGGGCGCCGGCGCGGCCGCGAGATCGAGGGTCAGGGTCGCGTAGGCCAGGTGGCGGGCGGTATTGCAGACGATGCCGCCCGTCGCGTTGCCCTTCATGTATTGCCAGGCGGGGTTCGGCCCCGTGTACGGCGAGGGCATCGACGCCGCCAGCTTCTTCTCGACGATGGCCTTCGCCGCCGTGCACTCGGTGAGGCTCTTGAACGCGCGCTCGATGTGCACGCGCTGCACGGTCTTCGACGCGATGTCCACGGTCAGCTCGCTGTCGGCGAACACCGGCGCGACGTCGCGATCGAAAATCGGCACGCGCATCGTGTAGGTCGGTTCAGCAGTCTGCGGGGCGCCGTAGTCGTAGGAGTGCGGCAGCGGCGCGCCCGGCTCGGCGCCGAAGGCGAGCACCATCGTCGCGTCCTGGGCCTGGGTGAGGGGTGCCGCGAGCAACGCGGCGGCCAGCGTCATGCAGCGCAGAAGCGTTGCGCCGTCCAAAGCGGGTGTTCTCAAGCGTCGACTCCGTGTGGGTTTGGCGGCCGGGCCAAGGCGCGTCCGGGCGCGGGATCCAAGTGTAGCGCGGCGCGCGTCACGCCGGCATGTGATTGGTCGTCACGTCGACGAGCAGCCTGCCCGCGGCATCGGTGACGGCCGTGCGCACGACCGAGATCCGTCGCCCGCGCCGCACGAAGCTGGCCGTGGCCGTCAGCTCGCCGTCGCGCACGTTGCCGAGCAGTTGCGCGTTGAGGTTCAGCGCCAGCGGAAAGCCGCTGCCGTCGGGCTTGACCTCAGTCGCCGTCAGCGCAAGCACCGTCGCGGTGACGTCGGCGAACCACAGGATCGCGCCCGCGTGCACCGTGCCGAAGGGATTGCGGATGCCGTCGCCGACCGGCATCTTCGCGACGACCCGGTCGGGCTGCTGCTCGACGATGTCGAAGGCAATCGTGCCCGCGTAGTGAGTCGCCTGCGCGGCGCTGCTGACGTCCATCTCTCCTCCTCTGCAAAAGAATCGGGCCGCACGCGGCGGCCCGACATCCGACCCGCCCGCCCCGCCTTACTTGAAAGCGGGCATGACTTCCTTCGCGAACAGCTCGACCGAGTCCATGACGTCCTTGCCACGGATGCCCGGCATGTGCATCCAGCACACCATCTCGTCGCAGCCGAGGCCATCGCGGTACTTCGCGATTTCGCGGATGGCGAACTCCGGCGTGCCGACGATGTAGCGCTGCTTGAAGGTCTGGAAGCTGACCTGGTTGTGATCGGTGATCGCGCTGCCGTCGTCGTTGCGAAGCACGCGGTCGCCGGCCGCCGAGGCGCGGCCGTAGACTTCGCGGTACAGGTGCTCGATGGCGGGCGCGGCGATCGCCTCGGCCTTCTCCATCGTGGACCCGACGAAGACCTGGCGGATGATCGGCTTCGAAGGGATGGTCCAGCCGATGGCCTTCGCCTCGTCCTCGTAGGGCTGGTAGTGCTCGCGCAGTTCCTCGACGCCGTGGCGCGGCGACATGATCTGGATCGCGTGGCGCCGCGCCGCGCGCTTCAGCGCGGACTTCGCCGACACGCCGTACCACAGCTGCGGATAGGGCTTCTGGAAGGGCTTCGGCGTCATCACGGTGCGCGGCACCTTGAAGTACTTGCCGTCGAACTCGAACTCGTCCTTGGTCCACGCTTCGATCATCAGGTCCAGCGCTTCCTCGAAGCGGCCGGTGCGCTCTTCGCGCGGAATGCCGTGCGCGGCGAATTCCTCTGCGACGTAGCCGGGCGCGACGCCGAGTATCAGTCGGCCCTCGCAGATGTTGTCGAGCACGGCGACGTCTTCGGCAAGCTTCAGCGGCGCATACATCGGCAGCAGCAGCACGGCCGTGCCGAGCTTCATCTTCTTCGTCACCGCGGCGGCGGCGCCGAGCGTCGGGATCGGACCCGGGCACAGGCCGTCGGTCTTCACGTGATGGGTTGCGAGGTACATCGAGTAATACCCGAGTTCCTCGGCGCGCGGCAGGCACTTCAGCATGTCCTGGTAGGGTTCGTGCCAGGGAATGCCGCAGCCGGGCGGGAGCTGGAAGGTGAACAGCAGGCCGAATTTCATGGTTGCTTACTCTGGTTGGTGCGTCAGGGCATGAACGGCGCGATTTCGCAGCCGATGGCCTTCAGCCGATCCTGGATGGCGCCGGCGACGGTCACGCAGTTCGGGCCGTCACCGTGGATGCACAGCGCGACCGCGTCGAGTTCGACCAGCGTGCCGTCCATCGCCTGCACCTTGCCGGTCTTCACGTAGCGCTCGACCTGGGAGACCGCGAAGTCGACGTCGGTCTCGTGCTTGTGGCGCTGGATGACCAGCGAGCCGTCGGCGGCGTACTGCAGGTCCGGGTAGATCTCGCCGACGACCGGGATGCCGCGCTTCTTGCAGGCGGTCGGCATCGCGGCGGTGGTTGGCGCCGGCCAGTACAGCACCGGCGTGTCGCCGAGCTTCGACATCGCCTCGGCGACGGCCTCGGCGAGTTCCATGTTCGCCTTCAGCACCGAGTAGAACGCGCCGTGGGGCTTGATGTGGTGGAGCTTCATGCCCTCGGTCGCGAGGCTCGCCTGCAGCGCGCCGACCTGGTAGACGATGTAGGCGTAGGCGTCCTCGGCGGTGATGTTCATGGTCCGCCGACCGAAACCAAGCAGGTCCGGCAGGCCCGGATGGGCACCGACGACCACGTTGTGCCGCTTGGCGAGCTTGACGGTGTCGATCAGGGTCACCGGGTCGCCCGCATGGAAGCCGCAGGCGACGTTGGCGGTGGTGATGTAGGGCATCATTCCCTCGTCATCCCCCATCTTCCAGTTGCCGAAGCTTTCGCCCATGTCGCAGTTGATGTCGATCGATTTCAGCATGTCTCTGGTCCCCTTCAGGCAGGCGTTTCGGCCTGAGTGTAATGGCTGCCACCGGCCCCGCCAATCAGCCCCGCCGCAATCTTCATTTGACACCCCCGCCCTCACCCAAGATAATTCCCGGCTCGACGCGCCCGTAGCTCAGCTGGATAGAGTACCTGGCTACGAACTAGGGGGTCGGAGGTTCGAATCCTTCCGGGCGCGCCAAAAATGAAAAAGCCGGCTCCAGCCGGCTTTTTCATTCTTTACGTGTCCCGACGCTTCGAACCTCTCGTTCGACCGACTCGCGCAAGCGAGTCGGGACGCGCGCAGCGCGCCCCGCAGGGGTGACCGTGCGCAACAAGCGCACGGTCATCAATCCTTCCGGGCGCAGGCACGGCCCCAGCCAGCCTTCCCATTTTTCACGCACCCCGACGCCCCGAACCTCTCGTTCGACCAACTCGCGCAGCGAGTCGGGACGCGCGCAGCGCGCCCCGCAGGGCCGAGCAAACGCGCTAGCGTTTGCGAATCAATCCTTCCGGGCCCCGGCACAAGCGGCGCCCGTCAGCCCGCCAGCGTGAATCCCCGGTACCCGTTGTCGACCGCCTGACGCACGAACTCGAAGTAGGTCAGCCCACCACCGGCGTAGGGCATGAAGCCGGCCGGCTTGCCGTCGACGTTCTCGCCCGTGTACCAGGACTTCACCTTCGTGTAGATGGTCTGCTTCGACACCCAGTCGACGTATTTCGTCCACGCGCGCTCTTCGCGCGGCCTGGCTTCGATGCTCGCGAGACCGTGCTCGCGCAGGTATTCGATGGTGTCGCACACGAAGTCGACGTTCTGCTCGATGCTCGCCACCATGTTGTAGAGCACGGACGGGCTGCCCGGGCCGGTGATCATGAAGAGATTGGGGAAGCCCGACACCGTGACACCGAGATAGTTGAGCGTGCCGTTGCGCCACTTGTCGCGCAGGCTCAGGCCCTCGCGCCCGCGGATGTCGACGGCGAGCAGCGCGCCGGTCATCGCGTCGAAGCCGGTCGCGAAGACGACCGCGTCGAGCGGGTATTCGGTGCCGTTCGCAAGGCGCAGGCCGCGCTCGGTGAAGCCGTCGATGGCCGATTCGCGCAGGTCGACCAGGCTCACGTTGTCGCGGTTGAAGATCTCGAAGTAGTTCGTGTCCACGCACAGGCGCTTCGCACCCATCGGGTATTCGGGCATCAATTTGCGGGCGATCTCCGGGTCCTCGATGCGCGCGCGGATCTTCTCCTTGACCCAGTCGCTGACCAGCTTGTTCGATTCGAGATCGGTGACCACGTCGGGGTAGGCCGCCAGCATCAGGTAGCCGCCGCGGGCCCACGCGAATTCGAGTTGCTGCCGCAGCGACTCGGGGCTCGCCTCCTTCGCGCCGTGGTCGGGGCTCGCGTAGGCGATGCCGACCTCGGACTGCCGGACCAGCCGGCGGATCTGGTCATAAGTTTCCTGCGCGTGGCGCATCTCCTCGTCGGTCAGCGCGCGGTTCCACGCCGGGATCGCATACTGCGGCGTGCGCTGGAAGACGAAGAGGTGTTCGGCCTGCTCCGCGATGATCGGCGAGGCCTGGATGGAACTCGAACCGGTGCCGATGATGGCGACGCGCTTGCCGGTGAAATCGACGCCCTCGTGCGGCCAGCGGCCCGTCAGGTAGCGGGCGCCCCGATACTGCGCCAGCCCCTTGAAGTCCGGCTCGAGCGGCTTCGACAGGCAACCCGTGGCCATCACGAGAAAGCGCGTCGAGAGTTCCTCGCCGCCG
>Ga0255182_1001100_pt1 | contig 15072 bp, 11 predicted proteins | sample Atl_UVDOM_RepA_8_FD_188420 | JGI IMG/M metagenome (GOLD analysis project Ga0255182, IMG submission 188420) | Freshwater microbial communities from Altamaha River, Georgia, United States - Atl_UVDOM_RepA_8d | ecosystem: Environmental > Aquatic > Freshwater > River | place: USA: Georgia...
CCCTGCAGGACCTCAAGGACCGCTACCCCTCTCGCCTGACGCTGATCCACATCCTCTCGCGCCAGGCCCAGGAAGTGCCGCTGCTCGAAGGCCGCATCGACACTGCCAAGGTGCGCGCCGTGATGGACGCCTTCCTGCCGGTGGGCAGCATGGACGAGGTCTTCATCTGCGGCCCCGAGGCCATGATCGAGGAAACCGAGAAGACGCTGCTTGAAGCCGGCGTGAAAGCCGACCGCATCCGCACCGAGCGCTTCACCTCGCCCACGCTCGAAGCCCTCAGCCCCGAACAAAAGGCCAAGGCCGTGCTGGGTCACCCGGCCACACGCGACAGCGGCGAGGTGCAGCTGACCGTGGTGCTCGATGGCAAGCCCTACGAGATGCCAATGAACAAGGACGAGAAGATCCTCGACATCGCCCTCGCCATGGGCCTGGACCTGCCCTATTCCTGCAAGGGCGGCGTGTGCTGCACCTGCCGCTGCAAGGTCACCGCCGGGACCACCGTGATGGACAAGAACTTCACGCTGGAAAAGCCCGAGGTCGATGCCGGCTTCGTGCTGTCCTGCCAGGCACGGCCCACCAGCAACAAGGTGGTGGTCAGCTTCGACGAGCGCTGATTTCGGAACCCCCCATGCAAAACGCCCCGCATGCGGGGCGTTTTGTTTTGGCTGACCGGTTCGCTCAGAAGCGGTAACCGATACCCACGCTGGCGGCCACCGGGTTGAGCTTGAGAGTACCGGCGCTGGCACCACCCACATAGACATCGCTCTTGATGTAGATCTTCTTGACATCCAGGTTGATCGACCAGTTCTTGTCGATCGGAAAATCAACGCCTGCCTGAAGCGCGCCACCCCAGCTGTGGTTGTCAAGCATTGCAGCGCCCGAAAGGATGTCGACCTTGCTGATGTCGGTGTAATTGATGCCGGCACCCACGTACGGCTTGAAGCCCTGCAAACCGGTGAAGTGGTACTGCATCAGCAGGGTCGGTGGCAGATGCTTGAAGGTGCCGATTTCCGATCCATTGCTGGACACCTTCTGTTTTTGCGGGACGGTCAAAATCAGTTCGGCCGCCAGATTCGGTGAGAAGAAATAGCTGATATCAAGCTCTGGAATGGTCTTGTTGTTGACCGTCAGGCCCAGCCCCGTGTTGTCCTTGTTGGACATATCCAGGTGCGTGGCGCGCACACGCACCATCCAAGGGCTTTCCTGAGCCTGCACAGCACCCAGACCAGAGGCGGCCAGAACGGCCAGAACAATCATCTTTTTCATGGTTTCATCCTTTGACTTCAGAGCAATGCCTGCTCCGATGTCATTGGACCTTCGCTCAGGAAAAAAGACTGTGCGCTGGCGCAAACAAGGACGGATTCACCGCTGAAAATGCAGTCCGCTTGAACCAGATCAAAACGCCAGCACACCTGCGAACGTGCGATGCCCCACCGACATCACGCCAGCCGGCGCAGGATAGCCTGGGTCGCCGTGCTCTGGTTCATGGTGTAGAAATGCAGCGCAGGTACGCCAGCCGTGATCAGCTGGTCGCACAGGTCGGTGACAACATCCAGGCCAAAGGCCTTGATGGAGTCGATGTCGTCGCCGAAGGCCTGCAGTCGCAGACGGATCCAGCGCGGGATCTCGGCGCCACAGGCATCCGAGAAGCGCAGCAGTTGGGACGAGCTGGTGATCGGCATGATGCCCGGCACCACCGGCACATCGACGCCCAGCTTGTGTGCGTCGTCCACAAAGCGGAAATACGCATCGCTGTTGTAGAAGTACTGGGTGATGGCCGAATGGGCGCCGGCCTTGACCTTGGTGGCAAAGGCCTGCAGGTCGGCCTCGGGCGATTTGGCCTGCGGATGCACTTCGGGGTAGGCCGCGACTTCGATGTGGAAGTCATCACCGGTTTCCGAGCGGATAAAGGACACCAGATCACTCGCGTAGTGGAACTCGCCACCGGCGCCATAGCCGCTGGGCAGGTCCCCGCGCAAGGCCACCAGGCGCCGGACACCCATGCCCTTGAGCGTGGCCAGCTGCTCGCGCACCGAAGCCTTGGTCGCACCAATGCAGGAAAAGTGCGACGCCGCCTGCACCCCTTCGGCAATGATGGCCCCCACCGTGGCAAAAGTGCCTTCCTGCGTGGAGCCGCCCGCGCCATAGGTCACCGAGCAGAATTCGGGCTGCAGCGCATACAGCTGCTGGCGCACCGCGCGCAGCTTCTCGGCCCCTTCAGGGGTCTTGGGCGGAAAAAATTCAAAACTCACGGGCCGCTTCATCGCGCCTCTCCATCAATTCGCAGGCCTGAGCGCCTGCACAAAAAATTCGCGGTTGCCATCGCCGCCCTCGATCGGGCTGTCCCGCCAGGCCTGCACCTGCAGGCCCAGCTCCGCCAGCGCAGCGCGGATACGCTGCTCCACCAGAGGGTACATCGCCCCATCGCGCACGATGCCGCCCTTGCCCACCTGGCCCGGCTGCAGCTCAAACTGCGGCTTGACCAGCATCAACAGATGCCCTCCCGCTTTGAGCCAGGGCACAAGCGCGGGCAAAACGAGCGTCAGCGAGATGAAGGACACATCGCCCACCAGCAGGTCAAAGCCATGCCCGGCATCGGGGATGCGCGCGTCACCCGGCTGCAGCTCGCGGGCATTGAGCCCCTCGATGCACACCACCCGCGCGTCGCTGCGCAAGCGCGGATGCAACTGGCCGTGGCCGACATCAATGCCCACCACCTGCGCAGCCCCCTGCTGCAACAGGCAGTCGGTGAAACCGCCCGTGCTCTGCCCAACGTCGAGACAGCGCCAGCCTGATACATCCCAGCCGGCCACCTTCAGCGCGCCTTCGAGCTTGAGCCCACCCCGGGAAACGTAACGGGCCTCCGCGTCGTCCAGCAGCACCAGCTCGGCCCCATCGGGCACCTCGTCGCCGTTCTTGGCGACGCGCTTGAAAACAGCCGTACCGGTGCGCCATTGCACACCCGCCGCGATCAGCCGCTGCGCCTGCGAGCGCGAAGCCGCCAGGCCGCGCTCGACGAGGAGTTGGTCAGCACGCATCAGGTCCCCGAGTGTTCAAGCGCGTAGCGAGTGCCTCGCAGGCAAGGCGCGGGGGGATCCGAAAACCGGAGCGAACTTCCTGTCCCTGAGGATTTTCGGAAGGACCCGCAACGCCGCATACGAGGCGCGCAGCAGCGCCTCAATAGCGGTAGGTATTGGACTTGTACGGCCCCTGCTTGGGCACGCCAATGTAAGCGGCCTGCTCATCGGTCAGCTCGGTCAGCATGGCGCCCACTTTCTTCAGGTGCAGGCGCGCGACTTTCTCGTCGAGGTGCTTGGGCAGCACATAGACCTTGCCGGCTTCGTACTGGTCGGACTTGGTGAACAGCTCGATCTGCGCGATGGTCTGGTTGGCGAACGACGAGCTCATCACAAAGCTCGGGTGGCCGGTGGCGCAACCCAGGTTCACAAGGCGGCCCTTGGCCAGCAAGGTGATCTTTTTGCCATCGGGGAAGATGACGTGGTCGACTTGTGGCTTGATTTCGTCCCACTGCAGCTTTTCCAGCGAAGCGACGTCGATCTCGTTGTCGAAGTGGCCGATGTTGCAGACGATGGCCTCGTCTTTCATGGCGGCCATGTGCTCGTAGCGGATCACGTTCTTGTTGCCGGTCGCCGAGACAAAGATGTCGGCCTTGTCGGCGGCGTATTCCATGGTCACGACCTTGAAGCCTTCCATCGCAGCCTGCAGGGCGTTGATCGGGTCGATCTCGGTCACCCAGACCTGGGCGCTCAAGGCGCGCAGGGCCTGGGCCGAGCCCTTGCCCACATCGCCGTAACCGGCCACACAAGCGACCTTGCCGGCGATCATCACGTCGGTGGCGCGCTTGATCGAGTCGACCAGCGATTCGCGACACCCGTAGAGGTTGTCGAACTTGCTCTTGGTCACCGAGTCGTTGACGTTGATGGCGCGGAATTTCAGGGTGCCCTTGGCGGCCATTTCGTTCAGGCGCAGCACGCCGGTGGTGGTCTCTTCGGTCACGCCGATGATCTGCGCGCTCTTGCGGCTGTACCAGGTCGCGTCCTGCGCCAGCTTGGTCTTGATGGCGGCAAACAAAATGCGCTCTTCTTCGCTGCCAGGGTTGGCCAGGACGGAGGAGTCCTTCTCGGCGCGCTGACCCAGGTGCATCAGCAGCGTGGCGTCGCCGCCGTCGTCGAGGATCATGTTCGGGCCTTCACCGTCAGTGCCCGGCGCGCCGGCAGGTGCGCCTTTCACACCTTCGCCGAATTCAAAGATGCGGTGGGTGTAGTCCCAATACTGCTCCAGCGTCTCGCCCTTGATGGCGAACACCGGCGTGCCGCGCGCGGCAATGGCGGCAGCGGCATGGTCCTGGGTCGAGAAGATGTTGCAGGACGCCCAACGCACCTGTGCGCCCAGCGCCTGCAGGGTTTCGATCAGCACGGCGGTCTGGATCGTCATGTGCAGCGAGCCGGTGATGCGTGCGCCCTTGAGCGGCTGCTGAGCCGCGAACTCTTCGCGGATGGCCATCAGACCGGGCATTTCGGTCTCGGCAATCTTGATTTCCTTGCGGCCCCAGTCGGCCAGGCCGATGTCGGCGATCACGCAGTCCGCATTGACGGCGGTTTTCAGAGGTGCATTCATGTGTGCGCTCCAGATTCAATGGTCAGTTGAGCCACTGGCGGGCACGGGGAACTGGGGATACAGCTCACCGCACTGGACCAGTGGATGAGCGTCGTTGCGAATGGAAAGGTCCGAGCCTCACGCCTGCTGCCAGCCGGGGCTGGTGGGCGCTGCAACGCTCCTCGGAATGGGCAAGATTATAGAAGAAGGCTGCCCGTGTGGGCCCTGCCGGTAAAATTCAGGGCTTTGGCTGACCGTCGCCTTGCCGCCGCGGCCCAGCGCGGCGCGCCAGGCGCCAGACTTCCCAGGACCCTTTGTGACCTACGCCCACGAGACCCGGCGCCGCCGGACCTTTGCCATCATTTCCCACCCCGACGCCGGTAAAACCACGCTGACGGAAAAACTGCTGCTGTTCTCCGGCGCGATCCAGATCGCCGGCTCGGTCAAGGCGCGCAAGGCTTCGCGCCACGCCACTTCGGACTGGATGGAAATCGAAAAGCAGCGCGGCATCTCGGTGGCCTCGTCGGTGATGCAGATGCTCTATCGCGACCATGTGATCAACCTGCTCGACACACCCGGCCACAAGGACTTCTCGGAAGACACCTACCGCGTGCTCACCGCCGTGGACTCGGCGCTGATGGTGATCGACGCGGCCAACGGTGTGGAAGCGCAGACCCGCCGGCTGATTGAGGTCTGCCGTCAGCGCGACACGCCCATCATCACCTTCGTCAACAAGATGGACCGCGAAGTGCGCGACCCGCTCGACATCCTGGATGAAGTCGAGCGCGAACTCGGCATGCCCTGCGTGCCCATGACCTGGCCGGTGGGCCAGGGCAAATCGTTTGGCGGCATCGTCAACCTGCGCACGCAGGCCATGACGGTGTTCGAGTCGGGCAGCGAGCGCCGACCACAGGACTTCGAAACCATTCCCTTGAGCGAGCAGGACAAGCTGGCCGCGCGCTTTGGCCACGAGTGGACAACCGCGATGGACAGCATGCAGCTGGCCACCGGCGCTTCACCCACCTTCGACCACGAGGCCTTCCTGGCCGGCAAGCAGACCCCCGTGTTCTTCGGCTCGGGCGTCAACAACTTCGGCGTGATGGAAGTGCTGGACGCACTGGTGGATCTGGCCCCCTCGCCTCGCCCGCGCAAGAGCACACTGCTCAGCGGCAAGGAAACGGTCGAAAAAACCATCCAGCCCGAAGACGCCGCGTTTTCGGGCGTGGTCTTCAAGGTGCAGGCGAACATGGACGCCAACCACCGCGACCGCATCGCGTTTGTGCGCATGGCCTCGGGCAAGTACACGCCGGGCATGAAGCTCAAGGTGCAGCGCACCGGCAAGGAACTGCGCCCGACCAGCGTGGTGACCTTTCTGTCGCAGCGCCGTGAGGCGGTGGACGAGGCCTATGCCGGTGACATCATCGGCTTCACCACCCATGGCGGTGTGCAGCTGGGCGACACCATCACCGATGGCGCCAACCTGCAGTTCACCGGCCTGCCCTTCTTCGCGCCCGAACTCTTCATGACGGTGATCCTGAAGAACCCGCTGCGCACCAAGCAGCTGCAGCAGGGCCTGGACCAGCTTGGAGAGGAAGGCGCGATCCAGGTCTTCAAGCCCGAAGTCGGCGGCCCGATGCTGCTGGGCGCCGTGGGCCAGCTGCAGTTCGAAGTGGTGCAGCACCGCCTGAAGACCGAATACGACTGCGACGTGCGGCTGGAGAACTGCCAGTACACGGGTGCACGCTGGATCACGGCCGACAACGCCCAGGACCTGCGCGAGTTCACCAACACCTACCCGCAGCGCCTGGCCATGGACGCCGCCGGCACCATGGCCTACCTGTGCACCAGCCCGTACGACGTTCGGCTGGCGCAGGAACGCTTTCCGAAGATCCACTTCCACCCGCTGCGCGAGCATGCGGGCCTGGCCCTGGGCTCAGCAGGCTGATGACCCCATGGTGGCTTCGAATCATTTATGGCATCATCTGATGCATTAATTGATTCAAGAGGAGTCCCCATGCGAACCACGCTCACACTGGACGATGACTTGCTGCTCAAGGCGCAGCAGATCAGTGGGCTCACCGAACGTGGCCAACTGATCAGGGAAGCGCTTCTGGCCTTGGTGCAAAGAGAAAGCGCTCGTCGACTGGCCTTGCTGGGTGGCAGCGAGCCTCAACTGCAGCCCGTATCCAGACGCCAAACCCAAACAGCATGATCCTGGTGGACACCTCGGTCTGGATTGACCATCTGCGCCACGGCGAGGCCGAGCTGGTGGCAGCCCTGCAGCAATCGCAAATCATGGTTCACCCTTTTGTCGTGGGTGAGCTGGCCTGCGTCAATTTGAAAAACAGAAGCCAGCTCCTGTCCTTGCTCGAATCTCTGCCCGCAGCCACCAAGGCATCCGACGCAGAAGTCCGCGCCTTCATCGATCAGCACGCGCTCATGGGTCGTGGCATCGGTTACATCGATGTCCATCTGTGTGCATCAGCCAGGCTCAGTGGCGCCCAACTCTGGACCCGAGACAAACGTCTGCAAGCAGTGGCCTCCGAGTTGGGCTGGTCCCATCAAGAGATCACACACTGATGCGTCCCCTGGCCTCATGGTCTCCCGGTCAGATCATCGGCGTCTTCACCGACATCGACGACACGCTGACGACCGAAGGCGCGATCACCCCGGATGCGCTGCAGGCGCTGGCCGATCTGAAAGCCGCGGGCCTGCATGTGATCCCGATCACCGGTCGCCCGGTGGGCTGGAGCGAGCCCTTCGCGCAAAGCTGGCCGGTGGACGCCATCGTGGCTGAAAACGGTGCGGTCGCGCTGATCCATGCCAATGGACAGCCGCTGCGCAAGCTCTACCAGCAGGACCCGATCACGCGTGAAACCAACTTTGCGCGCATGCAGCAGGTGCTGGCCCGCATCGAACGCGCGGTGCCGGGTGCCCGGCGGGCGCAGGACAGCGCGGGTCGCGAGACCGACATCGCGATCGACCACAGCGAATTCACCCGGCTGCCGCAAGCGCAGATCGAGGCGGTGGTGCAGCTCATGCAGTCCGAAGGCATGACCGCGACCGTCAGCAGCATTCACATCAACGGCTGGTATGGCGAACACGACAAGCTCGCCGGAGCCCGCTGGATCGTCCAGCAACTCTGGGGACGCGAGCTTGATGCAGAGCTTGATCATTGGGTTTATGTCGGCGACTCCACCAACGACCAGGTCATGTTCCAGCACTTTGTGCACAGCGTAGGCGTGGCCAACATCCGGCGCTTCGAGGGGCAGCTGGCACATCCACCGCGCTACATCACACCTGCAGAGCGTGGCGCCGGATTTGCGCAATTGGCAGCACACCTGTTGCAGCGCCTGCCCAACCCTTAAAGGGCGCCGGATTCCGGCAGGGTGTCAGTAAGCGCCGCTGCGCAAAAGCACCACGCGCACGGTCTTGATGAGGATGACCAGGTCGTGCCAGAGCGACCAGTTCTTGACGTACCAGGTGTCCAGATAGACCCGGGTGTCATAGTCCACATCGTTGCGGCCGCTGACCTGCCAGAGACCGGTCATGCCGGGGCGCACCATCAGGTAATAACCGACCTCGTCCCCGTAGCGCTGCAGCTCCGCCCGCACCACGGGACGCGGCCCCACCAGACTCATCTCGCCACGCACCACATTGATCAGCTGCGGCAGTTCATCAAGGCTGGTGCGGCGCAGCAGACGCCCGATCGGGCTGACCCGGGGGTCCTGACGCAATTTGCGTTCGCGCTGCCACTGGTGGCGCAACTCAGGACGCCTTTGCAGCAATTGTTCAAGCTGTTGCTCCGCATCCACCACCATGGTCCGGAACTTGTAGCAGTTGAACACCCGCCCTTGCTTGCCGATGCGAGGGTGCGCAAACAGGGCAGGGCCGCCATCGCGCCGGATCAGGATGGCCAGCACGAGCAGCAAGGGACTGAGCACGACCAGCAGCAGGGCGGCTGCGACAGTGTCGAACACCCGCTTGGTCAGGCGCGCCGGCCAGCGGCGCAAATTGTTGCGCATGCGCAGCAGCGCCACTTCGTGCGAGAAGAAGTGGGACATGTCGGTGCCATGCAAGGGCACTCCACGCATGGCCGGAATGACACTCACGTCCGATGCACCCCATTGCGCCAGTTGCCGCAACCACTGCTCACGCTGATCGGACTGTGCATGCTCCAGCGCGATCACCCACTGGATACCAGGCTGATCAGCCACCTCGGCCATCGCAGCGACCGGCAGGCGAGGCTGCGTATCGTTCGAAGCGGTCACGCCACGCCCCCCCGCATCGACAAAGCCATAGACCTGAAAACCAAGTTCAGGCTGGCTTTTCAGCGCCAGCGCTGCCTCCGCCGCGTTGGGACCGACGCCGATGATGATGGTTGGCCTGACCCAAAGGGACAAGCGCTTGAGAATTCGGCGCGAGACGGCGCGCATCACCACCAGCAGCACCAGAACGGCCAGCCAGGACAGGACCCACCAGAGCCGTGAAGCATTCCAGCGCGTCACGGCCACCAGCGCCATGTCCATCAGGGCCAGCACGCCGACCATACGGCCGAAATCACTGAGCTCATCCCACAGCGGACGGCGGTCGCTGTAATGCTGGTAGCGGGTCAGCAACAAGGTCAGCCCCAGCACCCCCAGCAAGGCCCAGGACACAAAGCGCTGCATATCCTGGCCGGCCCACCATTGTCCGAGCGTCATGTCCGGACCGGCCAGCAGTCGGGCGCCCAGTACAGCCACTGCAAACGCCAGCACAAACGCCAGCGCATCCCCGACCAGGATGGCCAGCTTGGACAACCGAACTTTGGCCAGTGAGAGATGCGAGACCTGCAAACGGGATTCACCCGCAGCCACGCGCGCCGGTAGATTCAAGCCCAATACCCCTTGTGCATGGACAAAAGACGCCGGACAACCAAGGGCAGACGCTGGTGCCGGCGCCCGAGATGATAGCCGGCCATCTTGAGGGCAGTCCTGACCAGAGCCTCAGGCACCCGCGCAGGGGCATGGCGCCAAAGATGACGCAACTCCGACCGGACGAAACGCACCCCCTCCCCTGTCGCCGCACCAAAGGCCTGCAGCAGCCAGGGCTGGCTGGCATGAAAAACGCCGGTGTCAAAGGCTCGGGCCAAGTCTTGCCCCCATGAGTAATTATGGAAATGATAAACGCAAGCCTCGGCCTGGTAGCGAATGGCGTGCCCGGCCTGCAACAGCCGGGCCGCCAGATGCATGTCTTCACCCAGAATCAGCTGCGGGTCAAACCCCCCGGCGGCCAGCAAGGCGGGCACACGGTAAGCAGCAAAGGAATTGGACAGGAAACAGGTCTTGAGCCCCCACTGCACCCGGTCCTGCAGCCGCACGGTGCGGCTGACCTGCGGGTAATTGAAGAGACGCGCATGGGCGGCCACCGGGGTGGCCTCGGGCCCCGGCAACTGCCGGCCCCAGACCGCCGCCACCTCGGGCTGCTCAAACCCCTGCAGCAACCCGGCCAGAGCGTCCGGCGAGGCCAGCACCGCATCCTGGGTCATGAACACCACCACATCCATGTCTGTCGCAAACCGCTCGATGCCGAGCTGGCGCGTGCCGCCATGGTTGAAGTCCTGTTGTCGTATGGGCCAGACCTGATGGCCGGCGGCCTGGCTCCAGGCCGTGCTGCCATCGCTCGACTCGGAATCCAGGATCACCACCCGGTCCGGGGTCAAGGTCTGTGTCGCCAGTGCCTGCAAAAAATCGCGCCAGGCGCCGCCCGGATTGCGGGTGGGTACCAGCAACGCCCAACGCAGCCGCCGAGGGCGCGTGGGGTGGTCATCGGCAAGATCGGGGGTCTGGGACATGGTGGCGTGTCAAGCCCGTGTATTGTGCCCGCTGGCCGGACCGGTGGCTGACCGGCATACCCCCAATATGTGAGCACTTGCAAAGGCGAACGGCGCTGATGATGGCTATCATGCCGTGTGACTTCCAGCGCCCCCACCTCCCCGACACGCCCCACCCTCGTCTGGCAAGAAAACGGCCAAAGCCACGAGGCCCTATGGCGGAGCGAAAACGGCGCAGCGCCCCCGCGGCGGGTGCTGCCTGTCGACGATGCGCTGAGTGCCGACCGCGCCTACCGGCTGGTTTGCGAGGGCACCGGCCTGCTCTGGCGCGGCGACTTCCACAATGCGCGGCAGCTGCTGCAGGCCCTGCAGCGGCGCGTGGACCGCAGCCTGCAGCGACGACCGCCACCGGAGACCCGGGAACCTGGGCAAGCCTTTCACCTGCACCGCAAGACGCAGGCCCAGCGCAGCCGGATTCTGGGCCTGCTGCTGATCGAACTGGGCCCGCAATACCACTGCGCGCTTCGACGCGCACCCAACCTGCAATCGGCCTGCGAACAGGCCTGGGGCCCTGGGGAGGGCCCCAGCGTGGTCTCCCTGCAGGCCCTGCAGGGACTGATCGGGGCGCGCGAGTGGTACCGCAAAGGGGTGCCGGTCGCCGAGCTCGGCGACAGCATCCACCCCCACTACGGCGTGTTCTCACCGGTGCGGGGCGAGTACCTGCCGCTGGTGGCCCAGACGCCCCTGCCCGCGGCTTTGCAGGCGCACCCGGTGGCCATGGATGTGGGCACCGGCACCGGCGTGCTGGCAGCACTGCTCGCCCGACGCGGCATCCCGCAGGTGCTGGCCACCGATCTCTCCGACCGTGCCCTGGCCTGTGCCCGCGACAACCTGGAGCGCCTGCAGCTGCCCGCGGTCACCCTGCTCAAGGCCGACCTGTTTGCCCCGGGCCAAGCCGCGCTCATCGTCTGCAACCCGCCCTGGCTGCCGGCGCGCCCGAGCAGCACCGTGGAGCAGGCACTTTATGACGAAGACGGCCGCATGCTGTGCGGTTTTTTGCAAGGCCTGCGGGAACACCTGGTCCCGGGCGGCGAAGGCTGGCTGATCCTGTCGGACCTGGCCGAGCACCTGGGCCTGCGCACGCGCGAACAACTGCTGGGCTGGATCGCCGATGCCGGCCTGCAGGTGCTGGGCCGGCTGGACACCCGCCCTCGACATGCCAAGGCGCAGGATGCCAGCGATCCGCTGCACACGGCCCGCGCGGCTGAAGTGACCTCGCTGTGGCGGCTGGGTGCCGCCTGAAACCCGGCAGCAACCGGGTCCTGCGGCGGCACCGCCGGCGCAAACCCGTCTCGGTCAGGTCCGCGCCAGCACCGGCCCCAGCGCCTGGCCCGTGTGCGTGCCCAGACGCACCAGGTCTTCGGGTGTGCCCGCCGCCACGATCTGTCCGCCCGCGTTGCCGCCTTCGGGGCCGAGGTCAATGATCCAGTCGGCTTCGGCGATCACGTCCAGATCGTGCTCGATCACCACCACGCTGTGGCCGGCGTTGACCAGGCGGTGCAGCACGCGAATGAGCTTGTCCACGTCGGCCATGTGCAGGCCCACGGTGGGCTCGTCGAGCACATAGAGCGTGTGCGGCGCCTTCTGGCCGCGCTTGCCCACTTCGTCGCGCACCTTGGTCAGCTCGGTCACCAGCTTGATGCGCTGCGCCTCGCCACCGCTGAGCGTGGGTGAAGGCTGGCCCAGCGTGAGGTAACCCAAACCCACATCCTTGAGCAGCTGCAGCGGATGCGCGATGCTGGGCATGCTGGCGAAAAACGCCACCGCCTCGTCGACCTCCATTTGCAGCACATCACCGATGCTCTTGCCACGCCAGCTCACCGCCAGCGTCTCGGGATTGAAGCGTGCGCCATGGCAGGTCTCGCAGGGCACTTTCACGTCGGGCAGGAAGCTCATCTCGATGGTGCGCAGGCCCTGGCCTTCGCAGCTGGGGCAGCGGCCTTCGCCGGTGTTGAAGCTGAAGCGGCCGGGGCCGTAGCCACGCGCCTTGGCTTCGAGCGTTTCGGCAAACAGTTTGCGGATCGTGTCCCAGAAACCGATGTAGGTGGCGGGGCAGGAACGCGGCGTCTTGCCAATCGGCGTCTGGTCGACCTCAAGCACGCGGTCGATGACCTCGAAGCCTTGCACGTCGCTGCAGCCGGTCAGCGGCACGCGCTGGCCTTTGTCCTGTGCGGTGCGGCCGGCAGCGGTGCGTCGCTGGGCCACCAGGGCCTGCACATTGGTGAGCAGCACGTCACGCGCCAGTGTGGATTTGCCTGAGCCGCTGACGCCGGTGATGGCGACCAGGCGTTTGAGCGGGACTTCGACGTCGACATCCTGCAGGTTGTGCAGGGTGGCGCCGTTGAGTGTGAGCCAGTGGAGAGATGCATCGGGGTCAGATCCCGATTGTTTTGCTGTCTCTGCCTGCTTCGAGCGCCGTGAAGCCGGGCTGACGCCGGGCTCCTCAGAAGTCGCTGCGCGCCACACATCGTCACCCGGCGTCAGCCCGGCTTCACTCTGAGAGGTTTCCGACGCCGTCGGGCGGGGCGAGGGGGTGGGCGACGATTTCTGCGTACCCTCGCAGCATGAGGCGTCCACCCCCTCGCTCCGCCCGACGGCTCCCACCACCACACGCCGGGGCTGCAGCGGGTGCTTCATGGCATGCAGCAGGTAGCGGCCGGTTTGAGACTCTTCGGACCTGGAGATGTCTTCGGCCGTCCCTACAGCGATCAACCGGCCGCCTCGTTTGCCGGCACTGGGGCCGATGTCGATGATGTGGTCGGCGCGGCGAATCGTGTCCTCGTCATGCTCGACCACCACCAGCGTGTTGCCCTTGTCGCCGAGCTTGTGCAGGGCGTTGAGCAGGATCTGGTTGTCGCGGGCGTGCAGACCGATGGTCGGCTCATCGAGCACGTAACACACGCCCTGCAGGTTGCTGCCGAGTTGCGCGGCCAGGCGGATGCGCTGAGCTTCGCCGCCCGAGAGCGTGGGCGCACCGCGGTCGAGCGTGAGGTAGCCCAGGCCCACTTCTTCGAGGAATTCCAGGCGGCTCCTGATCTCCGGAATCAGGTCGCGGGCGATGTCGGCCTCGCGGCCAGTGAGCTTCAAGGTCTCCACCCAGCGGCGCACATCGCTGACCGACAAGCGGGCAATGTCGGTGATGCGCCAGGCCTGGTGGCCGGCCCCGTGCAGCTTGACGGCGCGGGCGGTCGCGTTCAAACGGGTGCCTTCGCAGCCCGGGCAGGCAGTGTCCACCACATCTTCAACTTCCGGTTCGGCAAAGGTCTGCTCGCGGCCCTTGTCCTTGTCGTCGCGCACCGAGTCGTCAAAGGCCTTGCGCTGCTCCTTGGTGAGCCTGACGCCCGTGCCCACGCAGTCGGGGCACCAGCCGTGCTTGCTGTTGTAGGAGAACAGGCGCGGGTCCAGCTCGGCGTACGAGGTGGCGCAGGCCGGGCAGGCGCGCAGGGTGGAGAAGACGCGGTGTTGACCGATGCGGGCGGTGGATGTGCCCTGCTGCATCGCCTCCTGGAGGCCATCGAGATGGCTGAGCACATGCACCACGCCTTTGCCGTGTTCGAGCGCGGTCCTGAGCGCCTGGCGCAAAGCGGTTTCCTGCGCGGGCAGCACATCGAGACTGGCCACCGGCAACTCGATGGTGTGTTCCTTAAAGCGGTCAATGCGCGGGAAGCCTTGCGTGGGCAGAAACTCGCCATCGACGCGCAGGTGGGTGTAGCCACGCGGGCGGGCCCAGTCGGCCAGTTCGGTGTAGACGCCCTTGCGGTTGACCACCAGCGGCGCGAGCAGACCGATGTGCTGGCCCTTGAACTGGGTCATGAGCTGGGCGGCGATGCTGTCGGGCGTCTGCGGCTGCACCGGCGTGTCGTCGTGCACACAGTGCTGGACGCCGAGCTTGACGTACAAGAGGCGGAGGAAGTGCCAGACCTCGGTGGTGGTGCCGACGGTGGACTTGCGGCCGCCGCGCGAGAGGCGCTGCTCGATGGCCACGGTAGGCGGGATGCCATAGACGGCATCGACCTCAGGACGGCCTGCGGGCTGGACTATGGAGCGGGCATAGGCGTTGAGGCTTTCGAGGTAGCGGCGCTGGCCTTCGTTGAAGAGGATGTCGAAGGCGAGTGTGGATTTGCCGGAGCCGCTGACGCCGGTGATGACGTTGAACTGGCCGCGCGGGATGTTGACGCTCAGGTTCTTGAGGTTGTGTTCCTTGGCGTTGACGATCTGGATGAATTCTTGTTCTTGCGAGCGCCGCGAGTCCGGGCGTACACCGGGCTCCTCAGAAGTTGCTGCGCCCCACACATCGTCACCCGCTGTGAGCCCGGCCTCGCTCTTTTGTGAACGACCAACACGGCTCAGCAGCGCGTCTGGGGCCTTGGCTGAGGCCGATTTCGCGGGTGCGTATGAGGCCTCGGCCAAGGCCCCAGACGCGCTCCCGTGAGCGTTCATACGCTCTGCAACAGCCACCGCCTGGCCCATCGCCTCGGCGTAATCCCGCAAGGCCGCACCGGTGTGCGAGGTGGGATGCAGTCGCACGTCTTCGGGGGTCCCTTCGGCCACCACCAGCCCTCCCCCCTCCCCGCCTTCGGGGC
>Ga0255182_1001101_pt1 | contig 15063 bp, 16 predicted proteins | sample Atl_UVDOM_RepA_8_FD_188420 | JGI IMG/M metagenome (GOLD analysis project Ga0255182, IMG submission 188420) | Freshwater microbial communities from Altamaha River, Georgia, United States - Atl_UVDOM_RepA_8d | ecosystem: Environmental > Aquatic > Freshwater > River | place: USA: Georgia...
CCCCGGTCCCAGATGACCCGCAGAACCTTTTGCGTCGAAGGACCCGAGCAATTTGCTATGGGTCCTAACAGGCCACAGAAGCACGGAAGGTAAACGGCTCGGCATACAGGTAGAGAGCCCCCGCCAAACTGTTAACGTCTTTAGGGTCTTTAGGGTCTCAGGCACCACGGCTTAATGCCTGCCCGGCCGCAGCCGCTGCGCCGGCGTGGTGCGCATGGTGCCGCCCAGGTCCTCGGCGATTGCCAGCTTCCGCAGGAACGCCTTGAACTCCTGTTCTCCGGCCTGCCTCGTGAGGAGCCCGTCGAGCCGTGTCGCGTAGTAGGCCTGCATCGCCGTTGGCAGCTGCTCGATGCGCTCGCGGATCGCGGTGATGTCGCGCGCGCTCATGCCGCCACCTGCGGCACGATGTAGACGCCCTGGTGCTCGACGACGGCGCCGTCCTGCATCAGTGCGGCCAGCACGGCGCGGGTGAGTTCGCCCAGGTCAAACGCCTGCATGACTTCCTCTTCGACGAGGCCGTGTCGGGACTCGGCGATCGCGGTAAGGACGCTGTGCTTCAGGCCGGACACCATGACGGCCACCGCTTCGGCTGCGCTGTCATGCGCGGCCGCAACGGTCTGCGCCTGGCGCGAGGCCTCGGCTTGAATCGCCGAGCGGGTCGGCATGGGTGTGATCGTGCTTTTCATGTGGTGGTCTCCTTCTCGGGTGAAATCCGCAACCGTTGCGGATCTGGTCTCGGTGTCTGGCCGTGCGGGACATTCGGGACACCCCTTAGGGTGTTGTCCCGTTTGTCCCGGGACACGGCGGGACATTTGTCCCGTTTGTCCCGTTTGTCCCGTGTCACTCGGCCAGCCATACATAGGCCTCGAAACACTGGATTTTTCGCTTCGCCTGTAGCGACTCGCGAAGTCTCAGGAAGGCTTTCCGGTCGGCCTCGGTGTTGCCTCTCCGCTCGTAGAAGCGCTGGCGGAAGTCGTCGATCGCGGCGACGTACTGGCCGATCTTGGCGCCGGCCTCGATCGCCGAGACGGTCGCCACCTTGCGCAAGCCGTGGTCGTCGAGGATCTCGTGCAGGCAGTCGAGCGCGATCCGCTCGGCGTTCGTCAGCCGCACCGACGTCCGCGACTCGGTAGGCATGTCGCGCGGCACGATGGCGCAGGACACGCGCTCGCCCAGCTCGACGGGTTGGAGGTTGAAGGCGCCTATGCGCCGGCACTCGGCGTCGCGCAGCTTCGTCGCGTGAATGACGCGCGTCCCGGAGGCCTCGTGCTCGATTTGCAGCTCGGCCTCCACCGCAGCCTTGAGGCTCGAATGGCCGCGGCTGCCCTTGCTCTCGTCCTTGCCGCTGTGGTGGACGAACAGCACGAAACACCCGCAGGCGTCCTTGATGCGGCCGGCGCTCGCGATCACGCCGCCCATGTCCTCGCTGGCGTTCTCGTTGCCGCCTGGCATGACGCGGTTCAGCGTGTCGATGACGACGAGCGCGAGCCCGCCGAGGCGCGCCTGCTCGGCCAGCAGCGACTCGATCAGCTCGTCGACGTCCGGGCCGCGAGGTGCGAGCAGGTTCACGCCTGACGACAGCACGCGCAGGCCGTCCAAGTCGTCGACGTCCAGCCGGTGGTGCTCGAGGTAGGCCCGCACGCGCTCGGAGAGCATGCCCTCGGCCGCGACATAGGCCACGGGCCCGGGCTCCACATCGCACCCGAACCACGGCAGGCCGCGGACGATCGAGCACGCCAGGTCGAGCGCGGCGAAGGTCTTGCCGGCGCCGCTCGGTGCGTACAGCACCCCGATCCCGGTCTCCTCGATCAGCTCCCGCACGCGCCAGCGCGGCGGCGGCAGGGACAGCAGATCGGGCACGGACATGAACCTGAAGCGACTCGACGGCCGCAGCTTGTTGCGAGCCCGTAGGGTTTCAGCGGTAGGCATGGCAGAGATCCAGCACCCGCCGGACGTCGGCGATTGCATTGACGAGGGTTTCGAGGTCGGCGGCCGCGAACGTCACCGGCCCGCGCCGGAGCTTGCCGGCCGCGCAGTCGATGACCGCGAGGTCATGCTCGAGCAGCGCCACCAGCTCGCGACTGGAAGGCAGCGGCGGCCGGCGGCGCCGGGTCGGGGTCTCGATCTCCGGCTGCCGCTCGAAGAGGTCCGCGAGCGAGAGGCCCACGGCCGCCACCACATCGAGCGCGCCGCAGCCGGCCCAGCAGTGCACCAGCACCCGATCGTCCACCTGGCGCACGCTGAGGCTCGGACGGCGGTCCTCGTGCGCCGGGCAGCTCGCCACCCAGCTATCCGGCCCGGTCGTCCTGACGCGCTCCAGGCGCGCGAGGAGAGTGTCGGCGGCGGTCATGGGTTCACCTCGCGACGCCGCATCTCCCAGCCGGGGAACTTCCTTGCAATGGCCGCAGCGGTCGCCTCTGCGTCATCGGCGAAGACGCCGTTCTCCCAAATGCACTCATCGTCGCGAATGAGCGTGATCACATGGGTGACGCGGCACCACAGCTTGTTCCACTCGTCGAGCGCAGCCATTACCTCTTCTCGGCTGCTGCTGCTGAAGCTCAGGTGCTGCCAGATCCGATCGGTTTCATCGAGGAGCCGCTCGATTTCCTTGAGAGCGCGCCCGTGTCGCTTCACGTTCACGCGCACCTCCGCAGCACTTCATTTTTCCCGGAATTGGGACTTTTGCTTGTGCCGGTGTCAGCGGCACTCACGCACACCTCCGCAGCACTTCCCGCTCCCGCCGCACGGCGACGTACCACGTCCACAGCTCGCGCCGCTCATCGGCCGGCACGAGACACAGGTCGGCGAGGATCATTCGCTCGAGGAGTCGGCGAGGGTCAGGCCGGCGGCACGTCGCGTGCGCGTAGAAGCGGGCCATCACGGCGCGCTCCGCTTGTGAGCAGCGCGCCGCGCGAGCACGGCGTGCCGATGCTCGTGCAGACGCTGAAGTTCGCGCCAGTACGCGCTAGAATTCGGGTGCTTGGCTTTCGTTTGCAGGCTCGCCGGTCGGCCAGGACCGGTTGAGCCTCGACCCCCCTTCACGCCGCCACCTGTTCGCCAGGCGAGCACCAGCGCCACACAGTCGGGCGCGACACGCCGTAGCGCTCCGCGACTTGCCGATCAGTGAGGAAAGACTCGCGCTCGATCTTGACGGTCGCCGGATCGTTGCCGGCGATCTCGGCTTCGTAGCGCATGAGGTCGGACAGGCGCCAGCGCTTGGTCGCCTGATTGATGGCCAGCGGGCCGGGGAACTTCGTCATACGTCACCTCGCTTTGATAGCGTCCGCCTTGCGGCGGCTTGTGACGTATTGAAAGTCCAGTTTTCAGCGTTCCCCGGACAAGTCTGTAACAGTTACCCGGGCGTGCGTGATTTCCGCTTGCGGTAGGCGTCGCGGTGCGCGGCGATCAGGCGCTTCCGCTCCGGCGAGCCCTCGAACAGCGAGCGCACGATTTCGAGGTTTTCCCGCCGCTCAGCTGAAAATCCGCCGACCCTCGACTTGTTGTCGGCGAGGAGGCTCTTGTCGCCCTGGCAGGATTCGAGCGCGATCAACGCTTCGTGCTGCATGTCGGCGCAACGATGCTGCCAGTCCTTGACAGGACTCGGGCCGGCGCCGCTGTTCAAGCCAAGCGCATTCTGGAGCTGCACGCCGATCCTCGCTTTCGCCGCGGTGTCGATGCTGACGATCTCGGCCGCTGCGCCCAGCAGGTAGCGCAGGACGAATTCCGGCATGTCGACGGGCCCGGCGTCTGGCTTGCCCGCCAGCGCGTCGCCGAGGAACGCGAGCGCCTGCCAGACCCACATCGGGTTCCCGTCCTTCTCGAATTCCGCCTCACACAGCCGCAGGCGGCCCGCAAGTACCTCGCCGCTCATGCCTGCGCCCTCAGCGGCACGACGTCGCCGGCCGCGGCTGGGAGCTTCAGGAACGCGGACCAGTCGGCCATGAGCTGGCGCCGCTTGTCGAAGAGGTCGCCGCGCCGATACGCGCGCTCCACGGCGGAGCTGATCGTGTGCGCGAGCGCCATCTCGGCGACCTCATGCGGGTAGTTCGTGAACTCGGCGCACCAGTCGCGGAAGGTCGAGCGGAAGCCATGCGGCACGGCGTCGACCTCCATTCGACGCAGGACGGCCGTCAGCGCCATGTCGGAGAGCTTGCCGCCGCGGGAGGCGGTGAACACGTAGGGTGAGCCCTCCATGCGCGGCAAGGCCTCCAGCAGCGCAACGGCGTCGTCGGACAGCGGCACGCGGTGGTCCTTCTTCGCCTTCATGCGGGAGGCCGGCACGGTCCACACGCGCGCCTCGAGGTCGAACTCGGCCCAGGTCGCGCCGCGTGCCTCGCCGCTGCGCACGGCGGTCAGGATCACGAATTCGAGACACTTGGCCGCCACGCCCTCGCGCTTGCGCAGCGCCGTCATGAAGTCGTGCATGGCGCGGACGGGGAGGGCGCGGTGGTGCTCGACCTTCGTCACCTTGCCGGGCTTGGGGAGCACGGCGTCCAGGTGGCCCTTCCACCTGGCGGGGTTCTCGCCGATGCGATAGCCGCGGACGGTCGCCCAAGCGAGCACGGCCTCCATGCGCTGGCGCAGCCGGCTCGCCGTTTCGGTCTTGGTCTGCCATATCGGCTCGAGGATCGTCACCACGTGCGACAGCTCGACCTGATCGATCGGCAGGTTCCCGATCACCGGGTTGGCGTAAGTCTCGACTGTCGTCAGCCACTGCGCCGCGTGCTTGGCGTTGCGGAACTCCTTCGACCTCGCGCCGTGGCATTCGCGCGCGGCCTTGGCGAACGTGACGCCGGTCGCCTGAGCGGCCACCAGCGCCGCCCTGGCGGCCTTTCGGGTGGCCACTGGGTCGGTGCCTGCCCGGATCTGCTCGCGCGCCTCTCGCGCCCTGTCACGCGCCGCGAGGAGCGGCACGTCGGGGAATCCGCCGAGGCCGATGTCGCGCCGCTTGGCGCCGACGACGACGCGCAGCACCCAGGAGCGCGCGCCGGTCGGTTTGACTCGCATCAGGAGGCCATCGACGCCGCCGACGGCGTGCAGGCCCTCAGGTAGCCGCCGCACTTCAACGGCGGTCAGCTCTCGCGCTTTCCGTGGCATAGAAAAGTCTCCGCCATGTTTTGTGATCCAACATAGGAACGCACAAAGTAAAAACGCTTGCAGGCTACACGGTGAGGCCGGACGTTACAAGAAAAGACTATTTACGCCGAGCGAAACGCACTTTCCCATAGCGAATTGAGACGTCATGCGACGGGGTAAAACATGGCAGAGGCTGTCGCCCTCTCCGCCAAATAAAGAAGCCCCCTTGCGGGGCTTTTTTATTTGGCGGAGGGGGCGTGTGGACGAAGCCGCCGGTTCGACCGGCTCGCGGAGCGAGTCGGGACGCACGCAGTGCGCCCCGCAGGGGTGAGCGTGCGCCTGAGCGCACGCGAATCAATCCCGCCCCTGCCGACGAGAAGCCCCCTAGCGGGGCTTTTTTATTGGCGGAGAGGGCGTGTGGACGAAGCCGCCGGTTCGACCGGCTCGCGGAGCGAGTCGGGACGCACGCAGTGCGCCCCGCAGGGGTGAGCGTGCGCCCGAGCGCACGCGAAGCTATCCCGCCCCTGCCGATGAGAAGCCCCCTTGCGGGGCTTTTTTATTTGGCGGAGAGGGCGTGTGGACGAAGCCGCCGGTTCGACCGGCTCGCGGAGCGAGTCGGGACGCACGCAGTGCGCCCCGCAGGGGTGAGCGTGCGCCTGAGCGCACGCGAAGCCATCCCGCCCCTGCCGATGAGAAGCCCCCTTGCGGGGCTTTTCCTTTTTGGCGGACAGGCCTTCCGCCCCGGCCCGAATGCGACCACCAGGTCGCGCCGGCCCCGGCTTAACAATTCCTTCCATCCGAGGCCGTGCGGGTGAGCCTCGAGACCTGTGGTCGCCGGTGTTTTGCGTTTAATATGTCTAAAAAAGCGCATATATCGAAAAAAGCTATTTATGTCTGCCGAGGCCGATCCCCACGCCGATGGCTGGCCGGCCGCCGCCGGCCCCCCGGAAACCTGCCGACGCGCCGCTCGCCGTCGAGCGCCGCGACCAGGGTCGAGGCGCACGGAGCCCGCGGCACTCCTGCTCGCCACCATCGTTTCCTTCGCCCACGCCGACGAAGTCACGCACGACATCGACACCATCCTCGACATGGAAATCGAGAACCTGGTGGGCGTGAAGGTCACCACCGCGTCCAAGGTGCAGGAAAGCGCGCTCGACGCGCCGGCCTCTGTCTTCGTCGTGACGGCCCGCGACATCCGCAACTTCGGTTACCGGACGCTGGGAGACATCCTGCGCTCCATGCCGGGCCTGCACGTTTCGAACGATCGCACCTACCAGCACATCGGCGTCCGGGGCCTGAACCGCAAGGACTACAACGCGCGCGTGCTGCTGCTGGTGAACGGCCAGCGCATGAACGAGAACATGTACGACGCGGCGGTCATCGATCGCACCCTGATGGTCGAGGTGGACGCGATCGAGCGGGTCGAATTCGTGGCGGGGCCCGGCTCGTCGATCTACGGCAACAACGCCATGCTGGGAGTCATCAACGTCATCACCAGGACGGGAAAATCCATCGACGGCGTGCGCGTCGCCGGTGAAGTGGGTGGCCAGGAGGCCCGGCGCGGCTATGCGGAGCTCGGCCGGCAGTTCGAGAACGGCGCGGACCTGATGCTGTCGGTTTCCGCGTTCCGGGCGGACGGCGAAGACCTGTACTTCCCGGAGGAAGCTGCCGCCGGCAGCAACGCGGGTCTTGCGACGAACCTCGACGACGAGTTCGCCCGCAAGCTCTTCGGAACCTTCCAGTACGCGGGCATTCAGCTCAACTGGGGCCTCGTCGATCGCAAGAAGGACGTGCCCACCGCGCCCTACGGGTCGCAATTCGCGCCTCCGGACGCGAGCGTCGACGACCAGCTGCGCTTCCTGTCGGGCGAGTACAAGCGGCGCGTGGCGCGCGGCCTCGAGGCCACGGCGCGCGCGAGCGTCAGCACCTACAACTTCCACAACGAGTACTACTTCGACGTCGCGCAGAACAGGGACGAGGTGAGCGGACGTTGGTGGAACGGCGAGCTCAAGCTGGAGTACACGGAACTGGCCGGCCATCGCCTGGTCGGCGGGTTCGAGCTTCAGCGCAACACCCGGCAGAACTACCAGAACCTGGACCTGGTACCTGCCTACCTGTGGCACGACCAGGCGGGCGATTCCATCAAGTACGGGATCTTTCTCAACGACCACCTCACGCTGGGTCCGCTTTGGCAGCTGGACGTGGGCGTGCGGGTCGATCGCTACGATTCCGACGTCGCGATTCGCGGCTGCGACCCTGCCTCGATCCCCGAATGCGCAGACCTGCGCACCGGGGACCGCGGGACGACCACGAACCCCCGCGTAGCGCTGATCTACAAGCCGCTGCCCAGCACGGCGCTGAAGGCCATCTACGGCAGTGCCTTCAGGGCGCCGAACCCGTCCGAAATGGCGTACGTCGCACCGCCGGTGTCGACCGTCGGCAACGCTGAACCCGAAGAGTTCGAAACCCGCGAGCTCATCGCGGAGCACTTCGTCCACGGTAATTTCAAGCTGTTTGCGAACCTGTTCCAGTCCGAACTGCAGGGCGTGATCGACATGCCGGACGTCACGGTCACGAACACCGGCGACCTCCGTTCCCGCGGAATCGTCTGCGGCCTCGAATGGATGGGCACGCACGGCCGGCGGCTGTACTCGAGCTACAGTCGCGTCGACGTCGAGCAGGCGCAGACGGGCACCCGCGTCGACGATGCTCCGCGCCACAACCTGAAATTCGGCTACGTCACGCCGGTCCTCGGCTCCGACTGGATGCTGGGCGGCAACCTCGAATACCTCAGCGACCGCAGAACAGCGGGTGCGAGTGCGGCGGCCGGCTACACGCTCGCCAACCTGACACTGAACTCGGGGCAATTCTTCCGCGCGGTGGACGTCTCCGTGTCGGTCTACAACGTCTTCGATGAACGTTATTCCGACCCGGCGCGCGGTGTCCACGCGCCCATCGAGGCGATTCCCCAGGAAGAGCGGAATTTCCGGGTGCAGCTCGGGTACAGCTTCTAGCGATGCTGCTCCGCCTGGCCCGTTCGATGCGACGAATCCTGGCGTTCGTCCTGCTGGGGACCGCGTGCGCCCCTGCGCGAGCGGACGACACGCTCGACGTGGACGCCGTCAAGGCGGCGTTCATCTACAACTTCGCGAAATTCGCCGAATGGCCGCACGCGACCTTCGCCTCGTCCTCCGCGGCCCTGCGCATCTGCCTGGTGGGCGCGAGCCAGGAACTCGCGCAGGCCTCCGGCAGCCTGGAGCGAAAGCACGTCCATGGCCGCCCGATCGAGGTCCACGTGCATACGCCCGGGGACGCGCTCGACGCGTGCCACCTGCTCTTCCTCGGCAGCGCACCGGTGGCCGACATCCTGGGACGTCTCGTGTCCCCGACGCTGACCGTCGGCGACCCGCCGGGCTTCGTCGACGCTGGCGGCATGTTCGGGCTGCTGCTGATCGAGGGGCGCATGCACTTCGAGGCGAACCTTGGCGCCCTCGACGCGGCGGGCATCCGCATGAACGGTCAGCTGCTGCGGCTGGCGCAGAACATCCGGCGGGACTGAGCACGTGGCCCGGAATTTCTCGATGACGGTCAAGCTGCTGATTGCGCTGATGACGGTGGCGCTGGTCGTCAGCCTCTGGATGGTGGTGTTCAGCGTCGTGCGTGCCTACGAGAGCGACGCCCGCCAGTTTCGCGACACCATGCAGATCTCGGCCGACCTCGTCGCCCTGAACAGCAAGCCGGCGCTGTTGTTCGGCGACGAGCGCGGCGCCCGCGAAAACCTAGGCGCCTTCCGCGCGGTGCCCGCGATCATCGGCGCGCAGATCGAGCGGCAGGATGGCGGCGTCTTCGTCGTCTATCGGCAGCGCCCGGGGGGCGAGCTGCCGGCCGACTTCCACCGCGACGACCCGGATCGCCTCGTCACGGTCAGCGTCATTCGGGACGGCGAGGAGACCCTGGGCACCCTGACGGTGCTGTCCGACACGGCCGCGGTCCGGGAACAGATGGTCGACAACCTGACGCGCGTCGGGAGCGCGGGCATCATCGCGATCGTCATCGCGCTGCTGCTGACCGTGTATTTCAGAAGGCAGCTGATGACGCCCATCCTGTCGCTGGCCGAGAGCGCGCAGCGCGTGGCGAAGGGTCACGAGTTCTCGCAACCGATGCCCGTCAGCGGCAACGACGAGATCGGCACCCTGATCGAGGCCTTCAACCTGATGATGGCGCAGTTGCAGCAGCGCGATGAAAAGCTCCAGCACTACAATGCAGAGCTCGAGAGGCAGGTCGAAATCCGCACTGCGGAACTGGTGTCGGCGAGGCAGGTGGCCGAGGAAGCCTCGCGCGTGAAGTCGGACTTCCTCGCGATCATGAGCCACGAAATCCGCACCCCGATGAACGGGATCATCGGGCTGTCACAGCTGGCGCTCAACCGGGCCACGAACCCCGCCATGCGCGACTACCTGGAAAAAATCTGCTCGTCGTCGCAGGGCCTGCTGGGAGTGCTCAACGACATTCTCGACTTCTCCAAGCTGCAGGCAGGGGCCGTGGTGCTGGAGCACGCGCCGTTCGAACTCGACACGCTGCTCGACAATCTGCGCACGCTGTTCGCCGGGCACGCGAAGGCCAAGGGGCTGGATTTCGAGGTCCGCGTCGCGGAGGGCACCCCGCGGTTGCTGGTGGGCGACGAGTTCCGCATCCGGCAGGTGCTCTCCAACCTGGTCGGGAACGCGGTGAAGTTCACCGATCGGGGACAGGTGACGATCAGCGTCGAGCCGCGCCCCGCGCGTGACGGCCAGGCGCGACTGCGTATCGCCGTCGAGGATACCGGTGTCGGGATGTCGGAGGCGCAGCTCGGCCGGCTGTTCAAGCCCTTCAGCCAGGGGGACGGTTCGATCACCCGCAGGTTTGGCGGCACGGGGCTCGGACTCGCGATCAGCAGCGACGTGCTGAAGCTGCTCGGCGCACATCTCGATGTGAGCAGCCTGGAGGGGCAGGGCACCAGGATCGGTTTCGAACTCGCGCTGGCGCTGGACACCGCCCCTGACGCAAGAGTGGCGCGGCCGCCGCGCCGCACGGTTGCCGGGCAGTTGCGGACCGAGCTCGAAGCCGTCGCCCGCAGGCTGCAGGGGGCGCGCGTGCTCGTGGTGGAGGACGAGGCCATCAATCGGCAGGTGGTGAGGGAGTTCCTCGCCCTGGCCGGTATCGAAACCTGGTTCGCGAACGACGGGCGGGAGGCCCTGGCTTGCGTCGCGGACAGGCCGTTCGATGCGGTCCTCATGGATTTGCACATGCCCGTGATGGGGGGCGCGGAGGCAACCCGCGAGATCCGGGCCAGGCCGGCGCTGACGGACCTGCCGGTGATTGCGCTGTCGGCCGGGGTCAGCCAGGCGGAGCGGGACGCCTGCCTCGCCGCCGGCATGAACGACTTCGCGGTAAAGCCCGTGGATCCCCGCCAGCTGGTCGCATGCCTGGACCAGTGGATCAGGTTTCCGCTTTGTCGCGACAGAACGGCCGAGGCGTCGCCGAACGCCGGCGGGCGACCGGAGCTGCTGGCCCTCAGCGGGTCGGTGGACCGGCTGAACGAATTCGGCAGCCGTTACAGCGGGCACTTCAGGGTCCGGCTGGCGCAGACCCTCGACCAGGTGCGCAGCGCGCTCGAGGGCGGCTATGTGCCGGCGTTGCTGCTGATCGACCACATGGTCGCGGCCGACCTCGGCGCGCTGCGGCTGGCCTTGCGCCGCGCCGGGGCGGGTGCCGCCGGCATCGTGGTGCTCACCGGCGCCGGCGACGGCGCGCGGCGGGCGCCCGGCGAGGGTGTCGCCTGTGTCGCCGGGCCCCTCGATGCCGCAAGGCTGTCCCGCTACGCGAGCGGGCTGATGGACCAATGATGACGAGCACGGGCCTGAAGGGAGAACCGACGATGAATGCGTTGCGCGCGGAAAAATGGGACCTGATCGCGGAGATGCTGCCGGGCTTCGACATCCAGCGCGTGCAACTGCTGTTCGGGGACAACCCGGACGTGTACCTGCACCTGCTGGACAGATTCCAGAAGGACTACTCGGAGGAACACGTCTACATCATCTTCACGCTCGGGATAAACGAAAAAGTGTCCGCCGAGAAGATGCTGCACAAGCTGAAGGGGGTTTCCGGCAATCTCGGGGCCACCGCGCTGAACCGGGCGTGCGACGAGTTGGATGCACAGCTCAAGAAGGGCTACTACGCGGCGGCCGAATACGACGAGTGGATGGCGGTGTTCCAGCGTACGGCGTCGGCGGTCGCGGCGCTGTTGCGGCGACTGCCCCCGGCCCTCGCCAATGACGTGCCCGCGCGCAACCCGGCCAAGGGGCAGGCCGTCGCGGGCCTCGCGCAGTTGCTGGCGAGCGAGGAGTACGTGGGTGACGAAATCCTCGCGGCGCTGAAAGCCACGCTGCACGAGTCCGACGAGAAGCTCTTCCAGGAACTCGTCGGCCACGTCAGGCGGCTCGACTATCCCAAGGCCCGCTCGAGCTTGAAGACTTTGAGCTACACGGTCTGAGCGCGCGATTTCCGACGTCCTCAGCCGTCCGTTGGCGCCGGGCCGGCGAGCCGCAGACCGTGCCCGCGGCCCGGCGGCGCACCGCACTTGTGAGGCAGCGGGCGCGGAAATCGCGCATCGCTGGCCTCGAATTTGTGATTAAAATATCGAAACAAGCGAAAATTTCGTTAGAAGCGATTGGCTCCGGGTAAACTGCCCAGCGCTCGATGCCCGAGGGCTGGCCCAGTGCCGTCCCGATGCTACAGGCGGCGAGGCGGCATCGGCTCTGCCCGGGCCGTCCCCGCGCAGGGGCCGGGCACGCGAATCGAATGAACCAGGTCCGGCAATGCCGGCCCGACGCGCGCAGACAGCAACTGCGCGTCCGGGGACATGCATGGCCGCAGCAAGGAGCACCCGCTCGTGACCCATTACGCGATTGACGAGATTCTCGAGAAGTTCGACCTGACGCCCGCGGACATCGGCCGGGTGCGGGCCGCCGCAGACTACATGAAGCTCGGCCTCGACGCGCACATCGAGGCCTTCTACGACTGGATGTCGCACCTGCGCGAGTTCTCGATCTTCTTCGACTCGAATCCGGGCACCCTGGAACGCGTCAAGCGCTTGCAGAAAGCACACTGGACGTCTTTTCTCGAAGCGAACCTCGACGAGGCCTGGTTCGCGGCGCGCCGACACATCGGCGCCGTCCACGCGCACATCGACCTGCCGAACGACATCTATTTCGCCGCGATGTCCAAATCCGGCAAGCTGCTCGTCGATCGCCTGCGCGACGCAGGTGACGCGGTCGACGAACCCGACGCGACCGCCGATGCCCTGATGAAGCTGGTCTTCCTCGACGCATTCCTCGTCATCGACGAAATCGCGCGCATCAACCGCGAAAAGATCTCGGCGAGCACCAAGGCGCTGCTCGAGATGTCGACCCCCGTGACTCCCATCTGGGAGGGAATCCTGCTGCTGCCCCTGGTGGGCATCCTGGACTCCGTGCGCACCCAGGACATCATGGACAAGACCCTTGGCAAGATCGCGGAGACCCGCGCCCGCGTGTTCGTGATGGACATCAGCGGCGTCAGTGCGATGGACACGGCGGTCGCCAATCAGCTGATGAAAATCACCAAGGCCACGCAGCTGATGGGTTGCGAGACCATCGTCTCGGGCCTGTCGCCGGCAATTGCGCGCACGCTGGTGGAACTCGGCGTCAGTGTCGGCGAGGTCCGCACGACGGCCACCTTGCGCGACTCCTTCGAGCTCGCGCTGAAAGCCGTGGGCCTGGACCCGCGGGCAATGGCGGCCCGCGGCTGAGCCGGCGGCGAGCGCGCATCGCCGATGTACGGGGCCGTGGTCGACGGGGGAGGCATCCTCGCCACGCGGGTGGGCAGCTGCCTGGTGCTCGCGGTCGGCAAGGACCTCGCGGGCTCCGCGCTGGAGAGTCTCCGGGCGCTCGCCATCGATGAGCTGCGCGGCCTGCCCGCGACCGCGGTCGTCTTCGACCTCTCGGCGTTGTGCTATCTCGACAGCCACGAATTCACGGAACTGCGATCGATCGCGCGCATGGTCGACATGCTCGGCGCGCCGTCGATGTTCGTGGGCCTGCAGCCCGGTGTCATCGTGCACCTGATGCAGCTGGATGCCGACACCGCGGGCCTGCGCACCGCGCTGGGCCTCGACGAGGCGCTGCGCCAGTTCGGCATCATCGGGGATGACGGCAATGCGTGGCACGCACCCTGACACCGCGCTGTTCTCAATCAGGGATCACGCGGATCTGAACCTCGCGTTGAGCCAGGTGGGCCGCATGGGCCTCTTGCGCGACGCATCGCAGGTCGACCAGACCCTGATCAAGACGGTGATCTCCGAGCTCGGCACCAACATCGTCAAGTACGCGCATCGTGGCTTCATCCGCATCTCCCGCGTGACCCACGACGAGTGCGTCGACGTCGACGTGTGGGCCGAGGATCGCGGCCCGGGCATCGAGAACGTCGAACTCGCGCTGCAGGACAGCTATTCGACCGGCGGTTCGCTGGGCCTGGGCCTGCCGAGCGTGCAGCGCATCGCCGACAGCTTTTCGCTGCGGACCGCGCGCAACGACGGCACCATCGTGCACGTCCGCAAGCGCATCCGCGGGCCGAAGCTGCAGGCCAGGAGGTCGATTTCCAGCGCCGCGCCGGAGGGAGCCGGTTGGCCCGCTGCGTCGAGCAGCCCGCCGTGGGAGGTCGGATGCTTCGTCCGCCCGATGCAGGGGCAGTTCGTCGCGGGCGATCTCGCGGCCTCGTTCGAGAAGCCCGACGGCCTGCTCGTGCTGATAGCCGACGTCACCGGACACGGGCCACAGGCCCACGCGGTGGCCGGCATCGTCGAGGAGGCCGTCGCGGCACGGGCGTCGCTCGACGTGGCGACGCTGGTCACCGAACTCCACACGGTGCTCAAGGGCAGCCTGGGCGCGGCCATCGGCCTGCTGTCGATCAACGCGCGCCTCGGGGTGTTCCGCTACGTCGGCGTCGGCAACACCGGCGCCGCGCGCTGCGCCGGTGAGCACTGGCGCGGCATCTCCAAGGATGGCGTGCTCGGGCAACGCCTGCCCACGCTGCTCGAGCAGGGCGGCACGCTGGGCCCGGGCGACGTGTTCTGCCTGTGGACGGACGGCATTCCGGAAGCGGCCGGCAAACGCTACGCGGGCAACAATTCCTACCAGCCGGCGCTGCGCCTCGCGCGCAACCTGGTCGCCGAGCGGGGGCGGCCGTACGACGACGCGGCCTGTGCCGTGCTCAAGTGGAGGGCGTGATGCTCATCGGTGAACTCCTGCTCGGGAAGCTCGACGACGTGCTGCACGGCCGGCGCAAGCTTCACGATCTCGCGCTGCAGCTGTCCGCCCAGGCGTCCATCGCGTCGCAGGCAGCCAGCGAGTTCTCGGAGATCGCCCGTTGGCTAGTGAGCGAAGCGGGCGGCGGTGTGGCGCGGATCGGCGTCAGCCCGGCGGCAGCGGGCGCGGAACTGCAGATCGAGTACGTCGCGGACAGGCCGCCCGGCCGCGTGCCGCCGTGGCTCGCAAGGACGGGCGGCCCCGGCCAGCTGCCGCCGGCAGGCGGCCGGCCCGTCCACGTCAGCCGCTACCGCTGCCTGTCCCCGGCGCACGGCCTCGCCATCGCCACGCTGCGCTCCCTGCTGCTCAGCAAATCACGCGAGGAACTGTTCGACGACCTGAACTCGACGAACGAGCAGCTGCGGCTCGCTTCCGAGGCCGCGCACAGGGCGGCGCAGGCGAAATCCGACTTTCTCGCGAACATGAGCCACGAGATCCGCACCCCGATGAACGCGATCATCGGCATGTCGCACCTGGCCCTGACGACCGATCTCGACGCGCGGCAGCGCGGCTATCTCGAGCGCATCCGCAGTTCGTCGAAGCACCTGCTGGGCATCATCAACGACATCCTCGACATCTCGAAGATCGAGGCCGGCAAGCTCCA